>ERZ779629.29-NODE-29-length-73792-cov-33.289949_pt1 | contig 73792 bp, 63 predicted proteins | sample MGYA00514192_ERZ779629 | MGnify/ENA primary metagenome ERZ779629 (study PRJEB29562, sample SAMEA4376709) | mouse gut metagenome | isolation source: Cecum | study: EMG produced TPA metagenomics assembly of the A DSS colitis mouse model was used to assess the... | reverse complement strand
ACTGCCGTTAGGACACTCCAAAACAGAAGCAGAAGTCCGGGGAAGCGGTCGGTACCGATTTAGACAGGACAGACTTAGCCTCGGGCGCAAAATAAAACCAAAATTATATAGGAATCCAAAACCCTTGGTTTTGGCAATTTTTTGGTTACTTTTTGTTTGCACAAAAAGTAACTGGGCGGCCTGTGGCCGCCGGGCCGGTCGTTCGGCCGAAGGCCGAATGACGGCCCCGCGGGGCGCGGGGGCGCGTAGCCCCCGCATGCTGTAGGGCTGCAACCCAGCCCCCCCTCGCGCCCGGAGGGCGCGACAGCACTATTTCGCCTCCAGCCAATTCCCCCCGCTGTGCGCCTCTGCCGTCAGAGGCACCCCCAGCGCGTAGACCCCCTCCATCTCCTGGGTGAGCAGGTTCCGGACCTGCTCCGCCTCCCCGGCGGGGCACTCCACAATCAGCTCATCGTGGACCTGCATAATCAGCTGGGCCTGGAGCTTTTCCTCCTTCAGACGGCGGAAAACCTTCACCATGGCCAGCTTAATGATGTCCGCCGCCGCGCCTTGGATGGGCATGTTCAAGGCCACCCGCTCCCCGAAGGAGCGGGTATTGAAATTGCTGGCCCTAATCTCCGGCAGGGCCCGACGGCGGTGGAACATGGTCTCCACGCGGCCCTCCTGGCGGGCCTTCTCAATGACCCCGTCCATGTAGGCCTTCACGCCGGGGAAGCGGGCAAAATAGGCATCCATATACGCCTTGGCCTCCGCCACCGGCACCCCCAGGTCCTGGGACAGTGAGAAGGAGGAGATGCCATAGACAATACCGAAGTTGACCGCCTTGGCCGCCCGGCGCATGGCGGGGGTCACCTGGGCCAGCTCCACCCCGAAGACGTGGGCGGCGGTGACGGTGTGGAAGTCCTCCCCGGACAGGAAGGCCTCCTTCATGGCCTCGTCCCCGGAGATGTGGGCCAGCAGCCGCAGCTCGATCTGGCTGTAGTCCGCGTCCACCAGCACCATGCCCGGCCCGGCGGTGAACATACGGCGCAGCTCACTGCCCAGCTCCGTGCGGGTGGGGATGTTCTGGAGGTTGGGCTCCGTGGAGCTGAGACGGCCTGTGGCGGTGACGGTCATCTGGAAGCTGGTGCGCACCCGGCCGTCGGGGCCGATGACCTTCAGCAGCCCGTCCACGTAGGTGCTCTTCAGCTTGGCGTACTGCCGGTACTCCAGCACGTCCCCCACGATGGGGTGGGCCCCCCGGAGCTTGTCCAGCACGTCGGCGCTGGTGGACCAGCCGGTCTTGGTCCGCTTGCCGTGGGGCAGGCCCAGGCGGTCGAAGAGGACCTCCCCCAGCTGCTTGGGGGAGTTGATGTTGAAGGTCCCGGCATAGGCGCAGATCTGCCCCTCCAGCGCCTCAATGGCGGTGGTGAGGGTCTCGCCGAAGGAGCGCAGGGCCCGGGCGTCCACCGGGAAGCCCGCCCGCTCCATCTCCGCCAGCACCCGGCACAGGGGCAGCTCCACGTTGAAATAGAGCCAGTCCGCCTCCGTCTCCCGCAGCCGGGGCAGCATGGCCTCATACAGGGCGTCCACGGCGGACACATAGCTGAGGAAGGAGGCCTCCGCCTGGACGGCGTCCCCCAGGGGGGAGAAGACCTCCGGCTCCAGGTAGAGGGGCTTGGGCAGCTCCTCCTTGAACCAGGAGGCGAAGAGCCGGGCGATGTCGTAGCGCCCCGCCGTGGCGTCCAGCAGGTAGCCCGCCAGGGCGGTGTCGAAGAGGAACCCCTCCGCCGGCAGGCCGTTTTCCAGCAGGGTCCGGGTCAGGTCCTTTACGTCGTGGGAGACTTTTTTGACGTCCGGTGAGAAGAGGGCGGCGAGCAGCCTGTTCCAGTCCCCGCCGTAGCGGCCGAAATAGAACACGCCGGCCTCGGCGATATGCTCGCCCGTCCGACACTGGACCGCTACGCCGCTCAGATCCGGCAGGGCCAGCAGCGCGGCGTACTCCGCCCCCCGGAGGGTCTCCAGAAACGTCTCCGCCTGGGCCTCGTCCGTGATTTGCGCCGCGCGTACGGTAAAGGCCGGCTCCTCCGGCTTCTCCGCCGGCGGGGCCTCCGGGGCGGCGAGGCCCAGCTTCTCCATCAGCTTGCTGAACTCCAGGCGCAGAAACACATGGTACAGCTCCGGCTTTACCGGCCGGCGCAGGTTCGCCTCCGGGTCGAAGTCCAGGGGCGCGTCGGTGACGATGGTGGCCAGATGGAGGCTCAGCCGGGCGCTCTCCTCCCCCTCGGCCAGCTTCTTGACGGCGGCGGGCCGGGCCTCCACGTCCGGCATGGCGGCGTAGAGGGCGTCAATGGTCCGGTAGCGCCGCACCAGCTCCATGGCGGTCTTCTCCCCTACCCCCTTTACCCCGGGGATGTTGTCCGACGCGTCCCCCATCAGGGCCTTCAAGTCGATGATGTGGATGGGATCGAAGCCGTAGGCCTCCCAGAAGGTCTCCGGGGTCATGTCCTTGGTGGTGGTCTGTCCCATGCGGGTGGAGACCAGCTTGACCTTGGTGCGCTCCGTGATGAGCTGTAGGCTGTCCTTGTCCCCGGTGACCACCACGCACGCCCAGCCGGCGGCCTCGCACTTCCGGGAGATGGTGCCGATGAGGTCGTCCGCCTCGTACCCAGCCAGCTCATAGCGGGGGACATCCATGGCGTCCAGGGTCTCCTTGAGCAGCGGCATCTGGAGGACCAGCTCCTCGGGCATGCCCTTGCGCTGGGCCTTATAGCCGTCGTACTCCAGGTGGCGGAAGGTGGGCTCCCGCCGGTCGAAGGTGACGCACAGGGCCTGGGGCTTCTCCTCCTCCAGCAGGCGCAGAAGGGTGGTCACAAAGCCGTAGACCGCGTTGGTGGGCAGCCCGTCCCGGGTGGTCAGGGGCCGGACGCCGTAGAAGGAGCGGTTGACGATGCTGTTGCCGTCGATGACCATCAATTTCTTGTCCATAGCGGATTCTCCTGTCATAGGCCGCGCCCCGGTCGCGGCCTGCTACCAGATACCGCGCCGGGGCGCAGGGGATGCTTTCATCCTGTTGGAAGAAGTATACCACGTTTTCCCGAAAATTACAACCGGGAAAACGGGAGACGGCGGGGCTGAAACCAACCGCTTCAGCCCCGCCGTTTGGCGCTTACCCGTCCGCCGGAGGGGCGGCGGGCGTCTCCTGGACCTTCGGGAAGCCCATGACGCGGGCGAACTCCTCCCCGCTCATGGTCTCATGCTCCAGGAGCCAGGCCGCCGCGGCCTCCATCTGGGGGCGGTGGGCCTCCAGAACCTGGCGGCAGCGGAGGCAGCCGGCGTCGATGATGGCCTTGACCTCCTGGTCGATCCGGGCGGCCACCTCCTCGGAGTAGGTCTTGGCCTGGGCCATGGAGCGGCCGATGAACACCTCGTCGTGGCCGGAGTCAAAGCTGACGGCCCCCAGCTTCTCGCTCATGCCATAGGAGGCCACCATCTTCCGGGCCAGGGCGCTGGCCCGCTGGATGTCGTTGGAGGCGCCGGTGGAGATGTCGTCCAAAAACAGGCTCTCCGCCACCCGGCCCCCCAGCAGGGCGGCAATCTCCTCCTCCATGTAGCGCTTGGAGTAATAGCCCCGGTCCTCCTCGGGCAGGGAGATGGTCATGCCGCCGGACTGCCCCCGGGGGACGATGGTCACCTGGTGGACCGGGTCCACGCTGGCCAGGCAGTGGTGCATCACAGCGTGGCCCGCCTCGTGGTAGGCGGTGAGCCGCCGCTCGTGCTCCGGCACCACCCGGCTCTTCTTCTCCGGGCCGGCGATGACCTTGATCACCGCCTCCCGGAGGTCGTCCATGGCGATGAACCGGGACTCCCGCCGGGCGGCCAGCAGCGCCCCCTCGTTGATGACGTTCTCCAGGTCCGCCCCGGTGAAGCCGGAGGTGGACTGGGCCAGGACCCGCAGGTCCACGTCCTCCGCCAGGGGCTTGCCCTTGGCGTGGACCGCCAGAATCTCCTCCCGGCCCCGGCTGTCGGGCCGGCCCACGTACACCTGCCGGTCAAACCGGCCGGGCCGCAGCAGGGCTGGGTCCAGAATATCCGCCCGGTTGGTGGCCGCCAGGACCACCACGCCCTCGTTGCTGCCGAAGCCGTCCATCTCCACCAGCAGCTGGTTGAGGGTCTGCTCCCGCTCGTCGTGGCCGCCCCCCAGGCCGGCGCCCCGCTGGCGGCCCACGGCGTCGATCTCGTCGATGAACACCACCGAGGGGGCCGCCTTCTTGGCCTCCTCAAAGAGGTCCCGGACCCGGCTGGCGCCCACGCCCACATAGAGCTCCACGAAGTCGGAGCCGGAGATGGACAAAAACTGCACCCCGGCCTCCCCGGCCACGGCCTTGGCCAGCAGGGTCTTGCCGGTGCCCGGAGGGCCCACCAGCAGCACGCCCTTGGGGATGCGGGCCCCCAGGTCCAGATACTTCCGGGGCTGCCGGAGGAAGCTGACGATCTCCCGCAGCTCCTCCTTCTCCTCCTTGGCCCCGGCCACGTCGGCGAAGCTGACCTTCTCCTTGCTCTCGGAGCCGAAGCGGATGCGGGCCTTGCCGAAGCGCCGGCCCTGGTCCATGCCGCCGCCCCCCTGGGCCCGGGCCATCATATACTGCCACACCAGGAAGCCCCCGCCCAGCAGCAGGGCGTACAGCAGGATGCTGCTCCACCAGGGCGGGGTGTAGACGGGCCTGTGGTCGTAGTCGGTCAGCACCCCCCGCGCCCGCTGGTCCCGGATGGTGTCCCCCAGCTCCTCCCAGAAGAGGTAGGCGCTGCCCAGCTCGTTGTGGAGGACGCTCCCGTCCCGCAGGGTGAGGTAGAGCTCATCCCCGTCCCGGATGACGAAGCTCTGCACCTGCTCGCCGGTGAACAGGGCCTCCACCTGGGCGAAGGACGCCTCCGGCGTCCCCACGGAGCCGAACATCACGTAGTAAGCGGCCAGCAGCAGCAGCATCGCCGCAAAATAGAGGCCCAGACCGGGGCCTTTTCTCTGTTTGGTCAAAAATGGATCACTCCTTCTTCGCGCCGCAGCGCGGCGCGAGGGGTAAATTGTTCAACAGGGAAGCGCCGGGGCCCGGGGGCTCACTCCCCCTGGTATACCTCCGGCTTGAGCACCCCGATATAGGGCAGGTTCCGGTATTTCTGGCAGTAGTCCAGCCCGTATCCCACGACGAACTCATCGGGCACGACAAACCCCACGTAGTCCGCCGTGATGGCTTTGGTCCGGCGGCTGGGCTTGTCCAGCAGGGTACAGATGGACACGGAGGCCGCGCCCTTGGTCATAAAGTACTGCTTGAGGAAATGCAGGGTGTTGCCGGAGTCCAGAATGTCCTCGATGACGACGATGTTCCGGCCGGTGATGTCCTGCTGGATGTCGTGGGTGATCTGCACCGCCCCGGAGGAGGTGGTGGCGTTGCCGTAGGAGGACACCGCGATGAACTCCACGTCGCACTTTACCTGGCAGGCCCGGACCACGTCCGCCATAAAGATAAACGCCCCCCGCAGGACGCTGACGAACAGCGGATCCTTGCCCTTGAGGGCCTCATACATCTCCATGCCCATGGCCTCGATGCGGGCGGCGATCTGCTTCTCGGTGTACAGTACCTTCAAAATGTCCTGATCCATCATGCCCATGTTTGTATCTCCTTTATCCCTTTTCACCCCTGCGGGGCGTTTTTATCTCTCCGGGTCCCCTTCTCCCGCCCCGCCGAAGAGCTCCTCCGCCAGCAACCGAGCGGCGGCAAGGCGCTCCTCCGGGACGTAGAACCGGCAGGCCACGGCGGCCTCGCCCACATAGGCGGCCACGCCGGCCCCCTGGACCGGCTCCTTGACGAAGGGAATCCCGTTCTTCGCCAGCACGTCCGCCAGAACGGCGGACCAGACCATCTCCCGCTCCGTCAGCAGACAGAGCCCCTCGTGCTTATTCATCGCGCCTTCCTTTCTGCGGGTGATCCCGCCCCGCCCCCTCCGGCAGCAGGGTGATGATGAGGGCTGCCTCCCCCGGCTCCGGCCGGAGGCGGAAATCCGCCGCCACGCCCGGCACCGCCGCCGGCTTCCCGCCCAGCAGGAGCAGCGGGTGCTCCCGCCGGCGCTCCACGGGGATGCCCGCGTCGGCGAACAGGCGCTTGATAGTCCGGCTCCCGTTTTCCACCGCCAGGCGACCGGATCCGTCCCAGGCCGTGACCGTCAGCGCGCCGCCGGTGTCCCGGAGGACGGTGCGCCCCGGTCCCTCCTCCGTCGGCCCTTCGCTCCGGCGGAGGGTGATCCGCCAGGAGCCCCAGCGCTGCTCCCCCTCCCGGAGTACGAGAGGCGGCGGGAGGAGGGGCCGCTTTTTCAGAATCAGCCGGCGGGGCCTCCGGACGGCGCAGAGACCCTGGGGCAGGTCCAGGCAGCCGCCGCTTCTGAGGGACAGCACCGCCTCCGTCTGCGCCCTTGTGAGCTCGGCGCCCAGCCGCCGGCCCATGGTGCGGACCAGCCGCCGCCGGATGGGGCTGTCCTGTCCGTACAGCACCGGGACAGGCAGGGCGACCGCGCCGTCTACGGCCTCCGGCACAAGGGCCTCCGCCTCCCGGCGGAGGTGCGCGTCCTCTTCCCGCAGCAGCGCCGCCGCGGAGGCGATGCGGCCCGCGCAGCCGGGGGCGATCTCCTCCAGCAGGGGCAGGATCTCCAGGCGCAGGCGGTTGCGGGTGAAGCGGACGTCCCGGTTGCTCTCGTCCTCCACGTAGGGGAGGCCGCTGCGGTCTACATACCCGTCGATCTCCGCCCGGCTGGCCTCCAGCAGGGGGCGGATGATCCTCCCCCGCACCGGGGGGATGCCCCCCAGGCCCTGCGGCCCCGCCCCCCGCAGGAGGTGGAGCAGCACCGTCTCGGCGTTGTCCTCCCGGTGGTGGGCGGTGGCGATGTAGGCCGCCCCCATCCGGTCCGCCGCCTCCTCCAGAAACCGGTAGCGCAGCTGCCGCGCGCCGTCCTCCAGGGAGACGCCCGCCCGGCGGGCGAAGGCGGACGCGTCGCCGCCGCCGCAGGTCAGAGGGATCCCCTCCCCCGCGCACCAGTCCCGGACGAAAGCCTCGTCCCGGTCCGCCGCCGGGCGGAGGCGGTGGTTGAAGTGGGCGGCGGCCACCCGGAAGCCCGCCTCCTCTCCCAGCTCGGAGAGGACGCGGAGCAGGGCCATGGAGTCCCGCCCGCCGGACAGGGCGCACAGCACCAGGGTCCCGCGCAGCTCCAGCTGCCGGCAGAAGGCCCGCACCCGCCGGGGCAGGGGGTCACTCCTCCTCGTCATAGCGGTATTCCAGTGTGCTGAACACGGTGTACTCCGGGCTCCAGCGCAGGGGGACCTTGCCGGTCTCGCCGTGGCGGTTCTTGGCCACGATGCACTCGGCCACGTTCCGGTTCTCCGTGTCCTCCTTATAGTAGTCCTCCCGGTAGAGGAACATAACAATGTCCGCGTCCTGCTCGATGGCGCCGGAGTCCCGGAGATCGGAGAGCATGGGGCGCTTGTCCTCCCGCTTCTCGTTGGCGCGGCTGAGCTGGCTGAGGCAGATCACCGGCACGTTGAGCTCCTTGGCCATGATCTTGAGCATGCGGGAGATGTCGCTGACCGCCTGCTGGCGGTTCTCGCCGGCGTAGCTTTTGCCGCCGGAGGAGCTCATCAGCTGGAGGTAGTCCACGATGACCAGCCCCAGGTTGTCCAGACGCCGGCACTTGGCGTTCATATCCGCCACGGTGAGCATGGGGTTGTCGTCGATGCGGATGTCCGTCTGGCGCAGGGTGCGGGCGGCCTGGGTCAGCTTCCCCCAGTCGGAGGCGCTCAGCCGCCCGGTGGAGAGCCTGGTGAGTTCCACCAGTCCCTCGGCGGCCAGCAGGCGCACCAGCAGCTGCTCCTTGCTCATCTCCAGGGAGAACACCGCCACGGTCCTGCCGCTCTGCTTGGCCACGTTCAGGGCCATGTTCATGGCGAAGGAGCTCTTGCCCACGCCGGGCCGGGCGGCCAGCAGGATGAGGTCGGACCGGTTGAGGCCGTGAATCTTCTGATCCACGGAGGAGAAGCCGCTGGGCAGGCCCGGCAGGCCGGTCTTGCCCGAGGCCAGGTCGTTGAGCTGGTCGAGAAAGGGCTTGATGAGCTGGGACACCGGGGTCAGCTCCTGGGCGCTCTTGCCCCGGCGGATGGCGTAGACCTTCTGCTCCGCCGCCTCCAGGATGGCGGAGGCCTCCCCCAGGCCCTCCTGGACCATGGAGGTGATCTCCCCGGCGGCCTTGGCCAGCCCCCGCAGCAGGGACTTGTCCCGGATGATGGCCGCGTACTCCATGACGTTGGCGCTGGTGGGGGTGATCTCCATGAGCTGGACCAGGTAGCTGCGAGTGGTCTGCTCGTTGTAGGTGCCGTTTTTCTGCATCTCCTCCGCCACGGTCACGCCGTCGATGGGCTTGGAGTAGCTGAACATGGTGTAGATGGTCTCAAAGATCTCCCGGTTCTGCTGGACGTAGAAGTCCTCCGGCTGGAGCTTGTCCATCACGTCCTTGATGCAGTCGGCGTCAATAAGCATGGAGCCCAGGGCGGCCTGCTCCGCCTCCAGGGAGTGGGGCATCTGGCGGGAAAGCAATTCGTTGTCGGCAGGCATAGGGGCTCCTTTCTTCGCCGCCCGACCGGCGGCGAGGGGTGAATTCTTCTATTCGGAAGCTTATGGGGGCTGCGCGCCCCCAAGATTCTGCACGGCCACATCGAGTGGCCGCGCAGAATCTGATTGTGCATGACCCCTCGATGGGGTCATTGCACAATCATGCCCCGCGGTTACTTTTTGTGCAAACAAAAAGTAACCAAAAAGTTGCCAAAACCGGAGGTTTTGGATTCCTCATGTGTTGATTTGTTTTGCGCCCGAGGCTAGGTCTGGTTTGTCTAAATTGGTACCGTCCGCTTCCCCGGACTTCTGCTTCTATCCGAGAGTGTCCTAACGGCAGTCTTCGGGCGACAGGGCCGGAGGCTCGCAGTATTAGGCGAATCTTTCAATAGTGCGTTTCCCTATTGCTGGCTCTACCCCTTTAAAAGGCCGGCAGGCGGAGTTGGTCGACTGCCAGTCTACTAGGTCAGATGCCCGAAGGATTTGCTAATTCACGTGGCACCTAATCCATCAAAGATTCCACCCAATCCCCCGTAAGTCCCCCGCCGAGGCGGTCCGCCCAAAGGGCGGCCCCGAGTGGGAGGTCTGGAACCCCCGGTTCCAGCGACTTTTTGGTTACTTTTTGTTCGCACAAAAAGTAACCGCAGGGTCCGGGGGCGCGCAGCCCCCGGGGCTGTAGGGCTGCGCCGCAGCCCCCCCTCGCGCCCGGAGGGCGCGCCGCTTATTTCTCCTCTACTACCACCACGTATACGGTTCCCGTCACCTCATATCCCAGCTTCGCCTTCAGCTCGTAATTCCCAAACGCCTTGATGGGCTCATCCATCACAATCTTCTGCTTGGCCAGCTCAATGCCAAACTGGGCCTGGAGGGCGTCGGAGACCTCCTTGCTGGTCACCGCGCCGAAGAGCTTGCCGTTGGCCCCGGCCCGGGCCGTCACCTTTACGGGGGCGTTTTTCAACTGCTCCACGACGGCCTCCGCCTCTGCCTTCAGGCGGGCGTCCTCCGCCTTCTTGGCCTTCTCCTTCAGCTTCATGGTGTTCACGGCGTCCGCCGTGGCGGGCACCGCCAGCTTCCGGGGCAGCAGAAAGTTGCGGGCGTAGCCCTCCGCCACCTCAATGAGCTGGCCCTTCTTGCCCTGACCCCGTACGTCCTGCTGTAAAATCACTTTCATGGCGTTATCCTCCTCAAGTTGGCGGCCGGAGTGGATCCGGCCCCTTTTATTTCTCCTGCGCCCCGCGTCAGGGCGCGTAGTAGCTGTCGATGGCCGCCAGCAGGCGGGAGCGGACCTCCTCCAGGCCGCTGTCGGGGACGTGCCCCCCCGCCGAGGTGGCGTTGCCGCCGCCCCCCAGGCTCTCCAGAATCACTTGGACGTTGATCTCCCCCAGCGAGCGGCCGGACATGGACACTCCGTTCCCCTGGCGGTAGAGCACCACCGAGGCCTGGACGCCCTGGAGGGTGAGCAGATCATCGGCGGCCTTGGCCGCTGTCACCCGGCTGACCTCCCGCTCCGCCACTGCCACGGCGATGTCGCCGTGGACCATCTTGGCGCAGCGGATGATGTCGTAGCGCTGGATCATGCTGGGCAGGTCACTCTGGAAGTAGCGGCGGACCTCCGCAGGGTCCGCGCCCGCCCGGCGCAGGAAGGCCGCCGCCTCAAAGGTGCGGCTGCCCGCCCGCATGCTGAAGTTCTTCGTGTCCAGCACGATGCCCGCCAGCAGGGCCTCCGCCTCCCCCCGCAGCAGGTCGCTGGGCTCCACCAGGTACTGCAGGAGCTCCGTCACCAGCTCCGAGGCGGAGGAGGCGTAGGGCTCGTGGAAGTTCAGAGCCGCATTCTCAATGTAGTCGGCGGCGCGGCGGTGGTGGTCGATCACCGCCACCCGGTTGCAGGCGTCCAGCAGCTGCCGGTTCTCCACCAGCTCCGGCCGGTTGGTATCCACCACCACCAGCAGGGCCCCGGCCTGGGCGTGGAGAAAAGCATCCGGCCCGCTGACAAACACGTCCCTGTACTCCGGCAGCTCCTCCAGCTTCCGGACCAGGGGGCGGGCGTTGTTGCCCTCCATGTCGATGACGATCTGGGCCTTCTTCCCCTTCTTCCGGGCCGCGCAGCACACGCCCGCCGCCGCGCCCACCGCGTCCATGTCCGCGTACTCGTGGCCCATGACGTAGACCTGGCCCGCGTCGGCGATGAGCTCCCCCAATGCCTTGGCCATCACCCGGCTTTTTACCTTGGTGCGCTTCTCCGTGGACTTGGAGCGGCCGCCGTAGAACTGGAAGTCCAGGCTGTCCCGGACCACCGCCTGGTCGCCGCCCCGGCTGAGGGCCATCTCGATGGACTTCTCCGCCCAGCGGAAGGACTCCTCGCAGCTGTCCCAGTCCTTGCCGATGCCCACGGACAGGGAGGCGGCCACGCCGTCCTCGCTGACCACCTGATGGATGGTCTCCAGCACGGAGAACTTCTCCTCCACCATCCGGCGGAAAAACTGCTCGTCGCTGACAAACAGATACCGGTCGCGGGTGTACTTGAGCAGCAGGCCCCCGGAGCCGGTGACCCAGGCGTTGATCTGCTCGTCGATCTTGGCCCGGATGGCGCTCTTGGCCGCCTCGCTGCCGGCCTTCATCAGCTCCTCGTAGTTGTCCACCACCAGCACGCTGGTCACAAGGCGGCTGGCCTCGTAGAGCTCCTGCATGTGCCGGCTCTCAGTGAAGTCCACGAAGTAGGCGGTGATGGTCTGGCCGGCGCCCCGGCCTCCCCCCCGGCTGGCGGCGCCGTAGACCAGGTAGGTCTTCCCCTCCAGCTCCGTGCTCCTGCGCACCTGCCCGCCCTCCAGAATCCACTGGTAGTCAAAGTCAGGGGCCAGCTCGCCCATGCGCATGTCCAGCACGTCCTCCCCCGCCTCCGTCAGGCCGGTGAAGCCCTCGTTGGCCCAGATGATCTCGCCGCTGTCCGCCTGGAACACCACCACGGGCAGGGGGGTGTTGAGCATGCTGTTTTTACTGATGGAGTCCACGCCGCCGGTGATGGTCTCAATATACCGCATCACGTTGTGCCTTCGGCGTGTGCTCTGACTGCGGTAGAGCAGGTACAGCAGCACCAGAGCCGCCAGCTCCACCGCCGCCAGCACCGGCTGGAAGGGCGCGGTGACGCCGGCAAAGGTGGCGAGGCAGAAAAAATAGGGCTGCAGGTTCGGCTCTATCAGCCGTGACAGCTTTTTATGCACGGTTTGCTCTCCTCTCTTCTGCGCAGCAGGGACAAAATTGGCGCTTGCGGCTATTATAGCACAAACCGCGCCTTATTTACAAGCAGAGAATGGGCGGTCTCGGAAAATCCCCGCCCAGCCCGGACACGCAGGGCTTTTGGGCTTTTTCCCGCCCCCTTTGACAGACGGACTGTTTTCCTGTATACTGGGTGCTGATCCCTATCACCGCGCCGGCCTGTCCGGCGGGAAGGAGTTTTTTATGTGGTTTGACGAATCGGTCATCTATCAGATCTATCCCCTGGGCCTGTGCGGCGCGCCCCTGGAGAACGACGGGGCGCTGGTCCCCCGCATCCGCCGGGTGCTGGACTGGGTGGACCATATCAAGGATCTCGGGGCGGACACCGTGCTCTTCAACCCTCTCTTCGAGAGCGACAAGCACGGCTACGACACCCGGGACTACAACACCCTGGACTGCCGCCTGGGGAGCAACGAGGACTTCAAGGCCGTCTGCGACGCCCTCCACACCGCCGGGCTGCGGGTGATGCTCGACGGAGTCTTCAACCACGTGGGCCGGGGCTTCTGGGCCTTCCGGGACGTGCAGGAGAAGAAGTGGGACAGCCCCTACAAGGACTGGTTCCACATCAATTTCGACGGGAACACCGGCTTCAACGACGGCTTCTGGTATGAGGCCTGGGAGGGCCACTACGAGCTGGTGAAGCTGAATCTGGGCAACCCGGAGGTGGTCCGCCACCACTTCGACGCCATCCGGGGCTGGGTGGAGCAGTTCGGCATTGACGGGCTGCGGCTGGACGTGGCCTACTGCCTGAGCCCGGACTACCTGCGCCAGCTGCGCCGCTTTACCGGCGAGCTCAAGGCGGACTTCGTCCTCATGGGGGAGACCCTCCACGGTGACTACAACCGGTGGATGAACGACGAGATGTGCCACTCCGTCACCAACTACGAGTGCTACAAGGGGCTGTGGTCCAGCTTCAACTCCATGAACCTCTTCGAGATCGGCCACTCCCTGGCCCGCCAGTTCGGCCCCGAACAGTGGACCTTGTACAAGGGCCGCCACCTGCTCAGCTTCCTGGACAACCACGATGTGGAGCGCATCGCCAGCATGCTGGCCAACAAGGACCACCTGACGCCCGCCTACGGCATTCTCTTCGGCATGCCCGGCGTGCCGGCGGTGTATTACGGCAGCGAGTGGGGCATGGAGGGCAAAAAGTCCCAGGGGGACGCCGCCCTGCGCCCCGCCCTGGAGCGGCCGGAGCGCAGCGCGCTCACCGGCTTCATCGCCAAGCTGGCCGCCGCCCGCCGGGGCAGCCGGGCCCTGTGCTGGGGCTCCTACCGCAACGTGGTCCTCACCAACCGGCAGATCATCTTCGAGCGGGCCGTGGACGGCGAGCGGGTCCTGGTGGCCGTCAACGCCGACGCCGCCCCCTACACCGCCCACTTCGATGCCGGCTGCGGCACGGCGGTGGACCTCATCACCGGGGAGACGCACGACTTCGGCGGCGGCAGCGAGCTGGCGCCGTACAGCGCGGCGTTCTGGAAAATGGAGCGGTAAGCGGGGCGCTTTTTCCGCGTCCGCATACGGCAGAACCCGGCGGACCGGCGGCGGTACTGTACTTCCAAAACACACGTCCCCGGAAGCGGCGGAGAGCCGCTTCCGGGGACGCGTGTTTTCCTATCTTCATTTACATCCTCTGAAATCCAAGGTACCGGGTGCCCTGGAAGGTCAGCTCCCCCTGGTCTCCCTCCGCCAGAAGGCCGTACTCCCGGCCGTCCAGCTGGAGCTCCATCCGGTCGCCGCTGGCGACCTGGAAGGTGACGTAGTAGGTGGTGGAGCTGGCGGTGTGACCTACGCCGCCGGCGTCGTGGTGGTGATGGATGACGTCGCCCCGCTTGGCGACCACCACGGCGGAAACCGTCAGGCGGGGAGCGTGGTTATTCCTGTTCCACTGGCCGGCGCCCCGGATGAGCTGAAGGAGAATGATCCCCAGGGCCAGGAAAAACACCAGGAAAACCATCGCGGAAAATATACTTGTCATCTCACTGTCCTCCCTCCGCTTCCAAAAGGGCGCTGATGCGGGTGCTCTCGTAGACCTCGACCCCGTTTTTCTCCAGCAGCGCCGCTGTTACGCCCCTTCCGGCAGTCAGTGTGCCGGAGAAGGTGCCGTCGTAGACCGTCCCGCAGCCGCAGGAGGGGCTGCGCTCCTGGAGCAGGGCCCGCCGGACGCCGCCGGAGCGGGCGATCTCCGCCGTCCGCTCCGCCCCCAGGCGGAAGGCCGCCGTCACGTCCTCCCCCGCCCGGTTTATCACCCGTTCCCCCACCCGCTCCGCACAGGGGCGGGGGGTGGGCAGGCCCCCCAGCTGCTCCGGGCAGACGGGGACCAGCTCAAACCGCGCCGCCAGGGCCTCCGCCTCGGGGAGGCGGTTGTTCCCGCCGCTGTACTTGCAGTTGATCCCCAGCAGGCAGGCGGATACCAGCAGCTTCTCTTTCACAGCGGCAGCTCCTTCCCGTCCAGGGCCGCCCGGACCATCCGGTCCCCCCGGTACTCCATCTTCAGGGAGAAAAAGGGCCTGGAGGGGTCCTCCATGAGGCGGAAGAAGATCCGGTCCCCCTCCCAGATGGGCAGATCCGGCACCCGGTCCTTGCGGACCCACTCCAAATCCCCCTCGTCGCATTCGGTCATCTCCCCGGTCCAGCCGCCGGCGGTGTAGAGGTATATGTACTCCGTCTCGCAGCCCTCGGCCACAAAGGTGATGATCCCCCTGAACCGGTAGTCCGTCAGAGTCAGGCCGGTCTCCTCCCGGACCTCCCGCAGAAGGCACTCCTCGGGGCTCTCGCCGGGCTCGAACTTGCCCCCCACGCCGATCCACTTGTCGTGGTTGATGTCGTTTTTCTTCTTCACCCGGTGGAGCATCAGGTACTCCTCCCGGTCGTTTTCCAGATAGCACAGCGTACAGTTGAACATACTCTCTTACCCCCAGAGCAAAAAGCTGATTCCGTACAGCACCGGCTGGTGCAGGACGTAGATGACGAGGCTGTGCCGCCCCGGCCAGGTGAGGGCGGCGGGCAGCCGCAGGGCGAGCAGGGGGGCCTCCCGGTTTTCCAGGCACCAGCCCCCCAGGCCTGTCCCCATAAGAAACAAAAAGAACCAGGGCAGCAGCGGGAAATAGTCCGCGCTGTAGAATCCGGGGGCCGTAAGGCCCAGCGGATACAGCCAGCCCACGGACACGGCGGCGGCCTCCGTCCAGGCCTTGGACGCGAAAAAGAGGACCGCACAGGCCAGATTCAGCCCCGCAGGCGGGAGCTTTTGCAGGTATTTCCCGAGAAAATGGTACAGCGCCATAGACGACCCCAGCAGCATCAGCACCCCCCACCGGATGGTCTGCCCCGCCACGGCGGCCCCCAGCTCCACCGCCAGGGCCGCCGCCAGGACGGCGAGGGCCCGGCGCAGATTGCTCCGGGAGAACCGGGCGGAGGCCCCGGCCAGGAGGATGAAGGAGCAGCAGATGAACCGCTCCAGAAGGTTCATAGGGGCGGAAAACAGCTGCCGGGGGGACAGGAGGCCAAAAATATACAGGTCGTATAGAAAATGGTAGACGATCATCAGCGCAATGGCCAGCGTGCGCCAGGCGTCCAGTATGTCGAAGCGGCGGCGCATCAGCGGGCGCGCTCCCCGGATAGACGGATCCGTGCTCTCATATGTTCGTGTGCCTCCTGCCCTGTGGGATGCCCGGTGTGTGCGTACCTTTTTATATCACGAATTTCCCCTCCCGTCAAGGAAGGGGCGAAGGCCGGCCGGCACAGCGTGCCGGCCGGCTCTGCCTCACTCCTTCCCCGTTTTTCCCTTGGCGCGCCACCGCTCCGCGGCGGCCAGCTGCTCTGCGGCCTCCTTTTGGGACAGGCCCTGGGCAATCATGGGGTAGGGGTGCTCCACGCCGTTGGTGCGCTGGACCTCATAGGTGCCGTACTTGTTGATGACGTCGTCGTCCCCCTCCGGCCAGCCGGGCTTGCGCTCCATGGGCTGGCTTCTGTGGTCTCGCATGTGCCTTCACCTCCGGAGGTAGTATGCCCCGGAGCCGGCCGGCCATGCGGCCCGCGCCTACTGGGCCTGGAGATACCGCTCCGCCGCCACGGCGGCCACGGCCCCGTCGGCACAGGCGGTGACCACCTGGCGCAGGCTCTTGCGCCGCACATCCCCGGCGGCAAAGACGCCGGGGAGCCCGACGCCCATGTCCTCGCCGGTGCTGATATAGCCCTCCTCCAGCGCCAGCTGGCCGGCGAAGAGGCCGGTGTTGGGGGTGTAGCCGGTAAAGCCGAACAGGCCCAGCATCCCGTCTGCCGGGTCCGCCCGCAGGGTGCTCAGGGCCCCGGTCTTTACGTTTTTCACCGTGATGGCCTCCAGCACGTCCGTCCCCTCCGCCCGGACCACCACGCTGTCCCAGAGGAACGCCACCTTGGGGTTGGCGAAGGCCCGCTCCTGGATGGACCGGGCGGCCCGCAGCCGGTCCCGGCGGTGGATGACGGTGACTTTCCGGGCAAAGCGGGTGAGGTAGACCGCCTCCTCCACCGCGCTGTCGCCCCCGCCCGCCACATAGACCTCCAGCCCCCGGAAGAGGGCCCCGTCGCAGGTGGCGCAGAAGGAGATGCCCTGGCCCACGAACCGCGCCTCGTTCTCGCAGCCGATGGGCCGGGGGGCCGCCCCGGTGGCCAGGATCACCGCCCTGGACCGGTAGGTCCCCCGCTCCCCGGTCAGCTCCTTCACCGGTCCGTCCAGCCGCACGCTCCGGATGGTGTCGGCGGCCCGCTCCACGCCGAAGCGGCGGCACTGCTCCGTCATCCGCCCCGCCAGGCTCAGGCCGGTCTCCCCCTCCAGCAGCTGGCCGGGGTAGTTCTCCAGCTCGGCGGTGAGGGCGATCTGCCCCCCGTCCTGCCCCTTCTCCAGCAGCAGGGTTTTCAGCCCGCCCCGGCCGGCGTACAGCCCGGCGGTAAGCCCCGCGGGGCCGCCCCCCAGAATGATCACGTCATACAGCTCTTCCATGGCTTGTTTTTCTCCTGTTCTCAGATGGTTCTAATTATACATATCCCTTCTCCACCTCCACCACGGCGGAGTAGTCGCCGTCCAGGGCCTGCACCCCCTGCTCGATGCGGCTGCGCACCTCCTGGTCCGGCAGGGGGCACTGGTAGGGCACCTCCGCGTCAAAGATCACCTTGGTGTGGGTGGGTCCGGGGACCATGCGGAAGTCGTGGATGGTGATGCCGGGGTCGATGAGCCCCACGATGGCGGCCACCCGCTGGCGGGTCTCCGCCGTCAGGCCGTCGTCAGTGACCACCGGGTCCATATGGATGGTGGCCCGGCAGCCCAGGTCCTCGCTGAGCTGGCGCTCGGCGGCGTCCACCACGTCGTGGAGGGCCAGGATGTCCCCGCTGGCGGGCACCTCGGCGTGGAGGGAGAGAATGCGCCGGCCGGGGCCGTAGTCGTGGACGATCAGATCGTGCACCCCGATGATATTCTCATGGGACAGCACCATGGCCCGCACCCGCTCCACGAACTCCGGGGAGGGGGGCTGGCCCAGCAGAGGGTTGATGGTCTCCCGGGCGGCGTTGATCCCGGACCACAGGATGAACAGCGCCACCACCGCGCCGCACCATCCGTCGATCTCCAGGCCCCAGAAGCGGCCCGCCAGGGTCCCCAGCAGCACCGCCGCCGTGGCCAGGCAATCCCCCAGGCTGTCCGCCGCCGCGGCCGCCATGGCGGCGGAGCCGATGCGGCGGCCCACGGAGCGGTTGTAGAGGGCCATATACAGCTTCACGGCGATGGACACCGCTAGAATGCCCGCCGCCAGGGCGCTGTATTCTACCGGGCCGGGGCGGAGAATCTGCTCCACGGCCCCCCTGCCCAGCTCCACGCCCATCAAAATGATCACCAGGGACACCACCAGGCCGGAGACGTACTCCGCCCGGCCATGGCCGAAGGGGTGCTCCCGGTCCGGGGCCTGGGCCGCCAGCTTGAAGCCCAGCAGGGTCACCACGGAGGACCCCGCGTCGGAGAGGTTGTTCACAGCGTCGGCGGTGATGGCAATGGATCCCGCCAGCAGCCCCGCCAGCAGCTTCCCGGCGAACAGCAGCAGGTTCAGCACAATGCCCGCGCACCCGCACAGCACGCCGTATCCCCGCCGCACGGCGGGGTCGCTCACGTTGTCACAGTCCCGGATCAGACGCCGGGCCAACAGTTGGATCATATGTCACCTCGTCTAAACAAGCGCGCCTCTCACCGGCTTCCCCGGATGGTCAGCGTATACTGACAGCACAGCCGGTCCAGGTCCTCGTCCGTGGCCGCCGGCAGCCGCAGCCGGGCCCCGCACGCCCGGCACACCAGGTCCACCGCCGTGCCGTGGACCTCCACGGCGCAGCCCCTGGCCCCGCAGGTACAGGAGACGCCGTCCCTGGCGGCGATGTCCCTGAGCTCGGAGAGGACCTCGTACATGATGATGCTGTCGGCGAACACCCCGTCGCCGCCGGCCTCCCGCTTCCGGGCGGTGATCTCCAGTTCCCGCAGGGCGCTCTCCACCCGCTCCGGCGGGCCGATGTAGCAGCACAGCTGCCGGGTCTCGGGGCAGGCCAGGCCCACGCCGCCGCCCTCCAGCACCTGCTCCATGGGCACCTCCGCCCGGTGCTCCCCGCCGCACACACCGCAGGGTGCGGTGACCCGCAGGGTCCGCTCCGCCGGCTCCGCCGTCAGCTCGCTGCGGCCGCAGCCGCACACCAGCCCCACCGCCGCCGCGTTCAGGGCGAACCGGGTCCGCTCCCCGTACACCGGCTTGCCGCAGTCGGGGCAGATATAGCCAAGGGCTCTGGTTTCCTCCGCCATGGTTCATCCTCCTGATCCTATCTATCATAACATACGCAGTTTTATTATTATACGATACTTCTTCTCATTTTTCCATACCCCCCGCACATTTTCCTGTGCGCCTCCCCATCCCGGCCTGTCTTCATCACTTATACCTGATTTTTCCGTCAGAAAATTGAAATATTGTCGAGATTGCGGGTTGAAATGGGGGAATAATTGTAATACAATAAGCAGGCTGATTTTTACATGATCTGATTTTGACCTGAGGAAAGAGGTTTTTCACTTGAAGAATGAGACATTGAGGAACGTGGCCATCATCGCCCACGTGGACCACGGCAAGACCACCCTGGTGGACGAGATGCTCAAGCAGGGCGGCGTGTACCGGGAGAACCAGGAGGTGGTGGACCGGGTCATGGACTCCGGCGACCTGGAGCGGGAGCGGGGCATCACCATTCTGGCCAAAAACACCGCCATCCAGTACGGCGGCACCAAGATCAACATTGTGGACACCCCCGGCCATGCCGACTTCGGCGGCGAGGTGGAGCGCATTCTGAAGATGGTCAACGGCGTCATCCTCCTGGTGGACGCCGCCGAGGGCCCCATGCCCCAGACCCGGTTTGTGCTCTCGAAGGCCCTGGAGCTGGGCCACCGGGTGATCGTGGTGGTCAACAAGATCGACCGGCCCGACCAGCGCGTCCACGAGGTCATCGACGAGTGCTTGGAGCTGCTGATGGACCTGGACGCCACCGATGAGCAGCTGGACAGCCCCATGCTCTTCTGCTCCGCCCGCAAGGGCATCTGCGCCTACCACCCCGAGGACCCTCCGGGGGACTTGAAGCCCCTGTTCGACACCATCCTGCACTATATCCCCGCCCCTGAGGCGGATCTGGACGCCCCCTTCCAGATGCTGGTCAGCTCCATCGACTACAACGAGTTTGTGGGCCGCATCGCCATTGGCCGCATTGAGCGGGGTGTCATCCGGCAGAACCAGGAGATCGCCGTCTGCAATTACCACACCCCCGAGGCCGCCCCCAAGAAGGCCAAGGCCGTGAGCATCTACGAGTTCGACGGCCTGGGCCGGAAGGCGGTGACGGAGTCCTCCGCCGGCAGCATCATCGCCATGAGCGGCATCGGCGACATCACCATCGGCGACACCATCTGCGCCGCCGCCGCCCCCGAGCCCCTGCCCTTCGTTCAGATCTCCGCCCCCACCATGGAGATGACCTTCTCCATCAACGACTCCCCCTTCTGCGGCCGGGAGGGCAAGTTCGTCACCTCCCGCCAGATCCGGGACCGGCTGTTCCGGGAGACCCTGAAGGACGTGTCCCTCCGGGTCAGCGAGATCGAGGGCTCCATGGACGCCTTCAACGTGGCGGGCCGGGGGGAGATGCACCTGAGCATCCTCATCGAGACCATGCGCCGGGAGGGCTATGAGTTCCAGGTCTCCCCGCCCCGGGTGCTCTACCGGGAGATCGACGGCGCGCGCTGCGAGCCCATCGAGCGCCTGGTGGCGGACGTGCCCCAGGACAGCGTGGGGGCGGTCATCGAGAAGCTGGGCTCCCGCAAGGCGGACCTGGTGGAGATGACCCCCGTGGGGGATCGGATGAAGCTGGAGTTCCTGGTGCCCGCCAGAGGCCTCTTCGGCTACCGCAACGAGTTCCTCACCGACACCCGCGGCGAGGGCATCATGGCCTCCGTCTTCGACAGCTACGCCCCCTACAAGGGGGATCTGAGCCGCCGGAACACCGGCAGCCTCATCGCCTTCGAGACCGGCGAGTCCGTCACCTACGGCCTGTTCAACGCCCAGGAGCGGGGGGCCCTGTTCATCGGCGCGGGGGTGCCTGTCTACGCCGGCATGGTGGTGGGCGTCAGCCCCAAGCAGGAGGACATCACCGTCAACGTCTGCAAGAAAAAGCAGCTGACCAACATGCGGGCCAGCGGGTCCGACGAGGCCCTGCGTCTGGTGCCCTGCCGCCAGCTGAGCCTGGAGCAGTGCCTGGAGTTCCTGGCGGACGACGAGCTGCTGGAGGTCACCCCCAAGAGCCTGCGCATCCGCAAGCGGATTCTGGACCACGAAAAGCGGATGAAGGCTCTCAAGGGTGGAAAAAAATAAATTTTCCGCAAACGCCGGGAGAGCGTCCGCAGGGTGCGGGCGCTCTCCCTTTGACTGCGGCGCGGGGGCGCATATGCATATTCTATGTAGAATTCAGCCGTGAAATTGCGCAAATTGTCCCCGTATACCGCCGCTCATTTTGGCAATTTGGTAAATTCTCTCTTTTTCACTTTAATAATTATGCACTTTTTTTGAAAAACTATTGACATTCCCGGTGAATTGTAGTATGCTCCCATCAACTCGGACAGCGGTCCGGGGGAGGATGATTTTGCCGCCGGTAGCGGCGGATGAAAAGGAGTTTTACCTATGAAGAAATTTGTAACCCTGCTGCTGGCCGCCGCCATGGTGCTGAGCCTGGCCGCCTGCGGGCAGAAGAAAACCCAGCTGAAGATCCTGGACACCGAATACGCCATTGAGGACTACGCCATCGCCGTCGCCAAGGAGGACACCGCCCTGCTCGACGAGATCAACGCCGCCCTGGACGCCATCATCGCCGACGGCACCGCCCAGAAGATCGTGGACAAGTACATCTCCGGCACGGCCCACGACCTCACCTTCCAGGCCGACGCCGAGGGCAAGCCGGAGCTCATCATGGCCACCAACGCCTTCTTCCCGCCCTACGAGTTCTATGAGAACGAGGAGATCGTGGGCATCGACGCCGAGATGGCCAAGGCCATCGCCGATCAGATGGGCCGCAAGCTGACCATTGTGGACACCGAGTTCGGTTCCATCATCGCCGGCATCCAGACCGGCAAGTACGACATGGGCATGGCCGGCATGACCGTCACCGAGGAGCGCCTGCAGTCCGTCAGCTTCTCCACCAGCTACGCCACCGGCGTTCAGGTGGTCATTGTCGCCGAGGACTCCGCCATCAAGACCCTGGACGACCTGCTGGACCCCGCCGCCAGCTATAAGGCCGGCGTGCAGCAGGACACCACCGGCGACATCTACATGTCCGACACCCCCGACAACGGCGGCATCGGCGAGGAGCGCGTGGTCCGCTACAAGACCGGCAACGAGGCCGTCCAGGCCCTGCTCACCGGCAAGGTGGACTGCGTGGTCATCGACCAGGAGCCCGCCAAGGCCTACGTGGAGCAGAACAACAAATAAGAACCTGTATTTTACAGACTCTGCGCGTCAATCGGGGGCGGTCCGCCGCCCCCGGTTTTGCCTGTACGGCACAAGAAAGAACACAAGGGAGGGAGACACATGGCGGGCTTGCAGGATACCTTTTACCGCTGTTTTATCGAGGACAACCGCTGGCGCTACCTGACGAAGGGGCTGGGCAACACGCTGCTCATCACCTTTTTCGCCCTGCTCATCGGCGTGCTGCTGGGGGTGGTGGTGGCCATCATCCGCACCAGCTGTGACAAAAACCGTGCCGACATGCGCCCCGGACTGGGCCGGACTGTGCTGGTTCTTCTGAACGGCCTGTGCCGGGCCTACCTGACCGTCATCCGGGGCACCCCGGTGGTGGTGCAGCTGCTTCTGGGGGTATTTGTCATCCTGGTGGCCCTGGGGAACGACGTAACCATCGCCTGCATCGTCTTTGGTGTCAACTCCGGGGCATATGTGGCGGAGATTATACGTTCCGGCATCATGTCGATCGACAGCGGGCAGTTTGAGGCCGGGCGCTCCCTGGGCTTCAACTACATACAGACCATGTGGTACATCATCATCCCCCAGGCCTTCAAGAACGTGCTGCCCGCCCTGGCCAATGAGTTCATCGTCCTGCTCAAGGAGACCTCGGTGGTGGGCTATGCGGGGGTCATCGACCTGACCAAGGGCGGGGAGATCATCCGGGGCCGGACCTTCGAGGCCTTCATGCCCCTGCTGGCGGTGGCGGCCATCTACCTGGTCATGGTCATGTTCTTCACCTGGCTGGTGGGCAAGCTGGAGAGGAGGCTGAGAAGCAGTGAGCGCTAACAACACACTCATCCAGGTCCGGGACCTGGTAAAGCACTTCGGCCGGGGGTCTATCCGCGCCCTGGACGGCGTGTCGGCGGACATCCACACCGGGGAGGTGGTGGTGATTATTGGCCCCTCCGGGTCCGGCAAGTCCACCCTCCTGCGCTGCCTGAACCTGCTGGAGCGCCCCACCGGGGGGACCATCACCTTCCGGGGCGTGGACATCACCGACCCCAAGGTCAACATCGACCTCCACCGCCAGAAGATGGGAATGGTGTTCCAGCACTTCAACCTCTTTCCCCACATGACCATCCTGGAGAACATGACCCTGGCCCCCGTCAAGCTGCTGGGAAAGAGCCGGCAGGAGGCGGAGGGCAAGGCCCTGGCCCTGCTGGACCGGGTGGGCCTGGCGGACCGGGCGGCGGCCTACCCCAGCCAGCTCTCCGGCGGCCAGAAGCAGCGCATCGCCATCGTCCGCGCCCTGTGCATGGAGCCGGAGGTGATGCTCTTCGACGAGCCCACCTCCGCCCTGGACCCCGAGATGGTGGGGGAGGTGCTGGAGGTGATGAAGGACCTGGCCCACGAGGGCATGACCATGGTGGTGGTCACCCACGAGATGGGCTTCGCCCGGGAGGTGGGCAGCCGTGTCATCTTCATGGACGGCGGCGTCATCGTGGAGGAGAACTCCCCGGACCGGCTCTTCGGCGCGCCGGAGAGCGAGCGGCTGAAAACCTTTCTGGCCAAGGTGCTGTAAACATGCGATAACAAAGAGAGCGCCCTGCGGGAGGCATCCCGCGGGGCGCTCGTTCTTTTTCTCTGTGTTACACCAGGCCTTCCAGCTTGCTCGCGGCCGCCTTGTCGGCCACAAGGGTCACGTAGGGGTGCAGCTGGAGGATGGAGGCGGGGACCTCGGGGGTGACGGGGCCGGTGAGGGCCAGGCGCAGAGCCTCGGCCTTGCCCTCGCCGCTGGCCATCAGCAGGATTTTCTTGGCCATCATAATGGACTTGATGCCCATGGTCATGGCCTGGCGGGGCACGTCGTCACGGGAGGCGAAGAAGCGGGAGTTGGCGCTGATGGTCTCCTCCTTCAGGTTCACCACGTGGGTCTCCAGCTCGAAGGCCCGGCCGGGCTCGTTGAAGCCGATATGGCCGTTGCCGCCCACGCCCAGCACCTGGAGGTCGATGCCGCCCATGTCCCGGATCACCTGGTTATACCAGGCGCACTCCGCCGCGGGGTCCGCGGCCAGGCCGTCGGGCACGTTGGTGTTGGCGGGGTTGATGTTCACATGGTCAAACAGGTGGTGCTGCATGAAGTAGCGGTAGCTCTGCTCGTGGGTGGGCTCCAGGCCCACGTACTCGTCCAGGTTCACCGTCTTCACGGCGGCGAAGTCCAGGTCGCCCTTGCGGTACCAGTCCACCATCTGGGCGTACATGCCCTCCGGCGTGGAGCCGGTGGCCAGGCCCAGCACGCTGTTGGGCTTGAGAATCACCTGGGCGGACAGGATGTTCGCCGCCTTCCGGCTCATGCCCTTGTAGTCGTCGGTCACATAGATTTTCATAGCGTCCTCCTATTCTCTACTCAGCCGGCCCCCCTGTAGGGCCGGTCCTGCTGTGGTACTGCTTACCAAACCCGCGCCTCCACGAGTGCGGCGAGACGCCGGCGGTGATCCACGGGACCGCCGCCAGCGTCAGAAGCCGCCTCAAACATACGCTGCATGGCAGGCATCCTCCTGTGAGGGTCCGGGTTCCCCCGCACCCTCACGGAGAATTTTACCACGTCCGCCTCCTCGGCGCAATGGGGAGTTTTCTTAAAAAACGCCGCAGCCGCCCCGCCAGAGGGGTTTCTGTCCGCCCTGCGGCAGAAAAACCCGCAATCCGTCCGGATTCTCAGATTTTTCTTTCCCGCCGGGAGAAATTTTTTCTCGCCGCCACGGGTGCGCCGGCCGCGCCTCAGCAGTACCTGCCGATGGCCTGGGCGATCATCTCCGCCGCCTGGGCCGCCACGGCGCCGTCGCCCTCGCCCAGCTCCAGCAGGGGGGCGCGCACGCCGCCCACGTCCGGGCCGCCCTGGAGACGGATGATCTCCTTGATGACCGCGTACATGTTCCCCTGGGCGGAGCACATCTTGTAGATGATCCGGCAGCACTCGTTCTGGACCTCCCGGCCCTTGGCCAGCTCGCCGGCATGGAAGCAGCGGAAAATCTCCAGATACAGCTCCGGCATGGCGGCATAGGTCCCGCCGATGCCGCCGCTGGCCCCGGCGGCCAGGCCGGAGAGCAGTTGCTCATCGGGCCCGTTGAACACCAGCGCGCCCTCGTCCCGCCACATCTGGATGTCCTGGACGGGCATGGAGGAGTTCTTCACGCCCACGACCCTGGGGTTCTTCAGCATCTCCTGGAGCAGGGGCACGCTCAGGGCCACGCCCGCCAGCTGGGGGATGTTGTAGATGACGAAGTCCGTGTTGGGGGCCGCATCGGAGATGTCGTTCCAGTACTTGGCGATGGCCTTGGGGGGCAGGTGGAAGTAGATGGGGGGGATGGCGGCCACGGCGTCCACCCCCAGGCTCTCAGCGTGGGCGGCCAGCTCCCGGCTGTCGGCGGTGTTGTTGCAGGCCACGTGGGCGATGATGGTCATCTTGCCGCCCACCTCCGCCATCACGTGCTCCAGCGCCGCCTTCCGCTCCGCCACGCTCTGGTAGATGCACTCGCCGGAGGAGCCGCCCACATACAGGCCCTTCACGCCCTTGTCCAGCAGATACCTGGCCAGCGCCCGGGAGGCCTCGCCGCTCACCTGTCCGGCCTTGTCATAGCATGCGTAAAACGCGGGGAAAATCCCCTGATACTTTGAAAAATCTTTCATACATTCTCCCTTGGTCTCAATGGATTTTTACCTTGAATACGGCCTTGGCGACCTCCTGGGGCCCGTCCACCTGGGTTTTGATCCGGTGGGCGTCCCCGGGGAAAACCACCAAAAAGTCCCCGGGCGAGAGCACCAGCTTGTAGTGCCCCTCCCCCCGGTAGGCGTAGAAATCGTTCTCCTCCACCCGGTCGAACTCCGTCAGGCACTCCGGGGGGGCGATCTCCACCCGCTCGCTGCCCCGGAGCATCAGGTGGATGTCCAGGTACTTCCGGTGGGCCTCGAAGAAGGTCTCCTCCTCCGGCAGCGTCTGGTAGGTAAAGCGGGTGGCGTACACCTCGCCGCCCTTGATCTCCACCCGCTCGCTGCCCACGGAGGCCAGAAACTCCTCCGTGAGCCGCTCCAGGGCCAGATCCAGATTGGGGTGGATGCCCCGGTAGTCCAGGGCGTCTTTGTTCTTGGCGTAGATCATGGCCTCACCCCTTTACCGCGCCCATGGTGATGCCCTGGGTGAAGTACTTCTGGAAGAGGAGGAACACGGCGATGATGGGGAGGGCCGCCAGAGCCGCGCCCGCCATCAGCAGGCCCATATCCACGCTGGTCTCCGCCTGGAGGGTGGCAATACCCAGGGGCATGGTGAAGTTTTGACCGCTGGGCAGCATGACCAGCTGCATGAAGTAGTCGTTCCAGCAGTTGATGAAGGTGAAGATGGCCAGAGCACCGATGCCCGGCTTCACCATGGGCAGCACCACGGTGACAAAGGTCTTGGCCTCGCTGGCCCCGTCAATGCGGGTGGCCTCCAGAATCTCTCCGGGGATGCTCTCGGAGAACTGCTTCATCAAAAATACGCCGAAGGGCCAGCCCACGGTAGGGAAGATCACGGCCCAGAGGCTGTCGTACAGCTTCAAGGCGGCCATCTCCTTGAGCAGGGGGATGAGGATGACCTGCTTGGGCAGGGCCATGGCGCACACGATCAGGGAGAACAGAATGGCCCGGCCCACAAAGCGCTTCTTGGCCAGGGCGTAGCCCGCCATGGCGGCGGTGAGGCAGGTGAGGAGCATGGAGGCCACGGACATGAACACCGTGTTGATCAGCCACCGGAAAGCCGCCGGAGCGGTGGGCCCCTCAATGCCGAAGATGGAAAACAGGGGAGCGGTGCGCTTGTTGAACAGGTTCTCAAAGTTCTTGCTCACCCACTCCGTGGGCCACAGGACGGGCTCCTGGGCGTAGATGTCCGCCGCCGGTTTGAAGGCGCCGGTGATAATCCAGTACAGGGGGAAGAGGAACAGGATGGCCAGGATGACCAGAATGATCATGGACACGATTTTATAGGCGCGGCTGCGCGGATTCTCAATTTTCATATCTGCACCCCCTTACTTTTCTTTCGCCAGCTTGAACTGCAGCGCGGACAGGGCCCCGATGAAGATGGCCAGCACCACGCCCATGGCGTTGGCGTAGCCGAAGTGGCCGGCCTGCTCGGTGAGCTTGAACGCGGTGTAGTAGATGTAGTACATCACCGTATCCGTGGCGTGGTTGGGTCCGCCCTGGGTCAGCAGTTGGATCAGGGCGAAGCACTGGAAGGAGTTGATGGTGGTGATCACCAGGATGTACAGGGTGGTGGGCATCATCTGGGCCCACTTGATCTTCCAGAACACCTGGAGATCGGTGGCGCCGTCCACCTGGGCGGCCTCCACCAGGGTCTGGTCCACGTTGCCCAGGGCGGAGACGTACAGCACGATGGGCTGGCCCACGGAGGTGGTGAACAGGATGACGATGATGCACCACAGGGCCGTCTTTGGATCGCCCAGCCAGTTGATGCCCTTCTCCAGGATGCCCGTGCTCGTCAGGGCGGAGTTAAGGATGCCGGTGTAATTGTCGTACATCCACTTCCACACCACGGTGACCGCCACGGAGCCGGTGACCACGGGCAGGTAGAAGATGCAGCGGAAGGCGGACAGAATGGGCCCCTTCAGCTTGTAGATGGCCGAGGACACCCACAGGGAGAAGGCGCACACCGCCGGCACGCTGACGAGGACGATGACGAAGGTGTTGACCAGGCCCTTCAAAAAGACCTTGTCATTGGCCAGATCCGCGAAGTTCTTCAGGCCGATGAAGCCGCCGAACAGACCGGGATCGTGCATATTGGTGTTGGTCAGGCTGGTGATGATGCAGATGAACATAGGGATGATGACAAACCCCAAAAAGAACACCAGGCTGGGCAGCATGAACACATAGCCCGCGATGTTCTCCCGCCGCTGCAGGGCGCGGCTCATTTTGCTTTGCGTCTGTTTTGCCAAATTCAGCACTCCTCTCTTCTCTCATCCTTTTTTCTTGAAAGAAAAAGGATCAAAAAGAACTTTTACCGGAAGAGGATACCCATTGCGGCTCCAGAATTTCTGCACGGTGACGCCAGGTCTCCTCTCATTGGGGAATCATAATCAACTGCAGAAAAACGCGCCCTCTCACCGCGCATTGCGGTGAGAGGGCGCGCAAACCCTTATTGGTCAAAGATTACGCGGCTCTGGTATAGGATCAGCCCGCAGCGGCGGCGTTGGCCTCGGCGGCGCCGGCGGCCACGGCAGCGGCCACGTCGTCACCGGTACCCACGGCCTGGAGCATGTTCCACCAAGCGGTACGGGCGGCGGCCCAGCCGGTGGTAACCTGGTAGTAGTCGCCCAGGTAGGGCATCAGCTTGGTGTACTCCGCCATGATGGGCTCGTCGGCCCAGATGTTGGAGAGATCGGTACCCTCGGCGGTAGTGCGGACGGCGAAGTAGGAGGCGGCCTTGACGGCGTCCACGGTGTGCTCGCTGTCGCACATGAACTTGATGAACTGCTTGGCGGCCTCAATGCGGGCCTCGTCGCCGTTATCGAAGATGCCGAAGCCCCAGGTGCCGCCCTGCAGCTTGGAGCTGCCGTCCTCGGAGGGGAAGCTCATGAAGGCGATGTCGTCGCCGGTGACGGTCTTCTCAGCGCCGGTGCCGGCGCCGTTGGGATCCATCTGCTGGGCAATGTTCCAGCAGAAGGCCATCTTCAGAGCGCCCTGGTAGAACTTGGCGATCTCGTCGCCGCCGGCCAGGGAGGCGTCGAACTCGATGCCGTCCATGGCCTTGAGCTGCTCAAGAGCCTTGACGTTCAGGGGATCGTCCCAGGTGTAGGCGGTGTGCTCGGCATTGGTGAAGGTGCCGCCGTAGAGGTTGTTGACGAGGGCGCGGGTGCCCTGGTCGCCGCCCTGGCCGGCGCAGAAGACAGCGCCCACGGTCTGGCCATACTTGGCGTACAGCGCCTCAACGGCCTTGATGAAGTCGTCGGTGGTCCAGGTGTGGGTATCCAGATCCAGGTACTGATCAGCGCCCGCCTCCTTGAAGGCGTTGAGGTTGACGGCCATGCAGTGGGCGGTCATGACCAGAGGATACTCATAAATCGCGCCGTTGGTGTGGGTGCAGGACTTCATGACGCCCTCGTTCACGGCGTTGATCTCGGCCATGTCGGTGTCGTCAAACATGTCGCTCAGATCCACCATGTGGCCGTTGGCGCCCCAGTTGGCGACCAGGCGCTCGGGACCTTCCATGATCAGGTCGGGCGCGCCGCCGGCGGTCAGGGCGGTGTTGACCTTGTCGTCGCCGTCGGCGTAGGCCAGGTAATCCACCTTGACGGCGATGCCGGTCTCGGCGGTGAAGGCGTCGGTCAGGGCCTTGACGGTGGCCTCATCGCCCCACTTGCCGATGGGATAGGTCCACAGGGTGATCTCGCTGGCCCCGGTGGGAGCCGGCGCGGGCTCAGGGGTCTGGGTGTTGTCCTCCTGCTTGGGGGGCTCGGTGTTCTGGTTGTTATTGCCCTTCTGGTTGCCGTTGCCTCCGCAGGCAACCAGAGCCATGACCATGGTCATGGCCAGCAGCAGTGCAAGTAACTTCTTCTTCATGTAGCGTCCTCCTTAAAAATACAAAAAGTGACTGACATTATGAGGTGATGCTGGTTAAATTGTATAAGACTTGGGCAGATTTGTCAATAGAAATCGAAAGAATTTGCGGCAAACCAGGATTTTCAGGGGATTGCACAAAAATTATTTCGATTTTTAGGCATTTTGAACTCACCTCCCGTGGAAAAACGGCGCTTTCCACCTTGACAAGCAAAAAATTCCTGTTACTCTAAGAAGGAAAGCATACGCCACCTGCGTGAGAGAAGGAGACATTGCATATGAAAAAGCACATTCTCTGCCTGGGCGACTCCAACACCCACGGCTACTGCGCGGATCCCGCCGACTGTGCCGACGGCGGCATTCGCTTCAACGAAGACGAGCGCTGGACCTGCCTGCTGCAGAAGGCCTTGGGGGAGGGCGTTCTGGTGACGGAGGAGGGGCTCTCGGGCCGCACCACGGTCTTTCAGGACCCGCTCCACGAATCCATGGACGCCCTGGGCGTGCTGTACGCTCTGCTCAAGAGCCACGAGTTTTTGGATCTGCTGATCATCATGCTGGGCACCAACGACACCAAGGAGCGCCTGGGAGCCAACGCCTCCTGCATCGGCATCGGCATGGAGCGTCTGGTCCGCAGGGCCCGGAGCGTGGACTGCTGGGGAGCGCGGGAGCCCAACATTCTCATTGTCTGCCCACCCCCCATTCTGCCGGAGATGGAGCTGGCGGAGTGCGGCCTGCCCATGGGCCGGGGCTGCATTGAAAAATCCCTGGAACTCCCCAAGTATTACCAGAAAGCGGCGCAGCTCACCGGGGCTCATTTCATGGACGCCGCCGGCTGCGAGTTCAACCGGCTGGACGGCATGCACCTGACCCGCCGGGGCCACGCCCAGCTGGCCCAGCGCCTGGCGGAGGCGGTGCCGGGTCTTCTGTAAGGCCACCGGCGCGGCATGCGCGGTATGTAAAAAAGCGGCCCGCGGACATCCCCTGTGAGATGTCCGCGGGCCGTTTCCGGCGGGACCGGCTACATCGCCCACAGCAGAAGTCCGGCGGCCAGGGCGGCGGCGGCCACGCCCGCCAGCAGCCAGCACCAGCCGGGGAGCCTGCGCCACAGTCCGGGGCGGGTTCCCTGGCTGGCGGCGTAGCCCTTGGCCACCCGGCAGGCCTCCCCCAAAATCTGCTGAGGGGTAACGCCGTCCTGGGAGAAGGCGTCGTTTCTCACAATAAAAATTGCCTGTTCAAACAGCTTCGGATCGGGTGAATCCACCACGATCACACGGCGGGAGGTTCCTTTCACCATCAAACACCGCTCCTTTCATTCCCGGTTGTTCTCCCAGTATCTCCCTCCCGGGGGGAGAATATACCAGGGAGGGGAAATTTTTGGAGCGGGGTGCGGCGCGCCCTCCGGGCGCGAGGGGGGCTGGGTTGCAGCCCTACAGCCCCGGGGGCTGCGCGCCCCCAAGATTCTGCACGGCCACATCGAGTGGCCGCGCAGAATCTGATTGTGCATGACCCCTCGATGGGGTCATTGCACAATCATGCCCTGCGGTTACTTTTTGTGCGAACAAAAAGTAACCAAAAAGTCGCTGGAACCGGGGGTTCCAGACCTCCCTCTCGGGGCCGCCCGGAGGGCGCGCCGCCTCGGCGGGGGACTTACGGGGGATTGGTGGAGATGAAGAGTTGCGATGCCACGTGAACAAGAAGTCCTTCGGGCATCTGATCTAGTGGCTTGGTACTTGAATAACTCCGCCTGCCGGCCTTTCAAAGGGGTAGAGCCATCAATAGGGGAGCGCACTACTGGGAGATTCGCGTAAATATACTGCGAGCCCCCGGCCCTGTCGCCCGAAGACTGCCGTTAGGACACTCGCGGATAGAATCAGAAGTCTGGGGAAGCGGTCGGTACTAATTTAGACAAATCAGACCTAGCCTTGGGCGCAAAACAAATCAACACATGAGGAATCCAAAACCTCCGGTTTTGGCAATTTTTTGGTTACTTTTTGTTTGCACAAAAAGTAACCGCGGGGCGCGGGGGCGCGTAGCCCCCGCAAGCTGTAGGGCTGCGCCGCAGCCCCCCTCGCCGCCCGGAGGGCGGCGACGCTCACACCTCCCTCTTCCCCTTCTCCGGTAAAAACAAACAAACCGCACTGCGGTCGTCGTCTCCCTTCCTCCTCTGGTAGGCCTCCCCCATGACGAGGGCCACCAGGGCGTTGGGGTCGTCGCCCTGCCAGCCGGCCAGAAGATTTTGCAGCCATTGATCGTCGCCGCTGTCCGCGACGCCGTCGCTGACCAGCAGCAGGAAGGCGCCCTCCTCCAGGGGGAACCGGCTCACCGAGGGCGGCGTGCCGGCGTCCTGGAGGCCCGCGGGCAGGGCCGCGCCGGTGAGGCGGCGGACGGAGCCCTGGCGCTTGATGTAGGTAGGGGCCGCACCGTACTTATAGAGGGCCGCCTGGCGCTCCGCCAGGTCCACCGCCAGAAGGTCGATGGTGGTAAAGCTGCCCTGCTCGTCGCTGCGCAGGTTCAGAGCGGCATTGAGAGTCTTCAGGGCGCTCTCCGGCTGGATGCCCGCCTTGAGAAACTGCTCCAGCAGCCGCAGGGTCATCTGGCTCTCCCGCTGGGCCTCCCGGCCGCTGCCCATGCCGTCGCTGAGCAGGAGATACACCATGTTCCCCGTGCGGAACCACGTCACGCTGTCCCCGCAGATGCGCTGCCCCTCCTTGGGGATGGCCGCCATGGCCGCCTGGTGGAGCAGCTCCTGCCCCGTTGCGGCGGGGGCGGTGTCCGCCGCCGCCATGGCCTGGGCCACCAGCTCCCCCAGCTGGGCGTACTGCCCCCGGCTCCGCTCCCGCTCCCGCTCCAGCTGCCGGCGGTACTGCCGGCGCAGCAGCAGGGCCGTCACCTCCGTGTTAATGGCGGTGAGCAGCTGGGGGAAGTGGATGCACCGGGAGGCGAAGTGGACGGCAAAGTCCGACGGCTCCGCCCGCCCCCGCTCCAGCAGGACCGGGGTGGCGTCGTTGAAGGCGTTGAAGGTGGATATGTACTCCTTGCTCCAGCACACGTCCCGCAGGGCGCACCCCCGGCACACCACCTCCGCCGCCCGGTCGAAGATGACGGCGGGGTTCTCCTCCTTCCTGGGCGGCGGCGCGCTGAAGCTCTCGTACAGCGAGCGCAGGGCCTCGGCGCTCAGCCGCAGCCGCTGGCGCAGGCCCTCCGCCTCCCGCGAGGCCTTCCGCCGGGGGATGGAGGTCTCCCGCAGCAGCAGCGCACAGTAGTGGGCCAGTACCCCCGCCAGGGCGGTGCAGGCCGTCATGCGCAGAAAGCTCCCGCCGTCCATCCCCATCTGCAGGGTGTAGGCCAGCTCCACCGCCAGGGTGGCCCCCCCTGCGGCCAGGGGGCGGAAGAGGGGGTGCTGAACCCACTTGGTGTCCCGGAGGGCGGAAAGCAGCGCGTAGATCAGCACCAGGATGCCGCAGCAGCGCAGAGCCCCGCCGAAGGGGAGGAACACCAGGCTCCCCGCCACGCCGCCCCCCAGCACCGCCAGCCCGTTTTTCCCCGGCCTGCTGGCGGCCATCAGCCCCGCCGCCAGGGGCGCGCGGCCCTCCAGGCTGCAGGCGGCGGCCAGAAATCCTGCCGCCCAGCAGCCCGCCAGGTGGACCAGTCCGGCCCGCGGGGGCCGCTCCAAGGTAATGCCGGCGATTTTCATAGCTTGTCCCCTTCTTTTTCATGGTCTTGCCCTCCATTGTAGCAGGGGCGCGGGGAAAAGCCTGTCGGGAAATGCTTGCCGGAGACATTCCCCGCCTGCAAAAATTCGTCTTGATCGGCGAAAAAATTTCTTGCCGTGTATCAAATGCGGCTTAAAAGAATGTAAACACAGCCGCCATGGAGATTGCATTGCCGAGAATATGGGAAAAGGTGCTGATGACACAGTTCCCAGTTTTATGGTAGATGACCGAGAAAATCAGGCTGTCGATGAAGACCCCGGCGATGTCATAGACGACAATCCTCAAGTCCCCCGGCGCAATATGTCCGGCGGCAAAAACAGCGGACGACACCACCGCGCAGACCCAGACCGGAAATAGTTTTACACCTTTTCCAAAGAAAAAGCCGCGGTACGCAATCTCCTCCCCAAATGCCGCAAGGACAACCTGGCCGATTAGCAGCACCGGCTTGTCAAAAGACAGGATGGAACCTGTCCGCCCCAGGACATGGGCAACAAATTTTCCGCTGAAAAGCAGCTTTCCCACGACAAGCGCTGCAAGGCCGCTCACAACCGGCAGCAGCAGCCAAAACACTACGCCCGGCTTTTTGAGGTCCGTCACAATCGTATGGAAACGCAGACCCGACTGGTCGCCGCCTGTTTTGGCGGCGGCTTCCGTGATAAAGAAAAACGCGATCCCCACAAACACGGAGTATCCCGCGATTTGTGAGGACGGCACCACCTTTGTCACCGCCAGCAGGATCATGACGATGATCCCTGTGAGCGTGAGAACAGTGCTCTTTTTGTCATTAGCAATTTGCTGGTGTTTCATTTCATCTCCTCCTGTAGTGCCAGTACCGCACCCGTGTATACCCGCTCCAGATGAGCCGCGATCAGTTTCTCATCATACTCCAGTGAATTGTTGACGATGATACTGGCGTACCCGTGAACGAACAGCGCCAGCGTGACAAAAATCTCCTTTGTCTGTTCTGCACTCATCTTCATTTCCTTCTGCATGGCAGAAAGGACGGGTACAAGCCCCTCGGAATCGATCATTTCAAGCAGGCTGTGTTCAACGGCAAAGCCCGATTGAAACAGGAAGCGGAACAAATGCGGTTCTTCCATCCCGAACCGGATATAATTCAGCCCGATTCCAAGCAGTATATCCTCCTGGGTTTCTGGAATGTGCATCAGGTACTCCGTATGAAACCAGTCTGCTTTTTGATAGGCCGCCCTCTTTAATTCCTCAATCGTGGCAAAGTGGTACATAACGGGCTGTGTGGAGCAGTTCAGCTTTTTTGATACGGTTCGTGCATTGATTTTTTCCGCGCCTGCTTCACGGGCGACCTCGAAAGCCGCGGCAATGACCATCTCTCTCGTAATTTTGGTCTTCGGGGGCATGGGCTCCCTCCTCTCTTTTATATAACTATTGTTATATAATCAATATTATATATAGTTCGCTCCCCTTTGTCAACCCGGCAACGGGCTTTTTTGTGCAGGCGGGGAGGAAATTGCCCGTTCTCCATTTTCTTTCTTGCGCATCCCGGCGGTTTGGTGCATAATGGGGGGTAAACCGAGGGATTCTCACAGGACGGGAGGAACGACTCCATGAACAAAAAACGCATCCGCCAGATGACCGCCAGCCTGCTGCGCCGGGTGACCACCCAGCCGGCGGCCCGCTACCTGGCCCCCCACCGGGCCATGCTGACAGAGCTGCTGGAGGAGCAGGGCTGGCTCCAGCGCTTCGCCCCCCTCTTCGGGGAGGAGCGCATCCGGTGCGCCGACGTGCTCTCCCTGTGCCGGGAGGAGCTGGCCCTGCTCTCCCCGGAGCCGGAGGAGGGGTGGATCCCCTTCGCCTACGATTTCGCCCGCTGGTCCATGTTCCCCGAGCCGGCCTTTGCGCCCCGGCAGCGGGAGCACGGGGCGGGGGCGGTGTTCTTCCTCTCCCTGCTCCAGGTGCTCTTCGACGCGGAGCGCGCCCTGCTGCCGGCGGACCCCCTGTGGCAGCTGGAGCTGCTGGAGGAGGACGAGCAGGAGGAGAGCGCCCACCGGGACAGCTACCGCCTGTTTCTGCGCTCCTACCGGCGGGAGTACGTCTACGAGATGATGCGCCTGGGGCTGGAGGCCACCCCCTGGCGGACGCTGGAGCACATCGCCGGGGTCCACCACGTGGCCATGCACGCGGCCAGGGGCCTGAAGCGAGCCGGGGTTGCGGTGGATCTGGGGCTGGTCTCCGCCAGCGCGGCGGGCCACGACATCGGCAAATTCGGCTGCCGGCCAGGGGAGCGGGTGCCCTACCTCCACTACCACTACACGGATCTGTGGTTCCGCCGGCGGCACATGGGGGACATCGGCTACGTGGCCGCCAACCACTCGGTGTGGGATCTGGAGCTGGACTACCTGTCGGCGGAGAGCCTGGCGCTCATCTACGCCGACTTCCGGGTCAAGCAGGAGCGGGGCCCCGACGGCCGGGAGATCACCCGCATCTCCACCCTGGAGGAGGCCTTTGACGTCATCCTCAGCAAGCTCGACAACGTCACCCAGGCCAAGCGCACCCGCTATACCTTCGTCTACGCCAAGCTGCGGGACTTCGAGCGCTGGATGGTGAGCCTGGGGGTGGACGTGAGCCTCGCCGGGGCCTGCCCCGGCCCCCGGCCCAAGAAGGACGTGGCCCTCATGGACCAGCGGGAAGCGCTGGAGGAGCTGCGGCTTTTGTGCGTGGAGCACAACGCGGCCCTTATGAGCCGCCTCACGGGCCAGCGCAGCTTCGCGGGTCTTCTGGAGCTGGCCAGGGGGGAGACGGACTGGCGCCGCCTGCGGGCCTACCTGGGCGTATTTGAGTCCTACTCCGTCTACCTCCGCGCCGCCCAGAAGGTGCAGACCCTGGCCTTTCTCTACGAGCTGCTCATGCACCGGGAGGGGGACATCCGCCGCCAGGCGGCGGCCCTCATGGGGGAGATCATCGCCCGCTTCCACGCCGGCTACGCCAAGGAGCGCCCCGCCGGCTGGACCCCGGAGAGCCGCGCCGTTACGGACATGGACCAGTGGAAGCTCTATCTGGAGAAGATCATCCGCCCGGACCACAAGCTGCTGGCCCAGCACCGGCGCTGGATCGGCTTCACCCTGAAGATGGTGGTCAACTCCCTGCTGGACAAGTGCGAGCGGGACCGGCGGGGGGAGTTTCTCACCGTCTTTCTGCGCTGGTACCGGCGGCCGGAGCGGCTGGAGGACGAGACCGCCTTCCAGCTGCTGGAGACCGCCACGGCCCTGCCGGTGGAGGTGCTGGCGGACCGCCAGCGCTACGATCTGCTCCTGTTCGCCCAGAACCTGGCGGAGCGGGAGGACGTGACGGTGCGCGCGGCGGCGGTGCTGCTGCTGGGCTGGCTGCGCCCGGCCATCGCCACCCAGGACGTCGTGCTCCACTCCCTGCGGGACATGGACTGCGCCGGCAGCGCCTCCCTGGCCCTGCTGCGGGCCATGACGGCGGGGGAGCTCACCGGGGAGTCCCCCCCGCCCCTGGACGAGGCCGCCGTGGCCCAGATCTTCCTGGACAACCTGAAGACCGCCACCCCCTGGATCATCAAGGAGATCAACATCCGTCTGCTCACCGGCTTCGCCCAGACCGGGGGCGGCCACCTGCTGCACATCGCCACCCACCTGACCAACCTGGTGAAGGTCAGCGACCAGGTCACCGTCCGCCACGCCGCCGGCGGCGCCCTGCTGGCCATCGCCCCCCTGCTGGCGGCGGAGGAGCGCAACGAGGTGGCCGTGGAGCTGGGGCGGGGCCTGGAGATCGGGCAGCAGGAGTTTTCCAAGTATATCCCCGGCTACCTGGGCCGGTTCTGCCTCTTTCTGCCCCCCACCCAGCTGGAGGAGATGCTCTCGGACCTTGACGCGTCCCTGTGCTCCTCCAACGGCCGGGTGGTGGCACTGGCCCTGGACACCGTGGGGGTCGTCTACGAGGAGTACGACACCTACCGGGTCCGCTTTCCGGAGGAGGACGAGGTCTACCGCCGCCGCCGGGAGCGGCTGCTGGGCATGCTCCTCAAGGGCCTGGCGGGCTTCCGGGCGGAGGTGCGGCAGGAGGCCCTGTTCGTCCTGGGCCGCCACGTATTCGGCTCGGAGGCCCTGGGCCGCCACGAGAAGCGGCGGGCCTTCCTGCTTACGCTCAAGAAAATTCTGGCCCTTATGGGGGAGGAGCAGGCCTCGGAGCTCACCTTCTACTACCGGGCGGCCATGCTGGGCCGCGTCTACCGCTTCCTCACCGAGCAGGAGCTGCTCCACGGCGGCTTCCGCTTCGAGCCGCCGCGGCCGGCGGCCTTCTTCCCCGGCACCTTCGACCCCTTCACCCTCTCCCACAAGGGCATCGTCCGGGCCATCCGGAACCTGGGGTACGAGGTGATGCTGGCCATCGACGAATTCTCCTGGTCCAAGAAGACCCAGCCCCACCGCGTCCGCCGGCGCATCGCCGCCATCTCCACCGCCGGCGAGTTCCATGTCCACCTGTTCCCCGAGGACTTCCCGGTGAATATCGCCAACCCGGAGAATCTGGCGGCCCTGCGCGCCGCCTTCCCCGGCCGGGAGGTGGCCATTGTGGCGGGCAGCGACGTGGTGGCCAACGCCTCCTCCTACCACAAAGCGCCGGAGCCCTCCTCCATCCACTCCTTTGATCACATCATCTTCCGCCGCTCCGCCGGGGAGGGGGAGTCCGCAGAGCCAGACTACAGCGCCATCACCGGCACGGTGACGGAGCTGACCCTGCCCACCCACTTAGAGGACATCAGCTCCACCCGCATCCGGGAGGCGGTGGACCAGGGCCGGGACATCTCCAACCTCATCGACCCCGTGGCCCAGGAGTTCATCTACCGCCGGGGCCTCTACCTCCGGGAGCCCCAGGACAAGCCCCTGCTGCGGGTGGAAGATCTGTCCTTCCAGCGCAGCCTGGAGCTGACGGAGGAGACGGAGGCCCTGCTGGCGGGCTCGGTGCTGGCGGGCCGGCCCGACGCCGGGGAGCTGTGCCGGAGCCTGCGGCGGCTGGGGGACCACCTGCTGCTGCTGCGCCGGGAGGAGGGCGGGGAGGCGCTGGGCTTCGCCAGCTTCCGCTGCCTGGACTCCCACCAGCTCTTCTCCCGGCTGGGCAGCGCCCCCCTCACCGCCTTCGTCCGGGCCCAGACCGGCGGGCGTGCCCTGGTCATCAGCGGCCTCTACGTGCCCAAGGGGCCGGCCCAGCTGGATCTGTGCCAGCTGCTGCTCACCGAGGTGCTCACCCTGGCCCTGCGCCAGGAGTACGCCTACGCCCTCTTCTGCCCCGCCGAGGCCACTGCCGCCCCCTATGTGCGGGAGATTCTGTCCCTCCAGGGCTTCGTGGCCCCCCCGGTGGCGGAGGGGGACGGGGAGCTGCTGGCGGTGGACATGCGCCGGCCCATCGTCCTCACCCGGAACGTGGAGACCACCATCAAGGCCCCCCTGGCCGGCAATCCCCGGGTGCTGGCCGCCGTGGGGGCCGCCCACCGGCGGCTCCAGCGGGCCCTGACGGAGCTGTATCCGGGATGCCTGGTGCTGTCCATGTCCGCCGGGGTGATCTACCAGCGGCTTCTGCGGCGCATCGCCGCCTGCAACGGCGTGCCCACCGAGCCCACCCGTCCCCGCCAGCTGGGGGAGTGCATCTGCGTGCCCTTCGGCAAGATTCTCCGGGGGGTGGCGGTGCCCAACACCGTCACCAAGACCCTGCACACCGACAAGGTCTACGCCCCGGACCTCTCCGGCTACTCCATCGAGGCCTACCCCTTCTACTCCCCCCTGCCCGACCAGGTGCGCACCATCCGGGCCTTTGACCGGCCGGTAATCCTGGTGGACGACATGCTCCACGACGGCAAGCGCATCCGGGCCATCGCCCCCCTGCTGGCCCAGGCCGGCGCGACGGTGCGCCAGGTGCTGGTGGGCTACCTCACCGGCGTGGGGCGGGACACCATGGAGCAGCTGGGCTGGCCGGTGGACAGCGTCTACTACCTGCCCAACCTGCGCATGCGCTTCGTGGAGTCCACCCTGTACCCCTTCATCGGCGGGGACACGGTGCGCCGGACGGAGCCTATGGCCGGCGGCCTTCATCCGGCGGTGAACCGCATCTTCCCCTACGCCGCCCCGGACTTCTCCGAGGACTGCGCCGACGGCTCCACCTACCGCCTGAGCCTCACATGCCTGGAGAACGCCAGGGACATTCTGCTGGCCCTGGAGACCGAGTACCGCTCCCTGTACGCCCGCAACCTGACCCTCAGCCGCCTGGGGGAGGCGGTGATCCTGCCCCTGTGCCCGGACAAGGGCAGCTGCATGTCCTATGACCTGAGCCGCGGGGCGTCCACCTACCTGGAAAACGACCTGGAGATGCTTAGAAGGCTCCAGGCCAGCGTCAAAATCGTGATTGGGGGATAATATGGACTACTTTCCAAAACACCGCCTCGTCACCAGCGAGGCCTGGCCCCTCCCCGACCGTCCGCCCGTGAGGCGAGACCGGTACCGGGTCCACCTGCTGGCTATGGGGGACGTGGGCAGCACCTTGGCCATGGGCCTGCGGCTCATGGGAGGGGACGTGATCTCCACCCTGGGTATCTGCGACGTGCGAGAGGGGGTGCCCCAGCGCTGGGAATTTGAGCTCAGCCAGATCGCCGGGCCGGGGGAGGACCGGCTCCCCCCGGTGGAGATCGTGGAGCCGGACCGCGTACTGGACTGCGACGTATTCCTCTTCTGCGCCTCCCGCTTCGTGCCGGACACGGAGGTGAAGAGCGGGGACGTGCGCATGGCCCAGTACGAGCTGAACCGTCCCCTGGCAGCCGGCTACGCCCGCATGGCCAGGGAGCGGGGCTTCCGGGGCCTCTTCTGCGTGGTCAGCGACCCGGTGGACCCCCTGTGCCGGGCCGTCCTCATGGAGAGCAATCGGGACGAGGCGGGGAGGCTGGACGGGCGGGGCCTGTCGGTCCAGCAGGTCCGGGGCTTCGGCCTGGGGGTCATGCACGCCCGCGCCCGGTACTACGCCGCCAGGGACCCCCGTTTTCGGGACTACCTGGCCGACGGCCGGGCCTTCGGTCCCCACGGGGAGGGGCTGGTGGTCGCCAACTCCGTCACCCGCTACGACGACGCCCTCTCCCGGGAGCTGACGGAGCGGACCAAGGGGGCCAACCTGGAGATGCGCGCGCTGGGCTACAAACCCTACGTCGCCCCGGCCCTGAGCTCCGGGGCCCTGAGCCTGCTGGCCTGCCTGCGGGGGGAGTGGCACTGCTCCTCCGTATTTCTGGAGGGGGTCTTCTTCGGCATCCGCAACCGCCTGACGGAGGAGGGCTGCGAGATGGAGCGCCTGGCCCTGCCGGATCCCCTCCTGGCGCGCATCCGGCACACCATCGGGGAGCTGCGCCGCCTGGAGCTGGACGTGACGCCGGGGGACGTGGACGGGGCCCTGGCCGTCATGGCGGAGGTATCCCGCTGGGGCCGGGAGCGGGGACTGCGGGTCTGGCCGGAGGAGTGGCTGACCCGGGAGGCCCTGGTGACGGAGGAGGCCGGGCCGGCGTGCTTCTGCGTGGGCTCCATCGGCGGCCGGGCCGCCTGCGCCTTCATCCTCCAGTGGCAGGACCGGGAGTGGTGGCCCGACGCACCCGCCGGTGAGGCGGCCTATCTCCACAAGCTGTGCGTGCGCCGGGAGTTCGCCGGCCAGGGCCTCCCCGGCAAGGTGCTGGACTACGTCAGGCGGGAGTGCGCCCGGCGGGGCGTGTCCGCCGTCCGGCTGGACACGGGCTGGGAGGAGGAGCGGATGAGAGAGCTCTACCAGCGCCTGGGCTTCGCCGTCGTCCGGCGCCGGGAGCTGCCGGGGGGCCGGGCCATGGCCCTGTACGAGCTGCGCCTGTAAGCGCGGTCAAATTAGAAAACGAGGTAAATTGCTATGGCTGCATATACATGTTCCTTTATTGGCACCGGCAGCATGGGCGGGGCCCTGGCCCGCGCGGTCTGCCGGACCCTGCCCCCGGCGGAGGTGCTGCTGTCCAACCGCACCCCCGCCAAGGCGGAGGCCCTGGCCCGTGAGCTGGGCTGCGCCGCCGGCCCCGCCGCCCAGGCGGCGGAGGAGGCCGCGTACATCTTCCTGGGGGTCAAGCCCCAGATGATGGCTGGCCTGCTGGCGGCGATCGCGCCGGTGCTGGCCCGGCGGGGGGACCGCTTCGTGCTGGTGTCCATGGCGGCGGGGCTGACCATGGAGCGCATCGCCGCTATGGCTGGCGGGCCGGCGCCCGTCATCCGCATCATGCCCAACACCCCCTGCGCCGTGGGGGCGGGGATGGTGCTCTACGACGCCAACGCCCTGGTGACGGAGGAGGAGCTCGGCCGCTTCACCGCCTTTATGGCCGGGGCCGGAGCCCTGGACCGGCTGGAGGAGCGGCTCATCGACGCGGGCAGCGCCGTGTCCGGCTGCGGCCCCGCCTTTGTCTGCCAGTTCATTGAGGCCCTGGCCGACGGCGGCGTGGCCTGCGGCCTCCCCCGGCAGAAGGCCCTGCTCTACGCCGCCCAGACCCTCCGGGGCACGGCCCGCCTCATGCTGGATACCGGGGCCCACCCCGGCGCCATGAAGGACGCGGTCTGCTCCCCCGCCGGCTCCACCATCGCCGGCGTACAGGTGCTGGAGCGCCGGGCCCTCCGGGGGGCCGTCATGGACGCGGTGGCCGCCGCCGCCCAGAAAAATGCCGCCCTGGGCCAGAGCTGACCCCGCGGCGCGCTAAAAAACAAAGGAGCCGCCCGAAAAACGATGCGTCTGCATGGCGCGCAGCTTTTCGGGCGGCTCCCACAAATTTCCGACCAACCCCCACTCCCGTTACCGGGCGGAAATCCAAGAATCGCATCGACTCCAGTCTCGTAACAAAAGTTCTTTTTGATCCTTTTTCTTTCAAGAAAAAGGATGCTCGCCCTCACTTCCCCACGCAGAAGCGCTCGAAGATCCGGGCGGTCAGATCCTCCCGCAGGGTCCGGCCCGTCAGCTCCCCCAGGGCGCTCAAAGCCCGTTCCGCGTCGGAGAGGACCGCGTCCGGGGTCAAGCCGCCCTCCAGGGCCTCCCGGGCCCCCCGCAGGGCGGCGGCGGCCCGCTCCGCCGCCTCCACCTGCCGGTCGTTGGTGAGCAGCTGGCCCTCCGGGGCCTCCCCGGCGGGGAAGAGGTCGGCCACGGCGGCCTCCAGCTCCGCCAGACCCTCCCCGGTCCTGGCGGAGACGGACAGAACCGTCTCCCCGGCCAGCTCCTCCAGCGCCAGACGCCGGGGCAGATCCCGCTTGTTCACCAGCACCAGACGCCGGGGGGCCAGGGCGGCGGCGGCCAGGGCGGCCCGGTCCTCCTCCGTCATGGGCTGGGAGCCGTCCAGCACCAGCAGGGCCAGCTCCGCTCCCGCCGCCGCCGCTCTGGCCCGCTCCACCCCCAGCCGCTCCACCTGGTCGGCGGCGTCCCGGATGCCGGCGGTGTCGATGAGCCGCAGCAGCACGCCGCCCACCACCGCCCGCTCCTCCACCGTGTCCCGCGTGGTGCCGGCCACGTCGGTGACGATGGCCCGGTCGTAGCCCAGCAGGGCGTTGAGCAGGGAGCTCTTGCCCGCGTTGGGCCGGCCCAGGATGGCGGCGGGCGCGCCCCGGCGGAGCAGCCGGCCACGGCGGGCGGTGGCCAGCAGGGCCGACAGCTCGCCCTCCGCCGCCGTCAGGGCTGCCAGGATCGCCGCCCGGTCCGGCGGCTCGATGTCCTCGTCGGGGTAGTCCACCACGGCGTAGAACTGGCTGGCCACCGTCAGCAGGCGGCTGTAAATCCCCTCGATCCGCCGTCGCAGAGCGCCGCCCAGCTGCTCCACGGCGTTTCGGGCGGCCGGGGCGGTCTCCGCCTCGATGAGGTCAATCACCGCCTCCGCCTGGGTCAGATCCATCCGCCCGTTAAGGAAAGCCCGCTTGGTAAACTCCCCTCGCTCCGCCTGCCGGGCCCCGGCCGCGAAGAGGGCGCGCAGCACCTCCCCCAGCACCACCGGGGAGCCGTGGCAGTGGAACTCGGCGCAGTCCTCCCCGGTGTAGCTGCAGGGGCCCGGAAAGCGGACGGCCAGGCAGTCGTCCACCCACCGCCCCTCCCGGTCCGCCGCCCGGCCCAGGACCATCTCCCGGGGCCGGGCCTGGGAGAACCGTCCCCCGGCGGCGGGCTGGAACACCCGGTCGCACAGAGCGAAGCACCCCTCCCCGGACACCCGCACGATGCCGATAGCGGCCAGAGCGCCGCCGGTGGAAATGGCTGCAATCACATCCATATCCCCTCACTCCTCTCTCAGGGGCAGCACGTAGCTGCTCCCCTTTTCCGTTTCCGTCTCCTCCCGAAAGCCCAGGGAGGCAAACAGCCGCCGGGAGGCGGCGTTGAAGCGGTAAATCTCCCCCACCCGCACCCGCTCCCAGCCCAGGCTGCGGGCCCGATCCGCCAGGGCGGACACCGCCCCCCGGCCCAGGCCGCCCCGGCGGCGGGCGCGCTCGCCGATGACGATGGCGAAGTCCTCCGGCGCGAGCCACACGTCCCCCGCGGGCCGCCAGGCCCCGTCCTCCAGGACCTCGATCCAGTAGAGCTCCCCGTGCCCGTCCTGCCAGGCGTACATTCTCTCCAGCAGCTCCTCCGTGTAGATCCGCTCATCGCCGTCCACCAGCCGGACCGTCTCCGGATCCTGGTACCAGGGGAGGGCAAATCCATGCCGCCCGTCATACCGCCGCAGCCGCACAGCATCGGATACAGCCAGCGTCTCCGGCTGCGCAATTCCCTCAATCGGCATTATACCGCTCCTTTCTCAAGCGGGCCCTCGCGTCCGGGGACGCGTATCCACTTCCGCCGCTTTTTTGACACGCTGAAGCGCCCGCCGCATACAAGCGGCGGGCGCGCTTTATTCCTCGCACTCCTCTTCGTCCTCCTCCCGCAGTTCGGGGACGTACCGCTGGAAAATCCGCTCGAAAAAGAGGGAGACCAGCAGCATCGCCAGGGCGGGCATGAACAGGGCGGGCCACCAGTTGGGGATGCAGAAGGCCGCCGTCTCCGCCGTCAGCAGGACCACCACCACCGTGGTGGGCAGGTGGCGCAGCGTCAGCTGCAGCGCCGCGGCGAACAGGGGCCCCACCCTGTACTCGAACCGCCCCAGCAGGGGGAAGAGCCAGCACAGCACCCCCGCCGGCAGGGTCAGAATGGTGTAGTAGACGCCCAGCATCACCACCCCCGCCCCCTCCCGGCCGTTCTGGCGCACCACGGCGTAGCCCCAGGCCAGCGCCGCCCCCGCCGCCAGACACACAAGGGTGGCCGCCGTCCCCACCCGGAGATTCCGGCGGAAGGAGCGGAAGAAGTCCTTGAAGGCCCCCTGCTCCCTGGGGCGGACGTACAGCACCACCGCGTGGTACAGCGCGGCGGTGGCCGGCCCGGCGGTCACCAGGGGCAGGCACAGAAAGAGCCACGCAATGGACAGCCCCACAATGTCCACGGCGGTGGAGAGCCAGGCCCATATACCCTTTTCCGGGTTGAAAAACGATCCCATACTATACGCACTTCTGGGTCAGCGCCTTGCCCACGGACTGGCGGCAGCGCTCCGCCTCCTCGGGGTCCCGGCGGGTGAACTCGCTGAGCAGCACCTCCACCACGTACAGCTGGGCAATGATGGCGTCGGTGGAGCCGAATTGGAGGGGCTGCTCATTGGGTCCGCACAGCAGCACCGCGTCGGCGTAGGCGCTGGCGGGCGAGTTGAGAAAGCGGGTGACCAGAATCAGCCGGGCCCGCCGGCTGCGGATGAGCTCCGCCGCCTCCAGCACCTCGTGGGTGGCCCCGGAGTAGGAGAAGTAGAGCACCACGTCCCTCTCCGACAGGGTGGAGAGCACCACCGTCTGCAGGTGGGAGTCCTGAATGGTCTTGAACTTGGGGGAGGTGGTGGAGAACTGGGCGCAGGCCGCCAGGGCCACCACCGAGTGGTTCCCCTGGCCCAGGCACACCACCTGCCGGGCCTCCAGCAGCAGCTCCGCCGCCCGGTCCACCGAGGCCGCCGCCAGCATGTGGAAGGCCTTGCTGAGGGTGTCCTGGGCGGTGTGGTGCACCTTGCTCATCACGGCGGACACCGGATCCCCGGGCAGGACCTCCTCCCCGGCGCTGTCCCCGCCCAGCTCCGCGCCCGCCAGCAGCGCCGCCTTGGCCAGCTCCAGCTTGAAGTCGTTGAACCCCGCCAGCTTCAGCTTCCGGCAGAATACCGAGATGGTGGACACCGCCACGTCGCACACGGCGCTCAGATCGGTGATGCTGATATACTGGGTCTCCGTCTGGTGGGCCAGCACATAGTCCACGATCTTCCGCTCCGACTTTGTCAAGTTCTCGTACTCCTGCAGCATCAGCGCCACGACATTTTTTCCCACAGGCGGGCCTCCCTTTCCTCCGGCGGGGCCGGAATCCGCGCGCCTGTCTCCGGCGCCGCCGCAGCGGCCGCCCCAGGCGCGTCCTTTTGTCTAAAACTATAATACATGTTGCCCCATTTTGCAAGATTTTTATCGAAAAGTTTTCGAAATGCGAAAAGGCACAATTTCTCCCAAAAAATATCCGAAAAATCCGGAAAACCGCCTTGACATTTCCCTGGAAACCGGTATAATAATAGGGCTCGCGTTTTGCGGGCTATCCTTGCTCCCGCCTGAGAGCGGGGGCCATTCGTCCAAAAGGAGGTGCAAACCATGGCAAAGATTAACGGAAATTACGAAGTCGTGTATATCGTCGATCCCGCGCTGGGCGAGGAGGCTGTTGCCGCCACCGTCGAGAAGTTCAAGACGCTGGCCGAGCAGCACAGCTCTGTCGTGGAGGTTGAGGAGTGGGGCAAGCGCAGGCTGGCCTACGCCATCGATTACAAGACGGAGGGGCACTATGTCCTCATGTCCTTCACCAGCGATCCCGATTTCCCCAAGGAGCTGGACCGTGTTCTGGGCATCACCGACGGCATTCTGCGCTCCATGATCGTCTGCAAGGGCGAGTAATGGGAGGAGCCGGAATATGCTGAACCGCATTATCATTATGGGCCGCCTGGTGCGGGACCCGGAGCTGCGCACCACGCAGTCCGGCGTCTCCGTCACAAGCTTCACCCTCGCCGTGGACCGGGACTTCAAGAACCGGGACTCCGGTGAAAAGAGCACGGATTTCATCGACGTGGTGGCGTGGCGGCAGACGGCGGAGTTCATCTGTAAGTATTTCGGCAAGGGCCGCATGGCCGTGGCCGAGGGCCGGCTCCAGATCCGGGACTGGAAGGATCGGGACGGCAACAACCGCCGCTCCGCCGAGGTGGTGGCAGACAACGTCTACTTCGCTGACAGCAAGCGCGACAGCGCCGGCGGCAGCGACAGCTACGGCGCCCCCCCGGCCTATGGCGCGCCCGCCGCGCCCGCCTACGGCGGCGGCCAGTCCTATGGCGGCGGCTACGGCGCCCCCGCCGGGGACAGCTCCGGCTTCGCCGAAATCGACGACCAGGACGGCGATCTGCCCTTTTAACCGGCGCCGCCCCATCTGCGGCCCACCGGCCGCCACATTCTGACAGGAGGAAATAGTACCATGGCTATGGAACGTGAAAATCGGCCCGCCCGCTCCGGCGCTCCCCGGAAGCGGAAGAAGGTCTGCCAGTTCTGCGTGGATAAATGTGAGCACATCGACTACAAGGACGCCGCCAAGCTGCGCCGCTTCATCTCCGAGCGCTCCAAGATCCTGCCCCGCAGGACCACCGGCACCTGCGCCATGCATCAGCGCCAGCTGACCGAGGCCATCAAGCGTGCCCGGCAGATCGCTCTGCTGCCCTACGTGACCGAGTAATACACCCCATAAAACGCCCCGTCCGCTGTGCGGACGGGGCGTTTTTGCCGTTCCCTATGTTCCGATCCGCCGCTCCAGCTCCCGGCGGGTCACCTCATAGGCCTCCCGCTGGTGGGGCAGGGCGGGCAGCGCCTCCGGGCAGGCCCAGCCCCGCCGGGCGAAGAGCCGCCGGGTGACGAGGTCCAGAAAATCCGGGTTTTTCACCAGCACCGGCCCCGTCAGATGGGTGGCGAACACGTTCCCGGAGACGTACCCCTCCGGCCCGTGCTCCGCCTCGTTTCCGAAGCCCAGGGGCAGCGAAGCAAACAGCGGCGTGGCAATCCCCCGGGTGGTGCTGCACTTGTTCATAAAGCCCACCGCCGGCGCGTCCCACAGTGTGGAGACCGCCACCACATCCCCGGGCACGCGCCGGTCCGTCTCCACGGTGGCGAACTCCGCCAGGCCGAAGCCCGGCCAGACCTGCCCCGCCGCGTCGGTGACGGAGGCCCCCAGGGTCTCCATGGCGTTTCCGGTGAAGAGCAGCACCGCGCCGCTCTCCGCGGCCTCCCGCAGCGCCGGCGCATAGCGCTGCCCGGCGGCCAGGACGTTCTTCTGCCGCCGCTCCGTGCCCGCGCCCATGTAGATAAAGTCCGCGCCGGAGAAATCCGCCGCCTCCTCCAGGGCGATCTCCCGAACCTTCACCGCCGCGCCCAGAGCCTCCAGACGGCGGCGAAGCACCGCGATATTGGCGTACTCCCCATACAGGGACATGCACTCGGGGTACAGATGCAGAATGGTCAGTTCCATGCTCACTCCTCCTCCCGTTTCACCAGCCGCAGCAGCTTGTCCCGGTCGGAGAAGCAGGTCACCACGTACAGAGCCTCCGCCCCGCCGTCCTCCGCCAGGGCGTCCGCCGCCTGGACCACCGCGTCGTAGCAGGCGATTTTCTCCGCCGGAATCCCCGTGTAATCAAAGCGCATGGCCAGATCGTGCACGTATTTTCCGCAGAGAAGAATCTTTTTCACATGCGCCTGGTTCAGCTGCCCGAAGTCGATGTCCCACAGCCAGCTGGTCTCGCCGGTAAAGTACTTCCGGCTGATGGCGTCCACGATGACCAGCACCTGACAGGGCTCCTCCCGGCGGGCAATGTATGCCAGGTTGGTGTCGTAGGCCGCGGAGTTCTCGTGCTTGCTGGTCAGCAGGACGCCCCGGTGGCCCCCAAGGGTGAAGCGGACCATCCGGCCGTTTTTCAGGATATAGTTGTTGATGACCGCCGCCATGGTCCCCCTGTCCGCCCCCGCCAGGGCGCACACCGACCAGGCCGCCAGAATGTTGTATACGTTGTAGATGCTCTTAAAGGCCAGGGAGATCTCCGTCTCCCCGTCGATGGTCATCCGGCCCCCGTCCAGATCCAGGGCGGTGACGGCGAAGTCCGTGTCGTGCCGGCAGTGGCCGCATTCCGCGCACCGGTACCGGCCAATGTGCCCGTAGTGGTAATAGGCGTACTCCATCCTGCCCCCGCAGGCGGGGCACCGGGCGCCGTCGTGGTAGACGCCGCGGTGCTCCCTTGTACTGATGGAGCACTCGTCGAGCCCGAACCACTTCACCCGCTCATGGTCCCTGGCGAAGCAGGAGACCAGGGGGTCGTCGGCGTTGAGCACCAGGGTGGTGTCCCGGTGGATGGCGGGGAGGATGGCGTCGTAGACCCACTCCGGGTGCCCGTTCCGGGTCAGCTGGTCCCGGTAGAGGTTGGTGATGACGAAGTGGGTGGGGTGGAACCACCGGAAGGAGCGGCGGGCGTAGCGCTCGTCGCTCTCCAGCAGCAGCACGTCCCCCCGCATCCGCCCGGAGAGGGTGCAGCTGCACAGGATCAGGGTGGCCACCCCCTCGATCTGATTGGAGCCCTCCTCGTTGTACACCACCGTCTTTCCGCCGGCCCGGAGAATGGCGGCGATCATCTCCACCGTGGAGGTCTTGCCGTTGCTGCCGGTGACGGCGATGACGCAGGGGGGCAGCTTCACCCGCCCCAGCACGTCGGGGCAGAGCTTCAAGGCGTACTGCCCCGGCAGGCTGCTGCCCTTGCCCACCAGCTTGCCGATGAAGCGGAGCAGCTTACAGACGATAACAGCCAGACATAATCTCATGCAATATCACTCCTTGTTTTCATTCAGAAAGGCCTCCACCGCCTGGTTGAAGGCCTCGGGGTTCCTGGCCGCGATGAAGTGGTCCCCCGGAATCAGAACCAGACGGCTGTCCGGCAGGGCCCCGGCGATCATCCGGGTGTGGGCCTCCCGGATCATGTCCCGCGTCCCGGCAATCACCAGGACGGGGAGCCGGAGCTCCTTCAGGGCCTCCGGCGGGATGCGGGGCTCGTTGACCATCAGCCCCAGAGTCTCCGCATGGAGCCTGGCCTCCGGGCTCCGTCCGGCGAAGAGGGAGGCCAGGCGGTACCCCAGCACAATGGGGATCTGAATCACGGGCTTCACGCCGCCGGGGTCCAGGTTGGCCCCGTTGAGCACCAGCCGGTCCACCCGCTCCGGGTGGAGAAGGGCGAAAGTGAGGGCGATGTTGCCCCCGTCGCTGAAGCCCAGAAGATGGGCCCGCTCCAGCTTCTGTTCGTCCATAAAGTCCAGCAGGTCCTGGGCAAACCGGGCCATGGTGAAGGGACCGGCACCCCTGGGGGACTGGCCGTGGCCCCGGGTGTCCAGGGCGTAGACGGTGTAGTGCCGGGAGAAGTACTCCGTCTGGTGGACAAAATAGCCCCCGTCCTCCCCGTTGCCGTGGAGCAGCAGCAGGGGCGGGCCGCTGCCCTGCCGGGTGTAGTGCAGATGTATGTCCGACATAGCGCCTCCAAACAGCAAAACAGCGTTTTGCAAAAAGTTCTTTTTTGATTCTTTTTTTCTTTCAAGAAAAAAGAATGCTCACCGCTCCAGCCAGATCATCAGCGCCGCCACGTCCGCCGGGGATACGCCGGAGATGCGGGCCGCCTGGCCCAGGTTCTCCGGCCGCACGGCGTTCAGCTTCTCCCGCGCCTCCAGGCGCAGGCCCTGGACGGCCCCGTAGTCCGTCCCCGCCGGCAGGGTCCGGCGCTCCATGCGCCGCAGCTCCTCCACCTCCTGGAGCTGGCGCTGGATGTAGCCCTCGTACTTCACCGAGATCTCCACCTGCTCCGCCACGTCGGCGGGCAGGTCCGGCATCTCCGGGTCAAACCGGCGCAGATCCGCGTAGCGCACCTGGGGCCGGCGCAGCAGGGCGATGAGAGGTGCGCCGTCGGTCACCGGCGCGGTGCCCCGGCCGGTCAGAAAGGCGTTCAGCTCCTCCGAGGGCGGTACGCCGCGGGCGCTCAGCCGCTTTACCTCCCGGCGGACGGCGGCGTACTTCGCCTCCACCCGCTCCAGCCGCTCTTTGCTCACCAATCCGATGCGCCGGCCCACGGGGACCAGGCGCTCATCGGCGTTGTCCTGGCGCAGCAGCAGGCGGTACTCGCTGCGGCTGGTCATCATACGGTAGGGCTCGTCGGCGCCCTTGGTGACCAGATCGTCGATGAGGGCGCCGATGTAGGCCTGCCCGCGGGAGAGCACCAGGGGCTCCCGGCCCAGCAGGGCCAGGGCGGCGTTGACCCCGGCCATGAAGCCCTGGACCGCCGCCTCCTCGTATCCGGAGGAGCCGCAGAACTGGCCCGCGCCGTACAGGCCGGGGATCTTTTTGCTCTCCAGGGTGGGCCGCAGCTCCAGGGGGTCCACGCAGTCGTACTCGATGGCGTAGGCGGGGCGCATGATCTCCGCCCGCTCCAGGCCGGGGATGGTGCGCAGCAGCGCCGCCTGCACCTCCTCCGGCAGGGCGGAGGAGAGGCCCTGGATATAGAGCTCCTCGGTGTCCAGGCCCATGGGCTCAATAAACAGCTGGTGGCGGGGCTTGTCCGGAAAGCGGGTGATCTTGGCCTCGATGGAGGGGCAGTACCGGGGCCCCACGCCCTCGATGACCCCGCTGTGCATGGGGGAGCGGTCCAGGCTGGCCCGGATGATCCGATGGGTGGCCTCGTTGGTGTAGGTGAGATAGCACACCGCCCGGTTCACCGGGGCCTCCCGAGTCTCAAAGGAGAAGGGCTGGGTCTCCCGGTCCCCCTCCTGGAGCTCCATGCGGGAGAAGTCCACGCTCCGGGCGTTGACCCGGGGGGGCGTGCCGGTCTTGAAGCGCCGCAGGCCCAGGCCCAGACGCCGCAGGCTCTCCGCCAGAGGACCGGCGGCAAACAGTCCGTCTGGCCCCCCCTCCCGGACACACTCGCCCACGATGGTCCGCCCGTTCAGGTAGGTGCCGGAGCACACCACGGCGGCCCGCACCCGGTACACCGCCCCGGTGTGCAGCGCCACGCCGCTCACCCGCCCGTCCGTAAGGCGGATGTCCGTCACCTCCCCCTGGCGGAGGGTGAGGTTCTCCTGCCGCTCCAAAGCGCGCTTCATAATCTGCTGGTAGAGCCGCCGGTCCGCCTGGGCCCGGAGGCTGTGAACCGCGGGGCCCTTTCCCCGGTTAAGCAGGCGGTACTGGATGCAGGCCGCGTCGGCGGCGCGGGCCATCTCGCCCCCCAGCGCGTCCAGCTCCCGGACCAGGTGGCCCTTCCCCGTCCCCCCGATGGCGGGGTTGCAGGGCATGTTGCCCACCGCGTCCAGGTTGATGGTGAAGCAGATGGTCCGCAGGCCCAGCCGGGCCGCCGCCAGGGCGGCCTCAATGCCGGCGTGACCGGCGCCAATCACCGCAATATCAAATTCTCCGGCGAGAAATTCCTTCATTGAGATCTCCTTCTTTGCCGCCCCCGGCGGCTCTGCTTATCCCCGCTCCAGCGTTAAAACCACCACCTCCGGCCGGTTGAACAACCGGAAGGTCCGGCCGGAGTTCCCCAGGCCCCGGGAGACGAACAGCTCCCCGCCGTTGGCGCTGTAAAACCCCGCTGTGTAGGAGGGAAAAAAGGTCCGCTCCACGCTGACGAGGCCGTCGGTGAAGGGGAGGCGGATGAGGCCGCCGTGGCCGTGGCCCGTGATGACCAGGTCCGCTCCCAGGCGGCTGTACGTCCGCTCAAAATAGTTGTTCCTGTGGGCCAGCAGCAGCCAGAAGGGATCCCCGAAGACGGAGCGGATCTCCTCCGCCAGCGCCTCCGGCGTCTTCTGGTCCGCGTAGCCGTTGGGGTCGTCCACCCCCGCCAGCACCAGCGTGCCGCCGCCCCGCTCCAGCACGGTGCACTCGTTGCTCAGCACCGTCACCCCCGCCGCCTCCAGCTCGCGCTTCAGTCCGGGGACGTCGGGAAAGGCCCACTCGTGGTTGCCCGTAATAAAATAGGTGGGGGCAATCTCCGCCAGGGACCGGCCCAGGGAGACCGAGTAGCTCCGGGGCGTCTGGCGGTACTGGTCCTGGAGGTCGCCGGTGAGAAAAATATAGTCCGGCCCGGCAGCCCGGACGCAGTTGACGAGATCCCGGTTGTCCTCCCCGAACAGGGCCCCGTGGAGATCCGAGAGCTGCACAATCACGCAGCCGTCGAAGCCCTCCGGCAGCCGGGGGGAGGAGAAGGTGAACGTCCGCACCTCCAGGGTGTGGTTGCTCCACCAGAAAAATCCGGCGCACAGGGCGCACAGGAGCAGAAGCGTAAGCAGGCCCCGGGACCGGCGGCCCCGCCTGCGGCGTTGTCTTGCCATGGCTGACTTCCTTTGTTCAAAGTGGGCCCGCCGCGCGGGCCGGGCGGAGGACCGCCCGGAGGTAGTATACCACATTCTTCCGGTAAAACCAAGAGGCGGAGCGCAGATTCTCAGAGCGGCACTTTTCCCGTTTTTTCTGCTGCTATAAAGGCAGCAGCATGGACTGGTTCATCCACGGCTTTATGCTCGCCTACAGCGAGATAATACCCCCTCGATTGTGATTTTGTCGCCTTCCTTCACATGAAAAGCCAGTGTGACATCATCTTCAGCAAGGTAAGCCCAAATGTTGCGGACCTCATCCTCCGGGCCGTAATTGATCGGCCCTATGGCAAGGACCAACGCCAGGACAATTGCCGGAAAACCCTTTTTCATGTTGTTGCCTCTCCTATCTTTTTTCAACAGTGCAGCCCGCAGGGGGTGTGGACCCCATTCGCCCCCTGCGGGCTGCACTGTTGAGACAACAAAAGCGGCGCAGGGCATCATATCCCTACACCGCCGAAGCTACGCACACGCCTATCATTCCCCTTGTATATTTCGGGGAAAGCTGGTAAAATAGGTTCTGGGCACAGTAAATTTCTGCTGTGTGGGAGCCGCTATCTCCTGCATAGGGGCGGGGGAGGATTAGGGCCCTCCTTCGCCCTGCCTGTTGCTTCCATGCCTCGTAAACTTATTGTGTCTCAATTATTTGTAAGATTGCAAGGGGGATTTCGACTGGGATTGCGGGGAATCCGCAAGCTTTGCTCCGCACGCCCGCGAGGCCGCCGCGCCCCTGGGCCTCCTTCTTGACAGAGAATGGAAAAATAGATATAATATAGAGACAATAGCGCCGAAATTCCATTAATAGGAAGGAAAAACGACTATGTTTACCATTATATTCCGCTTTGAATCCGGGGAGCCGGTCACCATCGACGCCAATGCGGGGGAGAAGCTGCTGGACGTGGCCCGGAAGGCCAACGTGGCCATCGACGCGCCCTGCTCCGGCAACGGCGTGTGCGGCAAATGCCGGGTCCGGCTGGTCTCCGGCTATCTGGACGCCCCCATCAACCGCCACATCACCAGCGAGGAGTACGCCGCCGGCTGGCGGCTGGCCTGCCTGGCCCAGATCAGCGGCGACGCGGAGATCGAGGTGCCCGACATCGCCTCGGCCTACCGCAGCCGCATGAAGATGGCGGACCTCTCCTCCCCGGAGGAGATCGCCATCTTTGAGGACCTGCGCCGCCAGCTGGAGGAGGCGGGCATCCGCTTCGGCAGCGATCTGAGCTTCCTGCCCCTGGAGCTCGACGCGCCCACCCTGGAGGACACCATGCCCGACAATGAGCGGGTCATCCGGGCGGTGGAGGCCGCCACGGGGGTGGACGAGAGCGCCATTATGATGCCCTACTCCGTGCTCAAGCACCTGAGCTGGGTGCTGAGGGAGAGCGAGTTCAAGATCAAGTGCGTCATCAGCCGGGACATGGACCGTATCCTCATCCGGGACGTGCTGCCCCAGAGCAACACAGACCCCCTGGTGGGCTTCGCCCTGGATCTGGGCACTACCTCCCTGGCCGGGGTGCTGGTGGACCTGGAGACCGGGAAGATCCTGGCCAAGGCCAGCGGCGGCAACGGCCAGATCCGCTACGGCGCGGACGTCATCAACCGGATCATTGAGTCCGACCGGGAGGGGGGGCGCAAGCGCCTCCAGGACGCGGTCATCAAGGAGTCCATCATCCCCATGCTGGCCTCCATGTACCGCTCCGCGGGCATCAACCCCCGGCGCATCTACCGCATGGTCCTGGCGGGGAACACCACTATGAATCACCTGCTGCTGGGCCTCCATGCGGACCCCATCCGCATGGAGCCCTTCGTGCCCAGCTTCTTCCGCACCGACTACCTCTACGTGCGGGACATCGGCCTGAAGATGAACCCCCTGGCGGAGCTGATCGTGGCCCCCAACATCGGCAGCTACGTGGGCGGGGACATCACCGCCGGCGCCCTGGTGTCCATGATCTGGAACCGGCCGGAGATGAGCCTGTTCATCGACCTGGGCACCAACGGGGAGCTGGTGTTCGGCAACAGCGAGTTCCTTATGAGCTGCGCCTGCTCCGCCGGCCCCGCCTTCGAGGGCGGGGACATCTCCTGCGGCATGCGGGCCACCGACGGAGCCGTGGAGGCCTGCACCATCGACAAGGAGACCATGGAGCCCTCCATGACCGTGGTGGGCGGGGCCGCCCCGGCGGGCATCTGCGGCAGCGGCATCATCGACGTGATCGCCGAGCTCTTCCGCTGCGGCATCATCAACGGCAAGGGCAAATTCGTCCGGGAGGGGGCGCGTATCCTCCACGACGAGCACGGCATGGGCTCCTACGTGCTGGCCTGGCAGAAGGACACCGGCGGGGTGAAGGACGTGGTCATCAACGAGGTGGACATCGACAACTTCATCCGGGCCAAGGGGGCTATCTTCTCCGCCACCCAGACCATGCTGGCCTCCCTGGGCTTCGACGCGTCGGTGATCGAGCGGGTGTACGTGGCCGGGGGCATCGGCAGCGGCATCAACATGAAAAACGCCGTCACCATCGGCATGTTCCCTGACATCCCCCTGGAGAACTTCCACTACATCGGCAACTCCTCCCAGACGGGGGCCTACGCCATGCTCCTGAGCAGCCAGGCCAGGGAGAAGGTCTTCGAGCTGGGCCGGTCCATGACGTACCTGGAGCTCAGCAACGAGCCGGGGTACATGGACGAGTTTGTGGCCGCCTGCTTCCTGCCCCACACCGACGGGGGTCTGTTCCCCAGCGTGCAGATCGGGTAGCGCCATGGAGCAGACGCTGTCTGTCACTTACCTCAACTGCGGCTTCTGCACCGCCAAGAACCACTGTGACGCCTGCGGCCGTGAGCTGGACGAGGCCCTCCTCCGGAAGCCGGGCATCCGGGCGGCCCGGGTCAATGTGCCCGAGCGCACCCTGCGCCTGATCCACTGTCTGGACCCCGACGATCTGGAGGACCTGCTGGACGCCATGGGGCTCCTGGTGGGGTAGCAGAGCAAAATCAGAGCATGTCACAAAAACGCCGGCGCTCCCGCCGGCGTTTTTGTGCGCATGGCGGCAGGCGCCGCAGGGGAGCGGCAGGGGCTCCGCAAATTGTCCGTAATGGGCGCACAAACAGGATCATTTTCCGCCGGCCGCCCGGAATTTTGCCGGAAAATCAGGCGGATTTGCGGGGTTGGGGAAATTTTTCTCTTGACAAAAGGCCGCCTGGGGGGTAAACTGCTCCCATATTTCCAATATGCAAAACGGCGCTGATGGAGAGAAGTAGCCGGGAAAAACACCTTCAGTGAGCGGGGGACAGTGGGAACCCCGCGGCGGAATCCCTGTGAATAACACTCCGGAGCTTTGACCTGAACGGGGTGACGCCCCAGTAGGGAAGACGGGGTCAGCCCGTTACAGCTGAGAGGCTTGTTAGAGCTGAAGTGACCGCACTGCGGTAAGTTAGGTGGCACCACGGATTCCGGCGATTCGTCCTAAAATTATATTTTAGTGACGCCGGCGCGATCTGGAGGTGCTTTTTATGTGTGCGATCATGGGTTATACGGGAGTAGATCTCCCCCTGACCAAACTGGAGGAAGCTTTTGCCGCCGCCAAGAGCCGGGGCCCCGACGACAGCCGTTCCCTGGCGCTCCCCTCCGGGTGCCTGCTGTTCCATCGCCTGGCTATTATGGGCCCGGAGCCCGCCGGCATGCAGCCCTTCACCGCCCCCGACGGCAGCGCCGTGGTGTGCAACGGGGAGCTGTACGGCTTCCGGGCGCTGAAGCGGGAACTGGAGGCTGCGGGCTGCCGCTTCGCCAGCGGGTCCGACTGCGAGCTGCTGCTGCCCCTGTGGCGGGCGCGGGGGCCAGAGATGTTCCGGGAGCTGGACGCGGAGTTCGCCCTGGTGCTCTACGACGCCCCCACAGACAGTTTTGTCGCCGCCCGGGACCCCATCGGCATCCGGCCGCTGTACTACGGCCACAGCGCCTCCGGTCACATCCTCTTTGCCAGCGAGCCCAAGTGCCTGCTGGGCCTGACGGACAAGATCATGCCCTTCCCGCCGGGTCACTACTACAGGGACGGTCAGTTTGTCTGCTACCGGGACATGGCGCGGGCGGAGGCGGTCTGCCGCAGCGGGTTGGATGAGGTGTGCGCCAACATCCGGGAGAAACTGATCGCCGGCGTGGAGAAGCGGCTGGACGCGGACGTGCCTGTGGGCTTTCTCCTCTCCGGCGGCCTGGACAGCTCCCTGGTGTGCGCCATCGCCACCCGGCTGCTGGACCGGCCTATTGATACCTACGCCGTAGGCATGTCCACCGACGCCATTGACCTGAAATACGCCCGGCAGGCGGCGGACTATATCGGCAGCCGCCACCACGAGATCTACATCACCGAGCAGGATGTGCTGGAGAATCTGGAGGAGCTAATTCGCGTGCTGGGCACCTATGACATCACCACCATCCGGGCCAGCATGGGCATGTACCTGCTTTGCAGAGCCATCCGGCAGCAGAGCGGCATCCGGGTGCTGCTCACCGGCGAGATCAGCGACGAGCTGTTCGGCTATAAGTATACGGACTTCGCCCCCTCCCCCGCCGCCTTCCAGGCGGAGAGCGAGAAGCGCATCCGGGAAATCCACATGTACGACGTGCTCCGGGCGGACCGCTGCATCTCCGCCAACAGCCTGGAGGCCAGAGTGCCCTTCGGGGATCTGGACTTCGTCCAGTACGTCATCAGCATTGACCCGGCGAAGAAGATGAACGTGTACGGCAAGGGCAAGTACCTCCTGCGCCGGGCATTCGCGGGGGACTACCTGCCGGAATCCCTCCTCCAGCGGGAGAAGGCCGCTTTCTCCGACGCGGTGGGCCACAGTCTGGCGGACAGCCTGAAGGCCTGCGCAGATCGGATCTATGGGGACAGCTGGCGCTCCCAGGCAGAGCGGTACGCCGGACACGCCAAGCCCTTCACCAAGGAATCCCTTTTGTACCGGGAGATTTTCGAGAAGTATTATCCGGGGCAGGCGGAGATGGTGGCGGACTTCTGGATGCCCAACCGGGAGTGGGAGGGCTGCAATGTGGATGATCCCTCGGCGAGGGTACTGAGCAACTATGGTGCTTCGGGAGTGTGAGCGCCGCAAAACGGCGCGGCAAGCCGCACCTTAACCATCGAAAGGAGAGAGTACGATGAGTGGAAACATATCCCGCCAGTTTGGCAGCATGGTCTTCAATGAGGAGGTTATGAAGCAACGCCTGTCCAATACCTGCTACAGAGCGTGGAAAAAATGTGTGGAGGAGGGGACTCCCCTCTCCCTGGAAACCGCCCACGAGATGGCCGCCGAGATGAAAAACTGGGCCATGGACCGGGGCGCTACCCACTATACCCACTGGTTCCAGCCTATGACCGGCGTTACCGCCGAAAAGCACGACAGCTTCATTACACCCGAGAGCCCCAGCCGGGTGCTCATGCAGTTTTCCGGCAAGGAGCTGGTCCGGGGGGAGCCGGACGCCTCCTCCTTCCCCTCCGGAGGCCTCAGAGCGACCTTCGAGGCCAGGGGCTACACCGCCTGGGACCCCACCGCCTTCGCCTTCATCAAGGACGGCAGTCTCTGTATTCCCACCATCTTTTGCTCCTACAGCGGACAGGCCCTGGATAAAAAAACCCCCCTGCTGCGCTCCATGGAGGAGCTCTCCCGCCAGGCGGTGCGGGTGCTGCGGCTGTTCGGGGACACGGACGTGAAGCGGGTCGTCAGCCAGGTGGGCCCCGAGCAGGAGTACTTCCTCATCGACCGGGACGTCTTCAACCGGCGGGAGGACCTGCTGCTCACCGGCCGCACCCTCTTCGGAGCCAAGCCCCCCAAGGGACAGGAGCTGGAGGACCACTACTTCGGCACCATCAAGCCCCGGGTGGCGGCCTACATGCAGGAGCTGGACGAAGAGCTGTGGCAGCTGGGCATCCTGGCCAAGACCAAGCACAACGAGGTGGCCCCCGCCCAGCACGAGCTGGCCCCCATCTACAGCGACGCCAACACCGCCTGCGACCACAACCAGCTGACCATGGAGATCATGAAGAAGGTGGCCGGGCGGCACAACATGGTCTGCCTCCTCCACGAAAAGCCCTTCGCCGGGGTCAACGGCTCCGGTAAACACGACAACTGGTCCCTGTCCACCGACACGGGCATGAACCTCTTCCGCCCCGGCTCCACCCCCAGTCAGAACGCCCGGTTCCTGCTGTTCCTGGCCGCCTTTATCAAGGGGGTGGACGAGTACCAGGAGCTGCTGCGCTGCACCGTGGCCAACCCCGGCAACGACCACCGGCTGGGCGCTCAGGAGGCCCCGCCCGCCATCATCTCCATCTTCCTGGGGAACGAGCTGACAGCCATCATGGACGCCATCATCCAGGGTACCGAGTACGTGGACCAGAGCAAGAACATCCTCTCCATCGGCGTGGACGCCCTGCCCCCCATCCCCCAGGACACAACCGACCGGAACCGTACCTCCCCCCTGGCCTTCACCGGCAACAAGTTCGAGTTCCGCATGCTGGGCTCCAGCCAGTCCATCTCCGGGCCCAACACGGCCCTGAACACCATCATGGCCGAGGAGCTCAGCCAGTTCGCCGACGAGCTGGAGGGGGCGGAGGACTTCAACGCCGCCCTCCACACCCTCATCCGGAACACCCTCCGGGACCACCAGCGCATCATCTTCAACGGCAACGGCTACGACGAGGCCTGGGTGGAGGAGGCGGCCCGGCGGGGGCTGAGCAACCTCACCTGCACCGCCGACGCCCTGAAGACCTACCTCATGCCCAAGCACGTCCAGCTCTTCGGCAAACACGGAATCTTTACCCGGGAGGAGCTGGCCGCCCGCAACGAGATCCACCTGGAGAACTACTGCGAGGTGGCGGGCATCGAGGCCCGCACCATGGTGGATATGGTCCGGCGCAGCATCTTCCCCGCCGTCAGCGCCTTCTCCGGCGACGTGGCCAAGTCCGTGGCGTCCAAGAAGTCCGTGCTGGCCGACCTGGACTGCGCCGCCGAGGAGGCCCTGCTCCGCCGGCTCAGCTCCCTGATGGCCGCCCTGACGGCCGGCGCCGACGCCCTGGAGGAGGCCCTGGCCCATGTCCCCGCCGGGGACGCCTACGAGGCCGCCCACTACTGCAAGCACACCGTGTTCGCCCGGATGGACAGCCTGCGGACCGTGGCCGACGCTCTGGAGGCCATTACCGCCGCCAGCTACTGGCCTTACCCCACCTACACCGAGCTGCTGTTTTCCATTAAGTAGCGCGCTGCCCGCCGCCACGCCGGATGCATCCGGCGGGCGGCGGGCGTTTTTTGCGGTTGCTTCCCCGGCAAGGGTGTGGTATCATGGGGGAAAATTACAGTACGTTCCGGATGCTGGCGTTCTGGGTCTCCGCCAGCAGGCGGAGCTGGGCGGTGAGCTGGGCCAGCATCAGGTGGAAGTCCGCGTCGTCCCGCTCCCGGCACACGGCGGCGGCGCCCACAAAGAGCGTCTCCGCCTCGTCCAGCCCCTCGTGGGCCATGATGGTGTGGAAAAAGGTCTGGCTGCCCTCCCAATCCCGGTAGGCCCCCTGGAGCTGGGCCTCCGCCTCCCGCCAGTTCTCCGCAGCGGCGGCCTCGTCGGCGGTCTCCAGCAGGGCGATCCAGTGGTCGGTGCGCACCTCCACATACCGCCCTGCCCACAGGGAGAACCCCAATATCGCCGCCAGCAGCCCAATAGGAATCACGCATGCCTTCACGCCGTCGCCTCCTTTGCCACGCAGACCACCGCCCCGGCCTCGTCCACCGTCATAAAAAACACCTGCCGGGGGGAGGTGAGCCGACGGTCCTTCAGCTGCCGATCCAGCCAGGTCCGGTCGTAGCCGCTGGCGGACAGGTTGGCGGACATGACATGGCCGTCGTTGATGAGCAGCACCGGCAGGGTTACGTCGTCCTGCACCTCCATCTGGACCACCTGGGGGGTGATGGGGCTGGCCTTGGTGTAGGGCAGGACGGACACCTGGCCGCTGGTCTCCAGAATGGCGTATTTGACCGCGGAGAGGTCGCTGTAGCCCTGGCTGCGCAGCTGCTCGAGCAGCTCGTCCACCGTGAAGCGGTTGCGGGCCATGTTCTGCTGGAGCACCTTCCCCTCCCGGATGATCACCGTGGGGCGGCCGCATACCAGGGCCCGGAAGCGGACGGACTTGAGGCTGAAGAAGCTCAGCAGCATGGACAGGCACAGCAGCGTGGCGATGGGGAACAGCCCGTTGACCAGGGGGATGCCGAAGTCCTGCATGGGCACCGCCGCCAGGTCGGAGATGATCAGCGTCAGCACCAGCTCGCTGGGCTCCAGCTCGCCGATCTGCCGCTTGCCCATCAGGCGCAGACCGATCATCAGAATGAAGTAGAGAATTACCGTCCGTAAAAAGGCGGTGGTCATAGCGTCACATCCTTTGCATACCGTTCTCTGGCAGTATGCGCGGCTTGACGCGATTTTATTACGTCCGAAAAGGAGGCCTTCTATGAAAAAAATCCACATTCTGGCCACCGGGGGGACCATCTCCGCCCGAGGCCCCGCCGGCCGGACCGCCGGGTATCAGGACGGCGCTTTCCGCATCGAGCAGCTGCTGGAGGGCGTGGAGGGGGCGGCGGCGCTGGCCCGGATCACCGGGGAACAGATCTTCACCCTCTCCAGCGAGGACATGACCGGGGCCCACTGGCTGACCCTGGCCCGCCGGATCAACCAGCTGGCGGAGGAGGGGGAGGCGGACGGCTTCGTTATCACCCACGGTACCAATACCCTGGAGGAGACCGCCTACTTCCTGCACCTGACCGTCAAGACGGACCGGCCGGTGGTGCTCACCGGCTCCATGCGCCCCGCCACCGCCAACAGCGCCGACGGGGCCCAGAACCTCTACGAGGCCATCGCCGTAGCCGCCAGCGGCGAGGCTCGGGGGAAGGGGGTGCTGGTGGTCTTCTCCGACGGCATTTACGGGGCCCGGGGGGTACAGAAGGTCAGCTGCTTCCGGCCCGACGCCTTCAACAGCCGGGACTTCGGCTGCCTGGGCTACGTGCAGGACGACCTGCCGGTATTTTTCCAAACGCCGGCAGAAGACCACACCCTCCGCACCCCCTTTCAAACCGAGGGGCTCCAGACCCTGCCCCCGGTGGAAATCGCTTACTTTTACGCGGACGCGGACCCGTGCGTCGTCCCCCTGCTGGCCGGGCGGGCCAGGGGACTGGTGATCGCCGGGACGGGCAGCGGGCAGATGAGCGGCCCCTGGAAGGAGGCCGTGAGGGAGGCAGCCCGCCGGATCCCGGTGGTGCGCTGCAGCCGGACCGGCAGCGGTCTGGTGGGCCGGGAGAGCCGGGATGCGGAGGCGGGGACCCTCTGGGGCATGACCCTGCCGCCGGTGAAGGCCCGCATCCTGCTGTCCTTGGGGCTGACCGTCACCGACAGCCGGGAGGCTTTGCAGGAATTTTTTCAGACGTACTGACAAGGAGGGAGCGCCCCGGCGAGGGACGCTCCTCTCTGCTTACTTCTCAAATCCGAACCGGTAGGGCAGGCCCAGGGCGTCCCGGACCTCCAGAATCTCCCGCTGGACGGCCTCCCCCACGGGGACGCCCTTGTCCCTGCGCTCCAGCCAGGCCAGATACTCCTTCTCGCCGGCGGTGTAGATCCGCTCGCAGCCCGGCGCCCGCCGGGAGGCCCGCAGGGCCCGGCAGATGTCCCCGGCGGTCCTCCGGAACACCTCCCGGCCCGCGAAGGCCTCCGGGTCCACCACGAAGAAAAAGTGGCCCAGGCCGTACATCCGGGGCTCCCCCTGGGGGCCTACGCCGGTGAGGGCCTTCATAAACTGCCCCCCCGCCAGGGCGGCGGAGAGAATCTCCACCACGGCGGCGTAGCCGTATCCCTTGTAGCCCCCCAACTCCTCGCCGATGCCCCCCAGGGGGGCCAGGGCCGCCGTGCCGTCCACCAGGGCCCGGAGAATGGCCCCGCTGTCGGTCATGGGGCTGCCGTCCTGGGCGACGACCATGCCGGCGGGGGTGTCCAGGCCCTCCCGGTCGTAGTACTCGATCTTCCCCCGCTGGACGATGGAGGTGGCGCAGTCGATGCAAAAGGGAAACTCCTCATCGGTGGGCAGGGAGAAGGTCAGGGGGTTGGTGCCCATCATGTTCTCCACCCCGAAGGTGGGGGCGATGGAGGGCCGGGCGTTGGTGCCGGTAATGCCGATCATCCCCTCCTTAGCAGCCATGCCGGACCAGTAGCCGGCAATGCCGTAGTGGGTGGAGCTGCGGATGGCCCCGCCGGCCATGCCGCAGGCCTTGGCCTTCTCCAGCAGCCGCTCCATCATCCGGCGGCTGGCCACCATGCCCATGCCGTCGTGGGCGTCCATGACCAGGGTGGACGGGGTCTCCCGGATAATCTCCAGGTTGGTCACCGGCAGCAGGGTGCCGTTTTTGATGCGGTCGATATAGATGGGCTTGAAGCGGTTGCAGCCGTGGCTCTCAATCCCGCGGCGGTCCGACTCCAGGAGCACGTCGGCGCAGATGGCCGCGTCCTCCGCCGGTACGCCGTAGCCCTTGAAGGCGTCCACCAGAAACGCGTTCATCAAATCCCAGGGCACATAGGGTCTCGTCTCCATATATTCCTCCTCGCCGGCATCCTTTAGATCCGGCCTGTCCGGTAGAACAACCGCCCACCCTGGGCGTTGACGTACCACATGATCTCTCCGCCGCTGTAAACCGGCTGGCAGTCGGCGGACAGCCGGGCGCCGGGCAGGGACTGCACCTCTGTCTGGGGCCGCCCCGCGCCGTCCACCACCACATAGCGGACCCCCCGGTCCTCCGTTGACTGGCCGGTGTAGGCGAACTCCTCCCACAGCACCGCGAAGCGGTCCTCCGGCAGCTTCACAAGATAGGGGGTGCTGCCCAGCAGGCCCCGGTCCACGTAGTCGGTCAGCTCCACACGGCTGACGCTCCGGCCGCTCTTCTGGCAAGCCAGCAGGACCACGTCCCGCTCGTCCCGGTCCAGCCCCGCCATCTCGAAGCTGTCGTAGGCGGTCACCTTGCTGTGGTCGATGGTGTTGACAGCCACCAGGTAGTGGCTGCCGGACACCTCCAGGCCGCCCACCGTCACGCCGGTGCAGTTGGCCCCCACCTCCCCCGGAATCTTCAGAAGGTCCGTCTCCGTATAGGACCCGCCGCTGGATACGTTGAGCACCACGCTGCGGGGGTAGGCGTCCCCGTGGTCCACCAGGACCGTGCGGCCGCCGTCGTACTGGACAAACTGGTTGAAGGAGTGGCTGACGTGGTTGTCCTGGTAGCGGCCCATGGTGTTTTTGACCTTCATGGTGTCCGTGTTGAGGATGATGGTCAGCTGAGACTGGTGGTTGAGCCCGTCCTCCGTAGTGTAGCGCTTCCGGGCGGTGTGGATGGTCAGTTCTCCGCCGCTCTCCGCCATCCGCAGGGATCCGGCGTCAAAGGGGATGATGGTGAAGCTCTCGCCGCCGGTGATGGAGGCGGCGGCCAGGCGGTTGAAGGACTTGTCGTATTTCACCACCCGGACGACCTCTTTGCGGTTGTCCTCCTCTGTGTTCGACTGCCCGAAGACCATGTAGCTGCAGGCCTCACCGGCGTAGAAGCCGCCGAAGATGTCCAGCTCCATGGGGACGCTGCGCTTCTCCAGCAGGGCCAGGGTCTCCTTGTCGTAGGTGTCCACAGTCACGACCCCCTCCGCACTCCCGGCCTCCACCACGTAGAAGCTGCTGCCGCCGTCCTCGTAGAGATAGGAGAGGTTGGTGTGGGACCAGCGGGCGGTGCTGCCGGAGGCGGTCATGGGCCGGGCCGCGCCGCCGCTGCTCTCGGCGAGGCTGGTGTGCTCGTCCAAGGTGTAGAGGAGGATGCTGTCCCGCTCCTGCTCCCAGCAGACGGCGAAGGAGAGGGCCTCGCTCAGATCCCGCAGCTTGTAGTAGTTGCTGCCGTCAATGTTGTAGGCCGTCACGTCCACCGGCTGGCCGTCCACCACCAGCTGGGAAGAGGAGAGGGTGGCCTGGGACGCGCCCCACCAGGAGAGGCCGCCGCTCTCCGCCTCTCCGGTATAGTCCCGGCCGGTCAGCACCTCCACCTGCTTCGTCTCGCCGTTCCAGGTCACGTCAAAGCTGCTGGACGTGCCCCGGAAGGCCGCCGCCAGATCCCGAAGCCTGTAGTAATTGTTCCCGCCGATGTTGCAGCCGGTGATGGATACCCGGCTGTCGTTGAGGTAGACCTGGGACGAGGACCGGGCGGCGGACACCGGCCCGCTGGCAAAGCCGGTGGCCGACAGCAGCAGGCACACCAGAATCGCGGCGGCCAGCTGCGCCGCACGGCGCCTGGTTTTTCCAATTTTCACGGTTTTATTCCCTCCTGCATCAAAAAATTTGTGGATAACTGCCCACATTTTAACACAGAGCATCCACAAAAGCAAGGGGGCCGTGCCTCCGGCCATATTTCCGGACATAAAGGCGCACAGGCGGCTGCCCGGCAGCGCGCCTGTGCGCCTGTTTTCGCCTCAGGCCAGCATCTTCTCCAGACGGGCCGCCCGGAGGGCCTTCATCAGGGCTACGCCCAAGATGGGGGCGAAGATGATGGCGATGACGCCGTTGGTAATGGTGGCCGGAACCTTGGAGACCACCAGGGCCCAGCGCTGCACCGGCTCGGTGAGATCCTGGATGGCGGCGTTATAGAAGTAGTTTTTCACCAGATAGAGCGCCATGTAGGTCACCGCCGCGCAGGTGGCGGCGGCCAGCTGCGCGCCGTACTTCTCCTTGGCCGACTTCAGCAGGCAGTAGAGCACCAGGCCGGCCACCAGGCCGTACATCCCCTTGGTGAACAGGGTGATGGGGGCCTCCGCAGCGTATGTGCCGGTCAGGTCGTAGAAAAAGCTCCCCAGCCCCGCCGCCAGGAATCCGTACCACGGCCCCAGCAGGATACCCGACAGGGCGCACAGAATATTGGCAAGTGTAAACGACGTCACCCCGCCCAGCGGTACCGGCATGGTGATCCGCAGAAAGTTGCCCACAAAGACAACAGCGGTCATCATGGCCGCAGCGCACAGCTTCACAAGCATTTGATGGGTCCTGTTTTCATTCATGGCAGATTCCTCCTTCGCCCCCCTCTTGACGGGCGGTGTTGATGGTGCTATTATACACCCATCTGGTTCTATTGAAACTGCCAGAATAGAAATTTTTTATGGTATCAGTTGGAGGCGCGCCATGGTGGAACTGACCCTTTGCCTGGACCCGGCGGCGGGCAGGCCCCTGTATCAGCAGCTCTACGACAGCCTGACGGAGCAGATGCGCACCGGCCGGCTGGGGGCTGGGGACCGCCTGCCGGGGAAGCGGAGCCTCGCCCGCCAGCTGGCGGTGGCTGTCAACACGGTGGACACCGCCTACCAGATGCTGGTGGCGGAGGGGTACCTGGAGGCCCGGCCCAGAAGCGGGTTTTTCGTGCCGGCCCACACCGGTCTTCTGCCCCAGGCCGCCCCCGAGCGGCCGGAACGGCCGCCGTCCGGCTGCCTCCGGGAGGGCCCCGCGGCGGACGGGGAGCGGGAGGCGGCGCCCGCCGCCCCCCGGTTCGACCTGTCCACCGGGGCGGTGGATACGGCCCTGTTCCCCTTCCGCACCTGGGGGCGGATTCAGAAGGAGCTGCTGTACGCCGAGAGCGGCCTCCTGCGCCACGGGGACCGGCAGGGGGACGGGGAACTGCGCCGGGAACTGGCGGGCTATCTGCGGGCCTACCGTGGGGTAGTGTGCGATCCGGGGCAGATCGTGGTGGGGGCCGGGGTGGAGTACCTGCTGGGCCTGCTGGCCCAGCTGCTGCGGGGGAGCACGGCTGCGGTGGAGAACCCGGGCTATGACCGGCCCCGGACCATCCTGAAAAACAACGGCATCCCCTGCCGGTGCGTGGACATCGACGGGGAGGGCCTGGACCCGCAGGGTCTGGAGGAGAGCGGGGCGGAGCTGTGCTACGTCACCCCCAGCCACCACTTTCCGACCGGGGTGACCATGCGCCTGGGGCGGCGGGCCCAGCTGCTGCGCTGGGCGGCGGCGAAACCGGGACGCTACATCCTGGAGGACGACTATGACGCGGAGTTCCGCTTCGACATGCGGCCCATCCCCAGCCTCCAAGGCATGGCGGGCCCCCAGGGGCCGGTGGTGTACCTGTGCACCTTCTCCAAGAGCCTGGCCCCCAGCATCCGCATCGCCTGCATGGTGCTGCCCCTGGGGCTGCTGGAGCGGTACCGGGGGGCCTTCGGCAGCTACGCCAACACCGTCAGCCGGTTTGAGCAGCAGACCCTGCGGCGGTTTCTGGAGGAGGGGTACTTCACCCGGCATCTGGCCCGGCTGCGCAGCGCCTATAAGACCCGCATGGAGCGCCTGGCGGCGGCGCTGGAGGCGGCCTTTGGCCGGGAGCGGGCGGACATCCGGGGCCGGCACACGGGGCTGCACCTGCTGCTGTCGCTGGCGGGGGGGCCGGGAGAGACGGAGATGGTCCGGGCCGCCGGGGCCGCCGGGGTGCGGCTGCGGGGGCTGAGCGAGTACTACATGGAGCGGCGGGAGATGTGCCCGGAGAACAGCGTCATCCTGGGCTACGCCTCCCTGGCGGACAGGGAGATCGGGCCGCTGGCGGAGGCGCTGCGGGGGGCGTGGGGGTGATCATGGTCCGGGAGGTCCCGATGGGTATGGGTGTGGCGCGCCTCGTCCTCCCGGTGGACGTGGAGATGGGTGTGCTCATGGGCGTGGGCATGGGTGTGGAGCAGTTCCCCGTGGCGATGGGGATGGGTGTGCTCGTGGGTGTGGGGATGGGTGTGCTGGAGGAGGATGGTATCTCTAGCCGTGAGAAAGGCGCTCAGCGCCATCATGGCCAAGGCTTCCCAGAAGAGGAGGCCGGGCCGCTCCCCCAAAAGGACCACGGAGAAGCCCGCTCCCAGAAAGGGGGCAACAGCGTAGTAGGCGCTGGTCTTGGCGGCCCCCAGTTCCCGCTGGGCCAGAATATAGAGGGTAATGCTCAGCCCATAGGACACAAAGCCCATCAGCAGGATCACCGGTAGCCAGACCAGCTCCGGCAGGGGCTCCCCCAGCGTCAGGGCTACCGCCAGACTCCCCGCTCCGGAGCAGCACCCTTTGATGGTGACCGTCTCCACGGCGCTCCGGGCACTGAGCATTCTGGTGCAGTTGTTCTCAAAGCCCCAGCATACGCAGGCCCCCAGCACCAGCAGGGCTCCCCGGTTGAAGACCAGGCCGCTCCCCTCCCATCCCAGCAGGGCGCTGGCGGCGGTCACCAGTGCGATGGCTGCCCACAGCCGCCGGGAAAGAGCCTCCCTGAAAACAGCTAGGGCAATAAGGGAGGTAGCCACGATCTCGAAGCTGCTCAGCAGGGATACGGTGGAGGAGTTGGTCCGGGCCACCCCCATCATCAGCAGAATCGGCGCGGCGATGTCCAATACCACCATGGCGAGGATCCAAGGCAGTTCCTTCCGGGTCAGGGGGTTAGCGGGGGCGGGACGGCCCATGCCCCGCCCCGCCAGCCGGCACAGCAGCAGGCCGGCTCCCGCCCCCAGGTAGAGAAAGGCGGCCAGCATGGTGGGCGAGACATGCCGGAGCAGGAGCTTGGAGAGGGGGATGTTCACCGCGTACAGGGCCGCGGCCAGAAGGGCGGATATTGCCGCCGCGCTTCGTTTTTTCATCATACATACCTCCAAAGGGCGGCTGTCCGGCAATGGACAGCCGCCCTTTCGCTGCGCTTGGGCTCAAAAATCGATGTGCAGGCCCTTCACCGTTTTGGCGCACCGGGCGCAGAGGCCAGGGTGCTCCCCGTCCTGGCCCACGGAGGGCAGAATCTTCCAGCAGCGCTCGCACTTGGCGCCCTGGGCGGGCTCCACTTCCACCTTGATCTCCGTCCCGGTGGAAACGCGCACCTGGGAGACGATCAGCAGGTCCGCCAGCTCGCCGGCGTCCATGAACTTCTGATTTGCCAGCTCCTGGGGCACCGTCACATCCACCTTGGCCTCCAGGCTCTTGCCGATCTTCTTCTCGTTCCGGGCGGTCTCCAGCGCGCCGTTGACGGCGTCCCGGACCTTGATGAGGCCGCTCCAGGCGGCCATGGCGTCCCCGTCCAGGGCGTAGGCCGCGAAGGGCTTGTTCATCTGGTTGAGAAGGACGTTGCGGGGGTCGTCGCCCTCCCTATGGGGCATGGCCAGCCAGATCTCGTCACAGGTGAAGGCCAGGATGGGGGCGAAGAGCTTGGTCATGGTGTCCAGAATCAGCCACAGGGCGGTCTGGGCGCTGCGGCGGCCGAGGCCCTCCTCGCAGTAGAGGCGATCCTTGATGATGTCCAGATAGAAGCTGCTGAGCTCCACCACGCAGAAGTCGTTGACCGCGTGGCTGACCACGTGGAACTCGTAGTTCTGGTAGGCGGCCTCACACCTCTCGATGAGGGCGTTGAGCCGGGTCACCGCCCAGCGGTCCAGCTCCAGCATCTCCTGGGGCTTTACCAGGTCGTTGGCGTCGAAGCCGTCCAGGTTGCCCAGGCAGTACCGGGCGGTGTTGCGGAACTTCAGGTAGCTCTGGGAGAGCTGCTTGAAGATGTTGTCGGAGCAGCGCACGTCCGCATGGTAGTCGGCGGAGCCCGCCCAGAGGCGGATCATGTCCGCGCCGTACTTCTTGAAGATGTCGGCGGGGTCCACCCCGTTGCCCAGGCTCTTGTGCATGGCCTTGCCCTCGCCGTCCACGGTCCAGCCGTGGGTGACGCACTCCTGGAAGGGCGCGCCCTGGCCCATGGCCCCCACGGCGGTGAGCAGGGAGGACTGGAACCACCCCCGGTACTGGTCCAGGCCCTCCATGTAGACGGTGGCGGGCCAGAAGCCCTGGTCCTTCTGCATGGAGGCGAAGTGGGTGGAGCCGGAGTCGAACCAGCCGTCCAGGGTGTCCTCCTCCTTGGTGAAGTGGACGCCGCCGCAGTGGGGGCACTTGTACCCGGCGGGCAGGATATTCGCCGCATCCTTCTCGTACCAGGCGTTGGAGCCCTCGGCCTTGAAGAGCGCGGAGACGGCAGCAATGGTCGCATCGTCGCAGACCGGCTTGCCGCAGTCCTCGCAGTAAAATACGGGGATGGGCAGGCCCCACCGGCGCTGACGGGAGATGCACCAGTCGGAGCGCTCCTGGATCATGGAGATCATCCGGTCCTTGCCCCAGGCGGGCAGCCAGCGCACGTTCTCCGTGGCCGCCACGGCGGCGTCCTTGAAGGCGTCCACAGAGCAGAACCACTGGGGGGTGGCCCGGAAGATGATGGGGTGCTTGCACCGCCAGCAGTGGGGGTAGGAGTGGACGATGTCCTCGCTGGCGAACAGGGCCCCGCTCTCCCTCATGTCCGCCAGGATGACGGGGTTGGACTCGTCGGTGGACAGGCCGGCGTATTTGCCGGCGTAGTCGGTGTGGCGGCCCCGGTCATCCACGGGCACCACCATCTCCATGCCGTAGCGCCTGCAGGTCTGGTAGTCGTCCGCGCCGAAGCCGGGGGCGGTGTGGACGCAGCCTGTGCCGGAGTCCATGGTGACGTACTCCGCATTCACCAGACGGCTGGTCTTGGGCAGGAAGGGGTGGTCCGCCAGCATGTTCTCAAAGAAGGAGCCGGGGTGGGTCTCCACGATCTCGTAGTTCTCCACGCCGCCCACCTTCATGACCTTCTCCGCCAGAGCCTCGGCCACGATGTAGACCTCGCCGCTCTCCGCCCTCACCAGGGCGTAGCTGTCCTGGGGGTGCAGCGCGATGGCCAGGTTGCCGGGGAGGGTCCAGATGGTGGTGGTCCAGATGACGAAGAAGAGCTTGTCCTTGTCGTAAGCCGCCAGCTTCCCCTGATCGTCGTGCAGGGGGAACTTCACGTACACGGTGGTGACGGGGTCGTCCTGGTACTCGATCTCCGCCTCCGCCAGGGCGGTCTCGTCGTGGGGGCACCAGTACACCGGCTTGAGGCCCTTGTAAATGACCCCCTTCTTGTACACCTCGCCGAAGATTTTCACCTCCTCGGCCTCGAAGCCGGGGTCCATGGTCAGGTAGGGGTGCTCCCAGTCGCCCACCACGCCCAGGCGCTCGAACCCCTCCATCTGCACGTCCACGTAGTGCTGGGCGAACTCGTGGCAGGCGGAGCGGAATTCGGGGACGCTCATCTTCTTCCGGTTGAGCTTGTACTTCTTGATGATGGCGGACTCGATGGGCATGCCGTGGTTGTCCCAGCCGGGGATATAGGGGGTGTAGTACCCCCGCATGGCGGCGGAGCGGACCATGAAGTCCTTGATGGACTTGTTCAGGGCGTGGCCCATGTGGAGCGCCCCGTTGGAGAAGGGGGGGCCGTCGTGGAGGGACCAGCGGGGCCTGCCCTCGTTCTTTTTCAGCAGCTCATGGTAGAGGTCCATTTCCTGCCAGCGCGCCAGCATGGCGGGCTCCCGGGCGGGCAAGCCCGCCCGCATGGGGAAGTCGGTCTTGGGGAGATGGATGGTTTTGTTGTAGTCCATGTGGTGGTATTCCTCCTATACGCATGTTGTTTTTACGTCGGCGCGGTCCGCGGCGATCCTCCGGCGGGCCCGGCCAATTCGCAGACAAAAGCGCCCCTGTCCCATAAAGAGACAAAGGCGCTCATCCTCTGCGGTACCACTCTTCTTGCCGGACGGGCCGGCCGCTCAGGCTGTGAGATAACGGTCACCACCGGGCGCACCTACTGGGCAAACGCCGTTCAGCCGCCTGCTCCCAGGGGATATTCCCCCGGGAGCGCCTGACCGCCCTTCCACCGAAGCGGGCGGTTCTCTGTGCAGGGCAGCCGGGGTACTCGTCCTGATCTAAGCAGTTCACCATATGATTGGAATCATATTATACGCAATTGCCGGTTTTGTCAACAGCCTGGGGCAGAAAAATTCAGGCGCTACCCCTGGAAGCTCAGGCTGGGGTCCGCGGGGGGCGGGGCGGCGGCGGCCTCCGAGACGGCTGTGTACTGCTGGGCGGCGGCCTCCGCCGAGGCGGTGACGGCGGCGGACAGCTCCTGGGCCTGCTGGCGCAGCTCCATCTGGGTGGCGGTCAGCTGGGCGGCCAGGCGGTTGGAGATCTCCGCCTCCCGCATGTAGCCCTGCTCCCGGATCATCCGCTGGGCCCGCCGGCGGCGCAGCTCCTGCTTGAGCCGCTCCTTGGATTCCCGGGAAGCGGCCTTCCGGCGCTCCGCCAGCTTCTCCCGGTCCAGCTCCCGCTTTTTCTTTTCCCCCCGGTTGATGGCCTTCTGGAGCTGGTTGATGGCGGCCTTGATCCGGGCGGCGTTGTCGCTGTCGGTGTGCAGGGCGGTCCTGAACTGGGCCAGACGTCGGCGGGCATAGCCGGAGGCGGCGTTTACCGCCGCCTTGTCCTTGGCCCGGGCCAAGCGGGCGTAGGCCTCCAGGGGGGCGTCGCCGTAGCGCGTGTTGTTCTTGGGCACCTCCAGGGCGTCCCGCTGGGCCTTGGCCTTCTCCTGGGCGTCCTTGATCATCTCCGTCAGGCTCTCTATCTCCTCCTGCCCCTGATCCAGCATGGACTGAAGGCCGCCCTCCGCCTCGCCGGGCCGGGCGCCGTCCTGCTCCCGTGTCCGGCCCTGCTGGGCGGCGGGCGCCGCGCCGTGTACGCTTACATCCTGCATGGGCGTCCCCTCCTTCCTTTCTGTTTTTTATATCGGCAGAAAGGGGGCCCAGGGAAAGGGCGGGCGAAAAAATTTTCCTTTTTCGCAGACTTTGTTAAAAAAGGGAACAACTCCAATTGACAAATTATTGTCAATGGAGTAAGATGTAGAAAAACTTTTAGATTGAGAGGGTGCATAGAATAGGATGAAAAAGCAGAACGTATCTGACGCTGTCATCCGGCGTCTGCCCCGCTACTACCGGTACTTGGACGACCTGCACATGAAGGGGATTGTCCGCATCTCCTCCAGCACCCTGGGGGAGAAGATGGGGATCACCGCCTCCCAGATCCGTCAGGACCTGAGCTGCTTCGGCGAGTTTGGCCAGCAGGGCTACGGCTACAACGTGGAGGAGCTCCGGGCGGAGATCGGCCACATTCTGGGCGTAGACGAGCGCCACCGGATCATCGTGGTGGGCGCGGGCAATCTGGGCCGGGCGCTGATGCAGAATTTCCATTTCAAGGACGCAGGCTTCCTGCTGGAGGCGGCTTTCGACGTCTCCCCGGCCCTGGTGGGCTCCCAGATCGCCGGCGTGCCGGTGCTGGACATGTCGGAGCTGGAGCGCTTCGTCCCCGCCCACCGTCCGGACGTGGCGGTCCTCACGGTTCCCCAGTCCGCCGCCCAGCCGACGGCGGACCGGCTCATCGACCTGGGCGTGCGGGGGTTTTGGAACTTCACCAACGTGGAGCTGACCAGCGGGATTTCTTCTGTTCGCTTTGAGGATGTGCATTTTGCAGACAGTCTGCTGACGCTGAGTTATCGGATTACGGTGAGATAGGGGGATCTTCGCTGCCCTCCGGGCGGCGAGGGGGGCTGGGTTGCAGCCCTACAGCTTGCGGGACCTGGGCGGCCCCGCGCCCTCGGGGCCGTCATTCGGGCTTTGGCCGAACGACCGGCCCGGCGGCCACAGGCCGCCCAGTTACTTTTTGTGCAAACAAAAAGTAACCAAAAAGTTGCCAAAACCAAGGGTTTTGGATTCCTCATGTGTTTGATTTGTTTTGCGCCCGAGGCCAGGTCTGGGGTGTCTAAATCGGTGCTGACCGCTTCCCCGGACTTCTGCGTCTGCTTGGGAGTGTTCTTAGGGTAGTGCCAATACCTGGGGGAACAAACTGCGGCGCCTCTCTGACATGCGCCGCAGGAAGGGGTACGGGCTCCTTTTTGAAGATTTAGGCGAATCTACAATAGGGCGTTCCCTTATTGATGGCTCTACCCCTTTAAAAGGCCGGCAGGCGGACTTCTTCAAGTACCAAGCTACTAGATCAGAACCCCGAAGGATTTGCTCATTCACGTGGCGCCGCAACTCTTCATCTCCACCCAATGTCCGTAAATCCCCCGCCGAGGCGGCCCCGAGAGGGAGGTCTGGAACCCCCGGTTCCAGCGACTTTTTGGTTACT
>ERZ779629.28-NODE-28-length-74183-cov-8.248678_pt1 | contig 74183 bp, 76 predicted proteins | sample MGYA00514192_ERZ779629 | MGnify/ENA primary metagenome ERZ779629 (study PRJEB29562, sample SAMEA4376709) | mouse gut metagenome | isolation source: Cecum | study: EMG produced TPA metagenomics assembly of the A DSS colitis mouse model was used to assess the microbial... | reverse complement strand
GCCGCCACCTTTGCGGCGGCCATGTCCTCCATTGACTCGGTGCTGAACTCTATGACTTCCGTGTTCGTCCGGGATATCTACGAGCCCTATGTGACCAAAAAGCCCGGCGAGACTCCACTGAGCAAAAGTATCCTCTTTTCCTGCGTTTCCAGTGTGGTTGTTGTCCTGTTCGTTTACCTGTATCTGAGCGACAACACCGCCTCGATTCTGGCTACCATTGCCGCTTTTGTAGCTCCTACCGGTGCCATTTTGACCGGCGTTCTGCTGATTAGCCTATTTATGCCCAAGGTCAATGACAACGCCTGCTTCTGGGGGAGCGTCATTTCTGTAGTTGCGAGTCTGATGATTGGCAAAATGGCCCCGTCCCTTCACTGGCTTTGGGCCTATGCCTACGGTACAACATTGTGCATCCTGTTCTCCTGGCTGCTGGGCCTGGTGATTAAGGACCCCGAAGCCGACAAGCGGGCCTATCCCTACACGCTGAAGGGCTCTCTGGAATACCTCAAGGGCAAGACCGATGATACCGGCTGCTCCTTTGAGCCCCTGAAGGTGGATCGGTATGGCTGGTATATGCTGATCATCCTGGCCGTGCAGTGCGTGGTCCTTGCCATTCTGCAGTAAATAACGCTCTCCCTTCTTCGTTTGCCTTCCCCCCGAGTGCGGTCGAAAACCGTCTCACCTATAAAACCGCAACGGGATGTGCAAGCGAGATAAAACCTGGAGCCGTTCTACTGGAATGGCTCCAGGTTTCTTTACTGAAAAGGGCTTTTCGCCAAATTGAGAAAAGTCTTCGAAACTAAAAAATGTTCAAACAGCTTTTGAGGAAAAGTAAAAAATTCCTGATGGGCCGCGTCCATCATCCTTCACAACATTTTTCAAAGGATTTTATTTCTTTCTGCAGTTAAACATTTTCGCTAGACCGCCCTCGGAAGTTTCCCGGAACCGTTGATTCATACTGATTCCGGTTTCATACATGGTCCTTACCACGATATCAAAAGAAATACGCTGTGTATCCGCCAGAAAATAGGCCAAATTGCTGGCGTTCATAGCCCGCATGGCGGCCACAGCGTTTCGCTCAATGCAGGGTACTTGCACCAACCCGCAAATGGGATCGCAGGTCAGGCCAAGATGATGCTCCAAAGCAATTTCGGCGGCATACTGCACTTGATCAATATGCAAGCCGAACAGATAGGTCAGCGCCGCAGCCGCCATGGAGCATGCCGCGCCCACTTCCGCCTGACAACCGCATTCGGCCCCGGAGATTGAGGCGTTGCGTTTAATCAGATTGCCAATCAGCCCTGCGACGGCAAGACCGGGAAGCATTTGCCTGTCTGTATAACCACGCTGCTGCTGCATGTACAGCAGTGCGGCGGGGATTACGCCGCAAGAGCCACAGGTGGGTGCTGTTACAACGGTTCCGCAGTCAGCGTTTTGCTCACTGACAGCGAACGCGTAGGAAGAGATAACGCGGCATTCCCGGACCTGGGGAAGCTCATGCGGGTCAGTTTTCCCATAGAGTGTTTTGGCTTTCCGTTCAATTTTCAGGCCACCGGGTAAAATTCCACTGGCCTGGAGTCCTTCTTCCACGGAGCGTTTCATAGCTTGCCAGATTTCCATCAGAAAATCCCAAATTTCAACGCCTTCATTAAACTCCACATACTCCGCCAGGTTCAGGCTGCGGAAACGGCAGAACTGCTCAATCTCCGCGAAAGTATTCTCTGGGTAAATCTCCGGCGGCTCAGAAAACGCATGACCCTCTATACGAATGTCGCCGCCGCCTACGGATATGGCCCGCATCGTGTCAATGACCTGCCCTTCTTTCAGGGCGATAAAATCCATCGTATTTGGGTGCGTCACATTTTCCGGAGTCTCATCCAAGAAAAGAACCTCTGCGGGAAGCGGGGAAAACACCTGATTCAGCACCCGATCAGTACCATGCCCCTTTCCCGTTTTACACAAAGACTCATACAGTTTGACCTGAAAGGAATCCGCATCTGGGTGCTGTTTTTTAAAGTGAATCGCAGCTCGTTCCGGACCGATTGTATGAGAGCTGGATGGACCTTTCCCTATTTTATAAATTTCTCGAATCGATTTCATATCTGTATTCCTCTTAAATGTATTCGCTTTCACGAGTCCTTCAGAACTCTACCGGGCTTTTCCTACCAAAAACTGGGGAAAAGCCGACGCCGTATTTTGCCCGCCGCTGTAATCAGCGGCGGGCAAAACAGATTTCATTATATCTTGCCGGGAAAGAGAGCGGCAGGTTTAGCGGCCTGTCCGGCATCTTTTCCTGTGCGCTGAGATACGAAATGGACTCTCAGCGCGAATCGTCAACGGATGATTGCCAAGATGACGTACTGGGCGAAGAAAATCACCAGCAGGGCAATGGCGTATTTATCCATCTGGAAGGGAACAATGGAGACGCCATCCTCTTTGTCAGCGCCCTGAGCGATCATCTGCCTGCGCAGGCCGGAGACGGTGTAGGGAGAAATCTCTTCGTCCGTGCGGTTCGGCTTGAACACAAGGCTGAGGAGATAGCCGGAGACGAAGGTGATGGTGGAGCCGATGGCGGGGTTGATCAGCCAGCTAACGCTGTAAGTCTTTGCGATGATGTAGCCCAGGACCAAACCGATGAGGAAGCCGCAGGTGACGCCCTTGTCGTTGGCCTTGCGGGTCAGCATGGCCAGCAGGAAAGCGCCCAGGGCGGGACCGGCGAAGTAGGAGATGTAGCTTCCGACCACGTCCAGAACAGACTTCACGGTTCCGCCAAAGCCCAGAATGACAATGAAGATGATCACAATACCCAGAACCAGGGAGACCGTCATGGTCTGCTTCAGGGAAGAGGTCTTGCCCTTTTCCTTGGCGAAGTAGCGCTCGTAGATGTCCTTGGTGAAGACGGTGGTCATGGAGTTCAGCAGGGAGTCCACGGAGGACATGGCGGCGGCGAACACGGCGGCCACCACCAGGCCCACCACGCCCACAGGCAGGTTGTTCAGAATGAAGCCGATCATGATCTCGTTGCTGGTGGCAAACTCCCTCCCGCCATAAGTGACGAAGAAAATGGTGCCCACAAACAGCATGAAGAAGAACATGAGATTCATGAAAATAGAGCTGGTGACAAAGGAGCGCTTGATTCCCTTCATATTTTTGGAGGTCAGGATGCGCTGCATCTGGGCCTGGTCAAAGCAGAAATACCGGGTCCACATGAAGATGCCGCAGCAGGAGGCGAGGAAACCGTTAGTATAGGTAAAGTCTGAGGTAAAGACAAAGGCGTTGTATTTCCCGGCGGCAGCTGCCTCGGCGATGGTGGCGCCCCAGCCCAGTCCGGTGCTCTGGACGGCGGAGATCAGGATGATGACCATGCCGCCCCACAGCACGATCATCTGCACGGCGTCGGTCCAGATGACTGCCTTGATGCCGCCGGCGATGGTGTATATGATGGCGCACAGGACGATGATGGGAACGATGACGTTCAGGCTCCAGCCGGTGACGGTCTGGATGATCAGCGCGGGAACGAAGACCATGGAGGAAACCTGAATCAGGGAGTTGATAAAGAACTGCGCCACGGTGAGGTTGCGGGTCCAGCTGCCAAGACGCAGCTCCATATATTCATAGACGGAGGAGACCCGGAGATGATAGAACATGGGAACGGTCACGGTGACCGCCACAAAACAGGCCAGGGGGACAGTAATGTTCTGCATGAAGGGCTGAATGCCGTCCGTATAGGCCCAGCCGGGACCGCCCACAAAGGAGTTGGCGGAAATCATGGTGGCGGCCACGGAGAGGGCCACAGGAAGCCAGGGCATGGAGCGCCCCGCCAGGAAATAGTCCTCCTGGCTCTTGTTGTCCTTGCCTACAAAAAAGCCAATGGCCATCATGGCGGCCAGATAGATTAGAATAATGATAATATCAAGAGTAGACATACGTTCTCCTTTCTGTATGCGCAGTGCGTCATATTGTAAGCGTTCTGTGCCGGGAGAGGGAACAAAGAGGAATCCATCACTTCGTCGGATTCAGAATTTCTGAGGTTCGCTCAAAAATATCCAGGCCCTGCTGCTTCAGCCACCAGGGCAGGTCGATCAGCACCCAGTTCTCCGAGAGCTTGTCGCCCCGGCGGCAGTAGACGTCCACCACCTGCATGTCCGCCCGCACGTCTCCGCTGGTCAGCCCCAGGAAGCCGCCGATGGCCCGGTTGGAGAGATTGGGCCAGCCGAAGAAGCAGGCGAAGTTGCCCTCGGCAAAGCGGACCACATGGCCGTTGAAGCTCTTGTCGCCCAGACCCTTGCGGAAGGGGCCGGTGTGCTGGCGGATGTAGCGGGGAATGGTATAGGTGGCGCCGATGCCGGCGGGACCGTACCAGATCATGTCCTCGTTCCAGGACCGGGCCAGCTCCTCCGGCGTGGGGGGCTCCAGGGAGCCGCTTTTGTTGATCCGGTCCAGATCCTCCACCATGAAGTTGACCGCGGCCAGGGTCTTCACGCCCTCCTCGGCGGGGGCGTCCTCAAACAGCAGCCCGTCGTGCATGCGGGGGCCGGGATAGATGAAATACTGGCCGGTGGAGGGCGGCAGGGGATTCATGCCGGCCTGGACCATCAGCCCGATGAAATCCATGAACAGACCGGTTTTGGTGATTTTCCCCTTCTCCACGCAGCTGAACTCCGCGTAGCGCAGGCTGGCCATTTTGCCGGTGTGGCGGATGCCGAGAAAATCCCTGTCAAACAGGCCCATGAAATGCCCCATGCTCATGACCCAGATCTCGTCGTTGAACTCGTTCTTGCCGGCAATGAAGATGTCCATGCGCCGCTGCATGTGGGTGAGAGCTTCCTTCAGCGGCGTCCAGAGCATCTGAGCCGCCTCCGTCTTTCCCTTCAGATCCCGGAAGGGATATACGGATTTCCAGCTGTAGTCCTCCGGCATGAACGTGTCCAGCACAGCGCCCACCCCGGAGGGGGCCGCTTGCTCCAGAGCGTCATAGTACCGGAGCACAAGCTTCTTCGCTTCCTGATACGTTCCCATATGTACCTCCTGTATGTTTGATTTATCCAAAGAGACCGGCCTGTCTCTGAAGACCAAAATGACGCCGGCGTCATTTTCGCCGCGAAAGAATCAGCCCACGGGAGCGGACTGATTCAAACGCGCCTGCGGGGCGGCGCTAGCGGACGCTGCCCCGGATGGCCAGGGACGGCGCCGCGAAAATGGTTTCAATGGGGTGGCCTCCCTCAATTTGCTGCAGCAACAGCCGGATTGCCGTCTCCGCCAGCTCGTCGGAGGGCTGCTGTACGGAGGTCAGCTGATAGGAGTCCATGTCGGAGGCGATCAGATCGTCATAGGCGGCGACGGAAAGCTGCTCCGGGATGTGAATGCCAAACTGTAACCGGGCGGTGTCCATCACGGCGTAGGCCAGCCTGGAGCCGCTGCAGAAGACGGCGTCGGGCCAGCTGCCCCGGGAAAAGATCTCCCGGGCAATGCTCTGACCGGACCGGTAGGAGTAATCCCCCGCGACCTGGAGACAGTCGGCGCAGCCCTTTGCCTTCAATCCGTCCAGAAATCCGCGCTTCCGGTCAGGAATATCGTAATAGCGGCTTTTCTCGGCGGAAATATAGGCAAAGCTGCGGCAGCCCCGTTCATATAAGTAGGAGGCCATCTCAAAGGAGCCGCTGTAATTGTCGCAGGTGACGCTGCTGCAAAAGGCCTCCCGGGAGTAGATGTTCACCAGAACCAGCGGAACAGAGAGCTCGGAGGCCAGGGGCCCTGCCGCGCTGGAAATGGCCGCCGCCGTGGCGATGATGCCGTCCACCCGATACTCCACCAGCTTTCGGAAGACCGTGTCAATGTCCCGATAGGGCGCGGCGTTGAAGAGCATAACCCGCATTCCCTGGCGCTGGAGCCCGTTGGTGATGCGCCGGAGCAGGTCATAGTAGAATTCGTTGAAATCCTCGGAGACGATGACGCCCACAATGCCGGAGCGCTGGGCGGTGAGGCTGCGGGCAATGGCGTTGGGACTGTATCCCAGAGCCCTTGCCGCGGCCAGGACCCGGCTGCGAAGGGCGGGACTGATGCGCTCGCTCCACTTTTCGTCAAAAACCCGGCACACGGAGGACTGCGATACACCCGCGGCCCGGGCTACATCCCGGGAGGTGGCCCGTTTTTCTGCCTGAAGGCCGGGATTCAATGCTGCTGCTTCTTTTCTCATAATCATCCGTTTCGTTAAGAACAGGCCTCAAAAAATCCATGATGCCGGTGTCATTTGACTAGAATATATCCGGAATCCGGCACAATGTCAAGGCCTTGTGCAAAATTTGGAGAAACGAACAGGAATTCTCGTGCAATGTTGTTCATTAAGACGGAAGCAGTTCCTTTGATGCCGGGCAGGGAGCTGCAGAGCTGCATACAGGTGCGGAATTGACAAACTCAAAGGAACATGATACAAAGGAACGGGGAGGTATCTTATGGAGGAAATTCGCAGCAGGAGCGGAGCGGTTACCGCGGGAGACGTGGCCAGGCTGGCCGGGGTGTCCCAGGCGACAGTGTCCAGGGTGTTTAACAAGAACTGCAAAATACAGATCAATCCGGACTCCCGGCGGCGGGTGCTGGCCGCGGCGGAGGAGCTGGGTTATATCCCCAACGCCATTGCCCAGATCATGAAGTCGGGCCGCTCCGGCCTTGTGGGCATTGTGGTGTCCAGCTATTTCAACCTGTTTTACTATCAGGCGCTGCAGCTTCTGACCAACTGCCTGATGGAGCAGGGACTGCGGGCCATGGTGTTCACCTCGGACCCGAAGGAGGATATCAACGCGCTGATGGAGGGATTGTACCAGTACCAGGTGGACGGCGTGATTATCACCTCCTCGGCGCTGTCCCATCACATGACGGCCAGGTGGATTCAAAAGGGGATGCCGGTAGCGCTTCTGAACGGCTACATGCCGGAGCTGGAGATCAGCGCCGCCCAGAGCGACCAATATGGAAGCGGAAGGGCGATGGCGGAGTATTTATTGGAGGTGGGTCACCGGCGCTTCGCGTATGTGAGCTCTGAAAACAGTCCCCATAAAAACCATATCCCGAGGCAGCACGGCTTTATGGAGACGCTTGAAGGAAGGGGCGTCCGGGACTGCAGGGTGATCCCGGCGGGCTACAGCTATGAAAGCGGACTGGAGGCGGGCAGGCTCCTGCTGTCGGAGCCGTTTCCGCCGGACGCAATTTTCTGCTCGGGAGATCTGAACGCCCTGGGGGTCATCGACGCGGCCCGGGAGCGGGAGGGGCTTCGCCTGGGGGAGGATCTGTCGGTTACCGGCTATGACGCGCCGATTCTTCCCTCCCTGCGGGCCTATTCCCTGACGGCTATGTCCCAGCAAATCCAGAGGCTTTGCCTGGATTGCGTGGAATTGCTGCGGGGATTGATGGAGAATCCGGATCTCCCGCCCCGGGTCATCACTCGGCCTATGATCCTGACCGTCCGGGATTCCTCAAGGAAACGGTCAAAAAATGGTTGACAAGGGGGGAAAAATGTGAGATAGTGAAAGGGCAATAGCGTGAAATCGTATTCACGACAGAGACGCAGGGAGGTACTTATGAAAGACGTAAAGATCTACTATGGCGATTCATCCCGGGTGAACCCCTTGGCCCACAAAAACTACAGCGAGTTTTTAAAGTACACGGAGAGCAAGCAGGAGCTTCCCGGATTTGATGACGAGTATCTGGATATCGTGGATTACATCATCAAAATCACCCACCGCATCTGGGAAGAAAAAGGCGTCGGCGTAATCTATGACACCTACGCCAACAACTGCCTGGTTCACACGGGTGACAGCTATTCCACCGGGGTTTCCGGGGTGGTGGCCAATACGCTGGCGACCCTTCACGCCTTCCCCGACCGGCGGCTGATGGCCGAGGACGTGGTCTGGTCCGAGGACGCCCCCGGAAGGTTCCTCTCCTCCCACCGGATCATGTCCCCCGGCACCAATCTGGGGGACAGCAATTTCGGCCCCGCCACGGGAAAGAAAATCTATTTCCGCACCATTGCGGACTGCGCCTGCGCCAACAACCTGATTTATGAGGAATGGCTGGCCCGGGACAATCTCTGGATCGTGCAGCAGCTGGGCATTGACGCGGACGAGCTGGCCCGGAAGATGGCCGCCGGACAGCCGGCAAAGAAAACCTTTGGACGTGATGAGTGTATGGAGGGCCAGTTGATTCCCGAGATTTACAAGGCGAAGGACGGCTCCGTGGGAGAACAGCTCCTGGAGCTGCTGAACGAGGTCTACAACCGCAAGATGATCAACCGCATCTGCGATTTCTACGCGGAAAACGCGGTGGTGCATACGATCTGCAACAAGGACCTGATCGGCCACGACGAGATTCAGGGAGCGACGGTCAGCCTGCTGGCGTCCTTCCCCAACGCGAAGCTGGTGGTAGACCGGGTGACCTGCGACGACCGGGAGGACGGCGCCTGGAACGCCTCGGTCCGCTGGTATCTGCGAGGACTCCATGAGGGGCTGGGCCAGTACGGCGCACCCACGGGAAAGCCGGTGGAGATCATGGGTATTACACAGTACCGCGTGGAAGGCGGCAAGATTGTGGAGGCCTGGGAGGTCTACGACGGTTTGGACGTGTTGCGTCAGCTGCACCTGGGGGACGAGCCCCAGGAGGCGGAAGCCTGAGCGGCGCATCTGCCAGGAGCTCCGCCGCAGATAACCGTAAGATCATATGCAGCTCTTTTTCTGGGTCCTTGAACTGATCGGGACCATTGCTTTCGCGATCTCTGGCGCCATTGTGGGCATTAAAAAGGAAATGGATGTGCTGGGAGTCGCAATCCTAGGCTTAACGACGGCGGTCGGCGGCGGTGTTATCCGAGATCTGATTCTGGGTCAGCAGCCTCCCAGGACCTTTCAGGACCCCACCTGCGCCCTGCTGGCTCTGGGGACATCCCTAGCCGTGTTCCTCTCCTTCTATTTTGGGAAGCACTTCCACACCAGAAGACTTCCGGACGCACTGCTGCTGCTGGCGGATTCGCTGGGCTTGGGCATTTTCACCGTCAACGGCGTCGCCGCAGCCATGCGCTCTCACGAGGAGATTACCTTGCTGCTTTTTTCCGGGGTTCTCACCGGTGTGGGAGGCGGCGTCGTGCGGGACATGCTTGCCGGAGACCGACCGTATATTTTTGTCAAGCATGTATATGCCAGCGCCTCGATTTTGGGAGCGGTGTCCTATATGCTGCTGTACGGGCGCGTGAACGAGACTGAGGCGGTGTGGATCAGCATTTCTCTGACTGTGGTGCTTCGCCTCTTGTCCAGCCATTACCGGTGGAACCTGCCCAGGGTGGCCGCGCCGCAGGAGCCGGCCGCGCCTCATTCTCATCCATAAATCTCTTCGGAATTTGTCCGGCACAGGCGAACGTCTGGATTCGGAGGTCCGGACGTGTGCGATTTTGCATATGGCCGGACCTCCTGCTTTCTCGGCCTGTGGGAAACGAGTCCTCTGTCCGATTCACTGAGGGGCAAATGCAAATGTAGCCTTTGGCCATTCAGTCAAATTCTGCCCGCAGTTTTCGGGAAAATGAACAAAATTTCAGAGGATTTCTAGGGATGGTATGTAGCTTGCTATAGTATATTTGCGAGACGCCCGCCGCAGGAAAACTGGTCCTGTACGGTACGGCACAGCCCTTTGAGAGGGGCTTTCATCACAACTACTTTATTAAGAATGCGAGGAAACAAGTCTATGTCTACATTGAAGGAACGAAACGCAGAGCGTCTGCGCAAGAGCATCGCTGGCGAAAAGACGGATGGTCACGCAGTATTCAATTTCTACACCTATCCGTTTTTCCACGCGGCAACCAAAGTCCCTCTGGACGAGTATTTCCACAATCCCAAGGTATGCTTTGAGTCTCAGCTGGAAGCGCTGGAGATGCTGGACGGCTGCGGCAATCTGGTCCCCGACATGGGCGCGGTGGCGGAGTGCAGCGCCTTGGGCGGCAAGGTGCGGTTTGACCGCCACGGCTACATCTCCGTGGAGCCCGCCGAGATTGAGGAGCTGGACGACGTGCTGGCCATCAAGCCCGGCGACCCCTATGGGGATAATTATATGCGCCGGGCCCTGGAGACGCTGGAGTATATGGTGCAGCACTGTCCTGCCGGCTACAAGGTGAATCCCCACGCGATTATGGGACCCTTTACCGTAGGGGCGCAGCTGCGGGGCATCAGCGATTTCTGCGCCGACACCATCGCGGAACCGGAGCTGGTCCAGGCGGTTCTGGATCTGGTGATTGAGACTCAGGTGCGCTTTCTCCACGCCCAGGAGAAGATCCTGGGGGAGCCGCTGCACCATGTGCTGGTGTGCGACGATCTTTCCGCCTTTTTGAGCGAGCCCGCCTATCAGGAGATCATTCTTCCCTCCTATGAGCGGCTTTTCGCTGAGTTCCCCTATACTCAGAGGTGGCTGCACAACGACTCCACGGCCCGGCACGTCGCCCCGGATATCTCCAAGGGCGGCATGGTGGCCTGGCAGTATCACCCCAGCATCACGCCTCAGGATGCCTTGGCGCTGACAGAGGGGAAGGTGACCCTGCTGGGCGGTCTGAATCCCGTGGAGCTGGCTGGGCTGACGGTGGAGCAGACCGTTGAAAAGTGCAACGAGGTCATAGATTCCTTCCAGGGAAATCCCCGCTGCGTGTTGGCGGCGGGCGGCTCCATCAACCAGGTGCCTATTGAAAACCTACGGGCCATGTTCCGCGTGGCGGACGAACGGAAGATTTGACGAAGCGCGTCAGTACAGAATGAGAGGAGGAAAACACCATGCTGGATTCTGAGAGCCTGCTGGAAACGTTGGAATCCTCTTACGACGGCATTTGGATCACCGATGGGAGCGGCAGGGTGCTGTTCGCCAATTCCGCCAACGCCGCGCTTCTTGGCGTCAGCAAGTCCGAGCTGGAGGGGCGGACGACACAGCAGCTGCTGGAGGAAAAGGTGTTTTCCAACTCTGTCGTCCTGGAGGCCATCGCGAGAAGGCGGCAGACGTCCAGAATATCCTATAATTACCGCACTAAGCTGACGGTGCTGGCCACGGCGACGCCTCTGCTGGACGATGCCGGGAATGTAAAGCTGGTCATCAACAACGTGCGGGATATTACGGATCTGAATCAGATGCAGCAGAATCTGCAGCAGCAGGAGCAGATTATTGAGCAGCAGAATGAGCAGCTGGAGAACATGCGGATCCGCCTGGGCGAGGGGACGATCATCGCAAACAGCAAGGCCTTTCACGAGGTGGTGCTGCTGGCGCAGCGGGTGGCGCATTTTGACGGGGCCACGGCCCTGATCCTGGGGGAGTCGGGCACAGGCAAGGAGCTGATTGCCGAGCTCATCGTGAATCACAGTCCCCGGAGAGACAAGCCCTATCTCCAGGTCAACTGCGGCGCCATTCCGGAGAACCTGATTGAATCCGAGCTGTTCGGCTATGAAAAGGGGGCGTTTACCGGGGCGGACGCCCGGGGCCGCAAGGGCCTTTTCGAGGCGGCCAACGGCGGAACCGTGTTTCTGGACGAAATCGGCGACCTTCCCCTGCATATGCAGGTGAAGCTGCTGCGGGTTCTGCAGCAAAGAAAGGTGACCCGCATCGGGGGCACGGAGGAAATCGAGCTGGACGTCCGGGTTCTCGCCGCCACCAACCGCAATCTGGAGGAGATGATCCGCAGAGGGACCTTCCGGGAAGACCTGTTTTACCGCCTGAACGTGGTGACGGTGTCTATCCCGCCCCTCCGGGAGCGCAGGGAGGACATCCTGCCCCTGGTCAACCACTTCCTGACAGTCATCAACGAAAAATACGGCACCCGTAAATCGGTGTTTTCGGATACGATGGACTGCTTTGAAAGCTACGAATGGCCGGGAAATGTCCGTGAAATGGAAAATCTTCTTGAGAATCTGGTCATTACCACCCCGGACGACGTGATACGGCGGGAAAATCTGCCGCAGAAGCTGAGGGAGGCCGGACGCCCTCCTGAACGGCGGGCCGGGCGGGGAAGCGTGGAGCCGCTTCGGAGCGTGGTGGAGCGCACGGAGTATGAGGCGATTCAAAATGCCATCAGGGTGTGCGGATCCGTCCGCAGGGCCGCGGCGGCGCTGGAGGTGGACCCCTCCACGCTGGTGCGGAAGCTGCAGCGGCACACAAGGAACACGCCCTGAGAAAATCTGTACAGGGGCCGTCAAAAAATTCTTTTTGACGGCCCCTGCAAGTTTTCAAAACTTCGAAGAAGTTTTGAAAGCTTATTGATTGAATATGAAAGGCACCCCTGATGGGTTTCTTTCAAACTATCTTCCTTTCCGTTGCTTCACGCCGAAGCGGTTTATTTACATCCCCTTTGAGCTGCCCTCCTTTCCGGTTTTCCAAGTCAGGCTGGTATGTGCAAAATAGCATACGCAATATGCAAAAACGCAACAGATTCCGCTGGCAAATTTGCCGTTCCACCCCCTGAGTGTCCCCAGGATATGCAGAACAGCGAACGAAGGAGCGGTTTTTGGGCCGGAAATTCGGCAGGCTGAATAATTTCAAAAAGTGCCGATTGGGCGGATTCCCGAAAAGCAAAGTGAAATCAGGGCGGATGCGGGGAGTGGCATGTTTTTTGCTTGTATATCTTGCCAAATTGAGACGGCTGAAGCGAGCGGTCCGGGAGAAGAGACCGCGGAGTATTTCAATAGAACTGATGACGGAGGCGTACCATGAGGGAAAACAGGCTGAAACAAAAGATCAAGCAGGGAGAAAGCGCCATCGGCACCTTTGTGAAGCTGACGGACCCGGCGGTTCCCGAGCTTTTGGCTCTGGCGGGATTTGACTTCTTTGTATTGGACACCGAGCACGTGGCCGTGGACCGGGAGCAGCTGACCAACATCGTCCGGGCCGCCGACGCGGCGGGAATCACCCCCATTGTCCGGGTCCGGGAGAACAACCAGGTGGAAATTCTTCAGAACCTGGATCTGGGCTACGCCGGGGTGCAGGTGCCCAATGTGGATTCTCCGGAGGAGGCCCGCAATCTGGTCTCCTATGTAAAGTACACCCCTTACGGCGTCCGGGGCCTGTCTCCCAGTGTCCGGGCCTGCGGCTACGGCACCTGCGGCGTGCAGGACTACATCGACACGGCCAACGCCAATACCATGATCGTCTCCCACTGCGAGACCAGGGCCTGTGTGGAGTGCATCGACGAGGTTTTGAGGGTGGAGGGCCTGGACGTGATCTTCATCGGGCCCATGGACCTGTCCCAATCCTATGGCGTGCCCGGCAGGCCCGGCGACCCGGAGGTCCAGGCCGCCATTGAGACCGTGACCCAAAAGACCCTGGCCGCCGGCAAGGCGGTGGGCACGGTGGCCGGGACCCCGGAGGCAGCCCGGAAGCTGATTGAAAAGGGCGTGCAGTACATCCTGCTGGCCTCTGACCAGGGCATGATCGTCAAGTGGGGGAAAACCGCCATCGGAGAAATCCGGGGCTGAAGGGAGAAGCACATGGAAAAGGTATTTCTGACAGAGCGCATTCACGAGGACGCGGTGGCGTACCTGAAGCAGAGCTTCGAGGTGGTCCAGGGCACGTCCACGGAACCGGGGGAGATCATCCGCCAGGCCCAGGGCTGCGCCGCCATTCTGATCCGCTCCGCCAAAATCACGGCGGAGATCATGGACGCCATCCCCACGTTGCGGGTGGTGGCCAAGCACGGCATGGGCGTGGACAACATCGACGTGGACCACGCCACAAAGAAGGGCATTCTGGTGGTCAACGCCCCGTTTTCCAATCTCAACGCCGTGGCGGAGCATATTGTGATGCTGCTGATTTCCCTGAGCAAGCGGACGGTCCGCATGGACAGGCTGACCCGGGCCGGGGAGTTCATGAAGCGCAACACCTACAAGACCGTGGAGCTGAAGGGCGCCACGGTGGGCATCATCGGCCTTGGGAAGATTTCCCGCATGGTGGTGAAAAAGCTCTCCGGCTTCGAGATGAGCATCCTCGCCAGCGACCCCTTTGTCAAACAGGAGGACGTGGGGGATCTGCCGGTCACCATGGTCACGGCGGAGGAGGCCTATCAGAAGTCAGACTTCGTGATCGTCCATACCTCCCTGTTTCCCTCCACCTTCCATCTGGTGGGCGCGGAGCAGTTCCGGCTGATGAAGCCCACCGCCTTCATCATCAACGCTGCCCGGGGGCCTGTGATTGACGAGGCGGCCATGATTGAGGCGCTGCAGAAGGGCGAGATTGCCGGGGCGGGCCTGGACGTGTTCGAGCAGGAGCCCCCCGCCGCCGACAACCCCCTCTTCGCCATGGAAAACGTCATCCTCTCCCCCCATAACGCCGCCCTGAGCGACGGCGCCCTGCGGGCCATGGCCATGGACAGCGCCCTGGGCGTTACCGAGTATCTCACCGGAAAGCCTGTCACTTACCCTGTCAACGGGGAAGTGCTGAAAAAATAAAGCAAAGGAGAAGCGATATGTCTTACACAACCGTTTACCGTTTTCAGGACCTGGAGGGCTATGAAAGCGTCATCTCCAAGGGGAATTCCGACATGACCTTCATGGGCTTCGGCCGCATCCTTCTGAAGGCCGGCCAGACCCTGGAGTATACCGTTACCGGCCAGGAGCAGGCCATCGTTCTTCAGCAGGGCGACATGACCTGCTGGGTCGAGTATGAGGGCGCCATCGTGGTCAACGGCGCCAGGGGCAGCCGGGGGAATGTCTATGACGACATGCCCACCGCTCTGTATGTTCCTCCCAAGGCCAAGGTGAAGCTCAGCAGCGAGAAGGGCATGGAGGCCCGGGTGTTCACCGCCTACTGCGAGGAGGGCAACGCCCCCTACTTCTGCCCCCCGGAGAATATCGAGGAGGGCGAGCCCGGCGAGTACATCTACAAGCGGAAGTACCGCTTCATCTTCGGCCAGCCCGGCAAGCACAACGACCACATCACCAAGCTCCTGATTGTAGGCGAGACGGTGTCTGTGCCCGGCGGCTGGATCGGCTTCCCGGCCCACCGCCACGACTACGAGGTGGAGGGAAAGGAGTGCGTCCTGGACGAGATCTTCTCCTTCCAGATGACCTCCACCGAGGACGGCCCCGGCAGGGGCGGCGTCATGCAGCACGGCTATGACCTGACCGCCGACGGCCAGACCAAGCTGTGGGACGAGGTCAACGTGATTGAGGAGAACAACACGGCGGTGGCCCTGCCCAGCGGCTATCACACCACCGTGGCGCTGCCCGGCACCAGGGCGTATCTCCTCTGGGGACTGGCCGGCGAGACGAAGAAGTACAAGGTCCAGTTCGACGAGCGGTACTCCTGGCTGAAGGGCTGCCTGTATTAAGCCGGATAAGGAGCGGTACTATGAACCCTGTGGAGACAATCCGACGGGCTGAGGTGACGCCGGGAACGCTGGCGATGTGCTGGCTGGGCCAGGCCGGGTTCCTTCTGCGGGACGGAGAGGGCACGGAATTGGTGATTGACCCCTATCTGAGCAACTGCGGCGAGCGGATGCGGGGCTTCAAGCGGCTCTCTCCCATGCTGTTGCAGCCTGAGGAGCTGAGCCCCGACTACTACGTCACCACCCATCTTCACTTTGACCATTTTGACTACGACGCCCTTCCGGTGGTTGCGCGGCATTCCGGACGCACCCTGTTTCTGGGTCCCTCCAGCTGCTGTGAAAAGCTTTCAGAGCTGGGGGTGGCGCCGGAGCGCTGCCGCCGGCTGGACCGGGACGGCGTCTATGAGGACGGCCGCGTCAGCATCCGCGGCGTTCTGGCGGACCACGGCGACATGGCGCCGGACGCCATCGGCGTGCTGCTGGAAATGGGCGGGTACCGGATCTATTTCTCCGGCGACACCGCCTTCCATGAGGACCTCTTTCTGGAGGTCGCCGCCTTCCGCCCGGATGTGGCGGCGCTGTCGGTGAACGGCCGGTTCGGTAATCTGGACGCCGCCGAGGGCGCCCGGGCGGCGGCCCTGTGCGGGGCAAAATACGCGATACCCTGCCACTTCTGGACCTTTGCGGAGCACGGCGGAGACCCCGGGGAATTCTGCAGGCTGCTCCTCCGGGAGGAGGGCTGCAGGCCGCTGTGCTTCCGGCAGGGAGAGGTTCAGATTCTGAACCAAAATCTTCAATACAACAGAAAGGAATCCGCGTGATGAAAGCGATTCGTTTTATGAGCCCGGAGGTCATCGAGTATTCGGACATTCCGGCCCCCGAGCTGAAGGACAATGAGATTCTGGCGGAGATCGCCTACGCCGGCTTCTGCGCCACGGACATCGAGCTTCTGACCGGGGAAATGGTCCACATTAAAAACGGCAACACCACCTATCCCATCATCCCCGGCCACGAGTGGAGCGGCACGGTGGTGAAGGTGGGCAAGGACGTCCGGGACTTCAAGCCCGGCGACCTGGTCACCTCCGACGTCAGCCTGGGCTGCGGAGAGTGCGAGGAGTGCCGGAGGGGCCATTACAACCTCTGCCCCAACCGGGAGGTCATCGGCTCTTACCGCAACCGCCAGGGGGTGTTCGCCCAGTATGTGGCGGTGCCCCAGCGGCACGCGTACAAGCTCCCCGAGGGCCTGAGCCTGGAGGAGGCCGCTCTGGCGGAGCCCGCCGCCACCGCCATGTACGCGGTGACCAAGGCCCGCATTCCCGCCGGCGCCCAGGTGCTGGTCATCGGCGACGGACCCATCGGCCAGCTGGCCGCCCAGCTTGCCAACATCGCGGGAGCCAGCAAGGTCATCATGGCCGGCAGCTGGGACGAGAAGCTGGCCATCGCCAGGGAGTGCGGCATTGCCGAGACCATCAACTACCACAAGGAGGACACCATCCGGCGGGCGCGGGAACTGACGGACGGCGGCCCTGAGATTGTGATTGAGACCTCCGGCAACAACGCCGCGCTGAACAACGCCGTCCAGGCCCTGAAGCCCACGGGGCGGATCGTGGCGGTGAGCTGGTACAACGGAGCGGATGTGGCGGTTGCCATGAATACGCTCATTGTCAAGGACGCCGAGCTCATCGGCTCTCTGGCCAGCCCCAACTCCTTCACGCCGGTGCTGCGCTACATGGCCGAGGGCAAGCTGAAGGTGAAGCCCCTCATCACCCATGTGAAGCCCCTGGAGGAGCTGGAGGACGTGGTGAAGATGATCCGGGCCAAGAAGGAAATGCGGATCAAGATTCTGCTGAAGCCCTGATGCGGCGGAACGCCCGCCGTACACCAGAATGATTTTGCCGGAGCAAACGGCTGGAATCATAACATCCAACAAATTTAAAATCAAACAGGAAAGGAAATGACCATCATGGCCGAACTGAAGAAGCAGACTGTTTTCAAGCTAAACAAGCGGGATTCCGTACACTTTGAGGAGAACACCGCCCCGGTCAACATCGCCTATGCCAAGGAGGTCAACGACGTGGCCATCCTGCCCCTGGGCGCTATCGAGCAGCACGGCCCCCACTGCCCCAACGGACTGGACAGCTTTAACGCCATTCACCTGGCAGAGAAGGTGGCCGAGCGCTCCGGCGCCACGGTGCTGCCCTGCCCCATGTACGGCGGCCACCCCTACATGCACATGGGCATGCCCGCCACAATCGCTCTGAACTATGAGACCAACATCGCCCTGATTCACGACATCATCGCCGGAGCCGCCAATGTGGGCTACAACAAGTTCATCCTCCTGGTGGCCCACGGACAGGACAGCAGCTTCTGCACCGCCGTCCACAAGCTGGGCATGGAGGGCTATTTCACCGTGGCCTCCACCTGGTACGATTTCCTGGGCGATAACAAGAACGTCCTGGACGACTATATGTGGCACGCCGACGAGGCGGAGACCTCCATGGCCCTGTCCCTGTACGGCGACCTGGTCCACATGGACCTGGCCATTGACGGCGGCGGCACCACCCTGGTGGACGGCAAGTGGAAGAAGGCCCCCGGTGAGACCTCCCATATGTGGCAGTTCTATCACTTCGACGGCACCTTCGCCCTGATGGAGCGGGACGACCTGGACTACGGCGTCATTGGCAATCCCACCAAGGCCACCAAGGAAAAGGGCGACGCCCTGGTGGAGAAGGTTGTGGAAGGCTACAGCCAGTTCATCAAGGAGCTGCTGGAGAAGCACCCCGTGGGCATCAACCCCCTGGGCTTCCGCAATCCCCTGGGCTTCAACGGCTTCAACGGCGGCGCCTTCGTCTCCTTCGACAAGGACCACGATGAGAAGGGCCGTCCCACCTACTACAAGAAGTAAGGCGGAGCGCCTGAAAGCGGCTTCTTCCGGGCCGGACGGTCCGGAAGAAGCCGGGCAGCGAGGAAAACGATGTCTTTTAATGAAATCGTACTCTGGATCATGGCGGTGGGGGCCCTTTTGGGCGGCGCGGATAAGATTTTTGGAAACCGGCTGGGCCTGGGCAAGGAATTCGACAAGGGCTACGAGACCATGGGCCCCCTGGCTCTGGGCATGGTGGGCATTGTCTGCCTGACGCCGCTGATTCAGCAGGGGGTCAGCGCCACCATAGCCCCCTTCCTCACCCGCCTCGGGATGGACCCGGCGGTGCTGGGGGTCATTCTGGCCAACGACATGGGCGGCTATCAGCTGGCGATGTCCCTGGCGGAGGACCCCATGGCCGGAAAGCTGGCCGGTGTTCTGGTGGCCTCCACCCTGGGAGCGACGCTGGTGTTCAACATCCCTGTCGGCCTTGGCATCATCCCCAAGGAAAAGCAGCCTTTCTTCATTCGAGGGCTGCTGATCGGGTTGATTGCCATTCCCTTTGGCGGCTTTTTTGGCGGGCTGGCCGCTGGCTTTCCCCTGGTCCTGACCGCGATCAACATTGCTCCGGTGGCCGTGCTGTCGGCGCTGCTGGCGGTGGGACTGGCGCTGGCGCCGGAGAAAATGACCGCGGGCTGCCTGTTGTTCGGGCGGCTGGTGGGGGTGCTCTGCACCGGCGGGCTGGCCTGCGCGGCTTTCACTTCCATTACCGGCCTGGTCATCATTCCGGGCATGGCCCCCATTGACGGCGCCATGAAAACCGTGGCGGAGATCGCCATCGTACTGGGCGGGACGTTCCCGATCCTCTCGATTCTCATGAGGATTTTGCGGCGTCCCCTCTCCTGGACCGGCGGAAAGCTGGGACTGGATTTCGTCAGTGTCAGCGCCATGGTGTTTTCCCTCGCCAACTCCGTATCCCTGTTTGTAATGACCAAGGATATGGACCGCCGGGGCATCGTCGTCGCCACCGCGTGGATGACAACCTGCAGCGCCGTGCTGGGGGACCATCTCGGCTTTACCGCCAGCGTGGAGCCGGATATGATTTTCGCCCTGGTGGTAACAAAGGTAACCGGCGGCCTGTTGGCCGTGGCCCTATCGATGTACATGACCCGCAGGGATGCAACGCCGGATGCCGCCCCGGCCGCCCCGTGAGCCCTCATTTCGCCCCCATATAGACCGCTGGACAGGAGGAATTTGGAATGTACAGAGCCGACAAGCTATACAACGACATGATGGCCGTGGACACGGCCATCAGGAACCTGGACGTGAAGGACGAGGCCTCTCTCGCTGAGTACTTCAGACTGTATACGGAGCTGATTTTCAACCATAAGTGGATTGGCAGCGTCTATGATATCTATGCCGACAACGCGGAAATCTACCGGGAAAACGGCGTGTTTCTCAACGGCGCCCACGAGATGATGAAGGATACCCTGAAGCTGACCTCCGCCTTCCCCGATATGACGGTCAGCATGCGGGATACCTTCGCGGTGAAGACGGACGAGGGCTACAAGCTGTGGCGCTATTACACCATGGAGGGAACCAACAAAACCTACAGCGTCTATGGCGCGGCCACCGGAAAAAGCCTCAATGCCGGAGCCTGCATCGCCATGAGCATGGCAACGGTCCGGCTGATTGGCGGCAGGTGGCAGATTGTCAAGGAGTTCACCATGTACAGCATTGACGAAATCCGAAACGCCTGCACCGCCGGAGGGGAGGAGGAGTCCGTATGAATATCAGGGAGATCAAGCGCAGAAAAATCACGGAGATGACCACCGACGAAATCTTAGCTGAGCGCAAGGTTTACGAGGACGTTGTCAGGAACTGCAAATATGAAACGCCCCAGGATATCGCGGACCTGTTCGAGGCCTATACCATGCTGATCTGGAAGCACAAGCAGGTGGGCCGGGTGTATGATTTTTACTACGACGGACTGCAGGAGGAACGGGACGGCGGCGACAACCTCGAGGGCTCCGACCACGTGGTGCTGGATACCCTCCGGGCCCTGGCCAGGACCCCGGATTTGAATGTGGTGTTTGAGGAAATCCACTGTGTGGGAGACCCTGAGAACGGCTTCCGCTTTGGACAGGTGGTTTGGAACGACGCCTCCTCCACCGACGGCATAGGCCCCGACGGACCCGGCAGCGGCCTGGGCTATGAGGACCGGGAGGATCTGGAGATGTGCGAGTGCTGGATTCAAAAGGTAGACGGCAAATGGCGGGTGGCCAAGGAGGCCAGCATCCGCAGCAACGGCGCCTATAAGCGGGTGCTGGGATAACGGAAGGAGGAAGACGAAGAGGAAAAATCGAAGAGGAAAAGTCGAAGAAGGAAAACCAAAAAGGAAAACGAAGAAGGAAAACGAAGAAGGAAAACGAAGAAGGGAGACATATTTAAGATGAAAAAGAACATGAAGAAGATGATGAGTTTTATTTTGGCCATGGTGATGGTCCTTGCCCTGGCCGCCTGCGGCGGCGGTTCCGGCTCCGGCTCCGGCTCCAGTTCCGGCGGAAGCAGCTCCGACAGCGCCTCCAGCGGCGATACGTCCGGCGGCGGCTCTGCCGCCGAGGCCATGAACATCAAGGTTTCCACGGTTCTGACCGAGGCGTCGATCTCCGGCCAGGCCCTGAATAAGTTCAAAGAAGAGATCGAGTCCAAATCCGATGGACGCATTAGCGTAGATGTGTACTACAACGGCGTCCTAGGCTCCACCGACGCGGTTCTCGACATGGCGGCTGAGGGCGACGTCCAGATGATGTCCATGAACCCTGTGGCTATGGAGACCCAGGTGGTAGAGTTGGCTACCTTGGACCAGTACTATATGTTTGACGATCTGGATCATGCCCACCGCTTCTTGGAAGGCGAGGGCGGCCAGTATCTCCGCGATGCCTATCAGAAGGCCGGGCTTCAGGGCCTCGCCACCTTTGGCCTGGGCTTCCGCCAGCTGTCCAACAACAAGAAGGAAGTCAAAACTATTGCCGACATGCAGGGCCTGACTCTCCGGGGCTATTCTCCCATCCAGATCGCCGCTTGGCAGGCCATCGGAGCTACCCCCACTTCTGTGGACTGGAACGAGCTCTTTGTCTCCATGCAGCAGGGACTGCTGGATGGTCAGGAAGCCGCCCTCTCTACCATCAATGACTTCTCCTTCTATGAGGTGCAGAAGTACGTCACCCTCACAGACCACGTCTTTACCTGTGACGACATCTTGGCTGACAAGGTTTGGTACGAGGGTCTGAACGCCGAGGACAAGGCCTTGGTGGATGATGCCATGCAGGTCGCTTACGAATGGCAGAAGCAGGCTTATCAGGACGACCTCAAGAATCTGGAAGAGAAATTTACCAACGAGTATGGTATGACCATCACCACACTGGACGACTCTGTCAAAGCGGAGATGGCCGAAAAGATGGCCGCCGCGACCAAGGACGAGATCATCAAAGTTTGCGGGCAGGAAATTTACGACAAGGTGCAGGGGTACGTGGAGGCCGCCAGAGGCTGATCCCTCCAAATCAGCGCTCCGCGGGCCGGTCCTTTCGGCCCGCGGAGACCCCGGGGCTTGTTTGAAAGGGGCGGAGACCTCCGCTTCTTTCAAACAAGCCCTGGAGAAAGGAGAATTATGAGGAAAGTATTACACTGGCTCAATATCAACTTTGAAGCCTGTTTTGGCATGATTTTCTTTTTCATCATGCTGGGCATCATCCTGATGCAAATTTTCCTGCGGAACTTCATGGGCGCCGGTACTGCCTGGGGCGAGGAGATCTGCCGGTTCTGCTACGTTTGGGTCTGCTATATGGGCTTGGGCTTTGCCACCAAAAACAGCATCCACATTGAAATTGACGCGGTGCGCCGGAATCTTCCTGAGAAGGTGCAGAAGATTCTGATCATCTTTGCACAGGTAGTGATGCTGGTTCTCTTCTGCTACTTCTTCTACGGCACTCTGCAAAATGTGCTGCGCATTGCCGAGCGGAACAATCGGGCAGAATCCATCAATATCAGCCAGAACTGGATGTACTTGGCCGGTCCCATCGGCTACGGCATGGGTATCCTTCGCTGCATCCAGACGCTCTACTGGAAAATCCGTCATTTCAGCTGCTCCATGCCTGTCTTCAACAATCCCAACTGCGTGCTCAGCGGCGGGCTGGACATGTACTGTTTTGACGATGATGTGCGTCAGGAGACCCGGGAGTCCATCCCGGAAGAGGCTTATGCGGAATATGCCGCGTTCCATCATAAGGACAAAGGAGGGATGACGCCATGATGGCAGCATTGGTTCTGATCTTTGTGGGGTTGTTCGTCTTAGGCGCTCCTATCGCGGTTGCCCTGGGCGCGACCTCTCTTTTCAATACCCAGGTTTTTGAGACTATTTCTCTCTCCGCGTTTACCAAGGTGGCCAGCAACGGCTTTAACTCCTATCTGCTTGTAGCCTGTCCGCTATTCACCTTCGCCGGGGATATCATGGCCAAAGGCGGTATCTCCAAGCGGCTGATCAACGTGGCAAAACTGGGCTTTGGCAACATCACCGGCGGCCTGGGCATTGTGGCCATCATCGCCTGCATGATTTTCGCCGCCATCTCCGGAACCGGATCCGCCACCGTCTCCGCCATCGGCATGATCATGATCCCGGAGATGGTCCGCGCCCACTATGACCGCTCCTACAGCACCTGCATGGTGGCCATCGGCGGCGCCATTGGTACCATGATTCCCCCCAGCGTGTGCATGGTGGTCTACGCCACCACCGCCGGCGTGTCCCTGACCTCTATGTTCACCGCCGGTATTCCCGCGGGTATCATCTTTGGCTGCGCCCTGATCCTTTACTGCTACGTTTCCTCCAAGCGCAAGGGCTATGTGCCGGAAACCAAGGTAAAACTCTCCGCCAAGGAGACCCTCCATGTGTGGATCGACGCCATTCCTGCCATTCTGGTACCGGTCATCATCCTGGGCAGCATTTACAGCGGTGTCTGCACACCTACGGAGTCCGCCGCTCTTGGCTGCCTAGTCGGCGTCATCGTCAGCGTGTTTGTTTACAAGGAAGTCAGTCTGAAGATTTTGCCTTACCTTGCCATGCACGCCATGACCATCGCCGCACCGGTCATGTTCATCATCAGTATGTCCTCCGGCTTCGGTAGCATCCTTTCCATCGAGCAGGTCCCCGCCAAAGTGGCGGAGATGATCCTTGCCATTACCAATAACAAGATTATCCTCCTGCTCATTATCAATATGATCTACCTGATTATGGGAACCTTTATGGAGACCAACGCCGCTATCATCCTGACTGTCCCCATCCTGCTGCCCATCGTGACGGCCGTGGGCGTCAGCCCGATCCACTTCGGCATCGTGACCATTGTGAACCTGGCCATCGGCTTTGTGACGCCGCCCCTGGGTGCCAACCTGTTCATGGCCTCCGCCATCGGCAACGTGCCCCTGAACAAGCTGGCGAAGGATATCTGGCCCTGGATCGGCGTGGCTGTCACCGCGTTGCTGCTGATTACTTATGTGCCCGATCTAGTGCTGTTCCTGCCTAGAATGATGGGCTATCAAACCTGATATTCCCAACTTTCATCATTAGAAAAGGGCGGGCGATGCCCGCCCTTTTTCAAAAGAAAGGACTTGACAATATGAGCAAACTTCTGAAAAGCCCCTCTCGCTACGTACAGGGGCAGGGCGTCCTGGCGGAGCTGGACAAGTACTTGGACGGCATGGGGAAAAAGCTCCTGATCATTATTGATCCCTTTGTGGACCCCATGATCCATCCGGTGCTGGACAAGTGCTTTGAGGGGAAGGACTATACGCTCGCCTATGAGAAGTTCCAGGGCGAGTGCTGCCAGAGCCTGATTGACCGCCTTACCTCCGTGGCCAAGGACGGCGGATTTACCTGCGTCACCGGCATCGGCGGCGGGAAGACCCTGGATACCACCAAAGCCGTCGCCTTTTCCGCGGGCCTTCCGATGATCATTGTGCCCACCATCGCCTCCTCCGACGCCCCGTGCAGTTCCTGCAGCGTCATCTACCACGAGGAGGGGACCTTTGACCGCTATCTGTTCCTGGACAGCTGCCCCAATATGGTGCTGGTGGACACGGCGGTGATCGCGGGCGCTCCGGCGAAGCTCCTGGTAGCCGGTATGGGCGACGCCATGGCCACCTGGTTCGAGGCCCGGGCCTGCCGTGCCTCCGGCAGGGACAACCAGGTCCACGCCAAGCCCACCCGGGCGGCCACCGCTCTGGCCAAGCTCTGCTGGGAAAACCTGAAGCGGGACGGCCTCAAGGCCAAGCAGGCTGTGGAAGCCGGGGTGTGCACGGAGGCCGTGGAGGTCATCGCGGAAACCAACACCTACCTTTCCACCATCGGCTTTGAGAGCGGCGGCCTCGCCGCCGCCCACGGCATCCAGAAGGGCTTTACCCATATTCCCGCCCTCCACCGCCAGCTCCATGGCTTCAATGTGGCCTTCTGCACCCTGGCCCAGCTGGTGCTGGAGGACGCCTGGGACGATTTCAAGGAGGTCATGGACTTCAGCTATTCCGTGGGCCTGCCCATCTGCTTTGCCGACCTGGGGTACCCCGAGGTGGAGCCGGAGGTGGTCAGGAACGCGGCGGAAAAGGCCTGCGTACCCACCAGTACCATCCACAACATGCCCTTTGAGGTGACCGGGGAAATGGTCTATCAGGCATTGATGGCGGCGGACGCCTACGGACGGGAGTATCACAAGAGAAAGGACGGCTGACATGGGGAGGAAAGAAGTCCTGGCCGAGAGGAAGGCCCTGGAGGAGTTCTACTACAGCTGCAAGCTGGAGACGCCGGAGGAAGTGGCGAAGTTCTTTGAGGTCTACACGAAGCTGATTTGGAAGTTCCACCAGGCGGGACTGGTGTACGACTACTACTGCGACGAAACCGTCATCCGCCACGAGGGCGGCGGCAAGATGACGGGCGGCGTGGATGTGACGGAAATTCACACCATTCCCGCCTTTGGCCCCTATCCCCGGAGCAACAGCGAGTTCCTGGACATCTTCTGCGTGGGCAGCCCCGAGGAGGGCTACCGGTTCGGTCAGATGACCGTCAACGAGGGGGTCTACTCCTCCAAGGGCGCTACCTTGGCCGGGCGGGGAGACGACTCCGTCTTCCACATGGGCGAGAAGGTCAACTTCTGCCAGTGCTGCGTCAAGAAGGTGGAGGGCCGCTGGGTCATCAAGGACGAGTGGCTGGGCTATGGCGAGGAAGTGACCCGCCGCCAGCGGGCGAACTCTCAGCCCTTCTATGAGACGGTCCTGGGTGATGCCGCGAAACGGGATTCCGCTTTGCCTGTGGAGCAGGAAGCGGAGAGAGGAGGCGCTGAGGAATGAGCCAGATTTGTTTTGAGCGGGCGGACGCCCTCCACGCCCACGAGGCCGCCATTCGGGCCGTTGAGGTAAAAGACGCGGAGAGCGCCTGCGCCTATCTGAAGGGCTTCTGGGAGTTTATCTACAACCACAAGATGTTCGGCTGCGTCTACGACATTTACGCCGACGAGATTGAGCTCTACCGGGAGAACGGTTTCGTTCAGCGGAGTATCCCGGAGGTGGAACAGGAGACGATGGCCCTTTGCGGAGCCTTCCCGGATTTGAAGGTGGACGTTGCGGACATCTTCGCCGTTCCCATGGGCGAGGACGGGTACAAGGTCTGGATGCGCTACTATTTTACCGGCACCAACAAGGGCCCCAGCGTCTATGGCCCGCCCACCGGCCTGCGGATGGAGGGAGAGAAAGCGCTGAACCTCAGCGCCTTCTATCTGCGGAAGATCGACGGGGAGTGGCTGATCGTCCTGGAGCGGACCATGCACCCCTGCGACTATATCCGGGCGGTCTGCACCGGAGACAAGAGCTTTACAAGCCTTGAGATGTAAGCCCCGAGAGGGGAGAAACAAAGGAGGATATCCATATGGGACGTAAGGAAGTGCTGGCGGAACGCCGCGCCCTGGAGGAGTACTATTACAACTGCAAGCTGCAGACCCCGGAGGAGACGGCGAAGCAGTTTGAGGTGTATACCCGGCTGATCTGGGAATTTCATCAGGCGGGGCTGTGCTACGATTACTACTGTGACCACACCGTGACGCATCTGGAGGGCGTCGGAACCTGGGTAGGCGGCAAGGACGCCCTTGAGGTGGAGACGCTGCCCACCTTCTCCCTCTACCCCAGCAAAAAGTGCAATTTCAAGGAGATCTACGCCGAGGGCAGCCCGGAGACCGGCTACCACTTCGGCCAGATCACCAGCAACTCCGGCGTGGTCTCCCGAGGCGGCGCGTCGGCGAGGGGCCTGGGCGATGGCACGGTCTTCCACGAGGACGGCGCTTACTGCCTGTGCGAGTGCTACGTGGAAAAGGTGGAGGGCCGGTGGTGCATCACCAGGGAATTCGTCATCAACGGCGAGGACGCCATCCGCCGCAGGACCAAGAATCTCCGCCCCTTCGCCAAGTCCCTTCTGGAGTTCTACGACGGCCTGGAGGAGACCGAGGGGAATACGGATAAGGAGGCGCAGCAATGAGTATGGTATGTTTTGACCTGGCGGAGCGGCTCCATGCCCAGGAGCAGGCGATCCGAGCCATTGAGATCTCAGACGCGGACTCCCTGTGCGCCTATCTGAAGGCCTATTGGGAGCTGATTTACAACCACAAGATGTTTGGCTCTGTCTACGACATCTACGCCGACGGCGTGGAGGTCCACCGGGAAAACGGCTTCGTCCTCCGGGACATCCCGGCGGTGGAGCACGAGGTCATGCGCATGTGCTCCGCCTTCCCCAATCTGAGGATCGAAGTCGCCGCCATTTTCGCCGCTCCCGACGGAGAGGACGGCTACCGGGTCTGGATGCGTTACTACTTCACCGGAAAGAACACCGGCCCCAGCATCTACGGCCCCGCCTCTGGACGGGAGCTGAAAAAGGAGAAGGCCCTGAACCTCAGCTCCTTCCACGTGAAGAAGATCGACGGCGAGTGGCTGATCGTCTTTGAGACCACCGGGCTTTGCTGCGACTACATCCGGGCCGTGTGTACCGGCGACGCCAGCTTTACTTCCTTGAAAATGTGATATGAAACGGTTTGGCGGAAAGAGATTTCTCTTTCCGCCAAAAACCGGACACCGTTTGACATGTACAATGAGGAGAGATGCGAGGATAAAGCATACGGAACCCGTGTGGGCGACCCTTCGGGGATATGCCGCGATCCTGTCGGCGGCGCTGCTGACGGCAGTCAACTATGAGCTGTTTGTCTTTCCCAATTCCTTCGCGCCGGTGGGAATCAACGGCTTGATTACGATGGTTCAGTATTTGTTTCACATCAGCGTGGGATACTTGTCCCTGCTGATCAACCTTCCTTTGATTTTTCTGACCTGGAAAATGGTCAGCGGCGATTTCGCCCGGAAGACGCTGGTGTATGTCTTCGTCTTCTCCTTTGCATCTCTGATCCTCCATCAAGGCTGGCTGGAAAACGTCGCCTACCATACGGGAAACGGGACCTCCACGGTTTTGGGACCGGTGGCGGCGGGGGTTGTCAACGGCGTGGTGTACGGGCTGGCGCTTCAGTGCAACGGGTCCACCGGAGGAATGGATTTAATTGCCCTGTGGATTCAGCGCAGGTGCCCGGAACTGAATCTGGTGTGGCTCATTTTTATGCTTAACGCCGCTGTAGCGGCGCTGTCCTTCTTTGTTTACGGTTGTCAGGTTGAGCCGGTTATTATGTGCCTGATTTACTGTTACCTGACCTCTTATGTCAGCGATAGTATGCTGAAGGGTGGAAAGAGCGCCCTCAAATTCGAGGTGGTGACGGAACACGCGGACCGGCTTTCTCAACAGATTGTGACGGAGCTGCGGCATAGTGCCACGGTTCTGCACGCGGAGGGCGTGTATTCCAAAACAGAAAAGGACCTGGTCATCTGCATCATCAACCGCAAGCAGATTGCACACTTCCAAAGGATATTGAAGGAGTTTCCTGACGCCTTCGCCTATGTCTCCAGCGTCAATGAAATCATGGGGAATTTTAAACACATTACAAAATAAACAAGAGAGTCTGTTTTAAATCCGTCAAAACGCCGTCTTGACTTCTGGAGTAATTTGTGAAAAAATACCACTGAGAAGAATCCATTTTTCAAGTCCATAAGACAAGATGTCCCCCCGTCTCCCCGAGACGGAGGGATGAGGAAATCCGGTGAAAATCCGGGACGTGCCGGCACTGTGAGCGGGAGGCCCTTCCTAAGCGCTTTTTGCGTTGAACGCGAGTTCGCCATTGGAGCAATCTGAGAAGGTGGGAAGGCAGCCGAGGGGGCGTGATACTCCGCAGCGCAAGTCAGGAGACCGATCTTGTTGGAAAGTGGGACGGAGCCGGGGCAGCGGCACCGCCTGTATTCGTCGTGGAAAAACCGGCCGCGGCAGTCGTTTGGACTGCCGCGGTTTTTTTGTGGAGGGAGAGCGGAAGCTATGGGGGACAGCAAGCGGCGGTATGCCTTCTTTCAGAACCGGGACTGCGAGAACTTCCCCTGTCACGCCGGTGTCCCGGCGGCGGATTTCAACTGCCTGTTCTGCTACTGCCCGCTGTATACCCTGGGGGAGCGGTGCGGCGGACGGTTCACCTATACGGCGCGGGGTGTGAAAAGCTGCGCGGAGTGCCCCTTTCCCCACGCGCGGGAGAACTATGATGCCGTCCTGGCCCGGTTCCCGGAGCTGGCGGAGCTGGCCCGGCGGCGGGAGGACCATCACAAACGTACAGAGGAGGAGCAAGCGCTATGAAACGGTTTTGGAGTCTGATGCTGTGTCTCGCCCTCGCGGCGGCCCTGTCTGCCTGCGGAGGGGAGGCGCCCGCTGAAACGGAGACGCCGCCCGAAGCGGCGGCGCCGTCTGATACGGAGACTGTGACCTTTACCGACGACCTGGGCCGGGAGGTGACGCTGGCGCGGCCCAGGCGTGCGGCGGCGCTGATCGGCAGCTTCGCGGACGTGTGGTGCCTGGCCGGAGGCCGGGACAGCCTGGCGGCGGCGGCCAACGACAGCTGGACCCAATTCGCCCTGGACCTGCCGGAGACGGTGGGGAACCTGGGCTCCACCAGAGAGATCAATGTGGAGCTGCTGCTGGCGGCGGAGCCGGATTTTGTCATCGGCAGCGCCAAGACGGAGGCGGGGCTGGAGCTCCAGGACCTGCTGGAGCAAAGCGGCATCCCGGTGGCGTATTTCGACGTCAGCTCCTTTCAGGACTATCTGCGGATGCTGGAGATCTGCACCCGGCTCACCGGCTGCCCGGAGAACTACGAGGAGTACGGCGTCAAAGTACAGGCGCAGATTGAAAAGGCCCGGTCCCGGGCTCCCGAAACCGGCCCCAGCGTTCTGTATATCCGGGCCACAGGTTCCAGCTGCAAGGTGAAAAACAGCCGGGACACCGTGCTGGGCGAAATGCTGGCGGAGCTTCACTGCGTCAACATCGCCGACAGTGAGACCGGCCTTCTGGAAAACCTCAGCCTGGAGACGATCCTGGCCGCGGACCCGGAATATATCTTCGTGGTCATCCAGGGGACGGACACGGCGGAGGCGGAGCGATTGCTGGAGACCACCCTGCTGTCCAACCCCGCCTGGGAGGGCCTGAGCGCGGTGCGGGAGGGCCGGTACTATGTGATGGACCAGCGGCTGTACAATGTGAAGCCCAACGCGCGATGGGGAGAGGCGTATGAAAAACTGGCGGACATCCTGTATCCCGAGGCGTAAGCCTCTGCGGCTCTGCGGGGCCCTGGCGGCGCTGGTGCTGGCGGTGGCTCTGCTGAATCTGTGCCTGGGGGCGGAGAGGCTTCCCCTGGGGAATGTGCTCCGGTCACTGGCGGGGGAGGGAAGCGGAACCACGGCCTTCCGTATCGTCCGGTATATCCGTCTGCCCCGGACGTGCGCGTGCCTGCTGGCCGGCGCGGCGCTGGCGGCCTCCGGGGCGATGATTCAGGGCGTTTTGTCCAACGCCCTGGCGGCGCCAAGCACCATCGGCGTCAACTCGGGGGCGGGGCTGACGGTGGCCCTGTGCTGCGCCATAGCGCCCGAGGCGGCGAGGCTGGTCCCGCTGGCGGCCATGGCGGGAGCGTTCCTGGGGGTGATGGCGGTTTTGCTGATTGCCCGGCGGACGGGCGCCTCGAAGATTACGCTGGTATTGGCCGGCGTGGCGGTATCCAGTATGTTCAGCGCCGGCATCGACGCGGTGGTTACCCTTGTGCCGGAGGCCCTGAACGGCTATTCCGATTTTCGCATCGGCGGGTTTTCCGGCGTGTCCATGGCGCGGATCGCCCCGGCCCTCTGGCCCGCCGCCCTCAGCTTCGCCGCCGCGCTGGGGCTGCACAATGAGATGGACGTGCTCCTTCTGGGAACGGAACAGGCCCGGAGCCTGGGCCTTCCGGCGGAGCGGCTGCGGGTGATTTTGCTGGGGCTGGCGGCGGTGCTGGCCGGCGCGGCGGTCAGCGTGGGCGGCCTGGTGGGCTTTGTGGGCCTCATTGTGCCCCATATCATGCGCGGCCTGGCGGGGGAGGAGAGCGGGCCGCTGCTGGTGTCCTCCGCCCTGGGAGGAGCCGCGCTGCTGGGGGCCTGCGATCTGCTGGGGCGGATGCTCTTTGCCCCTTACGAAATTCCGGTGGGCATCGTGATGTCCCTGGCGGGAGGGCCCTTCTTCATCTGGCTGCTGCAAAGGAGGGGGCGTCTCCGTGATTGAATTGAAGGGTCTGACCGTGGGCTACGGGGGGAAGAGCGTCCTCCGGGACGTGTCGCTTTCATTCCCGCCGGGACAGGTGACGGTGCTGCTGGGCCCCAACGGCTGCGGAAAGAGCACCTTGATCAAAACGGCTCTGGGACTCCTGCCCCGGCAGGGAGGGGAAATTCTCTATGACGGCGTGGACCTGGAGCGGCTGAGTACCCGCCAGGTGGCCCGCAAGGCGGCGTATCTGGCCCAGTCTCGGGAGATTCCCAGCATCACCGCCCGGCGGATGGTGCTGCACGGACGCTTTCCTTATCTGGGGTATCCCCGCCGCTACCGGGCGGAGGACTATGCCGCCGCCGACCGGGCGCTGGAATGGGCGGGAGCCGCGGAGCTGTCCGGCCGGCCGGTGCAGGAGCTCAGCGGCGGACAGCGGCAGAAGGTGTATCTGGCCATGGCCCTGGCCCAGGACACGGAGACGGTTTTCATGGACGAGCCCACCACCTATTTGGATATCCGGCATCAGCTGGAGGTCATGTCGGTGTCCCGCCGGCTGGCGGACATGGGCAGGGCGGTGGTCCTGGTTCTGCACGACTTGTCCAGAGCCCTGCGGGACGCCGACCGGCTGGCGGTGCTGGCGGGAGGCGCCCTGCGCCAATTGGGAACGCCGGAGGAGATTTTCCAAAGCGGCGAGCTGGACCGGGCCTTCGGCGTGGCGGTGCGCCGGGTGTGGACCGGGGACGGCTGGTTCTATTACTGCCGGGAACAATAAGGCCTGGCTGGCGTGGAGAGAGGAGAACCGGTATGACGGAAAAAAAGGGGTGTGTCTGGCTGATCGGCGCCGGCTGCGGCGGCGTGGACCTGATGACCGTGCGGGGGCTGCGGCTGCTGCGGCAGTGCGACGTGGTGGTCTATGACGACCTGATTGACAGCGCCCTGCTGGCGGAGGCCCCCCGGGAGGCCAGGCGCGTCTACATGGGAAAGCGGCGGGGGAAGCATTCGGCCTCCCAGGAGGAGATTTCCCGCCGCCTGGTGGAGGAGGCCCTGGCGGGGCAAAGGGTGGCCCGGCTGAAGGGAGGCGACCCCTTTGTGTTTGGCAGGGGCGGCGAGGAGGCCCAGGCCCTGCGGGCGGCGGGCGTCCCCTATGAAGAGGTGCCGGGCATCTCCTCCGCCATCGCCATTCCCGCCGCCGCCGGGATTCCGGTGACCCACCGCCATCTGAGCCGGAGCGTGCATATCATCACCGGCCACACCGCCGCGGACGGCCTGCCGGAGGATATGGACCATCTGGCGGCGCTGAGGGGGACGCTGGTGTTCCTCATGGGACTGAGCCATTTGGAACAGATCGCGGAGAGCCTGCTGGCGGCGGGAAAATCACCGGACACCCCGGCGGCGGTGCTCTCCGGCGGAAACGCGGCCCATCCCGCCGCCGTGCGGGCGTCCCTGGGTACCATCGCCCGGCGGGCCAGGGAGGCGGATGTGCGCCCCCCCGCCGTCATCGTGGTGGGGGACGTGGCGGAGCTGAATCTGTCCGGGACGGTGGAACGGCCTCTGGACGGCGTCCGGGTGGGCCTGACCGGCACGGACGCCATGGCCGCCAGGCTCCGCGCCGCCCTGGAGCCGCTGGGGGCGGATATCCGGCGGGTGGAGCGGGCGGTGGTGGAGGCGCTTCCCATCGAGGAGGAGGGGCTCTTCCGGGACCGCCGCTGGCTGGCGTTTACCAGCGTCAACGGCGTGGAGACCTTCTTTCGTTTTTTGAGACGGGAGCGGGTGGACCTGCGGCGCATGGCCGGGTGCAAGTTCGCGGCCATCGGCGCCGCCACCGGAGCGGCCTTGGAGCGGCACGGCATCCTGCCGGAGCTGTGCCCGCAGGCCTATACCGGCGCGGCCCTGGCCGCCGCTCTGACGGAGCATATCTGTCCGGGGGAGGACGTGGTGCTTCTGCGGGCGGAGGAGGGAACGCCGCTGCTGCCGTCGCTTTTGGCCCGTCAGGGCATCCCGGTGCGGGATGTGCCCATTTACAAGGTGCGCAGTGACCGGGAGGCGGCGGAGGCGGCGAAGCCGGTTTTAGAGACGCTGGACTATCTGGTCTTTTCCAGCGCCGGCGGCGTGGGGCGGTACTTCGCCCTTCATGGCGCCGTCCCGGCGGGGGGAACGGTGTGCGTCTGCATCGGCGGTGTCACCGCCAAGGCGCTGGGGACCTGGTATGAGGAGCCGTTTCTGACGGCGGAATCGATCTCCGCGGAGGGAATCGCGGAGACGATTGTGAGGCATCGGACCCGGCGCGCCCATGGAACAGGAGCGTTCCCACCTTCCCAGCGGGAAGTGATGATAAAAAAAGAAAGTGAGGATGCAAAATGAGCAAGATGAGAAAATGGGAAAAACGCCTTGTCGCCCTGACGGCAGTGCTGGGCCTCGCCCTGTGCGGCGCGCCTTCCGCTTCCGCCATGCACATTATGGAGGGCTATCTGCCGCCCTCCTTCTGCGTGATCTGGGGCGCGGTCTGTCTGCCGTTTCTGGCGGCGGGAGTGCTTTCCATCCGCCGCATCGCCAAGGAGCGGCGGAAGGCCATGCTGCTCCTGGCCATGGCGGGGGCCTTCGTCTTTGTGATCTCCTCTTTGAAGATCCCCTCCGTCACCGGCAGCTGCAGCCACATGACCGGAACGGGCCTGGCGGCCATCCTCTTCGGCGTGCCGGTGACCGCAGTGCTGGGGGTCATCGTTCTGGTGTTTCAGGCGATTCTGCTGGCCCACGGTGGCCTGACCACCCTGGGGGCCAATACGTTCAGCATGGCCATCGCGGGGCCCCTGGTCAGCTGGGGCCTTTACCAGGGGGGAAAACGGCTGAATCTGCCGAAAAAGGTGAACATCTTCCTGGCGGCGGCGCTGGGCGATCTGTTCACTTACTGTGTTACCAGCGTGCAGCTTGCCCTGGCCTATCCCAGCGCCAACGGCGGCACGGCCGCCAGTGTGGTGGAGTTTCTGGGCGTGTTCGCGCCTACCCAGCTTCCCCTGGCGGTGATCGAGGGCCTTTTGACCATGCTGGTTTTGACCGGCATGGAGACCTATGCCATGCCGGAGCTGCGGACCATCGGTTACGTGAAGGAGGTTTGACATGAGCAAGAATCAAAAAATCGCGGTGGCATCCCTGCTGGCCGTGGCGCTGATCGCGCTGGTTCCCCTCTTTGCCCTGAAGGGCGCGGACTTCGGCGGAAGCGACGACGCCGGAAGCCAAATGGTGGAGACGATCCGAGGCGAGAGCTATGAGCCCTGGTTTACGCCTGTGCTGGAGCAGTTGATTGACGGGGAACTGCCCGGCGAGGTGGAGAGCCTGTTCTTTTGCCTCCAGACAGGGCTGGGCGTGGGCGTGATCGCCTATGGCTTCGGCTATCTGGTGGCCCGGAGGAAATATTCGCAAAAAGAGAAGTGAGGTAAGGCGGGGTAGGCCTGTTAAGATTCGCGGGCCCGCCCCCTTCAAGGAAGGGGAGAAAGCCGTATGATCACCGGGATTCTGGCGGGCGTGGTCCTGTGGAGCCTCTGGGCCGGGACGATGCCGGCGGCGTTTTCCGTGCCGCTCTGCCTTCTGGCGGGCGGCGCGCTGGCGGTGTTTGGGCGGCACCACCATGGCGGCGTGCTGGTTATCGACGTCTACGCCAGGCGCTCCCGCTACTTTACATGGTCCCCGGCGCTGAAAACAGCGGGCTGCCTGGGGCTGCTGGTCCTTTGCGCGGTATCTCCCACCCCCTGGGTCCCTTTGTCTCTGGGGCTGATTCTGGCGCTGCTGACGGTCTGGGGCGGCGGAATCCGGTTCCATGATTATCTGGCCCTGTTGAGCCTGCCGGCGGCCTTTCTGCTGCTCTCGGGTCTGGCTCTGCTGTGGGACTACGCCCCGGTGAGGGAGGGGATCATCGCTCTCCCGCTTGGAAACGGCTGGCTGGTGGTCACGGCGGCGGCCCAGGTCCGGGCGCGGCTGGTGATGGCCCGGGCGCTGGGCGCGGTGAGCTGTCTGTATTTTTTGAGCCTGTCTACCACCATACCGGAGATTTTCTCCGTGCTGCGGCGGGCCCATGTCCCGCAGGTGATGACGGAGCTGGCGGTTTTGATCTACCGGTATCTGTTTGTGCTGCTGTCCGCCTATCAGTCCATGAGGGACGCGGCGGCCAGCCGTTTGGGCTACGGCGGATTCGCCCGGAGCGTCCGTACCACCGGGGCGGTGTACGGCAATCTGCTGGGGGCCAGCTTCCGGCGGGCCGGGGCCTGTTTTGACGCCATGGAGAGCCGATGTTATGACGGGGAGATTCGTTTTTTGCAGCGAGAGAAGCCTGTGACGGTTCCGGCGGCGGCGCTGTTCGGCGTGCTGGCCGCGGGCGCCGCCGCGGGAATCTGCCTGACGGTAAGGAGCTTTGGATGATGGAAGAGCTTTTGCGCTTGGAGCACGTTTCCTTTGCCTATGAGGACGGCGCGGACCGGCGCCTGGCGCTGGAGGACTGCTCCGTCTCCATTGGGGCCGGAGAGCGGGTCGCGGTGCTTGGCAGCAACGGCGCGGGCAAGTCTACCTTTTTCCTTCTGGCTAACGGTGTGCTGCGCCCGAGGGTTGGAACCGTCTTCTTCCACGGAGAGGCCGTGGGGGGAGCAAGACGGGAGCTGAACCGTCTGCGCCGGGGCGTGGGACTGGTGTTTCAGGACCCGGATGTCCAGATTTTAGGCGGCACCGTGGAGGAGGAGATCAGCTTCGGCCCCATGAACCTGGGGCTTTCCAAAGAGGAGGTCCGCCGCCGGGTGGACGGGGCGGTGGAACAGATGCGCCTGGAGGACCTGCGCTGCCGGGCGCCCCAGTACCTCTCCGGCGGGGAGAAGAAGCGGGTTTCCATCGCGGACGCCCTGGCTATGGAGCCGGAGCTGCTTTTGATGGACGAGCCGGCGGCCAGCCTGGACCCGGAGAACTGCCGCGTTCTGGAGACGACGCTGGACATGCTGGGGGAGCAGGGGCTTGCCCTGGCGGTGGCCACCCATGACGTGGATTTCGCGTGGCGCTGGGCCTGGAGAATCCTGGTGTTTCACGACGGCCGCCTGGCGGCGGACCGGACGCCGGAGGAGCTGTTCTCCGATGAGGCGCTGCTGGCCGCCTGCCGTTTGGAGCAGCCCATGCTGTTCCGCGCGGCCAGGAAAATGGAACTCCGGCCCCTGCCCCGCACGATGGAGGAGTGGGAGCGGGCGGTTTCGGAAAAACGCGGCGGACAAGGAGGCGCGGAGGTATGAAACAAGCGGTTGTCTGTGTCAGTTTTGGCACCAGCGTCCCCGCCGGACGGGAGAATATCACGGCGGTGGAGAACGTGCTGCGCCGGACGGCCCGGGACCGGATGTTCGTCAGCGCTTTGACCAGCGGCGTGATTCGCCGCACCCTGAGAAAACAGGGCGAGACCGTATACAGCGTGCCGGAGGCGCTGGAGGAACTGCGGAAACGGGATATCACAGAGGTTTTGCTGCAGCCCACCCATATTTTGTGGGGACATGAGTACGACAAATTGAGGCGGGAGGCGGAGCCCTGGCGGGACAAGTTTGAGAGCTTGAACTTCGGAAAGCCGCTTCTGACGGATACGGAGGATCTGCGGGCGCTGGCGGCGGCACTGTCCGGGGCCTGCCCCGCCGGAAACGGCGAGACGCTGGTGCTGTTCGGCCACGGGACGGACCACGCGGCCAACCTGGTGTACCCGGCGCTGCAGACGGCGTTTCACCTGGCGGGGCGGCGGGATGTGCTGGTGGGCACCGTGGAGGGCTGGCCCGCCTTTGAGGACGTGCTGGCCCAGCTGAGGGAACGGAGCGAAAAGCGGGTCCATTTATTGCCGCTGATGCTGGTGGCCGGGGACCACGCCCTGCGGGACATGGCGGGGGAGGAGCCGGAGAGCTGGAAATCCCGTCTGGAGGCGGAGGGCTTCGCCGTTCGGGCCACCCTGCGGGGCCTTGGGCTGGTGCCGGAGGTCCAGGCGCTCTACCGTGCCCACCTGGAGAAGGCGCTGTCCGATGGCGCTTGACTATTACATCCGCAGCGGGCAGAAGCGGCTGCGCTGCGGTTATACCACCGGGACCTGCGCCGCGCTGGCGGCCATGGGCGCCGCCCGGCTGCTGCTGGCGGGCAGTCCGCCGGAGACGCTGGAGCTGATGACGCCCAAGGGAATTTTGGTGACAGCGGAGGCGGCGGAGTGGTCGGTGGAAAACGGGACGGCCCGCTGTGCCGTGGTCAAGGACGGCGGAGACGACGTCGATATCACTACCGGCCATCTCGTCGAGGCCGCGGTGACCAGAACGGCCTCCGGCCTGCGCCTGGACGGCGGCCGGGGCGTGGGCCGGGTGACGAGGCCGGGACTGGACCAGCCCGTGGGGGCGGCGGCCATCAACCGGGTGCCCCGCCAAATGATATACGCCGCCGTACAGGCGGTGTGCGGGGAAGCGGGATACGGGGGAGGGCTCTCCATTGTGATCTCCGTCCCGGACGGCGAGGAGCTGGCCCGCCGGACCTTCAACCCGTCCCTGGGCATTGAGGGGGGCATTTCCATCCTGGGCACCTCCGGCATTGTGGAGCCCATGAGCGTACAGGCCATTGTGGACACCATCGCCCTGGAGGTCCGCCAGGCGGCGGCGTCCGGCGCGAGGAGGCTGATGCTGACCCCCGGCAATTACGGCATGGGCTTTTTGAAGGAGACAGCGCCGCTGCCGGAGGACATTCCCTGCGTGAAATTCTCCAACTTTGTGGGGGAGGCCCTGGACATCGCGGTGTCCGAGGGGTTTACCTCCGCACTGCTGGTGGGGCACATCGGGAAGCTGGTGAAGCTGGCCGGGGGCGTGATGAACACCCACTCCAAATGGGCGGACTGCCGCGTGGAGCTGTTCTGCGCCCACGCCGCCGTCTGCGGCGCCTCGGCGGACCTCTGCCGCGCCTTGATGGACGCGGCCACCACCGACGCCTGCGTCGCCCTGCTGGACGGGGCGGGACTGCGGGAGCGGGTGCTGGAGAGTCTGCTGGAGGCCGTCCAGCGGCATCTGGATCGCCGGACCGGAGACCGCATGCGGGCGGGCGCGGTGGTGTTTTCCAACGAATACGGTTTGCTTGGACAGACGGAGACCGCGAAAAAAATCATAGAACAGTGGGGACAGGTATGAAAAAAGGCGTATTTTATGGTGTGGGCATAGGCCCCGGGGACCCGGAGCTGATGACGCTGAAGGCGGTGCGGGTGTTGGAGCGCTGCCCGGTCGTTGCGGCGCCCAGGACGAAGAGCGGCGGAATGCTGGCGCTGGACATCGCCTCCAGAGCCGTGGATTTGAAAGGGAAGACCGTCGTTCCGCTGGATTTCAGCATGGAGCGGGACAGGGCCGTACAGCGCGCGGCCCATCTGGCGGCGGCGGAGGCGGTGCGGGAGCACCTGGACGGGGGCCGGGACGTGGCGATGCTGAACCTGGGGGATGTGTCCATTTACGCCACCTACTCCTATCTGATGGAGATTCTGAGGGCCCAGGGCTATGAGACGGTGATGGTGCCCGGTGTGCCCAGCTTCTGTGCCGTGGCGGCCCGGCTGGGCGTCAGCCTGACGGAGATGGACACGCCGCTGCACATTGCCCCCGGTAGCATGGACCTGGATGAGGTGCTGGACCAGCCGGGGACGAAGGTACTGATGAAATCCGGCCGGCAGCTGCCCGCCGTGCTGGAGGCTCTGGAGACCCGGGGAAAGCTGGGAACCAGTATGCTGGTCCAGAACTGCGGCCTGCCGGGGGAGGACGTCTGCGCGGACCTCTCCCAGAGCCGGCCGGAGGGCCGGCACGGATACTTTTCCACCATTATCGTAAAGGAGTGAGCCGCCATGGTGCATTTTGTGGGGGCCGGGCCCGGCGCGCCCGACTTGATTACGCTGCGGGGCGCGGAGCTTTTGAAGAGGGCGGACGTCATCATCTACGCCGGAAGCCTGGTGAACCCGGCGCTGCTGGAGCTGGCCCGGGAGGACTGCGAGATCCATAACAGCGCGAAGATGACCCTGGAGCAGGTGATCGCCGTCATGAAGGCGGCGGAGGCGGCGGGCCGTGACACCGTCCGGCTGCACACCGGGGACCCCTGCGTGTACGGGGCCATCCGGGAGCAGATGGACGCCCTGGACCAGCTGGGAATTTCCTATGACGATGTGCCGGGGGTTTCCAGTTTCTGCGGCGCGGCGGCGGCTTTAAAGGCGGAGTACACCCTGCCCGGCGTCAGCCAGAGTGTCATCATCACCCGCCTGGCGGGGCGGACGGTGGTGCCGGAGGCGGAGAGCCTGTCGTCCCTGGCCGGCCACGGCGCGTCCATGGCGGTGTTTCTCTCCAGCGGCATGCTGGACCGGGTTCAGGAGGAGCTTCTCAAGGGCGGCGCCTATACAAGGGACACTCCGGCGGCCCTGGTATACAAGGCCACCTGGCCGGAGGAGAAGACAGTACGCTGTACGGTGGGTACCCTGGCTCAGGCGGGGGAGGGCATCCGCAAAACGGCCCTGGTGCTGGTGGGGAATTTCCTGGACAGCCCCTATGAAAAGAGCAAACTCTACGATCCATCGTTTTCCACGGAGTTCCGGGAGGCCGGCCGGTGAGCGCCCGGCGGATCGCCTATTTGTCCTTCACGGACCGGGGCTCCGCCCTGGCGGAGCGGCTGAAGGCGTCCTTGGGCGGCACGGCGGCGTGTACGAGGCGGATAGAGGACTTCTCCCTGTCCCGCTGGACGGCGGAGGCGTTTCAAGCCTATGACGCCCTGGTGTTCGTGGGGGCGGTGGGTATCGCGGTCCGGGCAATCGCCCCCCATCTGCAAAGCAAGGGCCGGGACCCGGCGGTGGTGGCGGTGGATGAACGGGGACGCTTTGCCGTCCCGGTGGTCTCCGGCCACCTGGGGGGCGCCAACGATTTGGCGAGGGAAATTTCAAAAATATGCGGCGCGGCGGCGGTCATCACCACCGCCACCGACGCGGGCGGATTGTTCGCCGTGGACGAGTGGGCCAGGCGCCAGGACTGCGCGGTGACGGATCTCCGGAGCATCAAGACGGTCTCCGCCAAGATTCTGGCGGGGGAGACCCTCCGCGTCCGCTCGGAGTGGCCGGTGGAGGGAACCTGCCCGGAGGGCGTGATTATGACGGAGGGCGGGGACTGGGATGTCCGGGTGGACGTCCGCCGCCATGACGGGGGGCTGTGCCTTGCCCCCAGGGCGCTGGTGCTGGGGGTGGGCTGCCGCCGGGGAACGCCCCGGGAGGCACTGGAGGCGGCGTTTCAGGCCCTCTGTGAGGAGGAGCGGCTCTGGCCGGAGGCGGTGCGGGGCGCGGCAACCATTGATTTGAAGGCGGAAGAACCCGGCCTGCTGGCCTTCTGTGCCGCCCACGGCTGGCCGCTGGCGGTTTATTCCCCGGAGGAGCTGCGCCGGACGGAGGGCGCGTTTACGCCCTCCGCCTTTGTGGAAAAGACGACGGGGGTGGACAACGTCTGCGAGCGCAGCGCGGTGCGGAGCGCCGGAGGGCCCCTGCTGACGGGAAAACACGCCGGAAACGGCGTCGCCATGGCGCTGGCCTGGCGGCCGGTCCGGCTGGATTGGAGATGGGAGTATGGGTAAAGTCTATGTGGTGGGGCTGGGCCCCGGAGAAGAGCGGTATCTGACCGGAGAGGCCAAGGCCGCCCTGGACGCGGCGGAGGTGCTCTGCGGGTATACGGTGTATGTGGATTTGATCGCGCCGCAGTATCCGGGCAAGGAGGTCTACACGACGCCCATGACCCGTGAGCTGGACCGCTGCCGCTGGGCGCTGGAGACGGCAAGCGGCGGGCGGACGGTGGCCATGGTGTGCAGCGGCGACGCCGGGGTCTACGGCATGGCCAGCCCCCTTCTGGAGCTGGCGGCGGACTATCCGGCGGTCGAGGTGGAGGTAGTGGCCGGCGTCACGGCGGCCCTCTCCGGCGGCGCGGTGCTGGGCGCACCCCTGGGGCATGATTTCTGCGTCATCTCCCTGTCGGACCTGCTGACGTCGTGGTCGGTCATTGAAAAGCGGCTTGCCTGCGCGGCGGAGGGGGATTTTGCAATCTGCCTCTATAACCCCAGCTCCAAAAAGCGGAAGGACTATCTCCGGCGGGCCTGTGAGATTCTGTTGCGGGTACGGAGCGGGGACACGGCCTGCGGCTGGGTGCGGAACATCGGCCGGGAGGGGCAGGAGTGCCGCCTCCTCACCCTGGAGCAGCTGCGGGACGAAGAAGTGGACATGTTCACCACGGTGTTTATCGGTTCCTCCCGCTCTCGCTGCGCGGCCGGCCGGCTGGTGACGCCCAGAGGATACGGAGAGAGATGAGGATTGTCATTTTCGGTGGGACCACCGAGGGCCGCCGCCTCTCCCGTCTGCTGGCGGAAAAGGGGGCGGAGGTGACGGTCTGCGTGGCGACAGAATACGGCTGTGAGGAACAGGGCGAGGCTCCCGGCATTACCGTTCTGACAGGCCGGAAGTCCGTGGAGGAGATGGCGGCGCTGCTGAGAGGCCATGACCTGTGTGTGGACGCCACCCACCCCTATGCCGTGGCGGTGACGAAAAGTGTCCGCCGGGCCTGTGCCGCCGCCGGTATTCCCTGCCGCCGCCTTCTCCGGGGGCGGAGCGCGGATACGGACGCCCTCGTGGTGAACAGCGCGGAAGAGGCGGCGGGGCTGCTGGCGGGCCGGGAGGGGAACATTCTTCTGGCCACCGGGGTCAAGGAGCTGCCGGCCTTCGCGGGCATCTCTCCCAACCGGCTGTACCCCAGGGTACTGCCTGCCGGGGCCAGCATCGCGGCCTGCGAGGGGGCGGGCATTCCCCACCGCAACATCATTGCCATGCAGGGGCCCTTTTCTCAGGAGCTGAACGAGGCGCTGATCCGTCAATTTCACATTACGTATCTTGTGACCAAGGACGGCGGAGGAGCCGGGGGCTTTCCTGAAAAGGTCCGGGCGGCGAAAAACACCGGAATTGAACTGGTGCTGATCCGCCGTCCCGAGGAGGCGGGGGAGAGCTTCGAAGAGATTTTGACAGCATGTGAGGAGCTGATGAGATGATCGTGACACTGGCCGGCCTTGGCTGCGGCACGGCGGCCGCCATGACCGCCGAAGGGGCGGAGGCCGTCCGGGCGGCGGACTGCCTTCTGGGGGCGGGCCGTCTTCTGGCGGCAATCCCGGAGAACCCCAAGGCAAAGCGGGTGGAGGCAACTCGCCCCCGCCAGCTCTTGGAGGCGCTGCTGGAGAGCGGGGCGGAGCGCCCCTGCGTGGTGTACAGCGGAGACACGGGCTTCTACTCCGGCGCCCGGAGTCTGCTTCCCCTGCTGGAGGCGGAGGGAATCCCGTTCCGGGTGCTGCCCGGTGTCTCCAGCGTGCAGCTGCTGGCGGCCCGGCTGGGCCGTCCCTGGCAGGATTGGACCCTCCGCTCCGCCCATGGGACGGACTGCGACCCAGTGGCGGCTGTGATGGAGGGAAGGCCCGCCTGTTTCCTCACCGGCGGCGCTCTGGGGCCGGCGGAGTTGTGCCGCCGCCTGGTGGAGGCGGGTCTGGAGGACCTGGAGGTGACGGTGGGAGAGAACCTCTCCTATGAAAGCGAACGGATTTCCCGGGGCAAGGCGGGCGCGTTTGCCGCCGGGGACTTCGCGCCGCTGTCCGTCCTGCTGGCGGAGGCCGCGCCCCGCCCCCAGGCCCCGCGGACGCCGGGCTTCCCGGACGGCGGCTTTTTGCGGGGGGATGTGCCTATGACCAAGCAGGAGGTCCGCGCCGCCGCCCTGGGAAAGCTGGCGGTCCGGCCAACGGACACCGTGTGGGACGTGGGGGCTGGCACCGGCAGCGTCTCCGTGGAGCTGGCGCTGGCGGCCCGGCAGGGCAGGACCTACGCGGTGGAGTGCCGGGAGGAGGCCTGCGGGCTGATCCGGGCCAACCGGCGGCGGTTCGGCGCCTGGAACCTGACCCTTGTTCAGGGGATGGCCCCGGCGGCCCTGGCGGACCTCCCCGCCCCGGACGCGGTGTTCATCGGCGGGACCAAGGGAAGCCTGGAACCGGTGCTGGACAAGGTGCTGGAGAAAAACCCCGGAGCCCGCGTGTGCATCTCCGCCATTGCCCTGGAGACCCTGTCTGCCGCCGTGTCTGCCCTGACCGCCCGGGGATGGACGGCGGAGGTGACCCAGATCGGCGTCAGCCGCGCCAAGGCGGCGGGGAATCTCCACCTGCTGACGGCCAATAACCCGGTGTTTTTGATCTCCGCCGGGCCTTTGGAGGCGGCGCCATGATCCGCATGCTGATTGCCGCCCCGGCCTCCGGCAGCGGGAAAACCGCCGTGACCTGTGCGCTGCTGACGGCGCTTCAAAGGCGGGGACTGGCCCCCTGCGCCTTCAAGTGCGGGCCGGATTACATCGACCCCATGTTCCACCGGTCGGTGCTGGGGGTGGAGAGCCGAAACCTGGACCTGTTCCTCTCCGATGAGGAGACGGCGCGAGAGCGGTTCGCGGCGGCCTCGGCGGGACACGGCGCTGCCCTCTGCGAGGGGGTCATGGGCCTCTACGACGGCGTGGGGGGCGTGACGGACCGGGCCAGCGCCTGGCATGTGGCGAACGCCTTGAACCTGCCGGTGATTCTGACGGTGCGGCCCAAGGGCTCCAGCCTGACACTGGCGGCGCAGATCAAGGGACTTCTGGACTTCCGGGAGGACAGCGGCGTGAGGGGAATCCTCCTCAACGACTGCCCGCCCGCCCTCTGCCGCTCCCTGGCCCCCATGCTGGAGCGGGAGACCGGCGTCCCGGTGCTGGGGTGCCTGCCCCATTTGGATGCGGCGGCCTTTGAGAGCCGGCATCTGGGCTTGTATACGGCGGCGGAGATTCAGGACCTGACGGAGCGCTTGAATCTGCTGGCGGAGGCCCTGGAGCATCACACGGACCTGGACCGCCTGCTGGAGCTGTGCGAGGACGGGACGCCCCCCGCCGCCCCGAGACCCCGCAGGAGAGCCGGAAACGGCGTGCCCATCGCCGTGGCCCGGGACGAGGCGTTTTGCTTTTTGTACCCGGAGACTTTGGAGACTCTGGAGCGTGCGGGGGCGGAGATCGTGTTTTTCAGCCCTCTGCGGGACCGGGAGCTGCCCTCAAAAGCCTGCGGGCTGTACCTGCCGGGGGGCTACCCGGAGCTGTATGCCGGGGAGCTCTCGGCCAACGGGGAGATGCGATCGTCCGTGCGGAACGCCGTGGAGGGGAACCTGCCCACGGTGGCGGAGTGCGGCGGATTCCTCTACTTGGGGAGGGCGCTGCGGGACGAACACGGTACGGAGTATCCCATGGCGGGCGTACTGCCGGGAAGCGGCTTCCCGGCGGGAAGGCTGGTGCGCTTCGGATACGGAACGCTGACCGCCGGAGGCGACAGCCTCCTGTTCCGAAAGGGAGAGAGCGTTCCCGTCCATGAGTTCCACTACTGGGACAGCACGGAGAATGGACGGGACCTGCGGCTTTATAAGCCGTTGTCCGGCCGGGGCTGGGACTGCGGGTTTGTCTCAAAATCCCTGTACGCGGCCTTTCCCCATCTCTATTTCGCCGGGACGCCCCGGCTGGCGGAGCGGCTGACGGAGGCCGCGCGGAACTACGCGGAACGAAAAGGAGAGCCATCATGGAGCTGAACACATTGTTGAGGGAGATCGGACCGGAGGACGGGGCGGCCCGGGAGGCGGCTCACCGCCACTGGAGCAGCTGCGCCAAGCCTCTGGGGGGCTTGGGACTGCTGGAGACGGCCCTGGAGGACATCGCCGCCCTGACGGGCAGCGCCGGTGTGGAGATTCGGGAGCGGGCGGTGCTGGTGCTGTGCGCCGACAACGGCGTGGTGTGCCAGGGGGTTACTCAGTCTCCCAGCTCCGTCACCGCCATCGTGACGGAGAATCTGGCGGCGGGCCGCACCTCCGTGTGCCACATGGCCAGGACCGCGAACTGCCGGGTGGTTCCGGTGGACATGGGCGTGCTGGATTTCCCGGAGACGCCGGGGGTCCTGTCCCGCCGCATTGGAAACGGCACGGCGGACATCTCCGCGGGCCCGGCCATGACCGGGGCCCAGGCGGAAAAGGCGGTTTTGACGGGCATCGAGCTGGTCCGGGAAGAGGCGGAGCGGGGGACGCGTCTGCTGGCCACCGGAGAGATGGGCATCGGCAATACCACCACCTCCAGCGCCGTGGCCAGCGTCCTGCTGGGGCGGCCGGTGGAGGAGATGACCGGCCGGGGCGCGGGCCTGTCCAACGAGGGCCTCAGCCGGAAGGTGGCGGTCATCCGTCAGGCCCTGGAGCGCAGCCGTCCGGACCCGGAGGACGTTTTGGACGTTTTGAGCAAGGTGGGCGGCTTTGACATCGCGGGCATGTGCGGTGTTTTCCTGGGCGGCGCGCTGTACCGGGTCCCGGTGCTGATCGACGGGTTCATCAGCGCCGTGTCGGCCCTGTGCGCCCTGCGGCTCTGCCCCGCCGCCGGAAAGGCCATGCTGGCCAGCCACGTCTCCGCCGAACCGGCGGGACAGGCGGTGCTGGAGGCCCTGGGAAAGCGGCCGTTGATCACCGCCGGGATGCACCTGGGGGAGGGGACCGGGGCGGTGGCGGCCATGCCTCTGCTGGACATGGCCTGCGCCGTGTACCATGGCTGTTACACCTTTGACGACGGCGGCATCGAGGCCTACCAACCTCTGGGGGACAGCCAGTGACGACGTTGGTGGTGGGAGGCGCGGCCAGCGGCAAGAGCGAGTACGCGGAACGACTGATCCTGTCGTCCGCCTATCCCAGACGGATTTACATTGCCACCATGGAGCCTCTGGACGCCGAGTGCCGCCGGCGCATCGAAAAGCACCGGCGCATGCGGGCGGAAAAGCGCTTTGAGACTCTGGAGTGCTATACGGGCCTGGATGCCCTCGACCTTCCGCCGGGGAGCGCTGCCCTGCTGGAGTGTATGGGCAATCTCTGCGCCAACGAGCTGTACAGCCCCCATGGAAGCGGGGACCGGGCGGCGGAGGAGATTCTCCGGGGCGTGGAGCGCCTGCGGCGCCGGTGCGGGGACCTGGTCATCGTGTCCAACGAGGTGTTTGCCGGCGGCGGACACTATGAGGAGGGGACTATGAGGTATCTGCGGCAGCTGGCGCGGATCAACCGGGCCCTGGCCGCTTTGGCGGACAATGTCTGCGAGGTGGTCTGCGGCATTCCGGTTTATCACAAGGGAGGGGAGCCGGCGGCATGATTGTATGGGAGACCATCGCCGTGGCGTTTGCCATGTTTTCCGCCATTCCGGTGCCCCAGCCGGAGTGGAATCCGCGGAATATGCGGTACGCCCTGTGCGCCTTTCCACTGGTGGGCGCGGCGGTGGGCCTTGCCTGGTGGGCCTGGGCGGCGGTCTGCGGAGTGCTGAAATTTCCGGCGCTTTTGCGGGCGGCGGGGTTTTGCCTGCTGCCTGTGGCCGTTACCGGCGGCATCCATCTGGACGGTTTCGCGGACACCAGCGACGCCCTGGCCAGCTGCGCGCCGCCGGAGCGGAAGCAGGAGATTTTGAAGGACTCTCACTGCGGCGCTTTCGCCGTCATCCGGCTGTGTATGTATGTCTGCGGCTATCTGGGGCTGTGCGGCGGACTGCGCGTCGAGGGGCGGGCCCTTTGGTGCGGGGCGGCGGGCTTTGTGCTGACCCGGTGCCTCTCCGGGCTGTCCATCGCCTGGTTTCCCCTGGCGAAGAACACGGGCCTTGCCCACAGCTTCGCCTTGGCGGCGGATAAAAACCGCGTCCGGGCGGTGCTGCTGGTTCTGGCGGCGGGAACGGCGGCGGCCATGTGGGCGGTGGATATTTTATACGGCGCGGCCATGACCCTGGCGGCGCTGGCGGTTTTTTGGCACTATGCCCGCACGGCGAAGCGGCAGTTCGGCGGCCTCTCCGGGGACTTGGCCGGGTGGTTTTTGCAGCGGGCGGAATTTTGGATGCTGGCGGCCCTGGTGCTGTGCCAGTACGGGGAGAGATTGCTGTGATATTTGTGTTCGGCCCGCTGTACAGCGGGAAAAGGGAGGCCGTCATGGAGCTTTTCCACTGGGACCGGGCGGAGCTGGAGCGCCGGGCCGTGTGGGACGTGCAGGAGCTGGCGGCGGAGAGCGGGGACCTCTCGCTTCTGGCGGAGGAGCTTGGGCGGTACGAGGTGGTCATCGCCACGGAGGTGGGCGGCGGCGTGGTGCCGCTCAGCCGGCAGGAGCGGGCCGCCCGGGAGGCGGCGGGCCGGCTGAACTGTCTGCTTGCCCAGCGGGCGGAGACGGTGGTCCGGGTGTTCTGCGGCATCCCCATGGTGCTGAAGGGGGCGCTTCCATGAACATCTGGCTTTTGCGCCATGGCCGCACGGCCTTCAACGGGGAGGGCCGCTATCAGGGGCGGACGGATGTCCCCCTGTCCCCGGAGGGGGCGGCGGAGCTGATACGGGCGGAGCTTGCGCCGCCGGTGGTGTACGTCTCGCCGCTGCGGCGGACGCGGCAGACGGCGGAGCGCCTCTTTCCCGGCGTGAGGCAGGCAGTCATCAGGGACCTGGCCGAGATGGACTTCGGCGTCTTTGAGGGCCGGAATTACGCGGAGATGGAGCGGGACATGGAGTACCGGGCCTGGGTGGACGGCGGCTGCGAGGGCCGCTGCCCCGGGGGAGAGAGCCGGGGCGAATTCTGCGGACGGGTCTGCGCCGCCTTTTCCGCCCTGGCGGAGGGGAAGGATACGCCGCTGGTGATCGTGGCCCACGGCGGCGTGCAGATGGCGGTGATGGAGCGCTTCGCCCTGCCGGAGCGGGGATATTTTGACTGGAGCGCCCCCTGCGGCGGCGGCTATGTGCTGGAGTGGGAGGAGGACCTCTGGCGGCAGCGCCGGAAGCTCCGGCTGCTGCGGGAAGTCCGGTATACGAAAGGCGGCGGCGGATGCTGATCTTAAAGGCCGCGGCCTGCGGCTTTGTCCTGGACTGTTTTCTGGGGGACCCGGCGTGGATGCCCCATCCCGTGATCTATATGGGAAAGGCCATCGCCTGGGCGGAGACCTTCCTCCGGGGCCGGTTTCCCAGGACGCCGGAGGGAGAGTTCCGGGCGGGGCTGCTGCTGGCGGCGGGTCTGCCGCTATGTACCCTGCTGCTGACTGGCGGCGTCTGTCTGCTGGCGGCGCGGATTCACCGCTCGGCGCTCTTCGCGGTGGAGACGCTGTGGTGCTGGCAGGCCCTGGCCATGCGGGGCCTGGCGGCGGAGAGCCGGAACGTCTGGAGGGAGCTAGGGGACCTGCCCGCCGCCCGGAGGGCGGTGGGGCGCGTCGTCGGGCGGGACACGGACCGATTGACGGAGGAGGGGGTCATCAAAGCCGCCGTGGAGACGGTGGCGGAGAACTTTTCCGACGGCGTGGCGGCGCCCATGCTCTATATGTTCCTGGGCGGCGCGCCGCTGGCCCTGGCCTACAAGGCCGTCAACACCATGGACAGCATGGTGGGCTACAAAAACGAGCGGTATCTGTGGTTTGGCCGGGCGGCGGCGAAGCTGGACGACGCGGCAAATTTCATCCCCGCCCGGATTTCCGCCCTCTGCTGGATTGCCGCCGCGGCGCTGACCGGGCAGGACGGGAGGGGGGCCTTCCGGATCTGGCGGCGGGACCGCCGCCGCCACGCAAGCCCCAACGCCGCCCAGACGGAGGCGGCCTGCGCCGGGTCCCTGGGCATTCAGCTGAACGGGCCGGCCTGGTATTTCGGGCAGCTGCATGAAAAGCCCTTTCTGGGCGACGCCCTGCGCCCGGCGGAGGCGGAGGATATTCTCCGGGCCATCCGGATGATGCTTGCCGCCAGCGCGCTGCTGCTGGCGCTGTGCTGTGGGGCGCGGCTTGGGATACTTTGGTATTGTGTTTGAGGAGTGGGTATGAAGGATCAGCTGACACACGGCGGCGACTGGGCGGGCTTTGCCCTGGCCCACGGCTGTCCGCCATTGGATTTTTCGGCCAATATCAGCCCTCTGGGGGTACCAACCGGGGTACAGGACGCCCTGCGGGACGCGGCGGTCCGGGCGGACCGTTATCCCGACCCGCTGTGCCGGGAGCTGAGGGCCGCCCTTTCCGCCTGCGAGGACGTCCCGGCGGAGTGGATTCTCTGCGGGAACGGGGCGGCGGACCTGATTTTCCGGGCGGTGCTGGCCCGGCGGCCCCGCCGGGCGCTGGTGACGGCCCCCACCTTCGGGGAGTACGAGGCGGCTCTGGGCCTGACGGACTGCGGGGTGAAGCGTGTATTTTTGAAGGAGGAACGGGACTTCGCCCCGGACGGGGACGTTCTGGACGCCATCACGCCGGAAACGGAGATGGTCTTTCTCTGCGAGCCCAACAATCCCACCGGCGTGGCCACCACTCCGGCGCTGTTGACCAGCATTCTGGAGCGCTGCCGGGAGACCGGTGCGCTGCTGGTGGTGGACGAGTGCTTCGGGGACTTTCTGGAGAGGCCCGGGGCCCATTCCAGAAAGGCGGACCTGGGGGAATTCCCGAATCTCCTGGTGCTGAAGGCCTTTACCAAGCTGTACGCCATGGCGGGGGTCCGCCTGGGCTATGCCCTGTGCGCCAATACGGACCTTCTGGAACGAATGCGCCGGGCGGGGCAGCCCTGGGCGGTTTCCTCCCTGGCCCAGGCGGCGGGAATCGCCGCTTTGCGGGAGACGGGCTACGCGCGGCGGGTGCGGGAGCTGACGGCGGCGGAGCGGGCGTGGCTGTTCCGGCGGCTGACCGGCCTGGGCCTGCGGGTGATCCCGGGGGAGGCGAACTATCTGCTGTTCCGGTCTCCCCGCCCCCTGGAGGAGCCCCTGACCCGGCGGGGCATCCTGCTTCGAAGCTGCGGAAATTATATGGGACTGGACGGCACGTGGTACCGTACCGCGGTGCGGACACGGGGGGAGAACCGGCGCCTGATGGAGGCGCTGGAGGAGGTGCTTCGATGAGCGGGGCAAAGCGTATCATGATCCAGGGGACCATGTCCGGGGCGGGGAAGAGCCTGCTGTGCGCCGGGCTGTGCCGGCTGTTCCGTCAGGAGGGCTGGCGGGTGGCCCCCTTCAAGAGCCAGAACATGGCCCTGAACAGCTATGTGACGGAGGAGGGGCTGGAGATGGGCCGGGCCCAGGTGGTGCAGGCGGAGGCCGCCGGAATCCCGCCGGACGTGCGGATGAACCCCATCTTGCTGAAGCCCTCCAGCGACACCGGCAGTCAGGTGATTGTCAACGGGGAAATCCGGGGCCAGATGACAGCCGGGGCATATTTCCGGTACAAAAAGCAGCTGATTCCCGAGGTTCTGGCGGCCTATGAAAGCCTGGCGGCGGAGCATGACCTCATCGTCATCGAGGGCGCCGGCAGTCCGGCGGAGATCAACCTCCGGGAGGGAGACATCGTGAACATGGGCCTTGCGGAGATGGTGGACGCGCCGGTGCTGCTGGCGGGGGACATTGACCGGGGGGGCGTCTTCGCCCAGCTCTACGGCACCGTCGCCCTGCTGCGGCCCGGGGAGCGGGCCCGGGTGAAGGGACTCATTATCAACAAATTCCGGGGCGACCCGGAGATCTTGCGGCCGGGGCTTGTCCAGCTGGAGGAGCTGACCGGCATTCCGGTTCTGGGCACGGTTCCCTATCTCCATGTGGACCTGGACGACGAGGACTCCCTGGCCCCCCGCCTGGAGCGGAGAGAGGCCCGGAAGCCCATCGACGTGGCGGTGGTCCGCCTGCCCCGCATTTCCAATTTCACCGACTTTTCGCCCCTGGAGTGCCATCCCCTCCTGGGGGTGCGGTATGTCAGCCGGGCGGAGGCCCTGGGGGCGCCGGACCTGGTGATTCTCCCGGGCACCAAGAGCACCATGGCGGACCTGCTGTGGATGCGGGAAAACGGGCTGGAGGCGGCGGTGGGGAAGCTGGCCTCCCGGGGAACGCCGGTGCTGGGCGTCTGCGGCGGCTATCAGATGCTGGGGGAGGAGCTCACGGACCCCGGCGGCGTGGAGGGCGGCCCCGGGGCCCTGCGGGGCATGGGGCTGCTGCCCTGCAAAACCGCCTTTGCGCCGGAAAAGACCCGGACCCTGGTCCGGGCCCGGGTTCTTCATGGACCGCTGGGAGAAGCCGCGCTGGAGGGCTACGAAATCCACATGGGGACCACGGAGGTTCGGGGAGAGCCCTTCTGCCGCCTGGAGGATGGCCGGGAGGAGGGCTGCCGCAGCGGCAATGTGCTTGGCACCTATCTCCACGGGCTTTTTGACAGCGGCGAGCTGACGGGGAAGCTTTCGGACTGGCTCTGCACCCGGAAGGGGCTTCCCCCGGCGGGGCGGGCAAAGCCGGTTTCCTGGCGGCGGTATCAGGAACAGCAGTACGATCTTCTGGCGGAGGGCCTTCGGGAGGCGCTGGATCTGGCGGCGCTCCGCCGGATTCTGGAGGAGGAGGAACGATGAAAGAGCGGCACACACTGCCGGCGGACATTGAGCGGACCAGCATGGCCATCATCGAGAGGGAGCTGGAGCGGCGGGGGATTTCCCTGCCCGGTGAAATCGCCCACGTTGTCAAGAGGGTCATTCACACCACGGCGGATTTCGACTACGCGGAAACCCTGCGCTTTACGCCGGATGCCGTGGCCCTGGGGACAGAGGCCGTGAAGGGGGGCGTCATCGTGACGGATACCAACATGGCCCGGGCGGGGGTCAGCAAGCCGGCTCTGGCCCATCTGGGCGGGGAGGTTCACTGCTTCATGGCGGAACCTGCCGTGTCGGAGGAGGCCCGGCGGCAGGAGACGACCCGGGCGGCGGTGTCCATGACCCGGGCGCTGGAGACCTGGGACCATCCGGTCCTGGCGGTGGGCAACGCGCCCACCGCCCTGCTCCGGATCGCGGACCTCCTGGAGGAGGGGAAGCGCCCGGCGCTGGTCATCGGCGTGCCGGTGGGCTTTGTCAACGTGGTGGAGAGCAAGGAGCGGCTGCTGGAGGCCTGCATTCGTTGCGGCGTTCCCGCCATCGTGGCCCTGGGCCGCAAGGGGGGGAGCAACGTGGCGGCGGCTATCTGCAACGCCCTGCTCTACGCGGCGGCGGGACAGCTGGACCCGGAGGACCGGGGCTGGCGGTGAGGAGAGGAAATGATACGGCTTTCCCATGGGGAGGAAAAAAGGAGCGGGCAGACGCGAAACTGACATTTTGAGGATAAATGATACGAGAACATTTCTCCGTTTTTTAATAGAAATACGGAGCGTTTTCTTTTCCCTGTACTAAACGTAAGACCTTCAGGTGGTACCTTCTGGAGGCCTCACCATGATGCTCCCCTGGCCCGGGAAAAGGTCAGAGTCCTCCCTTGGCGGAGGGCTCTGCTCTTTTTGGGCGTCATAGGAGCCGGTAGCTGTTAGACGTACAGCTACCGTTTTCCCTCCAGCGCGGCTCCGCCATGATCCAGCCGCCCTGCTGCAGTTCCCGCAGAGCCCGCTGGACCGTGGCCCTGGAGAGGTTCAGGTCTTTTGCGATGGTTCGCACCGAGGGCCAGCAGCGGCCCTCGGCGTTCGCACGGTGCTTGAGGTACATATAGACCGCCACGTCCCGGTGGGGCAGTTCAGCGGCATAGATTGTGTCGAAGTATCCCATAAGCAATCTTCTGGTCAGAGTACCCGCCCGGTACCTGTGGGCCTGCCCATGTGCGGTCCTCCGGGCGGTGATTGCTTCGGGATAGCGGCGGATTTGACTCGGCTCTGAAAAACCGCATCCTCCAGTTCCTGCTTATTGGCGTAGGCTACGGTCCGGGCGGCTTTCTCCTCCAGAATGTATGGCTCCCCGAAGGTGATTCCCCAGTCAAGAAACAGCCGGAGCCTGGTCCGCATGGGATGAGAGCCGGTTTTCATCACGACGAACTGTCCCTTGGGGATGGATTTCAGCTCGTCCGGCGTCATCAAGGGCCGCTCTGTCATCTGTAAGGTCTGCGATTTATCCTTCCCGGTACTGATGTAGCCGGAGAGGGCTGTGCGGCTGCCCATGGCTTTGGACAGCACTTCGGCGGTTTGGGAGTTGGGCGCGAAGCCGCCGAAAATCGTGCCGGCTAGGTCGGCGGAATTACTCCCGCTTTCCCGCCTAAGAACTGTACGTGACAGTTTCCTGTCATACAGCTCAAGCATTTCATCACGCTTTCGCGCAGCGCTCCAGGAAAATAGCTTGACAATGTTTGTGGACGTATGCCATATTAAGTACATCGTCCTTGCCTCCCATAGATTTCGGGATTTTATAAATAATCTCCCGTTCATCGCTGATGTCCATGGGCTGGCCGCAGTGATAGCAGCATCCATTTTGATTCCTCCAAACTTTCTTAAAACGTCCGGACAACCGCTTCATACCCTGCTGAAATTTACGATCGGTAAAATATTCGGTGCCCAGATAGGGATTTGCATCCATTCGTACCTTGGTGTGGCGAATAATCGGGACTTCTCCCAGCCGCATCAGTTCTGTCGTTTCCGTCGAGAAGACCCAGTTCCGCATACCTTTGCTGTGCCAATAATTGGCTGTAATCCACCTGCGGTTCTTCTTCGGGTGGCGGCGTTTTGCCCACCGCCAAAGCATTTCATAAAGGAAGTGGTCCGCACGGGAGAACACATCTTTTGCGCAGACAGACTGATGATAATTCGCCCAGCCGCGCAGCTGGCGGTTTAATACTCTGATGAGGTCCGCTTGTTTCCATGCCTTCCCCCGTTCAAGAACGGTTTCATGCAGGTTGGCGTTAAGCGCCTTGATTGACTTCTTGGACGGCTTTACGATGAGCTTTCCCTTGAATTTGCGGAATGTCCAGCCCAGCATATCAAACCCGTCATCGATGTGCGTGATGAGCGTCTTTTCCTCAGACAATTCCAATCCTCTGGTTTGCAGAAACGCACGGATGATTTCCTTGGCTTCTTCCGCAATTTCTTTGGTAGCCGCAGTAACAATAAAATCATCGGCATAACGCACCAGATTCACTTTGTGGACATTTTTGAAACGCAAATCGACTTTGCCCAGACGGTTGGTATGAAACCGGTCAGAGAGGACTTTCTGCATCCCATCCAGCGCCATGTTTGCGAGGATCGGGGAAATGACGCCGCCTTGGGGAGTTCCTTCATCAGTAGGAAACAGTTCATCTCTGAAAACAAACCCCGCCTTCAGAAATTGCTTGAGTATAGATTTGTCCATGGGGATATGCTCCAGGAGCCAATCATGGCTGATGTGGTCAAAGCATCCTTTGATATCGCCTTCCAGAACCCATCGAGGGGATTGTGTATGGCTTAGGGTTTTGAAAATGTGCTCACAGGCATCTTGCGCACAACGCCCTTTGCGGAAACCATATGAATTTGTATCTGCCATAGTTTCGGCTACTGGGTCAAGCGCAAGCGCATAGAGAGCCTGCATGGCCCTGTCATACATACACGGAATACCAAGAGGGCGCTTCTTTTTCTTACCCGGCTTTTCTATAAAAACTCGGCGCAGCGGTTTCGCTTTATAATTCTTGTCGGTCAGAACAAGAACGCCGTGCATTTTACTAGCCGGAGTTGACCACAATTCCTTATCAATGCCAGGACTCTTTTGGCCTTTGTTGGTGGTCACTTTACGGACCGCAAGGGCTTTTGCATAGTACGAATGCGTCAAAAGATATTGGAGCCGCTTCACTGTGTTCCATTTCTTTTCCTGGGCCGCCTTAGCAATCCTGGCTTGCAGCCTATTAACCTCGGCCTCGGCCTTTTTCCAGTCAATGGATTTCCACTGGTGTTCCAGCCGCACCGCGTCCGGCAATCTCTCAGAGCAGTTGCGCTCCGTCGTTGAACAATTACCGTTCATAGGTTTACCTCCATTTCTTGCCATGAAATACCATGGGATAAGTCAGCTCCCTTTCAGGCTGGGGCAAAGTTTGAACCCCCTATCCGCCCCATTACAGGGGCGGCATTCGCTTTTTATCCCGTTCCTCTACCCTCTGCGCCATTTCTTCCCCTTGCGGGGTCGATACCTCCGGCGGAGGAACGCATAGGGCTTACCACGTTCCGCATAACAAATAATTCTGTGTGTTTTAGGAGCCATCTATGAGCCGGGAGGACTATGTCCATTTGCCGAGGGTACAAGACAATTCCCTCAGCCGCCTCCGTACCTTTTGGTGTAGGCGTAACAGCCTTATTTCGCCTATTTAACGTAACGACCCTTACGATGATTCACTTGCATTCTCCATGGCACACTTATCCTGGCAGTACGGCTGAATTAGGCTTTCAGCTTTCCCACGTTGTCCCGTGAGTTTCCAACCTGGGCGTTACCACCCACGCAGGTCATGGTAGGATTACCCCAAATGGATAGGGCAGCTATGACAGCAATTTGTTATGCGACCTCGTGTCGCAGGTCCTGGACATTATCCTGGATGATCTCAGCGCCTTCTTTTCCATAGTTTTTCTCCAGTTGGGCGAGGCTCTGGATGATCGGCACCAGCGTCAGTTTCCGGGAGCGTCCGGCGGAGAACAGAGGCAGGATGTCGAAGGCGGGCATGGTGCCCAGCTCGTCGCAGAACAGCACCACCCGGTTGGGCAGCTTGCCGCCGTTCTCGTCCGCCACGGAGAACAGCTCACGGGACAGCGTCTGGATCATCAGGCCGGCCATGAAGTTCTTGCTGGGGTCTTCTTCCGGCAGAACGAGGAAGATGGCGGACTTCTGGGAGGCAAAGGCTTCCGCGTCAATGGCGCTGTCGAAGCACAGCACCTGCTCCAGCTCGGAGTCCAGGAAGGCGTTCAGCCTGGACAGCACCGTGGACATGACGGAGGCCATCGCCTGGTCGGCGGAGTTCAGCGCCGCCCCGGCGAACCAGCGGGCCTTGTGGGTCTCCGGCAGAGAGTCCATCAGGACCTGGAAGCCGTTTTTGCCCTTGGCCATTTTGCTGGGGGCCAGGAGGTCCTGCACCAGCTTGAAGACGCTGACGATGTGGCGGGTCTCCGCGTTTCCTGTGTTTTGGGGCGGCAGATACTCCGCGAGAAGGAGCACGACCGCAGTCAGCAGTCCTTCGGCGGAATCGTAAAAGAACGCGTTCTGCCCGTAGTTGGACGCGTCTCCCTCCGGGTTGACGATGGTCTTGGCGAGGATTTTGGCGTATTTTTCCGCCTTGGCCCTGGCGGCAAGATTGCCGGGGTTCTCCCGGCTCACGTCCATGTAATGGTTAATGAGCGTCAGGAGATTGTAGCCATCGGAACGGGTGGGATTGCGCAGATCGATCACCGCCACCTTGTAGCCATAGTGCTTGATGGCGATGGCGCCATAGTTCCGAGCCAGGTCGCCCTTGGTATCCAGGGCCAGAAAACTCATACCGCTGGCGCAGGCGTATTCGAGGTTCGGATAAAGAAAGAACGCCGTCTTGCCCACGCCGGACGCGCCGATCATCAGGCAGTGGATGTCGTCGCTGTCCACCAGGGCGGTGACGGCGTTCTTTTTTCCCTCGCAGCCCAGGACCAGGCCCTGGACCTTGGGCAGATTTTCACCCTTCCGCCACTGGGCGGGCCGGAAGGGAACGTGCCGGTAGGTGGTTTTAAGCTCCTTCCTGGTGGCCCAGCGGGCGGTGCCGTGCTGGCCATCCCCGACGGTTTTGGCTTTGATGCCGTTGAGCGACCCGCCGGAGTGGGAGGCGAGGGCGGCGACCAGCAAAAAGGCCGCGCCTGCCATGACGATAAAAATCATTGCAGATTGGTCCATAAAGTTTCTCCTTTACATAGTCATTGCTTGTTTTGACCTCTGCTGCTGTTTCTGCCACTTCTTCAGCTCCTCCGCTTCATATTTGACAGAAACTTTGGTGAAGTCCGCGGCGAGGTCCAGCCATGCCTCCGCCAACTGGCGCTTGTCCTCCGCGGAGCGGATGCCGGGGATTGCGCTCTGTTTTAATACCCCTTGCGTCTTGGCGCTGAGTTCCCGGTGTCGGCTTTTGAGGCTGGCATGATTCTGATGGGGCAGGATTCTTGCGCGGAGCCGTTCACGGAGTTCCGCAGTTTCAACGGGAGCGCCAAGATGCCGCAGCTCCCGGCGATAGGCGGCCAGCGCCAGAGCAGCCGCTTCGTCCGCGCGCAGCGTTGCCTTTCCGATTTCGTCATGCTGTACATGGTTCTGGAAAAATAAAAGCAGCCTGGGGAGCTCCTTTTCAAGACTTCCCAGGCTGTCCGGCTTGACTCCTTCACATTTCTCGGCGATGAACTGACAGACGTCCGGCGCGACGATGAGTTGGAGATGCTCCTCCGCCGGAAGGGCGGGGAGGCCATGGGCCGCTTTGAGGTCCTCGTTCCAGTCCTTGTTTTCCGGCTGGAGGACCGAGATACACCTGTACCCATGACCCCGAAGGATCTCCGTAAGCCGCCCACTGGCCTCGATGCCCGCCTCATCATGGTCCAGGCAGAGGAGGACGTTGCGAATATTGGGGTTCTGCTCCAGCATCCAGAGCATGGCGTGTTCGCTGGTGCCGCAGAGGGCGGCATAGCTGTGGACCTGCCAGTCCTTCTGGTACAGCGTAAGGAAAGAGAGCAGGTCGACCGGTGCCTCGAAGACGTAGAGCCGGTCGCTGGTCCCGGTGTGGTGAAAGCTGTACCGGGGATCGCAGCCGCCCACGTTCCGCTTGAGTCCAGGGCCTGTGCTGTAGAGGCTCCGCTTGTGGGCGTGACGGGGAACGCCGCGCTCGTCCAGTCCGACGAACACGGCGTTGTGATAGTCATTGCCGCCCTTTGACGGCTCCCGGCTTTCGTAGATCAGCTTGGCGTGGACAAAGGTATCCAGCACGTTCCGGCTGATATGACGCTGCTGGAGCAGATAGGCGTAGAGGCGGCGCATAGTATCATTTTTTGACGGCAGGCGGAATTCCTTCTTCTCTTTCTCCTTGGGAGGCGCGGCCCGGATCTCGCCCTGCTCGCCGTTCAGGAGGCAGGACATGGCCTCCGGATAGCTGAGACCGTAGAACCTCTGGACGAAGGTGACCGGCCCGCCCCCTTCTTTTGTCGCGTGGTCAAACCATTCGTTCCCGCGAACCGTGACGCTATGGTCGCTGGCGAGGCGTTTGTCCCGGCCTTCGTGCAGAAGTCGCTCGCCCCGGCTGAGGAGGAAGGCTTCCAGGTCCACGGCGGCGGCGCGCTGCTTTTGGCCTTCGGTAAATTCGATGTAGGGCATAGGCGTCCTCCTTTTCAAAATTTAGCTTGGCAAATCCGTGACAAGATTCGCCCGGTATGGTAGACTGTACCATATCAGGATTACGAAAGCGTGGTGCCGGAGATGGGCGGAAAGAAAAAACCAGTCACAGCAAAAGCCTGGACCCTGGCGGGGGAATCGGTTTATTCCACGCCGCTAGCTCCCTCGGAGGAACGTGTTTTCAAAGAGGCCGTTTCTTCTCTCCGCTCCGCCGCCGTTCAGATGCGGGAGGTGTCCCCGCGCTTTTCCCAGGGCGGCGCGATGAAAAAGGGAGAGCAGGCCGCCAGAGCCTCCCTGGGATATTTTTTTAAATACTTCGATGGAAAGTACCGGCGGGAGGACATTGTGGAGGCTCTGGCAAAAGCGGCGGCGCTGCCGGGGCCGGTGGCCGATCATTGCAATTCGTCCTGCTGCTATATGCTGGGAGCGGCGCTGTGGCTGCTGGACTATGTGGAGCGGGAAGAGCTTTGGGATGAGCTGATTCCGTTTCTGCCGCCGGAACTGGATGATGAAATCGACTTTGCCACGCCGGCGGTGGACGACCTTAGCTATTCCCGCGACCATATGCTGGGGCTTATGACGGTATTCATGGAGCGGAAGGGGAAACAGCGTCAGGCGTTTCGAAAAATCTGGGGCCTGGTGGATCAGGAGACTGCCGTCCAAATAAAGGGCGCGTTCAAGGACGCACTATTGGACTACTTTGACCGCTATTTGGAGGTCTGTTCCCGGGTCAAACCATCCGCCAGTCCGGACGGCGGCGAAGCGCTGTCCCTGCTGAGCCCGCCGTCCTTTCATGGCTCTTTTGGAAAAGACGCATTTGATGACCTTCCGGATTTTAACCCGGCCAGAGACCATGCGGACCTGTGGTTCCTGATGCACTCGACGCTGCTGATCGGAAAATCGCCGGAGGAGGTGCGGGAGACGCTCTATTTCCGACGGTCCTCGGAGCTTCTAATGGGGTTCCATGTAGATGATCCCTATACAATCTGTGCGGCGTATCTACTTCTGGAGCGGGACGGCGACGTGCTGGCGAATTTGAATATGCTGACCGTCAACGTGCTGATCTGCGCGGAACGACACTTGCCATGGGGCGCGGATGAGGCATACAGCTATGCGGAGCCCTTTGAGAATGGAGCGCCGGACCTTTCCCTCCGATACGCTTACCATCCCCGTGAAAATGCAGAGGAGGAAGACCTGCCGGACCCGGGCATTGAGGAGGGAGAGCTTCTCTCGGAGGGCCAGCTTTTTTATCTGGCCACCGGATATGCACTGCCAAGAGACCAGGCACCTTCCGACCGTTTGAAGAACTGGTTCCTGGAACAAGGTGTTCCCGAAGACCGGGCGGAAGCCCTTGCCTGGGGCGCGTGGTTCGCCTCATACGTGGATGACCTGAGAGCCCGGCGGCCAATGCCCTTTGATGTCCCGGATGATTTTGAGGACTTCCTGAAATCTCTGGATGAGGAATTGACGGAGATGGCAGAGGAGGCATCTGCGGAGGAGGCGGACAGCGCCGCCCAGGCGGCAGAGCTGACCCGCCAGTTGAAGGAGTCCCGAAAGGCGCTGCACGAGGCGGAGCAGGGGATGCGCCAGCTCCAAGAACGTCTACGCTCTGTGGAGGCAGACGCGCTTCGAGACCGTGCGGAACTCAGCCAGCTCCGGGAGACTCTATTCGACCTGAGAGCGAGGGAGGACCAGCCGGAGGACGAAGCGGAGACAGAGATCGAGTTCCCCTATCAGACGGCGCGCCGGATCGTGGCCTTTGGCGGCCACGACACCTGGCGGAAGGCTATCCGTCCCATGCTGCCGGGCGTCCGGTTCTTCGACCGGGAGATGCTGCCGGACGTCAACGTTATCAAGAGCGCGGATGTCGTGTGGATTCAGGCCAACGCGATTTCACATAAGTTCTACTACCGGATCATCGACACGGCAAGAAAGGAGAACATTTCGGTTCGCTACTTCGGCTCCGCCAGCGCCAGGAAATGCGCGGAGCAATTGGTGATGGACGAACTGGCTGCGGCGGAATGACTTTGCTGTTGTCAAGCCCTGGACGCAAAAATCTTCCACGAAATATCTCCGCCTTTTTCTCTGTTTCTGCCATTGCTTTCCAGGAAGGTCCCGGCTACAATATCTAGCAGTTGTGAAAAAACAAAAGGAGAGATATTGTAGAATGAACATGAATTACGATCCGCTCTGGGACGAGCGCGGAGAGCTTCGGCGCGGCTGCACAGTAGGTGAGGCGCTGACTTGGCTGACAAAATGCGGGAGCCACAGCGCCGGGGAATCCGTTTCCATCAACGGGGAGTTGTTCAAAATCGGACGTCTTCTGTATGGCCCGGACCGGCCCGCCGTGGCGGACAAGCCCATCGCTCGGGTCTGTGACGGCTACTACCATAGACTGACCTTCCGGGTGTAAGGGACACAGAGGGACGGCGGGAGCCGTCCCTCTGTCATCGCATGGCGATCCCCTGGTCCTCATGGTCATCCGGCTTGTGGCCCATGGCGATCTTCTTCTCCCGGATTCTCCGCCGGAGCTTGCTGTCCACGAAGTTGATCCCCGGAAGGGAGGGCGGCGCCTCGTCCCGGAAGATCCTGCTCATGTGGTGCAGGAGCCGGGTGGCGCTGGCCAGGAGGGGCGGGCCCTGGAGATCGTTCATGTGGTTCAGGAAATATTGGGCGTACTCGTTTCCCTGCTCCGCTGCCAGCGTGAACCAGCGGGCGGCGGCGTCCCTGTTTTGAGTGACGTCGTTTCCCAGAAGGTACAGCTTGCCGAGGGCATACTGCGCGAACTGATTCCCCAGCTCCGCCGCCTTTTCGAACCACCGGCAGGCGGCAGAGGCGTTACCGGCCTCCAGATCGAGCTTCCCGAGGGCGTACATGGCGTACTCGTGCCCCTGCTCCGCCGCTTGGGAAAACCAGATCGCCGCCTGAACGTCATTCCGCTCCACAGCTCCACCGGCGCGGTACAGCCTGCCGAGGGCATACTGCGCGTGCGCCGAACCGGCCTCCGCGAGTTTTGTCAACCGCTCCACAGCCTGGGAGAGCTCCTCCGGCGTGGAACCGGCATTGCCCAGGATCAGCTTTGCCAGCTGGTACTGGGCGTTTTCATTTCCCAGCGCCGCGGCCTTCTCAAACCACCTCCGGGCCGCGGCTTCATCGCGCTCCGCTCCGACGCCGTGGAGGAGCATCCAGCCGAGGCGGTACTGGAGTTTATCGTCGCGGCTCCGGGCCTCCAGCACCTGGAATCCCCGAAAGGCGGAAGCGAAGTACCGCATGGCCTGCCGGTCATCCGGCTTGGTTCCGATACCGTCCCGGTAGAACTTCCCCAGCTCCCAGGCAGCATAGGGGGAGCCTCCTGCCGACGCCTGTTCATAGAGCCGGAGCGCCATTTTGTAGTCCCGCTCCACGCCCCGGCCTTCGCTGTACAGTTTGGCGAGGGAGTATTGGGCGGAGGCGTAATTCTGGTCTGCTGATCTCCCGAACCACAGCGCCGCCGCTTCGCAGTCCTGTTCAGCGCCAAGCCCGGCGACGTACATTCTGCCGATCCGGTACTCTGCGTAACGGTTGGGCCGCTCCCGCTCTACGACCTGGAAGGCGGCGAGAGCCTTGGCGTACCACGCCTGGGCCTGCCGATTGTCAGCGCACACTCCGCCCAAGTCAAACATGGCGAGGGCGTTGCCGGCCTGAGCTTCCTCCAGGAGCAGCAGACGGGCTTTCTCCAAATCCGGCGGCGTTTTGCCGTCGCCGGTCAGAAGCCGCCGGGCCTCCTTGTATCGCTTGCTCCATACCACTGTGGGCGGAGCCTCATCCTGGGCCTCCGGTGGCACACTGTCAGGAATAGGGCCTTCCGGCGCCGGGCCATTGTCCGCATGCTCCTCCGGCACATTCTCCGGCGACAGCGCGGCGGCCTCCCGGCCAAGGCGAACCGCCTCCTCGATCACGATGTTTTTGATCCGCTTGAACTCCTTCTGCCGGGAGAGGGGGAGCCGCTCAGGCAGATCGTCCTTGTAGGTCCGCAGCACTTCTTCCCGTGACTGACACCACAGCGCGTAGGCGGCGGCGGCGCGGGGGTCCTTCTCCAGCTCGCCGACGATCTCATCCACGATAGCCTTCAGCGGCGCTTTCAAATAGCCGTACTGCTTTTTGCCGGAAGTGGTTTTCAGACGCTCCGCCAGGTCCAGCATGAGACACTCGATGTTCGGATTCTCCAGCGTCCCGGACCGCATCTGATCAATGAGCTCCCGGAGTACGTCCTGGCTTTCCTGGGTGAGCGCGTCCCGCTGCCGCGTCTGGCGCTGATAGATCTCCGTCAAGTCCTGGCGGAAGATCTCCCTTGCCAGCCCGGCTTTGATGGTAGCGATGCCGCCCTTGTCCAGGAACCCGGACCTGCCGTCGGCGCTGTAACAGACCATGTGGACGTGGGGATGGTGGGCCTCGTCGGGGAAGGCGGCGTACCAGCGGAACTGGTCCAGCGGTATCTTCATGGCCTCCGCGAGCTGCGGCGCGCAGCTGGTGAGCAGGTCTTTCCAGGCGGCGGCGCTGTCGTAGCCCAGGCGGGCGGCGTCCTCCCGGCGCAGAGAGATGATGGGGAGCCACACGTTGCCGGGGTGCCCGGCCACCGTCTCCGCCACCTGGGAGAGCACAAGGGGATCATCCCCGCCGGTGAAGAGCCCGTGAGCGCCGAAACGCTCCGCCCTGGGACGCTTGGCGATGTAGTCCACGTAGTTTTCCCGTTTGGAGAGCGCGTCCAGGTTGTCCTCGATGGCTCTGGCGATGAACTCCGAGGCGTTCCCACGGGTAGGAGCGGCGAGGTAGTCCTCGTGCTCGAACAGCTCCCGGCTGAGAGGGAAGTCCCGGAGGAGCTGACCGACCATCTCCCGCTGCCGCTCGGTGGCGGGCAGAGCGGCCTTGCCGGGGTCCAGCCGTTCCACGCCCTCACGGGTGGCGACGTAGCGGACGTAGTTGTTCAGGTGGGCCTCGGAGCGGGGCTGTTCCGGCTTGAGGTAGGGACATTTGAAGATGAGCCGAGGCATGGAGCGTCACCGCCTTGCGGTCAGCACAGGGAGGGGCCGCACTGTTCCGGCTTCCACTCCGGGGCCAGCGGATAGTCCTGCTCTGCCGCGCTCTCGTTTTGGATCGTCCAGAGCGCGTGTTCAAACTCGTCGCTGTAGTCAACGTCCTGCTCCGAGGCCCACTGGTCTTGGACGACCGAGAGCGGGTCCTGGAACCGCAGGAGGTATTCCAGATATTCCGCCGGGTAACAGATCAGGTTTTCCGTGAGCTGGTCATAGCAGAAACGGGCGGCGGCGATTTCGTCAGCCCGCTCAAAAATCTCTGAGGGAGGGCGCTGCAGCATCTCGGCGGAGTATTCGCTCCATCGATCCCGGAGTTTCTGGCGTAGCACTTCACGCACTTCGTCTGCTGTCATCTATGTATCACCTCATTTCAGATAGATGTCAGGCCATGGAGGGACCCATTTCCTTGATTTCGCCCTGGCAGAAGGAGCCGCGGAAGATGCGGTCGAACTCATCAGCAAGATCAGGGTTCTGCGCGGTCATCCAGCGGTGAGCCAGGAATTCCAGCGGCTTTTCCTGGTCCAGAAGCGGCTTCAGCTCCTGTTCACTGTAGTCATGAAATTTCCCTGCCAACTGATTGTAGCAAAAACTCATAGCGGCAATCTCGTTGGCCTTGCCATAGACGGCATATCCAGGGAGATCCCACATGCTGTGGGCGAAGTCATCCATTTCCCGATTTTTTTTGAACAGCTCGTCGTGAGCCTCTGTCCATGCCAACTCACGCACCGCCTCTCTGGTAGTCCACGGCGTCCTTGAGGGTAACGCTGCCGTTGGTGGACTTGACCTCCCGGACGCAGCGGCCCCGGAGGCGGTCCAGGTCCTCCTGCGGAATCTCCATTCCAGCCGCCAGCACGTTCATCACCATGTCCAGTTCCACCGCCAGCTTGAAGAGCAATCGGCAGACGCGGCCCTCGCTGTCGTGGACGGTGCTCCGCAGGGCGGCGGTCAGCGCGGCGGGCAGGAACTCACAGGCGTCCTGGCCGGAGACGTAGCCGGAGTAGAAGCGGATAGCCTTTTCGATGAACTCGTTTTGCGTGCAGCAGTTGTCCCTCGGATACATCTCCTTAACGAGCTGCTTTGTCTCAGGGGACATCCGCAGGGCAAACTTTATTTTTTCTCTGGGCATTTACGATCCTCCTTATTACATCGACATTGTGGGGGCTGCCGCCTCCGACTGAGTCTGGGTGATCATCTGCTGGACATCCAAGAGGTCCGGGGCGGTTTTCAGGATGCACGGATAGGCGTCCACCAGCTTTGGGACTGCATTGCGCAGTTTTGGGGAGACATATCGGGGAGCGGCATTCGGCTGCTCTGACAGAATTTCGGGAGGGTGGTACACGAACCATTCCCGGAGCTCGTCGCCGTAGGTCCAACAATCCAGCATTCGTGCGGCTCCCGCGATCACCTCATCATCCCTGGTGATACCCGCGGCGTCCGCCGCGGCCTGCACGGTGAAGGCGGCTGCCTCTGTCACATCGCTTGCGCCCTGTTCCATCACACACTCCATCATGCCGCTCCAGGTTTCAATGAACCGCGCCATGGCATTTCTGCTGGGGTTGGTGTTCTGCGCCGCAGTGAAGTCCGCGTAGTCTGTTTCTTTGCCGTTTTTAATCTGCACAATTCACTCATCCTTTCTTGTGTGGATAGTTTCTGGTGCTGCTGATTGAATGGCTTGCGGCGGCGCTGGAAATGTGGTATCATGCGTATACTGGAATTGGAGTGACCGACGGTTTCATATGGAGGTGCGCCGCGTGAGCAGATATGAGTTTTCACTCCGTCAGGAAGTGCTGATGGAGAAGGGGGCTTCCGTTTTGGGGAACTTGTACCACTATGAGCGGGAACAGAATGGGCAGAGCCATCCGGTCCAGCTTATGTACGATCTGGTGTGGTCGGTGAAGCAGGACATCCTGCTGGCCACATCGGAGAAGGAGCTAGACCGTATCGAGGGCCAGTTTGACCTTGCCGGACGGTTCCTGTCCGGCATCGAGGCGGGCGGCAATGCCTGAGCGGAATGTGTCCGCCGTCTTCAGCGAGGCGGATGTGTCGGCGCTCCTGGAACGGGAGCTGCGCCTCGCCCTGCGGCGTACTCATCGGAAGGAGCATCCTCGTGCCGTCCTTTTGGCGGGCCAGCCGGGAGCGGGGAAGACGGAACTGTCCGCCTTGCTGCTGTCACAGATGCGTGGAGACGCCGCTGTGATCAACGGCGACGACTACCGTCGTTACCATCCCAACTACCGAAAGCTCTATGCCGCGTATGGTTCCGACTCGGTGGCCATGACTTCCGCGTTCTCGTCGGCGGTGACAGAGGGCTTGATCAGACAGCTTTCAGACGCCGGACGCAATCTGGTGATTGAGGGCACGGGCCGGACGGTGGAGATTCCACGGTCCACTGCGGAACTGTTGACGGGCAAGGGCTACCGCGTTGAGATCGCCGTCATCGCCGCCAGGCCGGAGGTCTCCCTCGCCAGTACACTCCTGCGATTCTACCAGATGAACGAGGGCGGGACGATCCCCAGGTCCACGGCGCTGGAGGCCCACGACAATGTCGTGAGCGCCCTGCCTGAGAACCTGGACGCGCTGCGGGGGTTTCCCTGCATCTCCCGTGTCCGCATTTGGGACCGGGAGCTGACGCTTCTGCACGACAGTGAGGGCAGTCAGGAGCCGCCTTCCACTGTGTTGCGCCGCTTCTGGAGCAGACCGTGGACAGAGGAAGAGTTGTCCGATGTTCAGAGTGACCTTGTCATGCTTCGGCAGAAGGAGTGTGAGAGCGGGCTGAGCCAACGGGAGTCCTTGGATGCACTGGCGCGGCGGATCGAGGACGCCGCTAAAACAGTCCTTTAACTGAATCGCTGACAAAAGGACCTCCCATCGGCATGGGAGGCCCTTTTTGCGCCAATATCCCCGAATGGAACCCAGAGAAACCGCCCAACGGCGGGCCTTTGAGGAAAAACAGATCCCCGACCAGACCCCAGGGGGCGTAACCAGACCCCCGCGTTTTCGTCCCCGACCCGCTCTGCGGGGCGGTGTTCAGGGGCCGAGGGGTCCTTGTGACCCCCGGCGTTTATCCCGCACCTTTTTCGACCGGGCCATCTTGCGGTGTGCCTGGGCTCCTTGGTTTGGAGCGGGTTCGTCCGGCACAAGGCCCCGCAGGGCGCTCCATGGTTGGGGGAGGGGTATCGCTCCGGCGAGGAGGCTGCGGCGGCAGGACGGGGCGCTGACGGGGCAGACAGTGCGGGAACAGCGCGAGGGCCGCTCCTCGCCGGGAGCGGCCCTCTGTCGGTGTGGGTCGTCTATGCCTGAATCATCTGGCCGGGCTGCGCACACACGGGCCGAGCGTACTCGGGGAACGAACCGTACAGCCGCACAATGCTCCGCCGCTTTTTGTCGTAGACGAGCGCTCCGTCATAGGCCAGGCCGTCTTTCCCTCGCACGTAGTCACGAGCGGCCCGTGCCGCTTCTTTGACAGAAGCATAGTCCCGTTTATCGTCTGCCCCACCATCGTCCTCGCTGTAGGTGAGGACCTGGAAGCGCGCTCCGCCGCAGATGGACGTCATCCGGACGAGGGCCATCTGGGCATCGTCGGCGGCGTCCATCACGTCATCTCCTGCGCTAAGGGCTCCGTGCCGGAGTGGTCCTGGATTTCAGCGAGGGCCGCCTGGACGGAACTCAGCAGATCCTGGAGAGCGCCGGCAGACAAGAATCCGCCGGCGGGGATGTTGGTGCACAGGATCATGTCCTCCAGCCCGTCCATTTCCGTGAGCGACCGCACGGCGTTCAGAGTGGTCTGCCACTGTTCCTCGGTGAGAGAGCCCTGGGCCGCGGCGCCGAGGACGATCCAGACGGCGTCCAGCTGTGCGGCGGGGTCCGGCAGGGGGAGCGGGGCGCCCAGCTTGACCAGGCTTTCGGTCCGTTCCCCTGTCTTGGCGAACCGCCTGGCGCTTTCCAGCTCGTGGTCGACCCACGCCAGGAGCGCGCCGCCGTCGCCCAGATCCTGTGTGGAGTGGAGCAGGGCCAGCGCGTCCCGGAACTCGATCCCGGAGTCCAGGGCGTCCTCGCCGCTCTCCAGCAGCGACACGGCCTCCCGCGCCATCAGGGTACACGCTTCGAGGAGAGTGAGGGGAGTTCTGTTTTCGTTTTTCATGGTGTCGGTTCCTTTCTTCTGTCATTTTTGGGGGCTGGCAACACAATGCCACACCTCCGGCGAGATATCCATTCAGCAGCAGCAACGAAAAACCTGTACCGTTTTTGACTCACATCGATGGGCCGGAGGGCGGCGCAACGCCCTCGTCCAAGAGCTGCGCGCTGTAGTCCGCCAGCGGCATCCCGTTCTGCTGCCAGCAGTAGTCCTCCATCTTCCGGAGCAGAGCCGCCTTCTCCGCGGCGTTGAGCCGGTACTCTAAGGACTCCTCCCGCCCGTCCGCCCAGTGCAGATCGACCTCCAGCTCCTCGCAGACCTGTCCGGAGGCCATGTCGTAGTCCGCGTACACATTCAGTGTGTCGTCGTTTTCTTCGGTGCAGACGTGGGTGCCGAACACGGCGTCCACGTCAAAGCAGGTTTCCAGATAGAAGTTCAGCCGTCGGCCATCCATCTCGCAAATGTCCTCTGCCAGTGAAATTTCTTTCGCGGAGAGGTGGCTCGCCGAGGTGAGTTCTTTGCCCTCCAGCTTTTCCAGGAACCGGGCCATATACCGCTCCGGGCTGAGATGGCTCTTTCGGTGTGCGTGGTAGATGGCGGTGGAGACATCCTGCATGGACCAGGTCTTCCAGCCTGCCTCGGTGTCCACGGTAGAGACCTCCTGTTTGTCAAAGTCCAAATCGAACACGCCGGTGACCTTGTTGGGGGCTTCCATCCGCAGTGCCAGCAGCTGGTCATACCGCTCGGCGGTGACCGGCTCCATTCTGGCGAAGGCGCTCGTCCGCAGCGCGGCGGTACCCTGACCCTGCCCCTCCCGCAGATACCTGCGCAGGAATTTGGCGACCTCCAGGATATCCTCTGTCCTGTCAAGCTGGAAAAACGACGATGCCCCATCCTCCCGCACACACAACGCGGTGTACTTCCGGGCCGCTTCCTCTTCCACCAGCGCTACGGCGCGTTCCGCATTGAGGCGGGAACAAATCTCCTGCTGCACCTCTTGGGGCACCAACTCTGTGTACAGGTCAATCAGCATTCCCTGCATTCGCTTTTCTACTGTCGTACCCTGCTCCTCCAGCACAGAGGCGAGCGCTTCCATTTTATACTCGTGAAGCCAAAGCTCCAGCTGTACATCGCCGCTCATACGCTGCCCTCCTTTTTTTCATAAAATCCACCTCCTATTACCCTTACAGTGCGGGCCCGGAAAGCGGCGCGCGGGGCGCGCCAACATCCTGAGCGCCGCGGCTTTCTATCGCCAGTGCGGCTTCCTCACGGCACCTGTCTTGAACCTGCGTCATCAGCTCCATTTGACTCACATCGACGGCGCCGTGGGCGGAGAGAGGTTCTCCGCCAAGAGCTGTGCGCTGTAATCTGTCAGCGTCTGGCCGGTCTGCTCCTGGCAGCAGGCGTCCATCTTGCGCAGCAGGGTCGCCTTCTCAACCGCGTTGAGCCGGTACTCCACCGCTTCCTCACGTCCGTCCGCCCAGTGCAGGTCGACCTCCAGCTCATCGCAGACCTGTCCGGCCGCGCAGTCATAGTTGGCGTAAACGTTCAGAGAGTCATCGCTTTCGCCGGGGCGGACGCGGGTGCCGAACACCTTATCCACATCGAAGGTGGTTTCCATATAGAAATTCAGCTGTCCGTTATCCGCAATGAGCCCGTCCGAGAAGACGATGTTCTCTGAGGACAAATGACCTGCGGAAGGTATTTCTCTGTCCGCCAGTTTTTCCATGAGCCGGAACTGTCGCCGGTCCCTGTCATAGCTGCCGCTGCGGTACGAGTGCCAGCTTGCGGTAGAAACATCCTTGAGCCGATAGGTGATCCACCCGAGCTCAGGACGAACGGCGGAGAACTCTTTCGTATCAAGATTGACATCGTATACGCCGGTGATTTTTTGGTCTCCCGTCACGCAGGCAAACGCCATCTGGTCAAATTCTTCCGCGGGAATGTTTTCCCTGCCGGACAGCATCTCCTGGAAAGGACACCGTTCCGCCTGGCGCAGCCAGCGCCGGACGAACGCGGCGGCCTCCACCATGCCCGCCGCCTGTTTCGTCTGGAACTGTTCCGTAACGCCATTCTCCGTTATACGGAACGCGGCGTATTTCTGACTGGCGGCCAGCTCTTGCTCTCTCTGCCGTTCCTCCTCACGAATCTCTCCGATGATCTTTTCGTAAACTGGTGTAGGAAGCAGGCTGATAAGATCATCCAGATACTCGTTCAGTTTATCCTCCAGCTTTTCCACTTCCAACTGCTGAGACAGAGCCTGGTACCATCGCTCGTCCAGCCAGAGTGTAATTTCTCTACTGTTCATGATGCACCTCCTCGTGGATAGCAGCCTGTTTCGGCGCGGTGGCCTTGGGCTGGCTGGGCCGGGGCGGACGCTTGGGGGGCGGCGCGTTCTTGGCGTCCAGGTACTCCCGGACGGCCTCGGGCACGGTCTGCTCGTACAACTGGCGCATGGCCTCGTCCAGCTTTTTTTGCACCGTGGTCTCCTCCTTCTTCAGGTAGATTTTCACCGCGTCCATTTTCTCCGCGTCGAACGAGATCGTGATATCAATTTTCTCCATCGAGTCATTCCTCCTGCTCTACATGGTAGGTCCCAGCCGAAGAGGAGCGGATTCCTCCTGGCTTTGAGACGGCGGCGCCGGCAGATGCTCCCCAAAGGACAGTACATAAAAGGTATCCATCTTTCGCCTCAGCGACTCCCGCATTTCAGGGGAGAGTTCATAGCGGAACCACTTCTCATCGTGGGGCAGCCGCAGCTCGACGTCCAGCGCGTCTCGCGCCTGACCTGTTCCTTCGTCGTAGACGGCATAGGCCATGACGCGGGACCCCTCCTGCTTGCTGGAGAGCTGTCTGCCGAATACGGCTTCCTCATCCGCAAGCACGTCCAGGCAGAAGGTGAGGCCGTCACCCTCGGAGGAATAACACTCATAGACTTTAAGCTCGTCCAGCCCCAGAGGGCGGCTCCCTTGGAGAAGCGGGTTCTGCTCGTTTTGGTCCCGCGCTTTTGCCGGTGAAGCGGAGAGGATCATCTGCCGGGCATACACCTGCTGGACGCCCTGCTCCTTGAGAAATCCGTCCCCGATCCGGTTCATGATCTCCAGATCGAACGCGCACGCGGGGACCGTTCCGATGGCGGACGGAAAATCCCGCCCCACGCAGACGGTGCAGAGGGCGGGCCACTCTTTGACCTCCGGGTACTGCCGGAGCGCGTCCCGGTACACGGCTGTCCGCCTGACGGCTTCGGCGTCTGTGACGGAGCCGGAGACAAACCCGCTGACCCAGTGGGGTCCGGCGTCCCCGCCCAGCAGGACGCGGGTGAAACAAATGGGCAGCTGGGCGGTCATGCGGCAGAGCGCGTATTCCGCCTCGCCGAGGGCCCGGTCAAGGCCGTTGTCCTTACCTGCCCAAGGCAGGTGGGAGGACATATCGTCCAGCAGCTTCCAGACCATATTGACCTGACGGCGGCGGTCACCCCCGGCCTCCGCCAGCGTGTAGAGGTAGACCCGCAGATGGAGGATGGTATCCCTCTGCATATCCCGCGTGGCGGGAGTGGTGAAAAACAGTCCCCTGGCTTCTTTCAGATCCTGGTCGTAGTGTTCCATCAGCTCCGGGTCGGGGACTTGGCCCTCCAGCCGTGCCATACCTTGGAGGATGGCGTCCGTCCAGAGCCTCCGCCGCTCCGCCCAAGGGGGAAATCCCTTTTGCTGGTGCCGCTCGAACCCGTTCTGCCGTTCGATGGCGTAGGTGGTGAGGCCCTCCGCCATGAGGGGAATATTGAATCTTTTCATAGCGCCCCCTATTCCATGACCGGGCCCATGGCCCGCTCGGCCTGCTCGTGTGCTTCGAGTTCGTCATGGAGCCGGTCCAGCTCCGCCGCCTCCACGCCCTCCAGCAACAGTTCGGGTGTGCCTTCGTCCACCCGGATATCGCATACCCGCGCGTCCAGCAGAGCGGCGAAGTCCTCCCGACCTTTGGCGGTCAGTTTTTTCAGGTCCTCCACCGGGACCAGGAAGACGGAGTCCCTGTGCGCCAAGGAGGCGCGTTCGGGGAGACCTTCGAGGCCGAGGAGGTCACGGACCGTCGTGCCGCCCTCCAGCATGTGCTGGGGGACACGGCAGATGTCCGTCAGCTCCTCGTTTGAAAGATATCCGTGGTCACGGATCTCCTGGATGGTGAGGCCGAAGCAGCCGTGGAGCATGGTGTACAGGTCCTCGCCCCGGTACAGGCCAAGAGCGGAGGAGACGGCGTTTTCAAGCACCTCAGCCTGTCGGCTCGGAGGAAGATCAGCCAGAGACCTTGAAGCGTTTTCCTCCGGATGCGCGCAGTGACTCAGCCGGCAGATCATCTCAATGCGGTCAGAGCGCAGGCTTGCGCTGAATACCTCCTCGCGTTTTGCCAGCTTTGCGAGAAGCATTTCGTCCAGGCCATTGCCCACCTGAACGTTCAGACCCGTCTGTTCTCTCAGCGTGTCAAAGGAGACGCACCAGTTTCCGTCGCGGGTGTGTTCCGCCGCGTCCTGAACAATACGTGCCGCCGCCCGGTCCAGCTCGGCGTTCAGGATATCCCGCATTCCGGGGACATAGGCCGCGAGACGGGCGCAGTCATACCGCTCCGCGTCAACGAGCACGCCGTCACTCCCGTCCTGGTCCAGCGCCAGGAGGCAGTGGATCACACCGTCCCGGCTGAACATACAGTCCTGATGTTTCGCAAGGAACGGCTGGGTTTCCAAGGGTGTGATTTTCAACTGGCAAAAATCCTCATGAGACAGTTCCACCATCTTTTCGATCTGGCAGTCGTCCATCTGGAAACCGCTTGGCTTCTCCACGAAATTTGCTTTGAATTTCATAATGTGCTTTTCCTCTCTATATTTATGGCAGATAGCTTCTGGGGTTGGTCCGCTGCCCGTTGAGCCGGACCTCGAAGTGCAGATGGGGTCCTGTGGACCGTCCGGTGGAGCCGGAGAGGGCGATCACGTCCCCGGCCTGGACCGTCCGGCCCACCCGCGCGATGAGCTGGGAGCAGTGGCCGTAGAGCGTGACCAGCCCGCCGCCGTGATCGATGCACACATAATAACCGTAGCCGCCCCGGTTGTAGGTGGAGACAGTGACGGTCCCCGGCAGGGCGGCCCGGATGGGCGTGCCGGTGGGGACCGCCAGGTCCATGCCGCTGTGGCCCTTCGTCTTTCCGGTGAAGGGGTCCTTGCGGTAGCCGAACTCCGAGGTGATGATGTTCCGCCAGTTCGGTCCGATGGGAGAGCAGAAGCCGTCCGCGCCGATATACGGCACGTCGGCGCCGTCGAACCCGCCCCCACCGGCCGCGCCTCCGCTGGTGTAGCCATACCGGATCAGGCTGTAGACGCTGTCGGCGTTGGCCTTTTGCTCGGCGGTGGGCTCCACGCCCATGGCGGCGGCGATGTTCCGCCAGACGGTTTCCAGATCCTCGATGGGGATGGCCACGGTGTAGGTCTCTTCCGTCTCGGCGGGCGGGTCGCTGCCCTCCACGGGAACCATGCGGGTCCGCTCCTCGTAGGTGACGAAGCAGTCCACGAACTTCTGGTGGTCCCGTCGGCTGGGGGAGTCCTCCCCGAAGTAGAGGGCATAAAAAAACGCCTTGACTCTGGTACCGTCAAGGCTCTTTTCTTCCTCTGTTTTATTGTCCGCCGTCGTAATGAAGCCGTCCAGCAGCTCGAAGCTGGCGCGCATGTCCTCAATGTAGGTCCGGTATTCCTCCGGCGTGTCCGCCGGAAGCTCTCCGCCGTAAAAGCACAGCTTGGCGGCGGAGACATTGTGCGTTGCGGTGCCGGAGGCCAGAGCGCAGAGGAAGGCGATGAGCAGGATGATGGGGGAGAGGACCGCCACGATGATCCAGCCCACGGTCTTCCTGGCGCTCTCGTCGGTGAGGACGGCGGCGGCTCTCGCCAGCAGGACAGGATTAGCCAAGAGTCATCCCCCCAGTCTGCGAAGGGGTCTGTTCTCCCTGTTCCTGGGCCGCTTGCAACTCTACCCAGTGGTCTGCCAGGGCTTGGACGGTTTCCTCATGACCGCCGCAAGGGTGGTTCTTCGCCCACTGCTGGTAGACATCGAAGTCCATACCGCCGTCCAGCAGCAGCTTGCCCGCCTCCACCGCGTCGTTCTGGACACAGGCGTGGAGCGCGTTGTAATCGTCGGTTTCCACCCACATCCGCTTTTTCAGAAGTTCCTCCGCGATCCAGCTGTCATGACCTCCACAGGTCAGCATGTGCAGCGTCCTCCAGGCGTTGGGACCTCCGGAGATCCCTTTCTCCACCAGCGCGGATAATGTGTGAAAGTCTTTGTCCGCGGCGAACTGTTCCAAGAGGCGGGACGGTGCGCCGGCGATCTGCGCCTCGCTGCAGCCCTTGATGATCGCCTTGGCGATGGGCCGATGCTCCAGGTACGCCTCACTGGCCATCTCACCATGGAAGGACGCGGGCAGGTCCGGCACATGGCTCCCGGCCTGCTCCAGCAGGAAGGACACTTTCTCAAAGTCGTCGATGCCGATGGCCTTCAGGCAGGCAGCGCGGTAAGCGGGTTCCGGGAACTCTCCGGCATCACTCAGCAGGACGGCGGTCATCTTTCGTCCCACCGCGCCGGGGCGGCCCGCCGCTTCGATCAGCAGATCGCCCGCATGGCCGTCCAGCGCCTTGGGATACAGCTCCCTGAAGGCGGACAGTTCCCCATCCCGAATGGCGAGGACCGCTTTGTCGTAGTCGCTCATCCGCAGAGGGCGCAATCCCACCGTATTGACGTATTCCGTGATGCTCCCGGTCATGCGGCGGAGAAGCTGCTCTGTCTGGGACATGGCAGCTTCCTGCCGCTCCCGCTGCTCCACCAGCGCCTCGATGATGACCTTCTGCTCCTGCTGGCTCAGGTGTACTACCGCGCCTC
>ERZ779629.26-NODE-26-length-77717-cov-7.842755_pt1 | contig 77717 bp, 67 predicted proteins | sample MGYA00514192_ERZ779629 | MGnify/ENA primary metagenome ERZ779629 (study PRJEB29562, sample SAMEA4376709) | mouse gut metagenome | isolation source: Cecum | study: EMG produced TPA metagenomics assembly of the A DSS colitis mouse model was used to assess the microbial... | reverse complement strand
TATTGCCTATCGTCTCGGGGAAATACTTCTTGGCGAGCATCGACCAGGACGGACAGCACGACGTCAGCAAAAAGGGCTGTTCGCCGGTCGCGACCTTGTCGACGTAATGTTTGGCTTCCGCCAACGCGCCCATGTCCGCGCCGATTGCGACTTCGACGACGTCGGCGAACCCGAGCTCTTTGAGCGCCGCCTTAAACTTGGACGGCGTAACGCCCGCGCCGAACTGTCCGACAAACGCCGGCGCAACGACCGCGATCACGTCCGCGCTGTCCTGCATCGCGCGAATCAATTGGAAAATCTGCGATTTGTCCGCAATCGCGCCGAACGGACATGCAACCATGCACATGCCGCACGAAACGCATTTATCCGGATCGATCTTGGCTTTGCCCAAACTGTCCGATCCGATCGCGCTGACGCCGCAAGCGTCCGAACACGGACGGCGGTGATGTCCGATCGCGTTGTAGGGACAGACCTTTTTGCACATACCGCACTTGACGCACTTGGATTGGTCGATATGCGAACGTCCCTTGACGATCGATACCGCGCCTTTGGGGCAAACTTCGACGCACGGATGCGCGACGCAGTTTTGGCACTGGTCGGTGACTTCGTAGACGTTGTGCGCGCAAGCGTTGCACGCCGACGGAATGACCTGCATCAGCGGCGGCTCGTAATACTTGGCGGCAATGTCGCTCTCTTCGATGCCTTGGGTGATGTGCACCGGCTTGTCTTCGGGACGCAGCGACATGCCCATCGCCAAACGCAAACGCTCCGATGCAATCGCGCGCTCGCGGTAAATGCTCTCGCGATATTTCGGCTCGTCGCCTGGGGTAATGATAAACGGAATCTCTTCGATCGTCTTGATGTCCGCCCTGCTGTACGCAAGCCGCGCGATCTCGGTAAATACCTGTTTGCGCAATTTGCGAATCGGGGTGTCTAATCCACGCATTGATTACTCTCCTGTCCTGTACTGCGCATCCAGTATAACATAGCCGAGCCGATCGGCATACCGTTTGCGCATAAATTGTCAATTATTTTGTCTCATAGCAAGTATTCCCGCAGCGCGTACGTACGATACCGTCGCAAGCGCGCCGAACTCAAAGCTTGCGCTGACGCTTGCCGCGCGGCTTGGGATTGAGAATCTTGCCGTCGGGCGTGCGCATCTTGCCTTTGTTGCGCGGCTTAGACGACGCGCGATCGGCATCGTCGCGATCCGCGCCGTAAGAAGCGCGAGGCTTGTCCGTCCGCACGGAACTCCACTTGTATCCGCCCGTGCGAGCGGGGCTTTCGCCCGCCGCACCCGCGCGATCTTTGCGCGGCGCTCTACGCTCCCTCGGCGCATCCTTATCAAAATCGGTGCGCTTGCGATCCCGCGGCGCATCGTCGCGTCCGTGCGGTCGATCGCCATAATCCCTGCGCGGCGCTCTACGCTCCCTCGGCGCATCCTTATCAAAATCGGTGCGCTTGCGATCCCGCGGCGCATCGTCGCGTCCGTGCGGTCGATCGCCATAATCCCTGCGCGGCGCTCTACGCTCCCGCGGCGCGTCTTTGTCGAAATCGGTGCGCTTGCGATCCCGCGGCGCATCGCTCGAATCCTGTCCGATCCCGTCGTCTTCGCGCGCATCCGCCCGACCGCGCGGCGGACGCTTGCGGTCTGCATCGCCGCGGCGCGCGGCAGGTTTGTCCTGCGCGTTGGCTTCTTGAATGCGAAGTTTGCGCGTGCCGATCGTCACGCCCGCAAGTCGCATAATCTGCGTCTGCGCATCCGTCGTAACTTCGATAAATCCGTATGTATCGCGGAGCTTGACGTCAACGATCTGCCATGCCCGTATATCGCATTTTGCGCCCACAAGCTTGATGCACGCGTCCTTGTCCAATCCGTCGCGACTGCCGACATTGATGAAAAACCGTTTGGTGTCCGCGCGCCCGTCCCGCATGCGGTTGGAAGCGTCGCGCGGCAACGTGTAGGCGTCCGCGTCAAACTGCAATTCCAGCGGTTGGAGCGCGTTGTGACTGACCTTTTGATAGGACGGCAAAAATCCCGTCTGCGCCGCGTCGATCAACGTGTACGCGACGCCGCCCTTTTCCGCGCGGGCGGTACGCCCGATCCGATGCAGATAAAAATCGCTGTCGGTGGGCGGATCGAAGTTGAAGACCGCGTCGACGTTCTCGACGTCGATGCCGCGCGCCGCGACGTCGGTCGCGACGAGTACGCGCAAATCTCCCTGCTTAAACGCATGCATGATCTGCGTGCGCACGCTCTGGCGCAGATCGCCGTGCAAGACTTGCGCCGACACGCCGCGCGCCTGCATCGCCGTACCGACGCGTTCGCAACGGATCTTGGTATTGCAGAACACCATCACACGCCGATACGCGTTGCGCTCGATCAACTCGGTCACGACGCCGACGCGCGCATTATCCTTGACGATCGCGAAATACTGCGCGATGTCGGGCAGATCGCTGCCGTCGCGCGTCGCGACGATCTGCACCGGATCTTGCAAAATCCGTCCGCACAACGACTCGATCTCGCGCGGAATCGTCGCCGAATAGACCGATCGCTGCATCTGCGCGGGCATGTGCGACGTAATCTGTTCCACGTCCTTGATAAATCCCATGTCCAGCATGACGTCGCACTCGTCCAACACAAAGTAACGGACGTGCGCCATGCGTACGGTGCGGCGCGCCAAATGATCCAGCATGCGACCGGGCGTCGCGACCAAGATCTGCGGTTTTTTGCGCAAAAACAGCAATTGGCGCTGTAAATTTTGTCCGCCGTACAGACCGGCGGCGCGCACGCCTTCGTAATACGTGCAAACCTGTTGGATGACTTCGCAGATCTGAATGACCAATTCGCGCGTCGGGCATAAGATCACCGCTTGCACGTGTTTGTCCTCTCGATCGATCCCGCACACCATCGGCAATACGAACGCCAACGTCTTGCCCGTACCGGTCGGCGCCTTGGCAACGATGTCTCTGCCCTGCATCGCTACCGGAATCGCTTGCGCTTGAATCGGCGTAGGCGATTGGATATTTTTGTCCTGCAACGCACGCAAAATCGCGGCGTCTGTAATGTATTGTTCAAATTCGTTCATGCTTATATCATACACGAACATTTGCTTTTACACAAACCATTTGATATAATAACAAAAAAGAATTCGGAGCCAGTATGTCTAGAACCGCAGTCATCACCGGCGCTTCGGGCGGAATCGGAGCAGCCATCGCAAAACAGCTTGCCCGAGACGGCATGCGCGTCGTCCTGCACTACAATACCGGAGACGAGCGAGCGCTCGCCCTGCAATCGGAATTGCATGCAAACGGCGCGGATGCGAAAATTTTCCGCGCCGATCTGTCCGATCCGACGCAGTCGCGCGCGCTGATCGAATACGCGCTGTCCGAATACGGCGCGATCGACGCGCTAATCAACAACGCCGGCATCTCGATCGGCGGCATGCTGTGCGATATGAGCGATCGACAAATCCGCGATCTGCTCGATACCAACCTGCTCTCCGCGATCGTCTGCGCGCGCGAAGCGAGCAAAGCGATGCTTTTTGCCCGCCGCGGCAGCTTGATCCAGATCTCGTCGATGTGGGGACAAGTCGGCGCATCGTGCGAAAGCGTCTACGCCGCAACCAAAGCGGGGCTGATCGCGCTGACCAAATCGCTGGCAAAAGAATTGGGTCCGTGCGGAATCCGCGTCAACTGCGTATGCCCGGGACTTATCGACACGGACATGAATCGCCATCTGAACGCGAGCGACCTGCAAGAACTGATCGACGCAACCCCATGCGCCCGAATCGGAACGCCGCAAGACGTCGCAGACGCGGTCTCTTATCTGCTCAGCGACCGCGCAACGTATATCCAAGGGCAAATATTGGGCGTAAACGGCGGATATATCATTTGACGCGGGATTCCCGACAGATATCCCGCGCATGAAATCCCGCCGAAATTCTACGCGCAAAGTCCGATTTTCCGAATCCATGAGAGAGAAATATAAGCGAGCGCTTGCTCGTTGCTATTTTTATTGATCGACGTATACCGCCGTGCAATCGCCGCATACTAGCGATATGAAACGTGCATTTTTGATCCCGATCCTGACCACCGTCATCGGCGGAACCGTCTGTTTCGGCGCCCGCGAGGCGGAGCGCCCGTCCCGCGTACGCGTCGTACCGATGCAGTATACGCAAACGCGTGTCGTATCCGAAGATTCTTGCAAACGCATCCCGTACGGCGAAAACGGCTATGTGCAAATCCACACCGATACCGAAAGCGGATATCAGGAACATATCCTGTTGTCCGTCACGATGCCCGATCAGCCGCCGATCGTCTTCACGCCGGCGAACGGATCGGGATACGATCCCGTCGTACAAATCCTGACGCTGTCCGATTGCGAACCGTGCATCTTCTATCAATGCGCGACCGGAGGCAACGGCGGCATGACGGATACCGCCGTCTATCGCGTCTGCGACGATCAGGTCGTCGAACTGTATACTTCGATCCGACAGACCAAGGATCTGCCGTACCATGCGCAAGCGGAAGACGGATATTGCGTACGCGTCAGCGACGGCAGGACGCAGTCGACTGTCGACGTGCGCAATTTGCCCGCGGAAGTCCTGTCTGAATCCTATAACGCTGACGGCAAGCTGATCGCCGAGCCCGACATATGGATCAGCGGCGTCGTCACCGTGCAGCCGATCTATCTGGGCGAAACGCGCGGTTGGATGCTCGTCGAATTTCGCGAACTCAACTGGAACGCGCGCGTCAATCGAATCGGTTATATCACTGCGCCGCTTGCGTTTACGGGCGACGGATTTTGTCCCGAACGCGATCCCGCGTTTCGCATCGTATCGACGCTGTGGCAACGCGAAAGCATCGCAAAACAAACGTCCGAATCCCGAGAGGAATAACAAGACGAAAAAGCATTTTGATTTTTATCAAAATAATAAATTAAATTTATATTTGAATATCTATTGAATATAAATATCTTAAAATTATAAAAATTCAGCGTAAATTCATCGAATTTGCGCTGAAAATTTATCTAAAAATTATTTGAAAAACCTCTAAAAAGTATTTGACAACCCATGTATACAATGCTATGATATGGGCGAAAATCGAAACAGGAGGTGACAAACATGCGGAAATATTGGAAAGTGTTCAAGGAATTCTACGTCCAATACATTGTAGCAACCAAAGGCAATTTGCATATCTAATGCACAATAAGGGATATTTTGAAAAGTATGAGACAATGCCGCGGCATTGTTATTTTTTTGCTCCGACAACGCGCACGCGGCAATCCGCGCAACGCAAACGCCTTTCTGCATTTACAAACCATTCATCGATTCTGCTACTCCTCGTCCAAACGCATCGGCGCGCATATTCGTTGATTCCACACACATCGATCCCGAATCGCATCGCCGATGCCGATCCGACCCGCGCGTCAGGTCCGCTGCGCATCGTTATAAACGCACGCAAGTCCGAATCCGACCGGCAAATACCGACGCCGTAACAAACGCGACAATAAAATGAAAGAGAGTCAACATTCCTGCCGACTCCCTTCCATTATATGATAAGGGGGAAAATTATGAGCTTTGTGATGTCTCCGGAAGCACTTCTCCCGATCGACAAGCAAAGTATATCATGCGCAAATCGGATTGTCAAACAAAATTTCAAACTTTTTTCGAAAATTTTTATTTTGTTTGGCAAATGTTTTCGTTTGGTTATTTATTTGCCTTATGACGGCATACAAACCGTTCAATCTTCTCCATTGCACGCTTCAAGCTCGCAATCGAATAAGCATAGCTTATACGCACATAGTCCTTTCCAACCGCGCCGAACGCTTCGCCCGGCACGACGGCGACGTGTTCTTCGCGCAAAAGCTCATTGGCGAACGTCTCGCCGTCCATCCCCAAAGACGATACGCACGGAAATACGTAAAACGCGCCGCGCGGCTCGAACGTCTCCAATCCGATGCGATTGAGTTGCGCAACCAAAAATCTGCGCCGCATATCGTATTCTTCGCGCATCTGCTCGATCGACGCATAACGATCTTCAAACGATTGATTGAGCGCGCTTAACGCCGCATACTGGCTTGCGGTCGTCGCGCACATGATCGCGTATTGGTGAATTTTGAGCATCTGGCGAATCAACGGCTCGGGCGCGCAAACGTATCCCACGCGCCAACCCGTCATCGCAAACGCTTTGGAAAATCCGTTGATCAAAATCGTGCGCTCGCGCATGCTGTCGACCGCGGCAACCGACGCATGCCGACCGCCGTACGTCAATTCCGAATAAATCTCGTCCGAAATCACGATCAGATCGCGCTCGATCGCGATCCGCGCGATCGCCTGCACCTGCTCGCGCGTCATGATCGCGCCGGTCGGATTGTTGGGATACGGCAAAATAAGCGCCTTGGTGCGCGGCGTAATCGATTCCAACAAATGCTCGGGCATCAATGCAAAATTGTCCTTTGCTTCGCATACGGCGGGCACGGGCGTCCCGAAACACAGCGACACCAACGGACTGTACGACACGTAACTCGGCTCGGGAATGATCACTTCGTCTCCCGGCTCCAACAACGCGCGCAACGCCAAATCGATCGCTTCGCTCGCGCCGACGGTCACGAAAATCTCGTGCTGCGGATCGTATTCGAGCTGTTGGCGGTCTTGCAGATAGTCGGAAATCGCCTTGCGCAACGCAGGCAGACCGCTGTTGGACGTATATTGCGTGTTGCCGTTGCGGATACTGTCGATCGCGGCCTTGCGCGCAAACCACGGCGTATCGAAATCCGGCTCCCCGACCCCCAACGAAATCACGTCCCGATAGATGTCCGCAACGTCGAAAAACTTGCGGATGCCGGAAGGTTTGATTTCGCGGATGCGGCGATTGAGATATTTGTCGTAATTCATACCAATTCCTGCCGTTTCTTGTCCGCGCCGCGATCCAGCACGACGCCTTCCGATTTATACTTCTTCAAAATGAAATGCGTGGCGGTGGAGATCACGTTCTCCATCACGGAAAGCCGCGCCGATACGAAAGACGAGACTTCTTTGAGATTGCGCCCTTCGACGATCACGCTCAGATCGTAAGACCCGCTCATCAGATAGACGCTCGACACCTGCTCGCACTGCATGATCTCGCGCGCGATGCTGTCAAAGCCGTGCGTCATCTGCGGCGTGACCTTGACTTCGATCAACGCGATCACGAAATCGTCGCTCTGCACCAGCTCGTTGTTGACGACCGTCGTATATTTTGCAATGACGCCGTCGCGCTCCATGCGCTCGATCCGCGTCGATACGTCGCCGACTTCCAACGACAGCATCGTCGCAAGCGTCTCGTGCGTCGTGCGCGCGTCTTCTTTGAGCACCGCCAAAATTCTTTTGTCCGTCTTGTCCATCCGTCGATACCTCCGTCAATCCATCATTTCCAAATACTCTTCGTACGTGGTAATCTTGTCGAAAACTTTTTTGCCGCTCGCGCCGTCGATCTCGATGATCCGATCCGCGACCGTCTGCATCAATTCCTGATCGTGCGATGCGAACAGCATGCTGCCCTTGAACTGCGTCATGCCTTTGTTGAGCGCCGTGATGGACTCCAAATCCAAATGGTTGGTCGGCTCGTCCAAAATCAGGAAATTGCCGCTCTGCAACATCGCGCGCGCCATCATGCAACGTACCTTTTCGCCGCCGCTGAGCACGCTCGCTTTTTTCTTGGCTTCTTCGCCGGAAAAGAGCATTCTGCCCAGCCAACTGCGCAGGTAACTCTCGGTATGATCCTTGGAGTACTGATTGAGCCAATCCACCAAAGACAGGTTGACGCCGTCGAAGAATGCGTCGAAGTTTTGCGGAACATAGCTGAACGTCATCGTCTTGCCCCATTGGAATTTGCCCCCGTCCGGCTCTTCCAAGCCCATCAAAATGTCGAACAGCATGCTGATCGCAATCGACTTGTCGGACAGGAACGCGATTTTCTGCCCCTTCTGCACGGTAAACGACAGGTCTTCGAAATAGCCTTTTTTCGTCAAGCCTTCTACGGTCAGAATCTCCTTGCCCGGCTCCTGCTCAAAGTCGAAATTGATGTACGGATATTTGCGCATCGACGGCTTGATGTCGTCGAGCGTGAGCTTTTCCAACTCCTTTTTCCGCGAAGTCGCTTGCTTGGACTTGCTGGCGTTGGCGGAAAAACGCGCGATAAATTCCTGCAATTCCTTGGCGCGAGCTTCCGCCTTTTTGTTGGCTTCGCGCGCCTGCTTGGCAAGCAACTGGTTGGTCTCGTACCAAAAATCATAGTTGCCGACGTACATGTTGATCTGTCCGTAATCGACGTCGCAAATGTGCGTGCACACCTTGTTGAGAAAATGGCGGTTGTGCGAAACGATGATCAAGGTGTTCTTGAATTCCATCAAAAACTTTTCCAGCCAAATCACGGATTTCGCGTCTAGATTGTTGGTCGGCTCGTCCAAAATCAAAATATCCGGATTGCCGAACAGCGCTTGCGCCAACAGGATTTTGACCTTTTGTTTGCCGTCCAGCTCGCTCATCAAACGCTCGTGGTATTCTTCGCCGAATTTGAGTTCGTTGAGCAACGACGCCGCTTCGGACTCGGCTTCCCAGCCGCCCAGTTCGGCAAACTCATTCTCCAACTCGGACGCGCGCATGCCGTCTTCGTCGGAGAAATCTTCCTTGCAATACAGCGCGTCTTTTTCGTCCATGATCTCGACCAGACGCTTGTGCCCCATCAAGACGGTGCGCATGACCGTACAGTCGTCGAAATCGTTCTGATTTTGGTGCAAAACGCTGATGCGTTGGTTTTTACCGACGCTGACCGTGCCGCGCGTCGGCTCCAAATCTCCGGACAAAATGCGCAAAAACGTCGATTTACCGGCGCCGTTCGCGCCGATGATGCCATAGCAATTGCCGTCGGTAAATTTCAAATTGACGTCTTCGAACAACTTGCGTCCGCCGAACTGTAAAAACACGTCGTTTACTTGTAACATGACTCTCTCCTATCTGTGCGCGCAACGCGCAATCTGTAACTTTATATCGTCGGGCGCGCCGATACGCCCAGCCGCACCGACACGTGCCGCACGCGCAACACCAACTGCGTCATCGAGTCCCGCTCGACGATCCACGCCAGCTGCGTACGCGTCGTCTGTCCGGCGTCTATCCGCAACGTACCGTTTTGCCATTGCCCGTCCGTGCAGTCGCAATGCGCGTCGCCGATCGAAAACGCCGTATCTTTTATTTGAACGACCCGATCCGACGCTTCCAGTTCGAGATCCACGACGCAATACACGCGATCCGATCCGCTCAGATCGTCAGCGTCCGCGTAGACGTCTTCGAACCGTACGTCCGCGACTCGGATCGCATAGAGATCGAGCACTTCGATCCGCTCGCCGATGTTGCCCCATACCGGTTCGACGGAGCTGCGATTGACCGCCCATACGGTCAGCGCGACCGCCGCGACGACGATCAGCGTCAAACCGATCAATCCCGCGACGCGCAGTCTCTTCCAACGCTTACTCCGCGTCTGCTTGTCCTGCGTCATACGCCCCGAATGCGCGACGCGATGTCGCTGCACCGCTCGTAAATGCGCTCTATATCTTCTCCGATCGACCACTGACCGTCTTCGTAGACGATCTTGCCGTCGATCACCGTCATGCGGACGTTGTCCTTGCCGCCGGCATAGATCAAATTCTTGATCGGATCGTTGAGCGGCTGCATGTTGGGTCTGCCAAAATCGATCAGCGTCAAATCCGCCAACGCGCCCACGCGAATCCCGTCGCAATCCGTCAAGCCCATCGCCGCCGCGCCGCCGCGCGTCGCGATATCCAAAACGCGTTCCGCCGGCATGGCTTCCGCATGTCCGCTGACGCCTTTTTGCAATACGGACGCCAGGTACATCTCGCGAAAGAAATCCAATGCGTTGTTGCTCGCCGGACCGTCTGTCCCCAAAGCAAGCCGCACGCCCGCGTCCGCCATCTTCTGCAACGGCGCGATGCCGCCTGCCAGTTTGAGATTGCTGGCGGGACAGCTGACGACGCTCACGCCATGCTCGCGCAGCAACCGCATATCTTCGTCGTCCACGTGCACGCAATGGTACGCCGCGCCGCCGTATTCAAACATTCCCAAATCGCACAGCAACCGCACCGGAGATACGCCGCAACGCTCTCGACACTCGCGCACTTCGCGCGCCGTCTCGCTCAAATGCGTGCCCACCGGCAAATGCCGCTCGCCCGCAAACCGCGCCATCGCGCGCATTGTCTCTTCGGTATTGGTATACTCGGCATGCAAGCCGATACGATACGACACGAGACCGTTGCCCATACCGTCGATCTCGTCGAACCCGCGCTGCAAACGACGCTCCAAACGGTCATATACCGCGCCGTCGCCCGCTTGCAAATCGCTCGCGACGATACCGTCCATAATCGTCTGCCGAAATCCGCATTCCGCGCTTGCCGCCGCAATCGCCGGCAAATGGAAATACATATCCGCGCATGCGCCGATGCCGCCGCAGACGTATTCGGCAATCGCGAGTTTGGTCAACCAATAGCAATCGTCCGCCGTCAGTTTCGCCTCGTTGGGGAACACCTGACAAGTCAGCCATTCCTGCAACGGCATGTCGTCCGCCCAAGAGCGCAAAAACGTCATCGGAGAATGCGCGTGGGCGTTCTTGAACGTCGGGATCAGCAGCCCCCCGCGACCGTCGATCTCGCGATCCCACGGCAACAGAATCAAAGGACTGACCTGCGAGACCATGCGGATGCGATTGTTCTCCACCCACAGTTCGCCGTCGATCAATCCGTGCTCGGACGTCCATATCTTGACGTTGTAAAACCGAATCAACATGTCCGCTCCTTTCCGATCCGCTCGACGACGCCCGCAATCAACGCCTGCAAACGCGCGCCCGCCAAATCCGCCGCATGCTGCACGTCCACGTGACTGAGCGTCCCCTGTCCGATGCCGGCGGCGGGATTGGTGATACACGAAATGCCGAGTACGCGCATCCCCATATGCCGCGCCGCAATCGTCTCGATCGCGGTGGACATGCCGACCGCGTCCGCGCCCAACGCGCGCGCCATGCGGATCTCCGCCGGGGTCTCGAAGTTGGGACCGCCGAACTGAATATACACGCCCTTTTTGAGATCAAGCCCCTGCTCGCGCGCGACGTCGTCCGCGATTTGCCCCAGTTCCGCATCGTACGCGCGAGTCATGTCGGGGAAACGCACGCCCAAAGACGCGTCGTTGGGACCGATCAACGGCGACGGCACCATACAGATCTGATCGGTGATGCGCATCAACGTGCCGATCTGCGGATACGCGATGCCGCCCGCCGCGTTGGTCACGATATAATCCTTAGCGCCGAGCATGCCCATCAGGCGCACGCCCGTCACCGCCTGCGCGGTCGTATACCCTTCGTAATAATGCACTCTGCCCTGCATGCAGACGATCGGAACGCCCGCCAGCTCTCCGAACAGAAATCTGCCGGCATGCCCTTCCACGCCGCTGCGCGGCATATGCGGAATCTCGTCATACGCAACCGCATCCGCCACCCGAATGCATTCCGCAAAACCGCCCAGCCCCGATCCGAGCGTCAACGCCACGCGCGGCACAAAGTCCGTGCGCGCACGCAACGCCCGAAAAGCTTCTTGCAACGCCTGCATCGTCGTCATTATTTGGAAAACACCTGACGACTGCCCGGCTTGACCAGATCGATCTTGCCTTCCTTGCACAACGGGCATTCGTCCGGCTCGTACGACACGATGTCCATGCTGATCAAATTGACGAATTTGACGCCGAAGTCCACCTTACCGTTGCTGCGATCGACGATCGAGCATACCGCTTGCACGTTCGCGCCCAACGACTTGGCGAGCGCGACGACCTCTTTGACCGATCCGCCCGTCGTCACGACGTCTTCGCAGACGATGACGTTGGCTCCGGCAGGAATGGAAAATCCGCGGCGCAGCGTCATCACGCCGTCTTCGCGCTCCGCAAACATATTGGGAACGCCCAGCTGCCGCGCCACTTCGTAGCCCATGATGATACCGCCGATCGCCGGAGAAATCACGAGATCGACGGGCGTGCCCTGCAACTTTTCGGCAAGCGCCTTGCAAAGCTTCTCGCTCGACTCGGGATGCACGAACACCTTGGCGCTCTGCATGTACGTATCCGCGTGTCTGCCCGACGTCAGGCGAAAATGCCCCTTCAAAATCGCGCCGGTCTGTTGGTAAATTGCCAATGCTTCTTGCTGTGTCATATTGTCCTCCGCATAAATTGTTCTTGCGCGTATCGTCGCATCAGTTGAGAATCAACGATCCGATCAAATCCCGAATGTCCGTATCGCTGTCGCGCAGATACGTCTCCAAATCCCGCGCGATATCCGCCGCCGCGGTCGGATACGTAAAGTTGTGCGTGCCGATCTGCACCGCGGTCGCGCCGCAAATCAAAAATTCCAACACGTCCGTATAGCTCGTGATGCCGCCCAATCCGATGATCGGAACGGAAACGGCGTTGTAGCAGTCCCATACCATTTTGAGCGCGATCGGCTTAACGCACGGACCGCTCAGTCCGCCGTGATTGTTGGCGAGCACGGGTCTGCGCGTACGCACGTCTACCGCCATCGCCGCCAGCGTGTTGATCAACGATACCGCGTCCGCGCCGCCTTGCTCCGCTGCGCGCGCGTTGTCCGCGATGCATGAAACGTTGGGGCTGAGCTTGGTGATGATCGGCTTGCGACAGACGTCCTTGACCGCCCGCGTCACGCGCTCGACGCTCTCGGGCAGTACGCCGAACGCCATTCCGCCCGCCTTGACGTTGGGACAGGAAATATTCAGTTCGACCATATCCGCATGGCTGTCGTTGATCCGCTCGCCCATCGCGACATAATCTTCCAGCGTGCTGCCGGCGATATTCGCGACGACGACGGTGTCCTGCTCTTTCAGCCACAGATCGTCCGTGCGCAGATACTGCTCGATGCCCGGATTCTGCAATCCGACGCTGTTGAGAATGCCGCCGTACGATTCCGCGATCCGCGGCATCGGATTGCCCAATCGCGGTTGCAACGTCAATCCCTTGGTGCAGATGCCGCCCAAGCGATCGAGCGGATAAAACTGCGCGTATTCCTTACCGAAGCCGAACGTGCCGCTCGCTGTCAGGATCGGATTGCGCAACGTCACGCCCGCGATCTCTACTTGCTGTCGAAAACTCATAATACGATCTCCTCCAACGCAAATACCGGACCGTCTTTGCAAACGCGCGCATAGCCTTGTTCGCCGTTGCGCTTGACCTTGCAATTGCAGACCAAACAAGCGCCGATGCCGCATCCCATACGCTGTTCCAACGACACATACGCGGGCACGCCGTGCCGCGCGGCAACCTTGGCGAGCGAACGGTACATGATCTCCGGTCCGCACGCAAACACCGCGTCGTAACGCGCATTGCTCAACGCCTCGTCCAGCGCGTCGGTCACAAACCCGCGCCGTCCGGCGCTGCCGTTGTCCGTCGTAACGGTAACGCTGTCGCACAGACTGCGCAGACGCTCTTCCAACACGACCTTGCTCGCATCCGAAAATCCGATCCAGGCGTCAAACGCGCACTGCGGATTGCAACGCGCGACGGCAGGCAGCACCGCGCTGCCCATTCCGCCGCCGACCAGCGCGATCCGCGATCCCGCCGCGGGCGCGTAACCGTTGCCCAACGGCAACATCGCGCGCAACGTCTGCCCCGACGGGATTTCGCTCAAAATCCGCGTCCCCGCTCCGACGACGGCATAACACACCGTCACCGTCTCCGCGTCCCGATCGCAATCGCAGATGCAGAACGGTCTGCGCAAAACGTGTTCGCGCGTCGGCAACAGAATGTTGACGAATTGCGCGCCCGCGATCTGCGGCAGCTCCGGCACCCGCAACGTCATCTCATAGATATCCTGCGCGACGGGGCGATTGGAAAGCACCTGCGCGGCATAGTCTTTCAAAGCCATTGGTTCAAATCCTTCTTCATATCGAGCGTCGCCTGCAACGCCGCCTTGCGGTAATCCAGTCCGCGGTAGCAATCCTTGCGATACGCGCAGAGAATGCCGCGGGACGAGTTGACGATGCCGCCGACGCCGTCGCGGAAACAAACGGCGAGATCTTCCGCCTTGCCGCCCTGCGCGCCGTATCCCGGAATCAGGAAAAAGATGCCGGGATGCTTGTCCCGAATCGCCTCGGCCTGTTGTCGATGCGTCGCGCCGACGACGGCGCCGACGTTGGAATATCCGTACTTGCCGACCATGTTCGCGCCCCACCGTCCGACCAGCGTCGCCATATTGTCGTACAGCGTCGCGCCGTTGTCCAACGCGCGATCCTGCAATTCCCCGCTCGTGGGGTTGGACGTCTTGACCAACACGAACAGTCCCTTGTCGTACTGCTCGCAGTCGCGCACGAACGGCAAAACGCCGTCGCTGCCCAAATACCCGTTGACGGTAAGAAAATCGCACTCGAACGGCGTCGCGCTCGCGCCGCTCGGCAAAACCGTCTTACCCAAAAACGCCTTGCTGTACGCCGCGGCGGTACTGCCGATGTCGTTGCGCTTGGCGTCCGCGATCACGAACAAGCCGTTCTCGCGCGCATAGGCAAGCGTATCCGCAAACGCGCGCATGCCTTCCGCGCCGTACATCTCGTAATACGCGATCTGCACCTTGACGGCGGGGATCTCGTCTTTGAGCGTATCGATCAAGTCGAAGTTGAATTGGCGGATCTGCTTGGCGGTCTCCGCCAAATCGGTGCACCGCGCCGCCATCTCCTGCGGCAAGTAATCCGCGCAGGTATCCAATCCGATCACGGACGGATTGTCCGTCTCCCGGATGCGGTCGATCAGTCGGTCGATGATCATTGTTCTGTCTCCTTTGCGTACGTATATTTGAGTTCGCCCCCGACGATCGTATAGCGGACGCGTCCGTATACTTCTCTGCCGTCGAACGGCGTATTTTTTCCTTTGGATACAAATTTAGACGCGCAAATGCGATACGACTCTTGCGTATCGACCAGCGTCAGATCCGCAAGCGCGCCCGCTTGCAACGCGCCGCACTCGACGCCGACGATCTTCGCCGCGCCCGTCATCTTGTCCGACAACTCGTCGAGCGTCAGATATCCCGTCGTCACCAACGCCGTATACGCGAGCGCGAACGACGTCTCCAATCCCGCAATCCCGTTGGCGGCTTGCGGAAACGGCAATTCTTTCTCGAACGTCGCATGCGGCGCATGATCGGTCGCGATCACGTCGATCGTGCCGTCCTGCAATCCGCGGATGATCGCCATGCGATCGGACTCGGTCCGAATGGGCGGATTGACCTTGGCGTACGTATTGTATCCGCGCACGAGTTCGTCGGTCGCCGCAAAATAATGCGGGCACGTCTCGCACGTCACGCGCACGCCGCGCGCCTTGGCTTCGCGGATCAACTGCACGCCGCTCGCGGTGCTGACGTGCGCGATATGCACGCGCGTGCCGAGCATCTCCGCCAACACGATGTCGCGCGCGATCATCACGTCTTCCGCCGCGGACGGAATGCCTTTGAGCCCCAGCTCGGACGCGACGAGCCCTTCGTTCATGACGCCGTCGGCGGCGAGGCTCTTGTCTTCGCAATGACTGATCACGCACAGCCCCGTCGGCGCGGCGTATTCCAGCGCCAAGCGCATGAGCTGCGCGCTCGATACCGGCTGCCCGTCGTCGGAAACCGCGACGGCGCCCGCCTGTTGCATCTTGCCCAGTTCCGCCAACCGCTCGCCCCGCAGTCCGACGCTGATCGCGCCGATCGGATATACGCGGGCGAGATCGACTTCCCGCGCGCGGTCGACGATGTAGCGGACGATATACGCATTGTCGGTGACGGGATCGGTGTTGGGCATACAGCATACCGCGCCGAATCCGCCCGCAACCGCCGCCGCACTGCCGGTCGCGATATCTTCCTTGTATTCCAGTCCCGGCTCGCGCAAATGCACGTGCATATCCACGAACGCGGGCAACAGCGTCAACCCGTCCGCGTCGATCACGCGCGCGCCTTTGGTCTGCGACGCGCGAATCTTGCCGATCCGCACGATGCGTCCGTCCTCGATCAACACGTCCTTTTGTTTGCCGCGCACCAAAGCGCCGACGATGTAAATCTTGCTCATGACTCTCTCCTTATGCTTGCGCGAGCGCTTCGAACAACGCCATCCGCGCCGCTACGCCGAACGTAACCTGTTCGTCTTTGACCAACCGTTCGTCCCCGAACATGTCGCGCGAAATTTCCACGCCGCGGTTGACCGGACCGGGATGCATGACGATCGCGCCGGGATTGGCAAGTTGCATGCGCGCTTGATTGATCCCGTAAAACCGATTATATTCGCCTGCCGACGGAATCAGACCGCATTGTTGACGTTCCGTCTGAATACGCAAGCCCATCACGACGTCGCTGCCGACGAACGCTTCTTCGATGCTGCCGCATACGTGCCAGCCCATGCGCTCCGCGCCTGCCGGCATCATCGTCGCGGGACCGTACACTTTAACCCGCGCGCCGAGCGCCTGCAATCCGTACAGATTGCTGCGCGCCACGCGGCTGTGCTTGATGTCGCCGATGATCGCGACCGTGAGTCCGGATACGCCGCCGAAGTGCCGCTGCATCGTCGCCAGATCGAGCAACGCCTGCGTCGGATGCGCATGCAGTCCGTCGCCGCCGTTGACGACGCTCGCGCGGACATAGCGCGCCAAAGCCGCCGGCGCGCCCGACATCGCATGGCGCACGACGATAAAGTCGGCGCGCATCCGATCCAGCGTCACCGCGGTATCTTCCAACGTCTCGCCCTTTTGGACGCTGCTGTTGGCAACGGATACGTTGACGACCTGCGCGCCGAGAAATTTCGCCGCCGTCTCGAACGAGCAACGCGTGCGCGTGCTGTTTTCGTAAAACAGCGTCACGACGCTCTTGCCGTCCAGCACGCGGCGATGCGTCTCGCCGCGTACGATCGCGCGCTCCAATTCCTGCGTGCGGTCGAGCAATGCCTGTAAGAATTGCGGATCGATCCCTTGCAGTTGCAGAAAATCCCGTTTCATGTATCCGTCCTTTGTAAGCGTTTTTTTTATCATACCATACTTCGCTATAAAATAAAAGCGTGCGCGCATAAATTTGCGCAAAAAATACGCCGCTCGAAAGCGGCGTTGCAAGCGACTCAGTCGATGCGTTGGATTTTCAACAGGTTCGTACTGCCCGAACAACCGACCTGCGACGACGCGACCAAAGCCACTTGATCGCCCGCGCCGACCGCGCGGCAATACTTGGCGGTGTCCATCGCGTGTCGGAACAGCGTCTCCACGTCCGACTGATACTGACCGATCAACGGCAACACGCCCCAGCTCATGCCGAGTTGATAGTAAGATTTGAGGTTGGCGGTGACGGCGATGACCGGACAGGCGGGACGAAAGCGCGAAATCATCCGCGCGGATTTGCCGCTCTCGGTCACGACGATGATCGCCGCGCAATCCAGATCCATCGAAGACTTGACCGCGGCGCTGGAAATCGCGTCCGCGATGTTGCGCACCTGAAAATCGCACGCCATAAACCGCTTGCGGTAATGAATGCCGCATTCGGTATTCTGCGCGATCAGCGCCATCGTGCGAATCGCCTGCACGGGATACTGTCCCGCAGCGGTTTCGCCGGACAGCATGATCGCGCTCGTGCCGTCGTAGACGGCGTTGGCGACGTCGCTCGCTTCGGCGCGCGTGGGACGCGGACTGTGAATCATGCTCTCCAACATCTCGGTCGCCGTAATCACGCGCTTGCCCGCGGCGCGCGCTTTTTTAATCAACAGCTTTTGGATCTGCGGCAACTGTTCGTACGAAATCTCCACGCCCAAATCGCCGCGCGCGACCATAATGCCGTCCGCCGCGTCGATGATCTCGTCGATGTTTTCCACGCCCTTGCGGCTCTCGATCTTGGCGATGACCTGAATGTGCATGCCGCCGTTCTGCGCCAAAAACCGTTTGAGAATCAACACGTCTTCGGCATTGGAGACAAACGACGCCGCGACGAAATCCACGTCCTGCTCGATCCCGAACAACAGATCCGACTTATCCTGCTCGCTCAGATACGGCAGATTGAGCAACACGCCGGGGACGTTGATGCTCTTGTGATCGCTGATCACGCCGCCGGAAAGCACGCGCAGATGCACGTCTTCGCCCTCGATCCGATCGACTTGCATCCGAATCAAGCCGTCGTTGATCAGCACGATGTCGCCCTTCTTGACGATGCGATAAAAGTCCGCGCAAGTCACGCTCGCTTCGCGCGCGCTGCCCTGTACGGAATGATTGACGATGACGAATTCCGCGTCCTCGACGACCTCGACCTGTCCGTCCCGAAAACATTCCAGACGAATCTCCGGTCCGCGCGTATCCAACAGCAACGCGACCGGCTGCGCCAATTCCTGCCGTACGCGTTTGACCGTCGCGATACGGCGCGCATGCTCTTGTTGGGTGCCGTGGCTCATATTGAGCCGCGCGACGTTGAGTCCCGCTTTGACCATTTCGGTCAAGGTCTTGTGATTGTCGCACGCAGGTCCGAGCGTCGCGATGATTTTGGTTTTGCGCATAAGCGGATATCTCCCGTTGGATGGATTTATTCGGGATTTATTATTGCATATTCGCCCGCGAAATGGCAAGCGATCGACACGGACTGCGCGAATATTTTTATCCGCACAGTTTGACCGCGCTCCCGCCCGTCAGCACGAGCATTTTGACCGCCTCGGGCGAAAATTCGCCCGCTTTGACGACCAACGGTTTGTCGACGACGCCGCGTCCCAAAACGCGAATGCGCGTCACGTCTTCGGGCAACAGCTTTTTGCGCACGAGCGCCTGTACGTCCACGGTTTCGTGCGCGGCAAACGCCTGCGACAACGTATCCAGATAGACCGCGCCCGTGCGTCCGTCCGCGCCGCTCGCGTCCGTTTCGCGCTCGGTCAGCAACTGCGCGAGCGTATCGTCGAGCGCCTTATCCGCTTGCGCGCGGTCGATGCGCGGACGCAACAACTTGCCCAAATCCAACGTCTGTTTGCAACCGCCGATCCGACCGGTCAAGATGCATTTGACCAATCCGCGCCGCAGCAATTCCTGCTTGCTCTCGTAAGCGAGCAAATACGGCTGGGCGGCGTACGGCTGCGACTCCAATCCGTGTCGCTGCGCAAGCATGTCCGCGAGTTTGCAGGCATATCGCAATGCGCCGTCGCTGCGAATTTTGAGCATCAGCGGCGTCAAGGCGTATTTGCCTTGCTCGGACACGTCCGTCGGACGGTACTTGGAATCTTCCGCCTGCGCGGGATCGAGCGCAAAGCACGCGACGACGGATTTGCCGCGCACGAACGCCAACGCAAGCGTCTGATGCCCGACGTAAAAGCGCGCGTACTCCCAGCTCATGCGCATCTTGACGCCGCGATACCCGAGCAATGCGTCCCGCAACGCGCCGAATCGGCGTTGGGTCTGCGCGTCCGCCTGAATCAGTCTGGCCTGCGCGCTGTATCTGTAACGCAAATCCGTCTCCGACTGCGCTTCCGCGACGGGCGGATCGGACGGCGCATTCGCCCACACGACCGGTTCGGGCGCGATCGGATCGGGCACGACGGGCGCGACGGCGGGCAAAGGCGTTTCCGGCTGCGCGGGCGGCGCAGGCAACGGAGCGGACAAATCGTCCAAGGCGGCTTCCAACGCCAATATGCTCGGCATATCGTTGCGCGAGCGCATCTGTTGCGGCATCGGCAAAGCCGGTTGCGCCGCATGCGCCTCTTGCTGCGGAACGCGCAACAGGCGCATCAAACGCGTCAGTTTGCAGATCAGCACGACCGTCGCCAACGCGATCGCCGCGCCGAGCAGGACGACCCACACCTGTTGGGCAAGCGTAAAGCGCGTCCACAACGCCCCGATTGCGGAAAACGCCGGCACGGCGCGTCTGCGGTTGCCGCTGCGTCGGCGGATCGCCGCGTCGGTCAATCCGATCGCGAGCAATTGCGCGAGCAAAATAATCAACAATCCGATCGGCACCCATCGTCCGACGTCGGTCTGCCGCACCGCAAACAGATAATACCCGTCTCCCGCGGCGATTGTCCATTCGTCTCCGCTCGCCGCATGCGATTGGAGCAGCGTGTCGCCGTCCGAATAACCGAATACCGCCTGCGACCAATCGACCCCTTGCGCGCGGCGCCAACTGATCGTCGTATTCGGCTCGAACGGCGTGCGCGCGCCGTCGGCGTCGTACAGAACGACGCGCATCGCGGAACGCAACGCGCGACTGCCCCCGAGCAACGATTGCAAATGCGTCTGCGTGTCTTGCAACGCGTTTTCCGTCGCCAGCCGACAGCCCGGCAAAAATCCGTTTGCGTTGCGCGCGGTCAATACGGTTCCGTCGCCGAGCGTATACGTCAACGTCGGCGCGCAGATCGTCAGCGTCGCCGACATCGCCGGAATCGGATGATAATTGAGCGTATCGCCGACAAAAGTCGCCGTCACCGTATACGCGCCGACTTCGGTCACGGGCGCGGTATATCCGACCTGCACGCCGCGAGGAACTCCGACGGCGGTAAGCATGTGCGCGTTGCCGTCGCAGACGATGCGCTTGTCTTCGAAGCGCACCGCCGACATATCGTAGCGCGCTTTGGCGATCGCGACCGTAACCGGATCCGAAAGCTGCGTCCGCGCCGAACCGTCCGTCATCTTCGCCGTCACTTCCAATCGATATGTACCGCTGTCCGCGACCGAACATACCGTATGCTTGCCGCTGTCGTCGCCGACCGGAACGTCGTCTCGATACCAAGCGTACGAGAGCGAACGCACATCGCTGCCCACGGTGATCCGACACGCGAGCGTGACGGGCGACGCATCGTATACCTTATCGACGGACGGCACGAGATGTTCGATCCCGATTGTATCCGTCGGCGCGCCCGCGCGCACCGTCACGCCTATCAGATCGCTCTGCGCCGTCTGCGCAACCGCCTCGCGCCGCGTCGCGACGCGGTCGGGACGCCCCGTCACCGCATAATACAACACGCATGCCGCGACCGCCGTCGTCAACGCGACGACGACGATAAAACATGCGGTCCGAATCCAAGTTTTCATAGCCCACCTCCGCAGGAAGAATACGCAAATTATACCACCCGCCCGCGCGATGCTTACGCACAGCATCCGTACCGATATTGGCAAAAAACAAAAAAAAATCGCCCTTCGTGGCGATCGTTTGCAAAATATGGCGAAATCGATTCCGACTCCCCGACCGACGACGCGAGACAACGAAAAAAGACGGTCTGTCGACCGTCTTTGTTTTCGCAATTCAGCCTATCAGTCTTCGGACGGAGCGCCTACCGGGCAAACACCCGCGCATGCGCCGCAGCTGATGCAGGTAGCCGCGTCGATCACGTACTTGCCTTCGCCTTCCGAAATCGCGCTGACCGGGCAACCTTCCGCGCAAGCGCCGCAGGAAATGCATTCTTCGCTGATCACATATGCCATAGTCTCTATATCTCCTTTTTCTAGATTAACGATATTATAGCACCGATCCGCCGACTTGTAAATAGATTGCAAAATTTTGTCGCAAAATTTTACGCGTCCGCGCCGTCTCCGTCGCCTTGCGGGACGAAATCCGCCCCGTCGTCCGCAGGTTCTTGCTCGGCGGATTGCCGATCGCTCCTGCCGCCGGGCTTGCCGAGCGGCTCGTATTCGCCCGCGCCGTAATATTGCTGCATGACGCCGTCGTCCTTCTCGATCGCCACCTTAACGCGCTCGCGCAATACGTCGACTTCGGTAACCTTGCCGATCCCGTCTTCCGTGCGCACCATCGAACGAACTTTGGGCATAAATTTGCCCATCTGCGCGTAATACTCGTTTTCGTAACGCAGACAGCACATCAGTTTGCCGCACATGCCGCTGACCTTGGCGGGATTGAGCGAAATATTCTGATTCTTCGCCATCTTGACGGTCGCCTTTTCGTTTTCGCGCAAAAACCGAATGCAGCAACACTCTCTGCCGCACATGCCCATCGCGCCGCGCAACTTGATGTCGTCCCGCTCGTAGATCTGCCGCAACTCGATCCGCATGCGCATTTCGCCGGCAAGATCCTTGACCAGATCGCGAAAGTCCACTCTGCCGTCCGCGGTAAAGCTGAAAATGACTTTGGAACGGTCAAACGTGTATTCCGCATCCACGAGCTTCATTTTCAAACCGTGCTTTTCGATCTTCTTCTGACACAGCGCATACGCCTTGTCTCTGCGTTGGAGATTTTCCGCCGCGCGCTTGTCGTCGTCCGGCGTCGCTTTGCGCACGATCGGTTTGAGCGGCGATTTGACTTCCGAATCCGCAACCTGCGTATTCGCCATGCCTACCTGCGCGTATTCCAAACCGCGCACCGTCTCGACGATGACGTTGTCCCCGACCCGACACTCCGTGTCCTTGGGATCGAAATAATAGATCTTCGAGCTGTTCCCGAATTTGATTCCTACCACTACCGGCATTGATATTTTACCTCCAAGATGCCCATCAGCAAGCTGTCCGCGACTGCGTCCGGCTTACAATGACGGATGAGTTTGCGTCGGCACTTTGCGATCAGCGCCAACACGTTGACGACGGTGGCGAGATTGTACTGTTTCGCCAGCGTACGGATTTCCTGCTGTTCGGAGCATTCTCCTGCATGCACGCGCATCACCGCGCGCAACATCATTTCCGCAATATCCAGATAACAGGTCATCGCCTGCTCCGTCAATTGCAATTTAGACAACATGTCGACGACCTGCTTGCTCGTCTCCATATCGCGCAACACGTCCGCGATGCTGCGATAATACTGCCCGAATTGCGCGTCCTGCGCCAATGCGATCGCCCGCGCGATACTGCCCGCGCTGCATGCGACGATATGATCGATCTGCTGCGGATCGCGGACGCGATCTTCGAGAATCCCCGCCAGCGTCTCGCCCGAAAACGGCTGCACGAACAGCTTTTTCGCGCGCGATTTGACGGTATCGAGCACGGCGCTCGCCTGCGCCGCGCCGAGCAGAAACACGACGCCGCGCGTCGGTTCTTCCAGCGTTTTGAGCAACAGATTCTGCGTGCGCGCGTCCACGAGATCTACGCGCGGCAGGATCATGACTTGATAATCGCCTTCGTTGGGCGCGTAGAAGCTCCATTCCATCCAGGCGCGCACCGCGTCGCTCTTGGTATCCGCGCAGACTTGCATCGCGGAGTGATTGCCGTGTTCGACGCGCAAACAGTCGTTGCACACCCCGCATCCGTCCGCGCCGCAAAGAACCGTCCGCGCCGCTAGTCGGATCAGTCCGTCCAACGCCGCCGTGTCTTCGGTCAAAAACAGATAGCAGTGGTTGAGACTGCCCGCGCGTTTGTCCGCCGCAAGCGTCCGAAACGCGCGCGTTTCGCGCAGCAGTTCTTCGTACTCGATCATCTCACGATCCCCCGTGCGCGCAAGCACTGCACGATCTGCGCGTGGATGCTCTGCGCATCCGCAGACGCGTCGATGCGCACGATTCGTTGCGGCTCCCGCTCCGCCGCCGCGCAATATCCGCGATATACGTCTTGATGAAACGCAAGCGCTTCGCCTTCCATGCGGTCGGCAACGTCCGCGCCGCCTTTGCGACGAAAGCCCTGCTCGGGCGGCAGATCGAGAAAAAAGGTCAGATCGGGCGCAATATCGTCGCACGCAAATCGGTTGAGCGCGGCAATCGCTTCGCCGCCCAGATTGCGCGCGATGCCTTGATACGCATACGTGGAATCGATAAAGCGGTCGCACACGACGATCGTGCCGCGCCGCAACGCGGGACGCACGACGCTTTCGATCATCTGCGCGCGCGCGGCGCAGTACAGCAACGCTTCGCAACGCGCATGCATGTCGCGATGCGACGGATCGATCAACAACGCGCGAATGCGTTCGCCGATCGACGTGCTGCCCGGCTCGCGCACAAACAGCGTCTCGCAGCCCGCCTCATCCAGATACGCCTGCAACATGCGAATCTGCGTGGATTTCCCTACGCCTTCGCAACCTTCCAATGTAATGAGTTTGCCCTGCTCGCGCATCGTCTACACTCCTTTATCTTCGAGCACGACCAACCTGCCGTGCACCAACCCGAACGCGTCCGACGCTTGCGTCAGATAGCGCACGGTATCCTCGTCGTATATTTGTCCCCTGCGGATCAACGGCACTCCGGGCGGATACGTCCCCGCAGGCGCGCCGCAGATTCTGCCGACCGCATCGCGCGGCGATACGAATTCGACCGCGCCGCCGCGCACGCCGCTGTCCGCGCACGGCGCAGGCGTTGCGATCGGATCGGCTTTGCGCCAGTTTACGCGCGCAAGCGCCCGTTCCAACGCGTCCAGACGATCGACGTTGCGCGGCGTCACGATGCAGACCAGTCGATCGATGCACGCCATCTCCGCCCATACGCCTTGCGCCTGCAATTGCGCGTTCGCGTCCCGCGCGTCCGCATCGGCGGTCGAGACGACCAAGCGCGTAGGATCGTCGTTGGCGACGACGGCGCAGGGAGACGGCAGTCGCAACTGCGCGATCCGCGCGATCGTATCCCGATACGCCTGCGCGCCGTGCGTCTGCGCCCAAGCGCGCGCATAATCCATAGACGCCATGACCAGATAGCCGGGCGACGTCGTGTGCAGCAGATTGCGCCAATATACCGCGCGATCCGCCGGCACGCGATCGGACAGCTGCAACAGCGCGCCCCCGCCGTATACGGGCAACGTCTTGTGCATACTGACGCCGACGATGTCTCCATATCGTTCCGCGCGCTCGGGCAATCCGTCGCACAAGCCGAAATGCGCGCCGTGCGCCGCGTCTACCCACAGCAGTTTTCCTGCGTCGTGCGCCGCGCGCGCCAGCGTCGGTAAATCCGCGCACCGACCGAAATAGTCGGGCGACGTCACGCAGATGCCCGCAACGTCCGTATCCGCGACCGCATCGCATGCCTGCTCGACGGTCTCGCAATATTGCGGCTCGATTCCGGCGAGCATGCACCCGCTTGCAAACGACGCGTGCATCGGACCCAACGCGATAACGCGTCGCCCGTACTCCGCCATCAACCGCAAACCGATATGATTGGCGATCGTACAGCCGCACGTCAAAAACAGCGATCTCGCGCACCCGAATGCCTGCGCCGCCAACGTCTCCGCCTCGGCGATCGCGCCCTTGGGGCACAACAGGTTGTCCAGCCCATCCAATTCGGTCGCGTCGTATGCGGCGCCGGCGTACAACCCGTCTCCGCATCCCCCGTGTCCGGGCATGTGGAAACGCGCTTTGCCTGCGCGGCTGTATGCTTCTACGGCTCGATAGAGCGGTGCGTTCGTCATGTAAGCAAATAAAAAGCAGCCGACAGACTGCTTTGTCCGGTTTATTTGATCGGTTTCATGGTCGGGAACAGCAAGACGTCCCGAATGCTCGACTGATCGGTAAACAGCATGACCAAACGGTCGATGCCGATCCCCAGTCCGCCGGTCGGCGGCAGTCCGTACATCAGCGCCGTCACGTAATCTTCGTCCGGCAACTGCGCCTCGTCGTCGCCCATCTCGCGTTCTCTGAGCTGCGCGGCAAAGCGCTCGCGCTGATCGATCGGGTCGTTGAGCTCGCTGAACGCGTTACCCATTTCCCGCGCGGTGATAAAGAATTCGAAGCGTTCCGTCAACCGCGGATCGCTCGGCTTGCGTTTGGCAAGCGGCGACACTTCGACCGGATAGTCCAAGATGAACGTCGGTTGCACCAAATGTTCTTCCACCTTTTGATCGAACGCGGCATACAGCAGTTTGCCCCAGGTCAATTCGCCTTCCGGAATGCCCACGCCCGCCTTGGCGCATTGCGCTTTGAGCGTCTCGACGTCCTGCGTCGCGTCGAAATCCACGCCCGTATATTCGCGCACCGCCTGCGCCATCGTCATCTTCTTCCACGGCGCCTGCAAATGGATCGTCTCGCCCTGATATTCGATGTCGTACGTTCCTTTGACCTTGTGCGCGATATAGCAGAACAACCGCTCCGTAATATCCATCATCCCGTAATAATCGGTATACGCTTGATACAGTTCCACGGTCGTAAACTCGGGATTGTGCTTGGTATCCATGCCTTCGTTGCGGAACAAGCGTCCCACTTCATAGACTTTTTCAAAGCCGCCGACGATCAGACGTTTGAGATACAACTCGGGCGCGATGCGCATGTACATATCGATATCGAGCGTATTGTGATGCGTGCAGAACGGACGCGCGCTCGCGCCGCCCGCGATCGTATTGAGAATCGGCGTCTCGACTTCCAGATACCCTTCCGCGTCGAGAAACGCGCGCACCGCGCCGATGATCTTGCTGCGCAACACGAAGATCTCTTTGACTTCGGGATTGGCGATCAAGTCCACGTACCGCTGGCGGTATCGCAGATCGGTATCTTTGAGCCCGTGGAATTTTTCGGGCAACGGCAACAGCGATTTCGCCAACAGTTCGACCTTGGTCGCATGGATGGAAATCTCGCCCATTTTGGTCGTAAACACATGCCCCGTCACGCCGACGATGTCGCCGATGTCGATGCGTTTGAATTCGGCGTAAGGTTCGTCCCCGAGCGAATCGCGGCTCACGTACAGCTGAATGCTGCCCGTGCAGTCGATCAGATGCGCAAAGCTCGCCTTGCCCATCACGCGCTTGGAAATCAAACGTCCCGCGATCGCGACTTCTTTGCCGTCCCAGTTCGCATAGTCGAGTTTGATCGGCTGCGCGTACGCGGTCTTGTCGAACTTGACGCGCTCGAACGGATTGCGTCCCTGCTCAATCAGTTCGCGCAACTTATCGCGGCGCGCCTGTAAAATATCGTTTAAGTTTTCGGTAGGTTGTTGTGTCATGGTTCGATCCTAAAATATTTCGTCGCCGCCCGTATTATCCGGATCAGCCGACCGTAATCTCGAGTACTTCGATGTCGTACGTATCGTCCGGCATCTCGACGGTGCGTTTGTCGCCGACTTTCGCGCCCAGCAACGCGCGCGCCAACGGCGATTCGTTGCTGATGCGTCCCGCGGAAATGCTCGCTTCCGCCTGACCGACGATCGTCACCGTGTCTTCTTCTTTCATATCGCAATCGTAAAAGCGCACCGTCGCGCCGACGACGACCTGATCGCTCGCCGCGTCGGTCTCGATCAATTCGGCGTTTTCGAGTTGCCATTGCATCAGGACGATTTCCTGCTCGATCAACGCCTGCTCTTCTTTGGCGGCGTCGTACTCCGCATTCTCGGACAGATCGCCGTATCCGCGCGCTTCCTTGATATGCTCGCTCGCTTCCTTGCGCTTGACGTTTTTATAATACTCGAGCTTTTTTTCCAACTCGGCTTTCCCTTCCGGGGTCAAATAGAATTTCTGCATAATTCTCCTCCTGCTTATACGCAAATTCAATCTTTGTTTTCGTTGGCGCGATAGCTGAGAACCAGCAAACTTTCGCTCATCGAAATATTCTCGATCACGACGCCGGGCTGAACCGTCAGATCGATCGGCGCAAAGTTCCAGATCATCGTCACGCCCAACTCGGTCAAGCGATCCGCAACCTGTTGCGCGACTTGTTTGGGCGTCGCGATGACCGCCATGTCGATCGTCTCCGCGCGCAGATACGACTCCAAACGATCCATCGAATACAGCGGCAGTTCTCCCACCCGATCCGACGCGGGCGCGGCGTCGAACAACGCCTTGACCCGAAAACCGTATTTGCCGAATCCCTGATACCCCGCAAGCGCGCGACCGATATTGCCCGCGCCGACGATGATCATCGCATACTCTTTGGTCAGACCGAGAATCGCGCCGAGTTCGCCTTTGAGTTTTTCCACATCGTAGCCGTATCCCTGCTGTCCGAATCCGCCGAAATTGCAAAAGTCCTGCCGTACTTGCGACGCGGTGATGCCGAGCATCTGCGCAAGCGCGTGGGAAGACACCTTTGCCTGTCCCTGCTCGCTGAGCAACCGCAACTGACGGTAGTATTTAGGAAGCCGCTTGATAACCGCTTCGGAAATCACTTTCTTTTCCATTTCGAGTCTCCTTCTTCGTTCCGACGAAACGGCGCAAAAACACGATGCACATTCGTGTACATAGTTATATATATTCTATAAGCGAACAGACGTTTTGTCAAGCAGTTTTTTCTCGGCTTGTCCGCCGCGTCTCTCGCGCAAAACAGTATTGCCGATTATGAAATTTTTTTGCGCAGTTTGCGGATATGATAATAAAAATTCGCCTGTCCGATCTCCAACGTCGCCAGCGCGCGCCGCAACGGAATGCGCTTGTGGATATAATCCGCCGCCACGGACAGAAACAACTCCGAATACACCCTCGACGGTCTGCCGAAACGTATCCCCTTTTCCTTGGCGGAACGGATGCCTTCCGCCTGACGGGAACGGATGTTTTCGCGCTCGTTCTGCGCGACGAACGAAAGAATCTGCAATACGATGTCCGATATGAATTTCCCGACCAGCGAGTCGTCCGACGCGCGCGTATCGAGCAGCGGCATGTCCAGCACCAGAATATCTGCGCCGATCTGTCCGGTAATCCGCGACCATTCCGCAATGATCGCTTCGTAATTTCTGCCCAGACGGTCGATCGACTGGATGACGAGCAAATCGCCCGCTTTCAGCTTGCGAATCAGTCTGCGATACTGCGTCCGCTCGAAATCTTTGCCGCTCTTTTTGTCGCAATAGATGCGGTTTCTAAGGATTCCGAACTCCAAAAAAGCGCTGATTTGTCTGGTTAAATTCTGATCGCGCGACGACACGCGCGCATAGGCGTATTGATCCATTGTATTTTCTCCTCGGTGTGTGGATTTCTTTGGATTCAGCATAGCAAAATATACTGGAAAACCGCGCTTTTTTCTTAAATCGATAGCATTTCGGATCAAAATTATAGGAAAAGTATACCTTTCCTACAACACATATAATATTGTGAAATTTTCGTCGAATTCCACAATTTCATTGTAGTTTCTTTTGTTGCAAATTGCAATACCAAACCGTAAAAAAAGTATACTTTTCCTATGAGTCAGGAGGTCATTATGAAACAACGTTTTTGCTTCGTCTGCGTCAGTATGATCTGCATACTCGCATGCGCGTGCTGCTTTGCAGGCTGCGCAGACAACTCTCATACCCACTCGTATGCTCAGACCTGGTCGACGGACGCGACGCACCATTGGCACGCTTGCGCCGGCTGCGACGACAAAGCCGACTATGCCGCGCATGATTTCTCCGCCGGCAACTGCGTCTGCGGCACGCCCGATCCGACGCCGTCCCATACGCATATATGGGCGAGCATCTGGAACTCCGATGCGACGCATCACTGGCACGACTGCGCCGGTTGCGACGCAAAATCCGACTACGCCACGCACGATTTCTCCACCGGCAACTGCGTCTGCGGCAGACAAAAGCCGCCTGTCTCGCATACGCACGACTGGGCAAGCGCATGGTCGTCCGACCGCGACGCGCATTGGCACAGCTGCAACGGCTGCGCCGCAACGACGGATCGCGCGCCGCACGCGGTCGGCGACGACGGACGTTGCACGACGTGCGGATATCTTGCCGATCCGACCTATACGGAAGGGCTTGCCTATACGCCGAGCGCCGACCGCAAATCGTACATCGTCTCCGGCATCGGCAGCGCGACCGATCCCCACGTCTCGATCCCATCCGATTACGAAGGACTGCCCGTCACGCAGATCGGCGCCAACGCATTCAAAAACGTCTCTTCTCTCGTCTCCGTATCGCTGCCCGACACGATCGTCGAAATCGGCAATTACGCGTTTGCCGGTTGCAACAACCTGACGGGCGCGACGGTATCCGACGGCTTGCAACGCATCGGCGATTGCGCGTTTTCGGGTTGCGGCGGTTTGACGCGCCTGCAACTGCCGACAAGCGTGACGCAGATCGGACTTTACGCGTTCTCCGACTGCGCGGGATTGACGGAATTCGACATTCCGTCCGGCATGACGACGCTTGCAAACAACCTGTTCGAGCGTTGCGTCTCGCTCCGTCGCGTCTCGATCCCCGCAGACGTTGCGTCGATCGGCAATTTTGCATTTTCCGGATGCGCGCAACTGGCCGAAATCGCGTTGCCGACCGATCTGGTTTCGATCGGCAATTCCGCGTTTGCCGATTGCAAAGCGTTGACGAACGTCCGGATTCCGGACGGCGTGACGCAACTGGGACATTCCGTCTTTAAGAACTGCGGCGCTTTGACCGACGCGACTTTGCCCGCCGGACTGCGCGCGCTGCCCGATTCCGCATTCTACAACTGCGCGCGGTTGCGCACGGTGACGCTGCCCGACACGCTGACGCAGATCGGCAACTATGCGTTCTACGGCTGCGCCGCCCTGTCGGATCTGACGATTCCGGTCGGTTTGACGCAAATCGGCGATTCGGCTTTGGCGCGCAACGGATTGCAGGAAATCTTCTATTGCGGCGACGCCGCGCAATGGAGCGCGATCCGCATCGGCAACGACAACGCCGCGCTCGATACGCTGACGCGTTACGATTACAGCGAGACGGCGCCCGCCGACGCAGGCAATTACTGGCATTACGACGCGGACGGCACGACGATCGTCAAGTGGTAAGTCCCCGACTCGACCCGCCGCCCGCAACCGTCTTCGGTCGCGGGCGGTTTCTTCGTCTCGCTTCGGTTGACAAATCCCGCCCCGATCGGCTACACTGAACTCATGAAGATTTGGGCGAGACTGGTGACGGACAACAAGTTGCGGCGGGATATGATCTACCGCAGCCCGCTTTCGATGACCGAAGCGCACTACGAGATCTGGATTCGCGAGATCTGCGATCAACTCGACATTCCCACGCCCGTCCTGTTGGAGACGCATTACGTCAACTTCGTGCGCTTTCACAATACGCGCTTTAAGCAAGACGATTTTATCGAATCGCTCGGCTACGATCGTTTCGTCGTCGAAGACTGCAAAGAGTAACGCCCCCGCTTGTATATCGATCGGGCGCCGACCCCAACATCTCGTATATTTTGACGAGTCGGCTTCGACGCCTTGCATTTGCGCTTGCGCTGTGCTATGATAAATGTCCGCGCCCAACCGCGCGACAATATTGCCGAGGAGTATCTGGACATGAGTTTGTGCACCCGTTCCAAAGAGAGTCGGGAAGACGGATATACGATGGTCGAAAACGCGTTCGTGGACGCGTTTATGCCCCAATGCGATCCGACCGCGCTCAAAGTCTATCTCTACGGACTGTATCTGTGCTCCGATCCGCTGTCGCAGGACAATTCGCTTTCGCACGTCTGCGACGCGCTCGCGCTGTCGCAACAGGAAGTCACGCAAGCGTTCGGCTATTGGGCGGATCGCGGATTGCTCGACATCGTCGGCTACGATCCGTTGCAGATCCGCTACCGCTCCGCGCGCACGGCGACCGCGGTGCGGCATTATAAAAAAGAAAAATTCGCGGACTTTAACGCCCAATTGGAAGCGCTCTTTCCGTCCGTCGTATTTGCCAATCCCAATCAGTACCTGCCCTATTACGACTTTATCGAAGAGAGCAAGATCAAACCGGAAGTCATGCTGATGATCATCCGCTACTGCGTCAATACCAAGGGCGAAAAGATCCGTCCCAACTACGTCTTGGCTGTCGCGCGCAACTGGGTAAGCGAAGGCGTGCGCACGCTGGAAGACGTCGAAGCGCGGATCCGGCAGATGGAACTCGCATCCGAAGCGTTGCGTTCCGTCGCCGCCGCCGTCGGCAAGAAGTCGGAATTGACGCTCGAAGACAAACAATATTATCTCAAATGGACGGACAACTGGGGCTTTGGATTGGACAGCGTCCTGACGGCGGCGAAACAATGCAAAAACAAAGGCGGCTTTGCGCGACTGGACGCGTTGTTGGACGAGTATTTCCGCAACAACTGCCTCAGTCCCGTCGACATCGAGCGCTATGCGCAATCCAAACGCCGCATGCGCGACTGCGCCGCGCAGATCGTCAAACGGCTGGGGCTGTGGTACGATTCGCTCGATTTCGTCGTCGAAAAATACGTCGCTCCGTGGACGAGCAAAGGCTTCGACGCGGACGCGCTCTGTCTGATCGCAGAATACTGTTTTACCAATTCGATCCGCACGTTGGAAGGCATGCAGAGCGCGGTTCAGAAGTTTTACAAACACGGTTGCATGAGCGTCGCCGCGATTCAGGAACATTTGGGCGATCTCGTGCGCGTGGATCGGATGATCCGCGATCTGCTCGAACAAAGCGGCTGCGCCCGCAACGTGACCGCCCAGGACCGCACGCTCTACGCGACGTGGACGAACGACTGGGGATTTGCGACGGACGCTTTGCTCTATGCCGCGCGGCAGGAACAAGGCAAGCCGTTCGCGTTCAACCGCATGCATCGCTATTTGGGACGCTGTCACGCCGCAGGCGCGCATACGGTCGAACAGATGCAACGCGTTCCGCAGCAGGAAGCGACCGCGCCCAAATCCGACTTCAACAACCACGACCGCAAATATACGAAGGAAGACCTGTCGGCATTCTTCAACGATTTCGATTCGCTCGACAAAATCGAGGTATAAGCGATGACCAAACAGCAACTGCTCGACCGTACCGACGACATTTTGCGCGACCGCCGCGAACAGGCGCGTCGGGATTTGCGCGCGCGACAAACCGCCGCTCTTCAAAATCCCGAATACGCGCAAGCCATGCAACGACTCAACGCCTGCCGCAACGAACTGGCGCGCGCCCAAGCGTTCGGCTCCGATCCGCAGGACGCGCAGACGCGTCTGGACGCGTTGCAAGCGCGATACGACGAGATCGTCGCGCGGTTGGGACTGGATCTCGATCCGCATCCGCAATGCCCGCATTGCGGCGACAGCGGTTTTGTCGACAACGACCGCCCTTGCGCGTGCCGCAAGCGCATCTATCAGCGGCTGTTGCAATCGTCTTGCCGTTTAGGATCTCTGCCCGCGTTTACGTTTGCGGACAACCGCATCGCCGACCTGCGCGTGCCCCAATCCGATCATCTGTCCAAAGTCTACGCGTTTGCCGCGCGATTTTGCCAACGGTTCGATACGACGCGCATCCGCAGCATTTTGCTGTCCGGCAACGTCGGCGTCGGCAAGACCGCTCTGCTTGCGGCGATCGCCAACGATCTGATCGCGCGCGGCAATACGGTATGCTATCTGAGCGCGTTCGAGTTTCACGAACTCATTCTTGCCCGCCACACCGGCAAGCTGCAACGCGATTCGGCGCTGTACGACAGCCTGTTCACGGCAGATCTGCTCATGCTCGACGATCTGGGCACGGAGCCGATCTACCGCAACGTCACGCTCGAATATCTGCTGCACATCGTCGAACGCCGCATCGCCGACGCCAAGCCCATTGTCGTCAGCACCAACTTGACGCCCGAATCCTTCTGCGCCCGCTACGGCGAACGCATCTATTCCCGCCTTGCCAACAAGTCCTATGCGGTCGTTACGCCGTATCTGGAAGGCGACGACCTGCGCAAATTCCAAAGCCGCTGACCAGTCCGCCCCGACCGCAATCGGCGCAAACAATGCAAAAAGATCTGCCTCGGCAGATCTCTTTTTTCTTCGATCGTTGCGCGCTTAATAGCGAATGCCGCCGCGCATCACCTTTTCCAGATACTTGGCATAATTGCTTTTGCCGTACATCGCGATGCAGTCCGCCAACTGCGCGCGATCGATCCAGCCGTTGACGAACGCGATCTCTTCGGGCACGCACACTTTGACGCCCTGCCGCTTTTCCAATATGCTCATGAAGCATGCCGCGTCCAGCAGACTGTCCGTCGTGCCGGTATCCAGCCAAGCGTAGCCGCGTCCCAGCAATTTGACTTGCAGCGATCCGTCTTGCAGATACATGCGATTGAGATCGGTGATCTCCAACTCGCCGCGCGCGCTCGGCTTGACTTTTTTGGCAAACTCGACCACTCTGTCGTCGTAGACGTACAGTCCCGTCACCGCATAATTGGATTTGGGATTCTGCGGTTTTTCTTCGATCGAGACCACGCGGTCTTGCGCGTCGAATTCGACGACGCCGAAGCGTTGCGGATCTTCGACATAGTATCCGAACACCGTCGCGCCCGATCGCTGCGCGACCGCGGACTTCAACATTGCGGACAACCCGTTGCCGTAAAAGATGTTGTCTCCGAGAATCATCGTACAGCTATCGCCCGCCAAGAAGGATTCGCCGATCAGGAACGCCTGCGCCAAGCCGTCCGGCGACGGCTGTTCCGCATACGACAACCGCAACCCCAGCCGCGCGCCGTCGCCCAGCATGCGTCGAAACGCAGGCAGATCGCGCGGCGTCGAAATGATCAGGATTTCGCGGATCCCCGCCAGCATCAGCGTCGACAACGGATAATAGATCATCGGTTTGTCATAGACCGGCAACAGCTGTTTGGACGTATCCATCGTCAACGGATACAACCGCGTTCCGCTGCCGCCCGCCAGTATAATTCCTTTCATAAAGCGATCCCCCTATTTCTGCGCGTAGAGGCGTTGATAATCCTTGCGGTATTCGCCGCTGACGATATCCTGCCACCACTTGCGATTGTCCAGATACCAGTCGATCGTTTTGACGATGCCGTCCGCAAACGTCGTCTTGGGCAACCATCCCAATTCGGCATGAATCTTGGTCGGATCGATCGCATAGCGCAGATCGTGTCCCTTGCGATCCTTGACGTACGTAATCAAGCTTTCGGGCTTGCCCAGACGGCGCAGGATCAACTTGACGATATCGATGTTGGACATTTCGTTATGCCCGCCCACGTTGTACACTTCCCCGATGCGCCCGTGCCGCAAAATGCGATCGATCGCATCGCAATGATCTTCGACGTACAGCCAGTCGCGTACGTTTTTGCCGTCGCCGTAGACCGGCAGCGACTCGTCCGCCAGCGCGCGCGAGATCATCAACGGGATCAGCTTTTCCGGAAAATGATACGGACCGTAATTGTTGCTGCACCGCGAAATCGTAATCGGCAATCCGTACGTACGGTAATATGCCTGCACGAGCAAATCGGCGCCCGCCTTGCTCGAACTGTACGGACTGGACGTATGGATCGGCGTCGTCTCCGTAAACATCAGATCGGGTCTGTCCAACGGCAAATCGCCGTACACTTCGTCCGTCGACACCTGATGATAGCGGATATTGCCGTACTTGCGACAAGCGTCCATCAACACCTGCGTGCCGAGAATGTTGGTCACCAAAAAGATCTGCGGATCTTCGATGCTGCGATCCACATGGCTTTCCGCCGCAAAATTGACGACCGCGTCCGGACGCTCGCTCGCAAACAACGCGTCCACCGCTTGCACATCGGCGATATCGCCCCGAACGAATCGGAACCGCGGATCGCGCATCGCGCTCTCCAGCGTAGACAGATTGCCGGCATACGTCAGTTTGTCCAGACACACGATTTGATCGTCCGGATACCGATCCAGCATGTAATACACAAAGTTCGATCCGATAAATCCGGCGCCGCCGGTCACCAATATTTTCATACGTTCATCTCCCGCAAATAGCGCGCCAACGCATCCTGCCACGCAGGCAGCGCGTGATAGCCGCATTCGATCAAGCATTGCTTGTCCAGCCTGCTGTTGAGCGGACGGACGGCAGGCGTCGGATAATCCGCCGTCGCGATCGGCTCGACGCGCGTATCCGTGCCGGACAGGCAGAATATTTCGCGCGCGAACTCGTACCAGGAACAATACCCTTCGTTCGTACAATGGTACGTGCCGTAACGCTCGCTCTGCATCAGATAGAAGATAAAATCCGCCAGATCGGGCGTATACGTCGGCGATCCGATCTGATCGTGCACGACGCGGACGCAATCGCGTTCTTTGCCCAATTTGAGCATGGTCTTCACGAAGTTATTGCCGTTGACTCCGAATACCCAGCTCGTCCGAATCACAAACAAACGATCCGTCTGCGCGGCGCATGCGCGCTCGCCGTCCAGTTTGGTCTTGCCGTATACGCTGAGCGGCGCGGGCGCGTCGTGCGGACAAAACGGCTTTTCGCCGCTGCCGTCGTAGACGTAATCGGTCGAGATATAGACCATCTTCGCGCCGATCTCGCGACAGACGCGCGCCAGATTTTCGCTGCCTTTGACATTGATTTCCGCGCAGCGCTCCGCATCCGACTCCGCCTGATTGACCGCCGTGTACGCCGCGCAATGCACGACGATGTCCGGTCGGTACGCCTTTACGAACGCGCGCGTCCAATCGTAATCCACGATATCGAAATCCGAGCGATCGGCGCCCAAACAGTCATATCCTTCCGCGCGCAACTTGCGCAACATGTCGAATCCCAGCTGTCCCCCCGCGCCGGTCACTAATACTTTGACGGTAAAATTCGCGTCGCTGTCGCGCAGCAACGGCGACGACGTATCCTTTTGCGAAAGGATGGGTTGATCCACGCCCCACTGCACGCCGATCTGCGGATCGTCGTAACGGATGCCTCGATCCGATTCGCGGCGATAGACGTTGTCCACCTTGTATTGCACCATGACGTCCTGCGTCAACGTGACGAAGCCGTGCGCGAATCCGCGCGGGATCAACAACTGTTTTTTATTCTCCGCGCTCAATTCGACCGCGACGTATTGCAGATACGTCTCGCTGCCTTTGCGGATATCGACGGCGACGTCCAGGATCGCGCCCTGCGTGCACCGCACGAGTTTCGCCTGCGCCCAAGGATTGTTCTGGAAATGCAATCCGCGCAAAATACCCTTTTGCGCCGAATAACTCTGATTATCCTGCACAAACGTATAGTCCAGTCCCGCGGCGCGGAACGCCTCTTGATTATACGTCTCCATAAACCAACCGCGATTGTCGCCGTGCGCGACCGGTTCGATCACTTTGACGCCTTTTAACTTTGTGTCGATTACGTTCATGATCTCAACTCCTTTAAGTTTCGAACGACCTTTTTGACATTCGGAATATTCCAGCACAGATACCCCGCCAAAACGGCGGCGTAAATCAACGCGGATTTCCACCCACCAATATACCACGCCGTCGCGGAAAACACAATCCCCAAAACGATCTCCGCAATGCCGTTGACCGTATACCGCACGCCGACGACGCGCTCCGCATACCAATCGAACAGCACGCTGCGCACGGCGATCGCAACCAGGATCGCGATGACCGTCCAGTTCAGACTCTTCAACGCAAACACGGTAATCGAACACAGCGCCGCGCTGATCGCCAACGAAATCACGTTCAACAGCAACATGCCGTTTTCCTTTCGGTATACTTTGAGATACGTGACGGATACCAGTTGCAAGCGCGCTTCGAACAAGCACATCGGGAACAAAATCGCAAGATATTGCAGTCCGTCCGCATATTGGGGCAACAATTTTTCCAACACCCACCGCATCGGGACGTACGCCAGCATCGCGATCGCGATCAAAATCATAAATACCGTGCGCGCGATGTGATAGATTTTTCGCGCGTTTTCTCGGTCCAGCGTGCGCAAGATCGGGAAAAGCACGATGCTCAACGCCGTCAAAAACACAATCAAATAATTCGCCAACGAGATCGACAGCGAGATCTTCCCGAACGTCTCGATCCCCCACGCGCGCTCGATCATGATGCGCCCGACCGCAATGATCAGACTGCTGGCGATATTGGACAGCATGAGTTTGATGCCGACCCCGATATTCGCAAACACTTCCCGCATCGCCGGTCGGAACGCCGCGAATTTGGCAAACACGATCTTGCGGCAAACGATCAGCAAAAACGCAAACGACAAAAATCTCGATCCCAGATCCAGCGCGATCAGATACTGGAAACGGTCGAGACCGCAACGGATTCCGACGACCAGCGCGATCAAAAAGACCGCGCGTTCGAATATCACCGAATACGAGTACCACTGCACGCGTCCGCACGCTTGCAAAATGTACGAGAACAAACTGTACGGCAAAACCAGCATCAAATATATCGCAACGCCGATCCATACAAACGACTTGTTCGCGTCCGACTTGGACAGAATCCCGTACAGCAACATGCCGAATCCGATCAGATATTCGAACGCGAATACGATGCTCATCTGCGTCTTGATGCTGGATCGATCCAACTCTTCGTACGTCTTGCCGCCCTGGCGCAGATAAATGCCGTCGTTGAATCCCAGATCGAAGAACCCGACAAACGACGCGAGCATCAGATACAGCTGCCAATATCCGTAATTCTCCACGCCGACATGGCGCGGCGTGTACAGGATCATGACGACGCTGACCGCCAGCGACACGATTTGCGCCACCAGCGAGATCGAAAACAAACTCAATATTTTTTTCAACACCGAATTCTTCGCCATACGTTACGCCGCCTCCCCGTACAGTTTCGGCGTCTGTCGCTTGTTCGGCGACAACAGCGCGCCCAACAGAATCCACAGCAGAATTTCGAAGTGCATCGTAAAGAAATTCGGTTCGATCAACCCATGCGCCACCGTTCCCAAAACCGCGAAGACGATCGCCTTTTTGGCAGGTTGTCCGACGATTCTGCGTTTTGCCAAACGGCACACGTAGATCGCGAGCGCGAGATTGACCAACGTCCCGAACACGCCGTACAGCACGAGAGATTCCAACAACAAATTGTGCGAGCGATCGTATTGGAAACGGAAAAACGCATCCGACGGCGCCAAATTCGGATTGAAATTCTCGATCGGACCGAACGCCCAATGCCGTTTGATATTGTCCAACGTAAACTCGTACAGCATCAATCTGGACGAGCCGAACGCCTGTAAATTGCCCGTAAACAGCAAGCGGAGTTTTTCCGCCATCTTATCGACCACGGGTCTTCCGAAATCCGTCTGCGCCAATACCGCGATTGCCAGTACGCCCGCAACCGCCAATCCCAACAAAATCAGCCACGATCTGGGCAACTTCCAATCCAATGCCGTGACCAGCCGCAACGCCGCCAAAAACGCCAACACGACGTACGCGCCGAACGACAGCGTCAACAATACGCCGCATACCGAAACGCCGATCCAGAGCACGCGGTACTTCGTCTTCGGCGAAAACAAAAAGTACCCGAACGCCAACAGCAAAAACGTCGCCGCATAATTGCTCATGCCGATTCCGGCGGCGATCTCGCCTTTGTCCGAGCCGTGGATCAAAATGCCGATCGCGAGTTGCAGCGTCGTCACCGTTACGAGCCCGATCAACAGTCGCCGGATCTCCGTGCCGTCCTCGCTGGCGTACGAATACATAAACGAGAATACATAGATATAGATCAACGTCAATACGATTTCGTAAAACAGCGTTCCAAGCGACATATGCAACGCGATCGCATTGCCCGCAAACAGGATCAATCGCAATATAAAGATGACCGCCGGCACGATCGGAATCGACAATTCCGCCCGATACGCAAAATAGCACAGCGCCGCCGCCTGCAAAACGACGAATACGAGCGTCGTCGGGATCGGCAGTTCCACCGCCAATACCGAAGGATACGACGAAAAGACCGTGAAGCACAGATACGACAGTATGAAAATCGTATATCCGATCCGATGTTTTCGAAATCCAAACTGTCTTTGCCGCATATTATTCCGTGATTCGCTCCGTGGCGATCAGTTGCATGACGTCTCGCTTTAACTGTTTCGAGTATTTCTTATAGTCCGGATCTTTGCCGGATTTGAGACCGAACATCGTTCGCGCCCACGACAAAAGCAGTTTCATCGCGCACTTGCCCGTGTTCGCATAATGCCACAAATAGTAGAACGCGCTCGCAAACGTGCAGTATCTGGTAAACGCGCTGACCGCGCCGATGCTGCCCGCTCCGTAATGCACGATCGTCGCGTCGGTCGCGACCATGACTTTCCAGCCGCGTTGACGCAACTTTGCGCCGAGAATATCCTCTTCGTGATACAAAAACACGCCTTCGTCCAAATATCCGATCTGCTCCAATACGTCCGCGCGGATCAAAAAACAACATCCGGACACCATGCCGTCGAATACGATATCGCGATCGAACGCATAGTCCAGCATCCCGTACCGCTTATTGACCCCGAACACGTCCAGCCACACCAACGGTTTGTGATGCATCGCAAACCGAAACGCCGTCAACTTCGTCTTGTTGCACTTTTGCAACCCGCCGTCCGGCGTAAAGATCTTCGGACCGACGACCGCGACTTCGGGATGAGACGCGAGCTTGGCGCGCATATGCGCCACGCAACCCTCGTCGAAACGGATATCGGAGTTGGAACAAAGCAATTCCGTACAACCGTCCGCGACTGCGCGGCGAAATCCGATATTGTTGCCGTACGAAAATCCGCCGTTTCGATCGCTTTCCAAGATCGCGATCTGCGCGTCCGCGCCGAAAGTTTCGCGCAACGTCTCTACCGACTCGTTGCCGGAAGCGTTGTCGACGATATAGATCCGATCGCACGCGTCGATTTGATTTTTCAACTGCCGCGCGCAATCGATCGTTTCCGAATATTTCTTATAATTCAACAGTATTACGCCGAGCATTTATACTCCTTGTATCGCGTTCTGATACGCTTGTGCCACGCTGTTCCAGCGAAAGCACCCCCCCCCCTTAACGGCATTTTCGGACAATTTCGGGCAATCGTGCAGGATTGCGCGGATTTTTTCGGCGATTTCCTGCGGATTGTTGCTGTCGATCGCGTAGCCGACTTCCCCTTGCGGGAACTGTCCGTCGAATCCCTGTCCGGCGGAATAGATGATCGGCAGCCCTTGCGACAGCGCTTCCGCGTATACCAGTCCGAACGTCTCGTGAACGGACGGCAGGACGAAAACATCCGCCTCCCGATACAGCGGGATCAATTCTTCGTACGTTTTACAGCCGCAATACTCCGCAAAATCATACGCTTTGAGCTCGCGGAAATACGCCTCGTCGGCGATTTTTCCCGCAAACCGATACGAGATCTCCCATCCGTCCGCGCGCAAAATCTCCAACGCTTTGGCGACCGTCAATTGATTCTTATTCGCTTCGATCGTGCCGACCGTAACGACGCGCGCGCGGCGCGTTTGCGCTTCGCGCGGCGCAGCGGGTTGGTTATCAAAAAATATCGGTTCGATCCCGAACGGAATGATGTGCGTCTTGCGCTCCAAGTCCTCGCGCACTTTTCGGGGCGCGTATTGCGCGTACGCGCGTTCTTTCACTTTCTGCGAACAAAAGATTATCGCGCGCGCTTGTCGCAAGATCCGTATCGCCGCCCGCCGCAAAAACTTGTACTTGGGGAAGAAGTGATTGATATCCGAGTTCTGTACAAACACCGTATACGGGATCGCGTATTTGCGATGCAGCCGATGCGCCGCCCAGCCGTCCGTAAACAACGAATGCGCCATCAAAGCACCGTAACGAGACATCCCGTAACGCCGCTCGACCGCGCGCGCGATTTTGCGACGCTTGGGAAAGAACAGATAGCGATCAAGCTCCCGATAGCACGCCGATACCGTCGCATGTCGCGCGTTTTCGGCAAAGATCGGATCTTTGTCGTCCAAATACGTACGATTCCCCGCTACGCTCCGTTCGGAGACGGGACAGAACAAATCGTGTCCGCCGAATGCGGCGTTGCATTCTTTGAGCAGATTCGGGAATATTTTGGTCGTCACGTAATTGCTGCAAATATGCAACACCCGTTTGTCGAATTGCGGCAAACCGCGCCCCGCGATCTCCGCCAGATAATCCGCAAACTTTTCGATCGCCTCGCGCGAAAATTTCTCGGTGAATATCCGTCGCATTTCTTCGCGACGGCGCAGGCGGGTTTGCAGATCGGTCGCGGCAAAATTACGGATCGCAGTCGCAAACGCCTGCGCGTCCGCATCGCGATCCAACAAAAATCCCTCGTTGTTTCCGCAATTGATTTCCGCGGTTCCGCCGACGTCGCGGCACAAGACGGGAATCCCGAAACACGCCGCCTCCATCATCGTGACCGGCACGCCTTCGCTGTCCGAACAGTTGACGAACAGATCCGTCTCGTGCTCTCGCAGATAGCGCATCCATACGCGATTCTCCACCGCGCCGACGAACTCGTAGCGGATGTTCGCGCGCGCATCGAGTTGCTCTTTCGCTTGCTGTTCCAGCCGCGCTCTGCAATCGCCGTCTCCGAAGTGCTTCCACTCGATCTGCACGTCGTCGATCCGCGCGAGCGCATCGATCAGCCGATCCAGACGCTTAATCGCAACCATATTGGAACAGCTGACGATCCGCAGCGTCTCGGAACCGCGATACGGATTGCGCACCGCTTCCGCATCGATTCCCAGATAAAAAACTTTCAAATCGCACGGATGTTCCAACAACGGATAAATCGTATCGCGATAATATGCTTCGCCGCCATACGAAATCGGCATCAACGTATCGAGCTGATCGCCGATCGTTTTGCGATACGGCGCGACGGCGTCCGACCGCAAATACAGATCGAAACCGTGCGCTCTGGACACGAACGGACAGTGTATTTTTCCGCTTTCTTTCAGTCGCGCCGCGCAATAAGCTTTGGTCGATGCCCAATACGAATAGACGAGATCCGCGTCTGCGCACTCGCGACAAACGATCTTCGCCGATTGCCGATATACGTACTCGTACTTGGCAACGCTCGCGAATTTGCGGCGGATCGGCACGCGCGGATACAGACGTTTCAATTCCCGCATCGCGCCGCGCACCCGTTTGCCCGTCAGCGACAGCGCAGCCGCGCACAGTTTCGTCCAACGGATTTTGCGGGGCAAAACGCCGATGACTTTTACGTTGTCCGGCACGTCGTCGCACATCGCGCCCGTACCGGTCGAAATCACTGTAATGTCGTCAAAACGTTCCGCCAGCGCGCGAATCTCGTTCTGTATAAAGCAATTATCCCCGAATCGTCCGTACGGATAATTCGAAGTCAGCATGACCAATTTCATTTGCGATCGAATTTCCCTGCAAAATCCGTCGATGCGCACCGCTCCAACGGCAATTTGACAGGTTTTCCGTCAAACGAAGATTGATAGATCGCAAGCACCGTCTCCAATGCGTTTCTGCCTGCTACGGCGTCTACGTACGGTTTGCGGTCGTTGCGGATCGCGTCCGCCATATCGGCAAACAAACTCGTATGTCCGTTGCCGTATACGTTGCTGGTCTGTTCGAAGAATCCTTTCTGCTCCGCATCCCGATCCGTCTCGTCCGCAAAATCCCACACGTCGATCGCGTTCGTGGATTTTCCGCCCAGTTTGACTGTGCCGTTTTCGCCGAACAGATACAGCGTCTCTTCCAGATTCTTCGGGTAGACGTTGGTCGTGCCTTCGATCGTGCCGATCGCGCCGTTCTTGAAACGCACGACCGCCATGCCGATGTCTTCGCATTGCAGATAGTCGTGGAATTGCTGTTTGGTCACGCCGTACACTTCTTCCACGTCGTCGCCCATCATCCAGCGCAACAAATCGATGCCGTGAATGCATTGATTCATCAGCGCCCCGCCGTCCTGCGCCCAGGTGCCGCGCCACTTGGCTTGATCGTAATACGCGCGATTACGATTCCAACGCACGTGAATCGATCCGTGCGAAATCTTGCCGAAACGCCCTTCTTCCAACGCCTTGCGCATCTGTTGTACGGCGATATTGAAGCGATTCTGGTGGCATGCGGACACTTTGACGCCCTTGCTCTCGCTGCGGCGGATGATTTCGTCCGCGTCCGCGATGCTCATCGCCATCGGCTTTTCGACGATGACGTGCACGCCGTGGTCGATGCAGCACAACGCGATTTGGGCATGCAAGCCGCTCTCCGTCGCGATCGAGCACAATTCCAATTCCGGATGCTCTTCCAGCATCCGACGGTAATCGGTATAGCGGGCGATCGACGCGTCCGTCTCCAATCCGTGCTTGGACAGCACGTCTTCCATGTGCGTCGGGTCGACGTCGCAGACCGCGACGATTTGGAACCCGTTGTTGACTGCGGCTTTGATGTGATTGGTCGAGATCCGACCGCATCCGATCAGCGCGTATTTCATAGACATCTCCTTACAGCAGTTCGATCGTATCGCGGAACGTCACGTGCTTCATCGCGTTCTTGGTATCGAATACCGCCTTCGCGTTGCGCGCCACCATCTCGTAATCGACCGTCGTATGCGCGCTCGTCACGATGACGATATCGTACTGCGCGACGCTCTGCGGCGTAATCTGTTCCAAGCCCTCGTACCACTGTCCTTTGTAGCGGTATTTGGCGATAAACGGATCGTAGTAATCGATCTTGCATCCTTCTTTGCGCAGCAAGTCCGCGACGACGAGCGCCGGACTTTCGCGGTAATCGTCGATATCCTGTTTATACGCGACGCCCAGTTGCAATACCTTCGCGCCTTTGAGCGATTTTTCGAAGCGGTTGAGAATATCGGACGTGCGTTCGACCGTATATTCGGGCATCTTGTCGTTGATCATCATCGACGACTCGATCATCGACGTGTGGAAACCGTATTCGCGCGCCTTCCAGGACAGATAATACGGATCGAGCGGAATGCAGTGTCCGCCCAGACCGGGACCCGGATAAAACGCCTGGAATCCGTACGGCTTGGATTTGGCAGCGTCGAGGACTTCCCAGATGCTGATGCCCATCTTGTGGCACAGTTGCGCCAACTCGTTGACCAGACCGATATTGATGTTGCGGTACGTGTTTTCGAGGATCTTCTCCATTTCCGCGACCGCGGGCGAAGACACTTCGTGGATGTCGCTTTGCAAGACCGCGCGATACATCTTCGCGATCACTTCGGTCGCGTCCGCGCCGATCGCGCCGACGACTTTGGGCGTGTTTTTCGTCTTGTAGATCAGATTGCCCGGATCCACGCGTTCGGGACTGAATCCCAGATAGAAATCTTCTCCGCACTTCAATCCGCGGCCCTGTTCCCGAATGGGCTTGATCAACTCTTCCGTCGTGCCGGGATACGTCGTGGATTCCAGTACGACCATCGTGGATTTTTTCAAATGTTTGGCGATCGCCTGCGCGCTGTCGCGGACATAGCTGATATCGGGCTGCTGATGCGCGTCCAACGGCGTGGGCACGCAGATCGCGATAAAGTCCACGTCGCGCACAAAGCCGAAATCCGACGTCGCGCGCAACATGCCGTCCCGTACGAGCGTCGCGAGATCTTCGTCTACGACGTCGCCGATGTAGTTGTGTCCCTCGTTGACCATCTTGACTTTCGATTCCTGCACGTCGAATCCGATCGTGCGGAATCCCGCTTTCGCCTTTTCGACCGCAAGCGGCAGTCCGACATATCCCAGTCCGACGACGCCGACGACGATCTCCTTGTTGTCGATCTTGCGCAACAATTCCTGTTTCATGCTCATAATGCACCCGTCTCCTTTACCGTACCTTCGTTGAGTTCGTATTTTTTTCCGCATTTGCAGACGGCTTGTCCGTCGCAAAAATCCAATTTTTCGCCGCAAGCGCAGACATATCCTTTCACGCGTGCCGGATTGCCGACGACGAGCGCATAGTCGGGCACGTCTTTCGTCACGACGCTGCCCGCGCCGATCAGCGCGTAGCGCCCGATTCGATGTCCGCAGACGATCGTACTGTTCGCGCCGACGCTGCAACCGCGTTGCAATACCGTCTCGCGGTATTCGTCCTTGCGGCACACGTGGCTGCGCGGATTGACGACGTTCGTAAACACGCAGCTCGGTCCGAGAAACACGTCGTCTTCGCACCGCACGCCGGTATAAACGGATACGTTGTTCTGAATCTTAACGTTCCGACCGAGCACGACGCCGGGCGAAATCACGACGTTTTGTCCGATATTGCAATTCTCTCCGATCTCGCAGCCCTGCATGATATGACTGAAATGCCATATTTTCGTGCCGGATCCGATCCGACACGGCTCGTCCACATAGCTGGATTCGTGTACAAAATATTCTGCCATAGCTATCGTTTTATTTTAATATAACTAAGACGCTTTGTCAAGTCGATGGCCGACATTACGCCAACAGCGCCCGCGCGATCCGATCTGCGTCCTCGTCGCTCAGATACGGATGCATCGGGATGCTCATGACCCGTCCGCACAGCGATTCCGCGACGCGCAGATCTTCGGTATGGAAATCGTATCCGCCGAACGCCGTTTGTTTGTGCATCGGCGTCGGATAATATACCATCGTCGGAATGCCTTGTTCGCGCAATTTCGCTTGCAAGTCTTCGCGTTGCCGCGTATCGTCCAGAATCAGCGTATACTGCGCCCAACTGCTGCCGAATCCTTCCGGCACGAGCGGCGTCGTATACCGCGCTTGCAACGCCTGCGTATAGCGCGCCGCGACGCGATTGCGCGCGTCGAGTTCGTAACGGCGGAACGCGTCCAGTTTGGGCAACAGGATCGCCGCTTGCAGCGTATCCAGACGCGAATTGTATCCGATGCGCACGTTGTCGTACTTAAACGTGCCTTTGCCGTGCACCGCCAGCGACGACATCAGTTCATAATACTCCGCGCGGTCGGTAAAGATCGCGCCGCCGTCGCCGTAGCATCCCAGCGGTTTCGCCGGAAAAAAGGACGTCGTCGAAATATCGCCGAACGAACACGCCTTTTTGTCCCCGATGCTGCCGCCGAATCCCTGCGCGCCGTCCTCGATGATCGGCAATCCGTATCGGTCCGCCACGCGACGGATCGCCGGATAGTCGGCAGGCAGACCGAACAGGTCGACCGCGACGATGCACTTGGGCGTATATTTACCCTGTTCGATGACGCGACGAATCGCAATATCGAGTTTTTCCGCGTCCAGATTGAACGTCCGCTCGTCCACGTCGACGAAGATGCACTGCGCGCCTTCCAGCGCGACCGTTTCCGCGCTCGCAAAGAACGTAAACGTCGGCACGAAAACCGCGTCGCCTTTGCCTACGCCCAGGCATCGCAACGCGAGCGTCAGCGCGTCCGTTCCGTTCGCGCAGGTCAGACAGTATTGCGTGCCGCAATAGCGCGCCAATTCTTCGGACAGCGTCTTGACCTCTTCGCCGCCGATATAGTGTCCGTGTTCCAACACCCGCGCGATGTTCGCGTCGATATGCTCTTTCAACGCATGATATTGCGCGTTCAAATCGATAAACTGCATCTTATTTCTCCTTTCGTTCGCACGCGTATTGCACGACCGCTTCCAGTCGGTCGGTCAGCGTCTCGAAATCGAAGTCCGTCGCCGCCGCCCGCGCGCGTTCGCACATCTGCGTATATTCCTGTTGCGGCAACTCCGCAATTTCGACGATCGCGTCGGCGATAGCCTGCGGCGTCTGTTCTTCCGTGCTGATTCCGCAACGATAGCGGTCGATCAGGTCGTAGCGCACTTTGAGCGTAGACAAGATCGGACGCCCCGCCGCCATGTAGTCGAACAACTTGTTCCAGCTCACGCCGTAACGACTGATGCCGCTGGGTTGCACGTTGATCAGATTGAGTTGCGCGCTCCGACAGATCCCGCCGACCGCTTCTTTCGGCACGCTGCCCAAAAAGCGCACGTTCGCGATCTGCTCGTCCGCGCAACGTTTTTCCAACCGCTCCCGCTGGTCGCCGTCCCCGTAGAGATCGAAGCGCACCCACGGATGCGTTTCTCCCAGCAATTTCGCGCAGTCGAGCACCGTGTCCAGATCGTTGACTTGACGGATCGATCCCGCGTACACGACCCGAAACACGCCGTCCGCGCGCATATCGGTATCGACTTGCGACACGATTTGATCGCCGTCGATTCCGTTGTTGATATAGAAGACCTTATCGAGATCGACTTGCTTTTCCCAGCCCTTGTCCCGAATATAATCTTTGCCGCCTTCCATCGAAAAAATGATCGCGTCCGACAGCTTATACATGCGTTTTTCCTGTCCGTACAAATATCGGATGATCGGATTGGACGCGGAGATATTCTTGTATTCGACGATGGACAACGGCCACAAATCCCGTATTTCGCTGACAAACGCGATCTTATTTTTGCGTGCGTACTTCAAAATGCCGCGGTAGTTGATACAATTGCAGTCCGCGACGATCGCATCCGGTTTGGCAAAGCGTTTCATTGCTTTTGCAAACCGATTCTGGAACTGGAACATATTTAGAATCCGCTTGACGCCGCTGCCCCGATACCCGTCGCAACGGATATGCACGTACCGCAATCCGTCGTATTCGCGTTCGACGTACAAGCTTTTGTCTTCGATCAGATTCACGTCGCTGTTGTGGATCGTGCTGGCGGTCACGAGCGTCACGTCGTACCCGCGCCGTTGCAAAATCTTTGCAAAGCGTATCGTCTTGACCCGCACTTCCAGACGGGGCGGCATCGCATAATGACTGACCAGCCAGATTCTTTTCTTTTCCATTCGTTAAGCTTCCGTTACGATTTGTATTTTTTTCGCCGCAAGTTCGCAGATCTGCATCGCGCGTTGCGGCGTATCGGCTTGCGCGATCACGTATCCGACGCGGTCGGCGGAAGAATGCACGCTCCCCGCCCGATCGCCGATTTGCTTGAAGAATTCCACCGCGCGCACGCCGTCCGCGCGCTTGGCATCGTCTACGCCGCGGATCTCGCGGATCACGCCTTCCTCCGCGGACAAAAAGACGATCGCGGACGCCTTCTCGTATTTCGGCGCGAGATCGACCGCTTCCCCGACGCATTGGCGGATCGTCGCTTCGATCATGTCGATTCCGGTAGACAGCGGCACCAGATGCGAAGTAATGCAGTCTCCGCCCATGCGCGCGCCCATCTCGACAAGCTTCGGACCTTCCGCCGTCACCATCATTTCGATATGCGCGGGACCGTTCGTCAGTCCCACCGCGTCGCATGCCTGTTGCGCGATCTCGCGCACGCGATCCTGCGTCTCCCGCGCCAGCGTGGACGGCTGGGAATGTCCGGTCTCGACAAAATGCGGCGCGCCGCTCGTCTGCTTGTCCGTGATCTGCAAGACGACCGCCTTGCCGTCGCATACAAACGTTTCGACGCTGATCTCCCTGCCTTGCATGAACTCTTCCGCGAGAATCACGCCGTTTCTGGACGACGCCTGCGTATACGCATAGTGTTGCAACGCGTCCGCGGCGTCGCGCGCGAGATATACGCCGCGACTGCCGGAATTGTCCGCCGGTTTCAAGATGCACGGATACGGCAAATCGTTCGCCAACCGTTCCAAATCCCGCTTGCTTGCGATTTCCGCATACCGCGGCGCGGGCACGCCGCACGATTCGAAGCAACGAATCATCGCCGCCTTGTCGGTGCAGTTGCGAGCGCACCGCGCGTCGATGCCGCGCAACCCCGTCCGTTCGCACACATACGCGATCGCCCGCATCGGCATATCGGTCGCCGTCGTCATGATGCCGTCCGGACGGTAATCCAGGACCGCTTCCAACAGTCCCCGTTCGTCGATCGTACTGCAATTGTAATATCGGTCGGCGTACGGGATCCCGACAGCCTGCGGATTGAAATCCGCGACGGCGACTTCCATTCCCATGCGTTTGGCTTGCAATATCGCAGGCAGTTGCAGAATGCTCGCTCCTACGATCATCAATTTTTTCACGACAACGCCTCCCTCAGTATTGCGCCGATATCCGACATATCGTCGTACGCATATCTTTGATCGATCGGCAGCGACAGCATTTCCCGTTCGACCTTTGCCGCAAACGCGTCCGTGGCCCGCGCGGCGTCCGCCAACGGCCACAGTACGGGCGCATATACGCCGCGTTGCGCGAGACGTCTTTGCACGGCGTCTCGATCGCGCACCGCGATCGGCAACGAAAACGGCGCGCCGCGATCCGCCAAGTCGGGCGGCGTCAACGGTTGCACGCCGTCGATCCGCTCGATCGCCCGATACAGCGCCCGGTAATTCGCCTTTCTCGCGCTTGCGATCTGCGCGACGTCGCAATCGGCAAATTGCGCCACGCTTTGCGCATCCGCGCCGACGATACGCGTCGCCGCGTCGATCTCATGCTCCGCCGCCGCAAACATCGCGCGATAATTCTGTTTGCATTCCGCGCTCTTGCATACGCCGTAACGCAGTTTTTCGTCAAAAGCCTTGCGCCGCAATTGCGTAAAGGCATTCGGTTCGTACGCGGGTTGTTCCAATTCGCGTTTCGCGCTCAACGCAACGCCGCCGTTGACGATCCCGATGCTTTTGCGCATGCTGATTACCGTATAATCGCATCCCGTATCGTAAGCCGCCGCGTCGAAACAACTGTGCGTAACGTCCGCGACCGTCACGCAATCGGGATAGGCGCGAACGACGGATCGCACATAGTCCAAATCCGTCGCGCCGTAATACAGCATGACAAACAGCACCGCCCGTTCGCCTTTCGCAATCGTCGGGCGCGGCAAAAACGCTTCGTCGATCGGATAGAATCGGATCTCGAATCCCGCATCCGCAAACGGCTGCCACATCGAATGACAGGACAACGCCGGCATATACACGACGCGCAATCCCGTTTCGCGCGCGATCTTTGCCGCGCACAAGCCGATCGCCTCCCGCCCGCATCGCACGAACGCCTTGCCGCAAAATCGGTCAAAGTACGCGCGCAGACTTCCGCGTTCGATTATCGCGCAGTCGAATTCGCTTCCGTATTCCCGCATGCGTCCGCCTCCGATTCCTGCGATCTTGCCGTCGATTCCGCCGATACGGTTTCCGACGCCGCGCCGTCCTCGATCGCGCTTTGCGTTTCGTCCGACGGTTGCTCGTCGTCCGCAACGGCGCGGTCTTTGCTCAAATCCACATAGACGTTTTCGTGCCGCAGCACCGTTTGAATCGTTTTGAAAAAGATCTTGACGTCCATCCACAACGAAATCTTTTCCGCATAATAATTGTCGTTGCGGATTTTCAATTCCGCGTTCGCGTCATTGCGATAGTACGCCTGATTGTATCCGGTGATGCCGGGGCGCACGCGCAGAAATCCCTTGTCCTCTTCCCGATACTTTTCCAGCCAATCGGGCGGATCGGGACGCGGCCCGATGATGCTCATCCGAAACGTGAGAATATTCAACAATTGCGGAATTTCGTCCAAACTCGTTTTTCGCAAAAATCTGCCGACGCGCGTAACGCGCGGATCGTCTTCGCCGTTGTACGTCGATCCGTCGTCCAGCCGGATATCCGGCGCGTTGACTTTCATCGATCGGAATTTGCACATCCGAAATACTTTTCCGTTTTTGCCGATTCTCTGACCGCAATACAAGATCGGACCGCCGTCCTCGATCTTGATCGCGATCGCGATCGGGATCCAAATCAGGATAAAAAACGGCATCGCGATCAACGCAATCGCAAAATCCGTCAACGGTTTCAAAAAATGCTTATACATGCTTTCCCCTTACGGCGTCTATCGCGTCGATGTACGCGTCGATCACGTAGCGCACCTGTTCGTCCGTCAACAACGTATGCAACGGCAACGTGATTTCATTCTCATACGCCGCTTTTGCATTCGGATAATCCGCGATCTCGAATCCCAGCGCCCGATACGCCGTATGCATCGGCAACGGCTTATAATGCACGTTCGTCGCAACGCCGCGCTCCGCCATCCGCACGATCGCGGCATTGCGCGACTTTTCGTCCAGACCTTCCGCACGCGTCAGATACAGATGCCCGCTCGACGCAAAGTCCGCGCCGTAATGGCGCAACGTCTGCGCATATCGGGGACAAAGCGCCTCGTCGTACATGCCGATGATTGCTCTGCGTCTGGCAAGCAGATCGGGATAACGCCGCAACTGCGCCAATCCGATCGACGCCATGATATCGGTCATATTGCACTTCTGCCCGCACATCCGGATGTCGTATTCCCATGCGCCGAGCTGATTTTTCGCCAGCGCGTCTTTGCTCTGTCCGTGCAACGACCACAGCATGAATTGCCGATACAGATCGTCGCTGTCGATCCCCGCGATCTTTCGCCATACGACGGCGCCGCCTTCCGCGGTCGTCAAATTCTTGACCGCATGAAAACTGAACGACGTAAAATCCGCCCACGCGCCGCTGCGCACGCCGCCGCGCTGTGCGCCAAAACTGTGCGCCGCGTCGGCAAGAATCACAACGCGCCCGATCGCCTCCTGCAACGCGCCGTTGGGACAAAACCGATCCGCCGCGTCTTCGGCGATTCGAAGCAATCGCTCGTAATCGCATACTTTCCCGCCGATATCGACAGGAATGATCGCCTTGGTCTTCTCGTTGATCAACTCCGGCAAACGCGCATAATCCATCTCGTAACCGTCTTGCGCGATGTCGCACAACACGATCTTCGCGCCGACGTGTTCGATCACGCTCGCGCTCGCCGTATACGTATACGCGCTCGTAATCACTTCGTCGCCCGCGCCGACGCCCAAAATGCGCAGCACCAACTCCAGCCCCGCCGTCGCCGAGTTCAGACACACCGCCCGTTCCGTTCCGCAGTATGCGGCAATCTCTTTCTCGAACGTCTTCGTCTTCGGTCCCGTCGTGATCCATCCCGATTTCAGCGTATCTACGACTTCGTCTATTTCCGCCTGCGTAATATCCGGCGGAGAAAATGGTATTTTCATCTGTCCTTCCTTACCCGTCCGCAGACCGCGGTCCGCGTTTTTCTTATTATATCACATGCATTCTTCCCTTACAATATTTTGTGACATCTTTTTGCAATTACCCAAACGCGCGCGACCGACCGTCGTTTTTGCCCGTTTTCGCACCGTTTCGCCCCTTGATTTCGCAATTGCGACTTTTCCGAAATAAACGCATTCAAAGCATTGACAAGCAACCCGAAATTTCTTATAATATGAAAGACTCCGACGGCGCGAACATCGATTTCTTTGTCCGCCTCGCCCGATACCGAACGTCCCGTTCGCATCCGCGCGTCTCCGCCGCAGTCCGCCGATCCGACATCGTCATCGTCCGCATGTTAAGGAATCACAAACCTTATCTGCAAGCCGAGAACGACAACCCAAAAACTTAACAAAACAACACACGCTGCTATGGCTCAGCAGGTAGAGCACGTCCTTGGTAAGGACGAGGTCACCGGTTCAAGTCCGGTTAGCAGCTCCATTCAGTACTCTCAAAGTGTTGAGAGTACTTTTTTTGTCTACTAACACGGACAGTCCGAAATAGTGACGTTCACATAACTCACTGTCACCCGCTCACTGTTTCGTCGCCTTGCTTCTTACAAGTCCGAAAATGCAAAAATTATGAAATACCGCTTATGCGGGATCAACATTGGTCGCAGAGGTGGCTGGGCGATTACGACGTGCGATGCGCGTGTTGATCGCGATATAGACCGCGAGCAAAACCGCGATCGTCGCGAGCACGACGACGAACATGACCCACGGCGCGACCTTGTGGTCGAAGAAATAGTATTCGCAATCAAAGCCCTTGCGGATCGCTTCGACGGCTTGGGCGGGCAACTGGTCGCCCATCTCGTCCAAAATGCCGTGCATATACGCCTGGCGGAAGATAACGGTCGAATAGGTACCGGGAATAAAACCGACGAAATTCTGAATCCCTTTGCCCATGGACGAGATCGGCATATACGCGCCGCACAAAAATCCGTACATCGACGAAACGAGCGTACAGATGCCGCTCATCGCGCCTTGCGAACGAATAAACACGCCGACGATCGAAATGATCAATGATCCCATCGACACGGTCAACAGGATATTGAGCACGACGAGCAAGATATCGGCAAACGTCAGATACCATCCGACGATCGCGAGATAGATCAAACTGATGACGAGTACGATCAGACAGATCAATACCGTCGTAAGAAAATTGGCGACCGTATAGGACAGATTGAGCGCGAACTTGCCGATCGGCGCGATCTCGAATCCGCGCAACGTCTTTTTGAGTCTGTCGTCGATGCGCATATTGGAACAAAACGCGATCGTAATGCACGACGTCGACAGGATCGACGAAAAAAGCCAACTGCCCGTAAACGAATTGAGCATGCTGCGACTGATCTCGAAACCTTCCGGCAGCGATCCGACGATCGAATCTTCGTACACGCCGCGCAAGAACAGCAAAAACAAAACGATGAGAATCAACGGCGTCATCATCGAAAAGAAAAACGTCAAGCGGTCTTTGAAATACAGCCGTATATTGCGTTCCAACATAAAACGGAACGCGTTCAACTTCTCTTTCATCGAACTTCCTCCTTCAATTGCTTGCCCGTGACGTTGAGAAACACGTTGTCCATTCTGCCTTTGACGACCTCGAAATCGCGAATGTCGTCCGAATACGTCGTCAAGATTTCTTTGGCGCGGGCGATCTCTTTGACCCGAATCGTCAAAAATCCGTTGTCCGTCCGATACTCGACGCCGTCCGCGTCGAAACGCGTCGGCAAACCGTCCGCATAGTCGTAAATCTTGACGAAGTCGTAGGCGTAACGGTTCTTCAACCGATTGGGCGTATCGCCCGCGACGATCTTGCCGCTGTCCATGATAACGACGTAGTCGGCATCGCCGGCTTCTTCCATGTAATGCGTCGTGAGCAATACGGTCAACGCCTGGTCGCGGCGCAACTCGTCGAGAAACTCCCAGACGGCAATGCGCGTATTGGGATCGAGCCCGGTGGTCGGCTCGTCCAAAATCAAGATTCGGGGCGAATGGATCAACGCGCGCGCAATGTCGATGCGCCGTTGTTGACCGCCGGACAGTTTGCCGAACGGTCTTTTGATCAGATCCCGAAATTGCAGTTTGTCGGCGAGATACGACAGGCGTTGCTCGAACGCTTTGCCGCGCAGACCGTAAAGTCCGGCGCGCGATCGGAGATTGTCGTACACGCTGAGACGAACGTCCAATACGTTTTCCTGAAATACGACGCCCAGTCTGGGCTTGATCTGCGCCATGTCCTTATCGACGGAAAAGCCGTCGATCCATACCTGCCCGCCATCCTTTTCGAGCAGATTGCACAAGATGTTGATCGTCGTGCTTTTGCCGGCGCCGTTGAGCCCCAAAAACGCGAACAGTTCGCCTTCGTTGACGCAAAAGGAAATGCCGTCCACGGCTTTAACGTCTTTGAAATACTTTTTCAAATCCCGAATTTCGATTACGTGCTTCATGATTACCCCCCGTTGCGATCGCGGATATACACCCGATACAGCGCGCGGAACTGCGCGGTAAGCCGCTCGGAAATCTCGTCGTCCGACATATCGCTGTCCGCGCTTTGCATCGCCGCCAATCCGTACGAATAAATCGTCATGTCCAGATGAAAGGACACGGCGCTCGCTTTGTCCATACCGTATATCGACTGCAACGATCCGATGACTTCGACATAATAAGGATCTTGTTCCAAATCGCTCTTGTGAAACGGCCTATCGATATACAGGCGGCGAAACAATTGCTTTTCCGCTTTCGCGAATTTGACGAATCCCATTCCGTACGCTTTGTACAGCGTGTATCCGCTCTTACCCGAATACTCCGCGATGTATCGTCTATGCAAATTGCCGATATGCGCGTCCAACTCCCGTTCCAGTTCCGCCATATTCCGAAATACCGAATACACGGGCTGCGTGGAACAGCCCAAGCGTTTTGCCAGATTTCTGGCGCTCACTTCGGTTTCGGCGCGGATCAACTCGACCGCGCAGTCCAAAACGTCTTGTTTGTCGATCGTCTTGCGCATATCTCTCCGTATAAAATAACACGTGTTATATCGAAGTATAACACGTGTTATATCAACTGTCAAGCGTAGTTAAAAAGATTGGAACTCCCGATCGATCGCAAATTCCGCGCCGCTTACTCGACGATGCCCAGACAATACGCGTCGATCGACGCTTCGACGATCTTCCCGTCCGCGGTCTCGAATGCGACCTGCCAGCATCCCGTTACCGGATAATCCGCCGCGATGCGTCCGCGCATGCCTTTACACACGCCGATCTGCGCATAGGCGGGCGCGTCGCTCAGCAATTCCACGCGATCGTCTCTGCAAAACGGATAGGGCGCAAACTTGGTATGTCCGTAAAAATCCGCGCGGCGCTCGATCTTGCGCAACAGCCGTCGGGTCTGCTCGGGCAACGCGCCGATCGAACGCAGATCCCGCGGATGCACGGCGACGACGGCATAGTCTCCTTCTTGATGCGGATTGGCAAACATCGCAAAGACGAATTCCGATCCGTCGACGAACGAAACGACGGCACCGTCGCAACCCTTGCGAATGCCTTTGGCGCACAATGCTCCGAGATCGGCGATCAACTCGACCGCATCCCCGCGCCTAAGTCCCGATCGCGTATCTTCCGCCAACCCCGCCCGATATGCCGCGTACAGCCGCCGATGCATCGACTGCAACAGGTCGCGCCCGAACTTGTCGACCTTGCGGTCGTAGGTCAAAATGCCGTTGATCTCTTCTTCCACGTCGCTGAGCTGCGTATAGACGGCGGCGCACAGACCGCGTTGGGCATACGGGATGACCTGCGTATCGTACAGCCGTCGCAGCGCGGCGCGCAACCGCTCGCGGTCGCGAAAAATCTTGTATCCGAACAATTTGTTCGGCATCTGCATATGTCCGCGCACCGGCATCGAATATCCGCCGAACTCGGACAGCACAACGCAACGCGGATCGTTGCGCGGCATGCGCACCTTGCGGAAATAGACGTGCATGGACTTAAAATCGGACGTATCCTTGCCCTGATCGTGCCATCCGCTGACGCTGTCGATCAGACGCGTATCGTCGATCGAACGCACGTATCGGGTCATCTCGACGCTGTCGAACTGTCCCCAGCCCTCGTTGAAAATACACCACAAAACGATGGACGGAAACGCACGCAGATACTCGACCGTCTCGCCGACGAAATCGCGGTACCGCTCGCGCTCTCGCGCGTCGGCGCGCGCAAACGCGCGGTAATGCTTGGTATCGTCGAGCATGACGCCCGCGAACGGCAGCGCCGCGATCACGTCCAAACGATAGCGATCCCCGCCCGACACCATATCCTGCCACACGAGCATGCCCAGACGGTCGCAGTGGTAATACCAACGCCGCGGCTCGATCTTGATATGCTTGCGCAGCATGTTGAAACCGCAAGCCTTGATGCGTTCGATATCCGAGATCATCGCCCGATCGCAAGGCGGCGTCAACAAACTCTCCGGATAATATCCCTGATCGAGCACGCCGCTCTGAAAGATATCGCGACCGTTGAGTCGGATGCGGCGTTGTCCGCGCGCGTCGCAAACGCACTCGATCTTGCGCATGCCGAAGTAGCCTTGTACGCAATCCTGCCCCGCCGTCACGACGACCGTATACAAGTGCGGACACTCGGGCGACCACGGAACAAACGCGCCCATCGGAAGCGTATGCGTCCCGCCGCCGTCGACCGTCGCGCTTACGATCTCGCGATCGCCGTCCGACACGACGATGCGCGCGCAATCGATCTCTCCGCACACCGTAAAGCGCACGTCCACCGACGCGCGATCGTAATCGGGGACGCAACAAAGATCGCCGATATACGTCGCGGGCACTTGCTCCGTCCATACGCTGCCCCAAATCCCCGACTGCGGCGTATACCATATCCCGCCGCGCCGCATCGTCTGTTTGCCTTTGGGCAACGCGCTGCGATCGGTAAAATCGACGACGTGCACTTGCAGATCGTTGTCGCCCGCGCATACATAGTCGGTAATATCCAGCGTGATCGGCAAGTAGCCGCCGACGTGCAAACCGACGCGCTTGCCGCCGATCCGGATTTCGCAAATCTGATCGACCGCGTCCAAATGCAGCAACGTACGTCCCGCGCCCGCAACCGCAAACGTCCGCTCGTAAATCAAAACCTGATTGACATTGAGAATTCTGCCGACGCCCGACAAGTCGCACTCGGGCGAAAACGGCACCAAAATTTCGCCTTGCCACGCCCATGCCGCGTCGCCGCCGCAATCGACGTACTCCCGACACGATACGATCGCATAGCGCCACCGACCGTTGAGACACGTATATCCGCCGCGCACCATATCGGGACGCGGATATTCGGACAGCGGAATATCGCCGACCTCGAATTCGCCCAGATCGTCTCCGCTGCGCAATCTTACGCGCCGATCCCACGTCGCAACCGCCTTGCGGTACCGACCGTCGTCGGGCTCGAAACAAAACGGATGCGCCCGTATTACATCGACCAAACCGTACGTCATTTCGCATCACCTGCCTTCGGGGTAAGTATACGCGATCCGAACGCGATTGTCAATGTCGGCTCGACGGCGAACGGTTCGCCGCCTCGCGGTTTGCGCAACAAAACGCGGCGCCCGATGGGACGCCGCGGCTTTGCGGTCTTCTTAACCGATCAGTTATCGGTCGAATCCGACTCCTTGGACGGAGCAGACGGTTGCGCCTCGTCCTGCGCGCCGTCGATCGGCGCTTCGGCGGACGGCGTCTGCGGCTCGGGCACGATTTCGACCTTGGGCGCGGCGTCCTGACGGTAACTGTTCTTGCGTTCCGTGCGCGAATCGATCGCGTCGATGACTTCTTGCGCGCTCTTGCCGTCGAACAGCATTTCGACTTCGTTGGTGTAGATCGTCTCTTTCTCGAACAACACGCGCACCATATTGTCCATCACGCCGCGATGCTCGCGCAAAATCTCCAACGCGCGCTTGTGGCACGTATCCAAAATCGTCTTGATCTCTTCGTCGATGACGCCGCCCAACTGTTCGCTGTAACTGTGCTGCGCGCCGTAATCCTTGCCCAAGAACACTTCCTTTTCGCCGCCCAGGAAGAACGTGCCGACGACGTCGGACATACCCCATTCGGTCACCATGCTCTTGGCGATCTGGCTGGCGCGTTGGATATCGTTGGACGCGCCGGTGGAAATATCGTGGATCACGATCTCTTCCGCCGAACGTCCGCCCAGCAGCATCGTAATCATATCGAGCAGTTTGTTTCGCGTGACGTGGCTGTCGTCCGTATCGGGACGGGTGAGCGTGTAGCCCGCCGCCATGCCGCGCGGGATGATGCTGACTTCCTGCACCTGATCGCAGTGTTCGAGCACCTTGGCGATGATCGCGTGACCCGCCTCGTGATACGCGGTGATGCGCTTGTCGGTCTCGGTAATGACGCGGCTCTTCTTCTGCGGTCCCGCGATGACCTTGTTGATCGCTTCGAGCAGGTCTTCCATGACGATGACCTTGCGGTTTTCGCGCGCCGCGAGAATCGCGGCTTCGTTGAGCAAATTCTCGATATCCGCGCCGCTGAATCCGCTCGTCATGCGCGCAAGCACCTTAAAGGAAATCTCGTCCGCGAGCGGTTTGTTGCGCGAATGCACCTTGAAGATCGCTTCTCTGCCGCGCACGTCGGGAATGTTGACGTAGATCTGACGGTCGAATCTGCCCGGACGCATCAACGCCGGATCGAGAATGTCCGCGCGGTTGGTCGCCGCCATGATGATGATGCCGTCGTTTTTATCGAAACCGTCCATCTGCACGAGCAACTGGTTGAGCGTCTGCTCGCGCTCGTCGTGTCCGCCGCCCAGGCCCGCGCCGCGGTGTCTGCCGACGGCGTCGATCTCGTCGATGAAGATGATGCACGGCATGTTGCGCTTGGCCTGATCGAACAGATCGCGCACGCGCGCCGCGCCGGTACCGACGAACATCTCGACGAAATCGGAACCGGAAATCGAGAAGAACGGCACGTTGCTTTCGCCCGCGACCGCCTTGGCGAACAGCGTCTTACCCGTGCCCGGAGGACCTACCAGCAAAACGCCCTTGGGCACGCGCGCGCCCAAATGTATGAATTTGGCGGGATTTTTGAGAAAATCCACGATCTCCTGCAATTCTTCTTTCTCTTCTTCCGCGCCGGCAACGTCGGCAAACTTGACGTTGACGTTTGTATTCAGACGCGCGCGATTGCGACCGAAGTCCATCGCCTGACGGTTTGCGCCCGCGCCCTGTCGGAACAGGAAGAAAATCGCCACGCCCAAAATCAACAACGACGCGATCGGGAACAGCAGACTCGTCCATGCCGATCCTTTGCTGGGATCGTTGTAGGTGACGGTCGGCTTGACGTATTCGGTATTCGACGACAGCGCCGCGGTGATCTCGTTGTACGCCTGCGCAAAACTGCCCTCGCCGTACCGCACCGGAGCGACGGTATAGAAATCCGCGCGCTTGGTCGGATTCTTTTCGAAATCCGCTTGTTTGACGTCGGAATTCTTCTTCAATACATAGATGTGGTAATTGCCGGACACGTAGACCGCCTGCACCTGATCGTCCCGCAGCATCTGCAACACGCTGTCCGTGCCGTCGTACGGTTTGAGTTTCGGGCTCTTGCCCACGCCGCCCAAAAGCAGCCATATCAATACGATCGCCAAAGCAATCGTGATCAGGACGCTCGCCCATCTCAACACGACTGCGGTCGTATTTTTCTTCGGATTGTTTTGATTCATTTTACCTCCGCGACAGCCGAAAACGGCAATTTACGCTGTCTCTATCTTAATATAAAAGTACCCGCTCGTCAAGCGTAAGATCGACGACAAGCGGGCGCGGAGTGTAAATTTATGCTAAAATCGCCCGCATCGCAAGATCCGCGGTGCGCTGCGCCATGCGTTCCACAAAGCGCTCGTCGCGCGTACGCAGTTCCAGCAAACGATCCGAATCCGCCTCTCCCACGATCGCCATCAACCCGATATCGCCGACCCGTGTGCGTTCGGGATGAAACGCGCCGCCCGGCTTGATCCCCTGCTCGGACAGCTTGATCCTGCCGATGTCCTTGCTCTTGCCCAGCGTCGCGTCGATCACGACGACGACGTCGCCCGCGTGATAACGCCGCACCATGCGAGCGTACTGTTCGATGTTGAGCGACGTAATCGGACGGGCCATCGTCCCGTACACATACGCGCCGACGCCGCGACTGCGGAGCAAGTCCCCCACGCGCGGTCCCAAGCTGTCGCCGACGATCTTCGGCGTACCGATACACAAAAAAACCAAATTTCGCATACCGGTATTGTTGTCGCCTATGCCGCGTTTCAAACCTGCCAATTTCTTCCAGCCCGACCGAATCCGCCCTTACGGGAAATCAGTTGACATTTGTCTCGATCGGGTATATATTGATAATTGGATGACGATCATTATTCGGAACGCGACGTTCCGAGCACGGAATCCGGGAGGTTATCATGTCCTATACCGCAATTGCATTTCTGGTAATCATGCTGCTGTCGGCGATTATCGGCACACTGCGCGGTTTTATCAAAACGCTGTTCAGTCTGCTCTCGACGATCGGCGCGATTGCGCTGACCGTATTCGTCGCGCCGTATCTGAGCAATGTGCTCGGCAGCCAATCGGTATTCCAGAATATGGGTTCGATCGGCGGCATCGTCGCGTATGCGATCAGCTTTATCGTGATCTTTCTCGTGGCGTTGCTCGTACTCAAAATCATCTGCTCGATCATCAACCGCGTGTTGTCCAAAGCGCCCGTGTTGTCCAAACTCAACCGTTTTCTCGGTCTGATCCTCAATATGGCGCTCAGCTTCTTCCTGTGCATCGTCGTCGCGTACTTCATCGGTCTGTTCGGATCGACCGGCGCGGGACAGGCGATCATCGCGGACGCGCACAAAGACGCGCTTGGCTCGTGGCTGTTCGACAACAACTGGATCGATCAATTGATGCAGATGCTCGCAAGCAAAAACGCGACTTTTGCCAAACTGCTGGAAATGTTGCAGCAGTTCGCGAATCCGCCCGCCGAGGAGCCCCCCGCGGACGTCGCGCGCTTGCTGGCAAGCGTCGCCGGCGCGATTTGATCATCGCCGATACATCGCATATCGCTACGCCCGTCTCCGCAAGGAAGCGGGCGTATTTTTATAACAGCAATTTGAGCAGCGCGTATCCGAGAATGCCGCCCGCGCCCGCGCCGAACGCGACGCCCGCGCTGTCCGGACCGCCCAACGCCGTCTCGATCGCAATCGCGACCGCGCCGAGCGCGACCGACGCGCCGATGCAAGCGACCTTGCGACGGGACAGCCCCAACAGCGCCGCGCCGGTCAACACCGCCGCCGCGCCGACGAAAAACAACAGCCAGTATTCGTATGTCAGCATAGCCCGCTCCCGTCTCTATGTTTATCGCGCGAATCGCCGAATTATGCGCCGCGGCGATCGCATTCGCGCAAAATAGGGGTTGTCAGAAACGCGCGTTTTGTGTATAATAATCGTATGGCGCAACGTTTGGCTAAATGGCACCGTCTGGATAATTCCGCCAAGATCTATCCAATGATGGTCAATAAACAGAATCAGAATTTGTTTCGGATCGCTTACGAGATGCAACAACCCGTAGATCCGACTCTGTTACAGCAGGCCTTGGAGCTGACGTTGACGCGCTTCCCTTCGTTCAAAGTCAAATTGATGAAAGGTATATTCTGGTATTATTTCGATACCAACGATATGAAACCCAAAATCCACGCGATGGACGATGTCGCGTACGCCAAGATTACGCACAACAATTGCAACGGCTACCCGTTCCGCGTCAACTGGTTCCGCAACATGGTCGCGGTGGACTTCTTCCACGCGGTGACGGACGGCGCGGGCGCGAACGAGTTCGTCAAAAGTCTGATCTATACCTATCTCAATCTCGCCGGACACAACATCTACCCGGACTGCAAAATCAAGACGGTCGGATCTCCGATCGATCCCAAAGAGTTGGAAGACAGCTTTGTCGCCAATTATCGCAAAGTCCGGCTCAAAGATCTGCAAATCAATTCGCTCAAAGGCAAACCGGCTTACCGCATCCAAGGCATTTTGCTCGAAGGCAACGGCAAAGGCATCCTGCACATGTATTGCGACGTGCGCAAACTGCTCGACATATGCCACGACATGCATTGCACGATCACCGAATTGCTCGGCGCACTGCTCATTCTCTCCGTCTACGAGACGCAGGTCAAGGACAACCCCGCGAAAGTAGACGATATGCAACTGTTTTTGCCGATCAATCTGCGCAAGTTTTTCCACTCGCGCACGCTGCGCAACTTTACGCTGTTTTCGCGCGTTTCCGCCGATTGGAATACCGATATGCAATTGGAAACGCTGATCGCGCGCATTCACGATTCGCTCGCGCGAGATATGGACAAACAACTGCTCAGCGACAAAATCGCGACGACGGTGCGCGGAGAAAAATTTATGCTGTTCCGCCTGATGCCGTTGTTTCTCAAAAAAATCGTCTTTAACGTCGGCAACGTCTTTTTCGGCAAGAACAAACGCACGGCGACGTTCTCCAACATCGGGATCGTCGATCTGCCCGAAGACATGCGCGCGCATGTGCGGCACGTCCATTTTACGATCGGCGCAAACCCCAAATCTCCGTTTACGATGACGGCGGCGTCGACGTTCGGGGAACTGTGCATCTCGTTCGTCCGCGCGTTCGGGAGTACGGATATCGAACGCAGATTCGCGCGGTATTTGACCGATCTGGGCATCGACGTATCCGTCGCGTCCAACTTCTGGGAGGTGGATCATGCGCTGTAAATATTGCAACGTCGAAGTGCTCGGTCAGGCAACGCTCTGCCCGCTGTGCCACGAAAAATTGGAACCGGACGGCGACGCGTCTCAAATCGCGCCGACCTATCCGCCCAAACGCGCGCGCAAACGCACGCGGCATACGCATTTTACGTTCAACAATGTCTATTTGTTCGTCGCCGCGGTGCTGTTTTTGATCGGACTGACCGTCAATCTGATGCTGACGCCGCGCGTACAGTGGTTTTGGCTGATCGGACTGGTCGCGCTGTACGGATTCCTGTTGATCCGTTATACGATCCTGTCTGCGCACAGCATCGGCATGAAAATCTTACAGCAAGCCGCGATGATTCTGATTCTCGTGCTGGCGTCGTATCAAGTATTCCGCCATGTGCGGTTGGACGCTTATCCCAAAAATCTCGCGCTCGAAATCGCGTTGCCCAGCATTCTGAGCGTTTCGACGCTGGTCATGGGCATTCTGACCGCCGTCCACGCGCGCAGACGCCCGTCCGTGTTGATTGACTGCATGCTGCTGTCCGCGCTCGGATTGCTGCCGCTGATCCTGTATTTCGCCCGCGTGCTGCAAACGCTGTACGGCGGAATCGTCAGCGCATGCGTGAGCGCGATTACGATCTTGTGCTGCCTGTTTTTCGGCAGACACGAACTGGGCGAAGAGTTCCGCAAAAAATTCCATCTGTGAGCAACGCTCCGCCCGATCGGGACAGTCGAATCGACTGTCTTTTTTTGTTTATCCCCTTGTCAAAACGGCGGGCATGGTATAAACTGTAAGTAATCCGAATATATCGTAACGTCCAACGGACGTAAGGGAGATACATTATGTTTTTGATCGGCATCGACATCGGCGGCATGAGCATCAAGGGCGGCATTGCGACGCTCGCGGGCGAAATCCTGTACAAAGCGACCGTGCAGACGCATCTGCAATATACGGACGAACATCCGATCACGGAAGACATCGCCAAATTGATCGAAAATCTGCTCGAACAGTCGGGCAAATCGCTGACGGAATTTTACGGCATCGGCATCGGCTCTCCGGGCGCGATCGATTCCGCGCGCGGCGTGATCCGCTACGCCAACAATATCCGCATGCAGAACGTCCCCGTCGTCGAACAACTGCACGAACAGTTTAACCTGCCCGTCTTCATCAACAACGACGCCAACTGCGCCGCGCTCGGCGAATACGTCTACGGCGCGGGACGCGGATACGACGACGTGCTGTTCGTCACGCTCGGAACGGGCGTGGGAAGCGGCATCCTGATCGGCGGCAAGTTGTTCGAAGGTCGCGAAGGCGGCGGCGCGGAATGCGGTCACATGTCGCTGTACCGCGACGGCGAGCCCTGCACGTGCGGCAGAAAGGGCTGCTGGGAAGCCTATGCGTCCGCAACGGCGCTCATCCGCATCACCAAACAGGCAATGTTGCGCCATCCCGAATCCCTGATGCACGAGATCGCGGAAGCGGATAACGCCGTCAACGGCAAAACCGCCTTTCTCGCCGCCAAACGCAACGATCCCGCCGGACAGTCCGTCGTGGACGAATATATCCGCAACATCGGCGACGGTCTGGTCAATCTTGCCAACATCTTCCGTCCGGAAGTCATCTTGATCGGCGGCGGCATATCGCACGAAGGCGCGTATCTGACCGACCCGCTGCAAAAGATCGTGGACGAAGAAAACTTCGGCGCGGCGTTCAACCCGCGCGTCGTCGTCAAAGCCGCTTCGCTCGGCAACGACGCGGGGCTGCTCGGCGCCGCCGCGCTCGTCGTGACCAACTGCGTCAAAGCCTGATCGCATCCCGATCGCAATGTTGCCCGTACGTCGTTCGTACGGGCTTTTTGCCGTCAAAAAGCGAGCGCCGTCGATCGGCGCTCGCTCGTTGTCCGTATATCGGACGTTATGCTTTCTGCTCGTCGTCGGACGGCTGCTCGCTCGACTGCGGATCTTGCGGCTGTTCGTCCTGCTCTTCTTCGTCTGCGTGCGGCACGACCGTAAACGCTACGACGTTGCCCTCGCCGCGCATACGCATGACCTTGACGCCCTGCGTATTGCGTCCCATCTTGGAAATCTCGGCGGCGCGCACGCGGATGATCGTGCCGTTGTCCGCAATGATCATGACGTCGTCGTTGTCGGGATGTACGAGTTTGAGATTGACGACGTTGCCGGTCTTGTCGTTGAGCACGCCGACCTTGACGCCCTTACCCGCTCTGCCTTGCAGGCTGTACTCTTCCAAATCCGTACGCTTGCCGTAGCCGTTGGCGGTAATCGTCAGCACTTCGCAATCGTCGCGTACGATCGTCATATCGACGACCGACTCGCCGCTGTCCAGCTTGATCGACTTGACGCCCTGACTGGTGCGTCCGGTCGGACGAACCGTCTCTTCGCTGAATCGAATGCACTTGCCGCCGCTGGACGCCATAATCAATTCGTCCTTGCCGCCGGTCAACTGCACGCCGATCAATTCGTCGCCGTCGACCAACGAAATCGCAATCTTGCCGTTGGACTGAATGCGCGCAAACTCGTCCAAAGACGTCTTCTTGATCAAACCGTACTTGGTCGCCATCATCAGATAGCCCGCGCTGTCTTTGGGGACGGGGATATATGCTTGAACGACTTCGCCCGGCTCGAGATTGAGCAAATTGACGATCGCTCTGCCCTTGGACGCGCGTCCCGCTTCCGGAATCTGATAGCCCTTGATCCGATACACCTTGCCGCGATTGCTGAAAAACAGCAGATTGTCGTGCGTGCTGGTCGCCATGACGTTCTCGACGAAATCTTCTTCCTTGGTCTTGTGCGCGGAAACGCCGACGCCGCCGCGCCGCTGGGCTTTGTATTCGTCTACCGGCATGCGCTTGACATAGCCGTTGTGCGTGATCGAGATCACGACGTCTTCTTCTTCGATCAGATCTTCGATGTCCAGATCGGAATAATCGTACGTGATTTCCGAACGGCGCGCATCGTTGTATTTGTCGCGGATCAGCGTCATCTCTTCTTTGATGATCGCGATCACGCGTTCGGGACGGGCGAGAATGTCGCGATAATCCTCGATCGAACGTTCCAGTTCTTGGAACTCGGCATTGAGTTTTTCCACTTCGAGCGCGGTCAACCGCTGCAACTTCATGTCCAAAACCGCCGCAGCCTGCCGCTCGCTCAACTCAAAGCGCGCCGTCAGATCGCCGATACAGCTCTGTCTGTCTTTGGCAGCCTTGATGACCGCGATCACTTCGTCGATATTCGCGAGCGCCTTGACCAGTCCGAGCAAGATGTGCTCGCGCTCCAACGCCTTGTCCAGATCGTACTGCGTGCGGCGCACGATGACGGATTTTTGGTGCTTGATGTACTCTTCCAGGATCTGTTTGAGATTGAGAATCCGCGGCGTGCCGTCTACCAACGCGAGCATGATCATCGAGTTGGAAATCTGCAATTGCGAATGCTTGTACAACAGATTGAGCACGACTTGCGGGTTGACGTCCTTCTTGATCTCGATGACGACGCGCATGCCGTCGCGGTCGGATTGCTCGTGAATGTCGCTGATGCCTTCCACGCGCTTTTGTTTGACCAGATCGGCGATCGACTCGATCAGTTTCGCCTTGTTGACCTGATACGGAATCTCGGTGATGATCAAGCGCGATTTGCCGTTGTGCATCTCTTCGATTTCGACGCGCGCGCGGATGATGCAGTTGCCGCGTCCGGTGCGGTACGCTTTCTTAATGCCGCTCGATCCCATGATCAGCGCGCCGGTCGGATAGTCGGGCGCGGGAATATATTCCATCAACTCCTCGATGTCCATTTCCGGATTTTCCAACAGCGCGATCGTGCCGTCGATGACTTCGCCCAGATTGTGCGGCGGGATCGACGTCGCCATACCGACCGCGATACCGTCCGAGCCGTTGACGAGCAAGTTGGGATAGCGCGCAGGCAGGACGACCGGCTGTTCGCGCGTGTCGTCGAAGTTGGGATAAAAATCCACCGTCTTCTTGTCGATGTCGCGCAGCAGCTCCGCCGCGATTTTGCTCAGACGCGCTTCGGTATACCGATACGCCGCCGCGGGATCGCCGTCCACGCTGCCGAAGTTGCCGTGTCCGTCCACAAGCGTGCAACGGATGCTGAAATCCTGCGCCAAACGCACCAACGCGTCGTATACCGACGAGTCGCCGTGCGGGTGGAATTTACCGAGCACGTCGCCGACGATGAGCGCGCATTTGCGGTGCGGCTTCTCCGCGGTCAGTCCCAGTTCGTTCATGTCGAACAAGATGCGGCGATGCACCGGTTTGAGTCCGTCGCGCACATCCGGAATCGCGCGCGAGACGTTGACCGCCATCGCGTACGCGATAAAGGATTTTTTCATTTCGCCTTCGACTTCCACGTCCACGACGTTAGTCTTGGCAAGCATTTCCTCGATATCTTTTTTGACTTCGTTCGCAGCCATAATCTCCTCCTTATACGTCCAGATCGGTGACCAGATTCGCGTTCTCTTCGATAAAGACGCGTCTGCGCTCCGGCTCGTCGCCCATCAGCAACGCAAACAGATCGTTCGCGCGTTCGGCGTCTTCCATCGTCACGCGCAACAGCGTGCGAGATTCCGGATTCATCGTCGTGTCCCACAGCTGTTCCGCATCCATTTCGCCCAGACCTTTGTAACGCTGGATTTCGCCCTTGCGTTCGATGCTGACCAAGAATTCTTCCAGCGACGGATCGTCGTAGAAATAATGCTCCTTGCGGCTGCCCTTTTCCGTGACTTTGTACAACGGCGGCTGCGCGATGTACACGTGCCCTTGCTCGACGACCGGACGCATGAAACGATACAGGAACGTCAGCAACAAAATACGGATATGACTGCCGTCCACGTCGGCATCGGTCATGCAGATGATGCGATCGTATTTGAGCTTGGAGATGTCGCACTCTTCGTTGATGCCGCACCCGAACGTCGTGATCATATTCTTGATCTCTTCGCTTTCAAGCACGCGGTGCAGTCTCGCCTTTTCCACGTTCAGGATCTTACCGCGCAACGGCAGAATCGCCTGGAATCTGCGGTCTCTGCCCACCTTTGCCGTGCCGCCTGCCGAGTCGCCCTCGACCAGATAGATCTCGCACTTGCGCGGATCTTTCTCCGAACAGTCTGCAAGCTTGCCGGGCAACGTCGTCGATTCCAACACGCTCTTGCGACGGGTCAGATCTCTGGCGTTGCGCGCCGCGTCGCGCGCCTTTTTGGCATTGATCGCTTTGAGAATGATCTCGCGCGCCTCTTTGGGGTTCTCTTCCAAATATTCGCCGAACTTTTCGCCGAATACCTTGGTCACCGTGCCGCGCATGAAGCTGTTGCCGAGCTTGGTCTTCGTCTGACCCTCGAACTGCGGATCGATCAGCTTGACGCTGACGATCGCGACGAGACCTTCGCGGCAATCTTCGCCGGACAGCTTTTCTTCGTTTTTCAGCAATTTCAGCGACGTGCCGTAATCGTTGAACAATTTGGTCAACACCGCCTTAAAGCCGTCCAAATGCGTGCCGCCTTCGTGCGTGTTGATGTTGTTGGCATAGCTGTAAATCGTCTCGCTGTAACTGTCGTTGTACTGCATCGCGATCTCGACTTGATAATCGTCCGTCTCCGCATGAATGTACAGCGGCGATTCGAGCACGCCTTGCTTGTCGTTGAGTTTGGAAATATACTCGACGATACCGCCTTCGTAATGGAACTCTTCGCGGTTTTCTTTGAGCGGACGGCTGTCTTTGAGCACGATCTTCAAGCCCTTGTTCAAAAACGCCAATTCCTGCAAACGGTGGCGCAACGTCGCATATTCGAACTCCGTCGTCTCGAAGATCTCCGGATCGGGATAAAACACGATCTTGGTACCGCGCCGCTGCGTCGAGCCGACTTCCGCCAACGCGCGCTGCGGGATGCCGCGATTGAACGTCATCTTATACAATTTGCCGTTCTGCGCGACTTCGACGTCCAGCCACTCGCTCAACGCGTTGACGCACGATACGCCGACGCCGTGCAAACCGCCCGAAAACTTGTATCCGCCGCCGCCGAATTTGCCGCCCGCATGCAGCTTGGTCAATACGACTTCGACCGCGGACTTGCCTTCCTTGGCGATGATGCCGGTCGGAATGCCGCGTCCGTTGTCCGTGACCGCTACCGATCCGTCCTGACAAATCTCGACTTCGACGACGTCGCAATATCCCGCCATCGCCTCGTCGATCGAGTTGTCCACCACTTCGAATACGAGATGATGCAACCCGCGCTCGTCCGTCGAGCCGATGTACATGCCCGGACGCTTTCTGACGGGATCCAGACCTTCCAAGACCTGAATATTGTCTTGGGTATAGCCGTTCTTGTTTTCGCTCATACGAGTCCTCCGTATCATAATTGGTTTTCGCAACGTGCGCACGCGCGCGTATACGCGAGTATTATAATATTATAATTATTATAGCATATGCAATTGTCTTTTTCAAGTTTTCGCAACAATTTTTTTATCGATTTCCGACGCTCGGCACTGCAAATCCGCGCTTGTCGCTCCGTAGCGCAACCAAGCAACGGCAACCGCGGCGCCGTTCCGCGTGCCGCGCGATCTTCGCCGCGCCGAAGTCCGAAATCGACGTCCGATCGCCTGTACGCGCCCAACAAAAATTTACCGAAAAACGCTCAAAACAAAACCTTTCTGCAAGCATAACCAAACGCTTGCCGCTCCATTCTGTTTTACAGAGACGCCAATATCCTGTTCGAGATCAAAAGCCTTACGGTTGCACAACAGCGCCAAAAAAGCAATGCCGTCGCGCAAATGCAACGGCATCGAAATTGCGATCGAAATCCCTCAAAAAAATCGCCTAAAAACGGCGATTTTCAAGCGTTTTTGATGGATTTCACGTCAAGGCAACGCCGATACCAACATCGTCAACAGCGGGATCGTAACGACGCTCGCGCTCGTCCCCAACAAAACCATATTTGCCGCCGTCTCCTGCCCTTCGCCGAGCAATTCGGCAAAATTGAGCACGACGCTCGCAACCGGCGTACAGAACATGATAAACAACGCCTCGCGCACATAGCGCTCGATCGGCAAAAACCACACCAGCAACAAACCGATCAACGGAAACGCGATCTGTTTGAACGCAATCGTCGCGTATTGGAGCTTGGACGTAAAAAGCCCCTTGATCGGCACCGTCGCCAAACGCATGCCCATAATCAACATACACAGCGGCGTCGTCATTCTGCCGAGCAACGCGACCGCATCGCCCAATACGCCCGGCAGCTTGGTTCCGGTCAAAAACAACGGCAACGCAACGATCAGCGCGATCGTCGCCGGATTGATCAACGCCTTGCGCAGGCTGATATAGCGCTTGTTGCGCGTAATGATCGCGGATCCGACCGTCCAGCCCATCAGATTCATGCCGAGCAGATACGCGACGGAAAACGCCGCGACTTCCGGACGGTCCGGATAAATCGCCTGCAACAACGGCAAGCCCATAAACGCGCAGTTGCCGAACGCAAACGCGACGTTGGCGACGCGATAGCGCACGTCGTCGGACTTGCGGCGCAAGAGTGCGAACATGACGCCCAACACCGCCGCCTGCAACAACACGGACAGCGCGAATACGATCCCCATATCGGCAAGCAACGACGGCGTATAATCCGCCTGATCCAGCGAATACACGGTCAGACAAGGCTGACAGACGTACATCAGAATCGCCGCAAACGACGAGATGCTCTCCGCCTTGACCAAACGCGTCTTGACGCAGACGAATCCCGGCACCGCGTACAGCAGCATTATCCCGACGGACATGAGCGTAATCAAAAAATATTGCATACGCAAATTGTATGCTTTTCGCCGACGAATGTCAACGCATTACACCCGATTGCCGTGCCCCGCTTCGTCCGATCATAAAAAAGAGCGACCGCTTGGGTCGCTCTTGCATATCGGGAATCCGATCAGTCTTTTTCCGCCGGATGCGCGGTAATGTACGTCTTTTGATCCGCCTCGGTCATAAACTTGGGCAACAAGCCGTCTTCGGTCTTATCGCTCTCTTCGTAACCGCTGACGATCTGCGCTTTCAACAAATCGTTGCCGAACGCAAACGTCGAATACTGCATCCGATACAGGTAACTGCTCTCGTCGGTATTGATGAAATACAGATACCCGTTGAGCCGCGTCGCCGCCAGCCACGAAGAAGATACCGTGACGTCGCTGAGTTTTTCTTCCTGCGGATATTCGGTATCGTATCCGGTGCAGCGCATGAGTTTGTTGCTGACCAGATAATACATATAATCTCCCTCGAAGAACAGCACCGTCGGCGCCGCCGAATACGCCTGCGTCTTGACGGTATTGTTGGATCCGCTGACGAGATCGGTGATCGGCTTATAGATCACGACTTCCGCCGCAGCGGTCGTCATCAGACCCGCGCCGATCGGCGTCACGCCGCTCAGCGCGCTGTTGGCGTACTTGACTTCTTTGGTCTTATCGAATTTCGGTTCCTGCACGTTGTCGAACGTAAATCCGTACGTGCCCGCCGCGCGATCGCCGCCCTGCGCGGTACGCGTGTAGTACAACGTCTTGGTCGCCGCGTCGTAACGGATCGGCGATACGCTCATCTGCTCGGCATACGGTACATCGCCTTCCGTCGCGGAAGCAAACGTCTTCTCGTCGATCAGTTTGACGAAATCGCCTCCGGCAACCGACATATAGACTTCGTTGGCCATCACGTTTTTTTGCTCGCTCGCTTTGGTCAGGAAGATCGCGTCGCTCTGCTTGGTGAACATGACGGAGGAGACTTCTTCGCAAATCGTATCCGTCTGTCCGATCTTGTCGTCGGTAAAGGATACGCGCATGACTTTCTTATCCGCAGAATCGTAATAGACCAGCGCGCCCGCCGTCACGATGTACTGCGTGGACTCGCCGTTGACGATCGCAATGCTCTGCGTCTTGCTGCCGTCCGTCGTCGTACGCATGAATTCCAGCGTGGACGTCAGCACCTTGTTCTGATTGTCGGTCTTGGTGCTCGAACTGACATAATAGATCCATTGTCCGTAAATGTAGATGCCGCCGTCGGCGTACGTCGTATGGAACATCTTGGGCACGACGACCGCCGTCTCGCTCAAAGTGCCGTCGTCGTTGAGCTTGCTCTTCATGATGCTGCCCTTGACGGAAGCCTTGCCGAAATAGTTGTCCGTCGGCTTGGTAATGGAAGACGTGCTCTCCATGCCGTTGACATAATACACGTAACCGTCCTGCATGACGGCAAGCGAACCGTTGTTGGTCGTTTCGCCGTCGGTCAACGGTCCGACCGGTCCGTACTTAAAACTCTGACATGCGCCGAGCGTCGCGCAGAGCGCAACCAATGCGACGATGACGAGTGCGATTACGGTTTTTCTGTTTCTGCTCATATCTGTCTCCTAACGATATTCGGGTCATTTTACATAACGCTAGTGTAATTATAATATAATAAATTTAAGAATGCAATCTCTTTTGTATCAATTATTATCGGAAGGAGTTGTTTTATGCGCAAATTTACGCAAATGACGGGTTTCGTACCGCCGCAAATCCCTGTGACGGAACCGCCCGCCGACCCGCAGACCCAACTGCTGCAATCCGTCCTGCCGATGCTCTCCGCCCCCGAACGACCGCCCGTCGCGCCGCAAGCGCCCCCGCCGTCGCCCGCGATCGAAGATCCGTTGGCGTTGCCCGCCGAACAGGCGGAATATCTGCGCGCGCACGAGCGCGCCGTACAGTCCATCCTGTCCGCGCCCGCCGCAAACCGCCTCTAAACCGTCGCGCCGCGCATCCGCTCCCAGTCCGCCTGCGAACGGCAAGCCCAGTCGACCGGATCGCGTCCGTGCGCCTGCAAAAACGCATTGGCTTGCGAAAAATGCCGGCATTCCAAAAATCCTTGATAGAACGACAACGGGCTGGGATGCACGCTGCGCAAAATACAGTGGCGCGGATTGGTGATGCATTCCGCCTTGCGTTTGGCATAGCCGCCCCACAGCAGAAACACGATCGGATCCGGACTATCGTTGAGCAAGCGGATCACCGCGTCCGTAAAACGCTCCCAACCTTTGCCCGCATGGCTTTGCGCCGCGCCGCGGCGCACGGTCAACACGCTGTTGAGCAACATCACGCCCTGATGCGCCCAGCCGGACAAATCTCCGTCCGTCGTCGGCGCAATGCCGAGATCGTATTCCAAAGCTTTGTAAATATTGACCAAAGACGGCGGACACTGCACACCCGGATTGACGCTGAAACACAAACCGTTCGCCTGTCCTTCTCCGTGATACGGATCTTGTCCCAAAATCACGACTTTCACCTGTTCGTACGGCGTATACGCAAATGCGGACATGATCCGATCCATCGGCGGATAGACGGTGTGCGTGTGGTATTCCTGCCACACGTACGCGCGCAATGCGGTATAGTACTCCTGCGCCGCTTCCGACGATAAAAGCGCGTCCCAACTGTTGTTCAAATGCGTAGCCATAAGCAAATTTCTCCTATGCTCTATCATACCATCCGCGCCGTCGTCTGTCAACCCGACGCAATCCGCGACGCGTATGCCGCAAAACGTTGACATCGCGCCCGATCGGGCGGTATCATATACGTATGATCGATACGCATACGCATACGTGCCATTCGCACGACTCCGCATTATCGCCCGAAGCGCTGCTGCAAGCCGCATCCGAAAAAGGATGCGAATTGATCGCCGTGACCAATCACTGCGATCGCGACATCGTCGGCGTCCGATCGTGCGCGCATATCGCGCAGCTCGACGTAGACCGTACGTTTCGGGAACTGTCCGCCCTGCAAGCGCGCGCCGGCAACCGTACGCGCGTCTCCGTCGGACTGGAATGCGGCTGGGCAAAATTTTGCGAAGCCGACTATGCCGAAATTCTGTCCCGCTATCCGTGGGATTACGTCATCAATTCGATCCATATGACCGATGGCGAAGATTTGTATATGCCGTCGTACTTTGCGCATCGCGACAAGATACAGGCGTATACGCTGTATCTGCAAAGCGTGCGCGCGTCGCTGGACGCGCCCTATCCGTACGAGACGATCGGACACATCGGATACGTCATGCGCAAAGCCCCCTATCCGGACAACGCGATGCGCTATGCCGACCACGCCGATCTGCTGGACGAGATCCTGCGCGCGCTCGTCGAAAAAGGAAAAGCGCTGGAACTCAATTCCAACGCCAAAGGCACGCAACAGTCGCTGTTGCCGTCCCGCGAAATTCTCGTCCGATACCGCGAACTGGGCGGCGAATTGCTGACATTCGGATCGGACGCGCACACCGCCGACCGCATCGGCGACAAATACGATATCGCCGCGGCAATGGCGCGAGAAGCTGGATTTCGATACTTCTTCGGATTCCTGCAACATCGTCCGATCGCATTCCCGATCGAAAGTTAACGCGTTTTCCCGCAACGCAAAATCATCCCGCGACGCGTCGGTACGCCTCTCCGCCGCATAGGCAAATCATCTTGATCGCATCCGAATCGAATTCGCGCGCATACACGCGGTAGCGTCCGCTGAACGCGCCGCTCGCGCGCACGTGCAGATCCGTCGTACCGCTCGGACACAACCCGTAGCGTACCGCGGTATCCGCATCGACGACGCTGCCCGAAGGAATCGCCGCCGCTATCGCCGCAAGCGAGACTTCCGCGTCCGCGCGCCGAACCGTCGGTGCGGCGGGCACGATTTCGACCAACCGTTCCGCAAGCGCGTCGTTCCATGCGCGGACCTGCTCCAACGTCACGCGCCGCGCGATGCGATACGCGTATCCGTTGCGGACGGTCGCGCTCATGCCGTCTTCCGAAAGCCGATCGGCAAAATCTCTTTCCCGATACCGCGCCGATCTCGCGATGCCGCGAGATTGACAAATCTCGGCAATCAACCGCCGCACCCTGCGCGATGCCAAACCCGATCGCACGCGGATTCGAGTCGGCAAATCCGCGCCGGATTTGCGCATCCCGACGTTCTCGTGACGATAGCGTCGCGCGTCCAATTTGTCGGGCGCGATCGCCAGATCGACGACGAGCGTCTTGCCGAGCACGCTCAAACGCGCCACCGATCGACGATGCGCGCGAAACGTCTGCTTAAATTTGCCGAACCGCTCGCGCAACCCGTACGAGCACAGGCAATTGCAAATCTCTGTGTAAAATCGTTTGGAATCCTTATCCAACAAGCGCAATCGGACGTCGAGCGTCCGCTGCGGTTTGAGCCTTGTTTTGTCGTCGACGATCCGACGCCATGCGCCGCCGTCTGCGCGCTTTGACCCGCGTCGCGCAATCGGACAGTCCTCTTCACCGCTCGCCGCCGTGCAAACCCGCCTTAGATCGACGCTGACATCGGACATGCAAACGATGCGCGCGTCGGTCTCTTCTGCATTGCGCCGCCGCATCGGACGATAGAATGCCGCCGTAGCGTTGCAACGCGCCGCAGCGATCAGCGCCCGCATACGGGACGCGTAACGCACGCGCCGCGCGACGTCCGCCCACGCGATCGCCAATCCCGCAACGCATATCGCGCATATCGCGATCGCAACATACCGATACGGCATCCATGTCCGATCCAATAACCGCTCCGCCATTGATCCGCGCTCCTTTGCGATGTCACGCATGCAAAGTATGGACCGCGCGCATCGCGTTTATGCAGTCTACACCGACAAAACCGCGGTTGTAAGCAACCGTTCGCGCAATTGCATCCAGTCGGACGCGATCGTCGCATTCGCCGCCGACCGTACGTCTCCGAATCCCCATCCCGCGCCGATAAAGGATATACCCGCCGCAAGCGCAAACCGCGCGTCCACCGCGCTGTCTCCGACATATATGCATTCGTCTTGCGACTCGACGCCGCACGCCTGCGCAAAAATATGCCACATCGTCGCATCCGGTTTGGTCGGCACGCCGACGCGACTGCCTACCGTACAGTCGATCGCATCGCCGAACAAATACCGTACAAGCGCTTTCGCCGCGCCGTCCTGCTTGTTGGAAATCACGCCGATCTTCCAACCCGCCGCCCGCAAGTCCGCGATCGTCTCGCGCGCGCCGTCATAGACGCGCGGCGCGCGATACATATTGCGCTCGTAACTGCGTCGGAACAAATCCATCGTATGCTCGTCCGGATACGCGTGCGAAACGCGTTCCAACAATTTATACGGTCCGTCTCCGATCGCGCGCCGAACGTCCGCAAGCGTGCATTGCGGATAGCCGCATGCAAGCAACGTCTCGTTGACGGACTGCGTCAAATCGGCAAGAGAGTCGATCAACGTCCCGTCCAAATCCAAAATCAGCCGTCTCATATCGCGTCCTTATCCTGCACGACGACGATCGCGCACCCGGACGCGACGCAGATGCGGACGCAATCGCCCGTCATCTCGTTGCTGACCCCGATCGCCGACTGTCCGTCCAATCGCAAGTCGCGCACCGGATATTCCAACCCGCTCGCCGATACAACAGTCGGTTGCCAAGCGAACAACGACAGATAGCGGGATGCGTCGGATTTGAGTTCCAACGTATCGCGCACAAAATATACGGTCTCCCGCATACCGACGATGCGCACGTCGAGCGCGCAAGACGCCGCCGCGCACGCCGCAATCGCGGCAATCGAATGATCCAGACGTCTGCCCAATACGCCGAACACATCGATCGAGCGATACCCCTTGTCCGCAGCAAGTCGAAGTCCCGCCTCCAAATCGGTATAATCCTTATGCGCGGGACGTCGATCGACCCAAACGCCTTGCGGCACATAACCCAAGGAATCCAAATCTCCGACCACCGCGTCCGCATCCGCGCCGACATATCGGTAACCGCCGTCCAACGCGATTGCATACGCATAGCGCTTGCGGTCATAACGCGCGGCGCAAAAATCCCCGCCGCCGATCAATACACACCGTTCCATACCGCTATTATAATCCAACGAACAGTCTCGGGCAATCGTTTTGCACGGAATACGCATCGATATACATATCATACAACGAGCGCGACTGACATCGCGCGAGCTATCCCAGACATTCCTGCAAAGGAGGAACTATGTTTCAAAATCAAAATTGCTGCAATCCGTGTTGTTGCAGCACCACGGTAGTCGCATCCCGCGGTCCGCAAGGTCTCCAAGGACCGATCGGCCCCACCGGTCCTACCGGCCCCGCAGGCACGGGCGTCGTCATACTCGGCGCATATCCTTCGCTTGCCGCACTGCAAGCGGCGCATCCGGTCGGCAACGTCGGAGACGCATACGCCGTCAACGGCGAATTGTATATTTGGGATGCCGCAAGCGCATCTTGGGTACGCGCAGGCGTCGTCGCAGGCCCGACGGGCGCAACCGGATCAACCGGCGCAGTCGGCGCGACGGGCGCAACCGGTGCAACCGGTCCGACGGGCGCAACGGGTCCGACCGGAGCGACAGGTCCTACGGGTCCCGCAGGCGCAACCGGCATCAGCGTCACCGGTGCAACCGGTCCGACGGGCGCGACGGG
>ERZ779629.18-NODE-18-length-85395-cov-7.712081_pt1 | contig 85395 bp, 36 predicted proteins | sample MGYA00514192_ERZ779629 | MGnify/ENA primary metagenome ERZ779629 (study PRJEB29562, sample SAMEA4376709) | mouse gut metagenome | isolation source: Cecum | study: EMG produced TPA metagenomics assembly of the A DSS colitis mouse model was used to assess the microbial... | reverse complement strand
TGTGGTCCAGATACCTATAGCCCACGTTGGAGTTGATGCCCCGCACCGCCGCCTCGCCGCGCACCACGTGAGTGGGCACAGAGACAGTGTCCCGGGCGGAGAGTTTGTCTGCCTCGCTGATCATTAGGTTATAGAACAGGTCCTCTCGCAGACGGGTAAAGCTTTGATCCCATCCGTAATAAGACCGCCACAGGTCGTGGGTGGAAACAGCGGAGGAATAGTTGATGCCCCAGCTCCACTTGTCAATGTTGTCGCCGTTGGCGTCCTCGTAGCTGGCCGCGTCAATACCCAACTGGCCAAAGCCATCGTTGCCCCAAGCCCACAGCGTGCCGTTGGAGTCCAGCGCCACGGCGTGGTCCTTTCCGGCAGAGATATCCACGATGATGACATTCTCGCCCTCATCCCCGGCGGCGGGGGTGGAGGGAATGGCGTTGCCGTAATAATAGTCCTCGTCATAGCTCTTGGAGAAGTCCACCTTGGTGACAAAACCGCCGTTGGCCACTGGGGACGCGCCCCAAGCCCACACATTGCCCCACATATCCAGAGCCAGGGTGTAGGCATAGCCCGCAGACACCGCCACGATGTGGTGGAGGGTATCGCCGGTGTTCTCCAGCGTGTCGCGGTCCAGAACCGCGCCGCAGTCACAGGTGTAGGTGTACGGCGCGCCGTAGATCACGTTGCCGTCGGCATCGGCCACCGTGTTGCCCTCCGCGTCCTTCACGGGTGTGCCCTTGAAGGCGCTGTGGGGGATCAGCTCGCCACAGGTCAGATCCGGGCAGTAATAGTAGACCTCCTGCTCGCCGCGGAGCACGGGGATGGGATAGGAGAAGGAGTTGGACGTACCGTCGCCCAGCTGACCCATGCCGCCATAGCCCCAAGTCCAGACGGTGCCGTCGGCCTTGAGGGAGACCGTGTGGGCATAGCCCGCGTCGATGGCAGGGGTGGCCACGTCACGGCGCACACGCTGCTCGTCGGTCACGCTGGTCCGGCGGCTGACAAAGAGCTTCACCAGCATGGAATAGACCTTGCCGTCTGCGGCGGTATAACTGATCTCCACCATGGTAGAGCCCATGGTGGTGGTGCTGGGCGTAAAGACAATCGCGTTCTTGGCCGTATCCTTAGAAATCACGCCGAAACGCTTATCCGTCATCTTCCAAGTCAGCGCGCTCAGGGTCAGACCGGCGAACACATCCTCAGCCCCGTTACGCTTGAGTAGGTCAAAGCCGGACATATACTGCTTCTTGATGTCGTCCACATAGATCAGGGCGATCTGGTCGTCCCGCAGGCGAATGATCTCCGTTCCGGCGTTATAGACCACTGCCGCATCACCGATCACAGGATCGCGCTCCACGCCGTGTGTAGTGTTCGCATCATCGCTGATCATCATCAGCGTCTCTTCCACCTCGCCCACGCGGACGGGATATGTGTGGGTAGCATCCAGATTCACTGTCACGCCGTCGGGATCGCTGAAGGTGGGCAGATAACGTCTCTGCGCGTCGCCGATGCGGTGGACATGGTCGGGATCATAGGCGGTGGGATCAAGAGAGACATCCTCATAGCCGGTGTAGATATAGCTGCCGACGGGCACAGCGCGGTTGGTGAGGTTGTCGCCCAGCTTCCAGTCGTTGTTTTGACCCCAGCCCCAGACTGTGCCGTCGTCCTTCAGGGCGATGACGTGGTTGTAGCTGCCCGCGGCGGTGCGCAGGTTGGTCATGGCAACATCATAATTGTCATCGGTATAGGAGACGGATAAGCCCGCCAGCACCTGCGTGGGCAGAATGTTCTCGCTGTTGGCCGCCTTGGCGGTGTCGTCCACGGTAGTGATGCCCAACTGGCCATACTGGTTGCGGCCCCAGGCATACAGCTTACCGCTCTGGTCCAAAGCATAGCTCTGATACTCGCCTGCAAAGACCGCCACCAGGACAATGTTGTCACCGCCTACAGGCGCGTCATAGGTCGAACCAAACCAATCGTGAGAATTGGTGGTGGAGGGATCGGCCAGCACCCGGACAGGGGTGGTAGAGCTATAATCCACATATTCGTGGTTGTTGGTTACGGCAGTGCCGAAGTGGTCCATACTCCATGCGCCCAACTGACCATAGGTGTTGTCGCCCACGGTGTAGACCTCGCTGCGGACATAGCCGGGCAAGGTAGGATGATCCACCCGTACCAAAATCATGGTGTGGGTCAGACCCGCAGACACCATATAGGCGTTGCGGAGATAAGGATCGGTGGAGGCGGACATACCCGCCAGCATGAGAACGGGCATACCCCGGTCATCCTTGGTGCTGTCGCCCAACTGACCGTGGTCATTGCGGCCCCAAGCCAAGACGTAGCCGTCGCCACGGATGGCAAAGGAGTTGTAGTGGCCCGCAGCAATGGCGGTGATAGAGCCAAGGTAATCGGTATCCGACGCGCTCTGGCCCTTTACGACCTTCTGAGGCTCGCTGGAGTGCTCCGTACCCACGGCGGTACCACGGCCCAGCTGATAGTTGTTGTTCGCGCCCCAAGCCCAAACCTCGCCGCCGGTGTAGACAGTTTCTGTCCCGCCCGCAGTATAGCGTACGGTCTCCGCCCCGCGGGTCAGAGCTAAGGTATGGTTATATCCGGTGGCCACAGCGGTGAAGAAGGGCTGGTTCTCCAACACTTCGCCCGCCTCGTCCTTAAAGACGACCTTTGTGGCGTAGTCATTTTTATAAGGCACGGCGGTATCGATGTCCTCGGTGGCGTTGCCGTCGGCATCCTCGATGTAGGTAGGCTCACTGGCGTAGCCCAACTGGCCCTTACTGTTGTCACCGGTGGTGTAGACCTCGCCCTTGTCGGTGAGCATGACCAGATGGTTTGCTCCGGCGGCAATGGCTACCACATTCCCAATGTACTGCCGCCCGGTCTCGGACAGATTCTGAAGCTGTACCTGCGTGGGCATGGTGCGGGTAATATGGGTGCCGTCGCCCAACTGGCCGTAGTCGTTGTTGCCCCACGCCCAAACCGTACCGTCGCTCTTCAGAACGGCGGAGAAGTTCAAACCGGTTGCGATCATGGGCGCGACCCGGATATCGGTATGGATCTCCTGGGTGACGGTAAGGCGCAGAGAACCGGTGTGACCGGACACAGGGTTGGTCACACGGATCAGGGTCACGCCGGTGTGCCCCTCTACGGGGGTCATGGTAGCGACCTTGTTAGCCTCAGCCACAGTGGCCACGGTGTCGTCGCCGGAGGTCCACTGGACGCTGTCCGCATCAGCGGCGCGCATGGACAAGCCTCGGGAATTGACCAGCAGGTTGAAGCCGGAGAGGAACACCTCCACCAGCGCGGGATCGGTGTCCTGCTTGCTGTAGTCCACCTTGGCCACCTCGTTGGCGGCAATGGTGAGCTGAGCCACCGTGCCGTCAGCGGTCATTCCGGTGGTAGGATCAAAGATAACGGGGCGTGCAAAGGTCTCCGTACCGTCGTCGGCCACGGTATAGACGCTGGCCTTGTAAATGGCCATGCCCTTGGACTCCAGATCGCCTACCTGAACGGGAGTGCCGGTAATGAAGCCGTTGCTGGCGGAGACAGTGTTCTCGTAGACGGTGGCCGTGCCCAGCTTATAGCCCTCGTTGGAGCCGGTGGCAAACACGAAGCCGTCGGCTCGGATCATCAGGGAGTGGGTCGCGCCCGCCGCTACAGCCAAAACGCCTTGGAAGGTATTCTCGGCGTTGGCGTTGAAGCTGTCGCCCCGGGCCACAGGAGAGGCCGTGCGGATATAGTAGGCGTCGTTCTCCGGGTTGACGCTGCCCCACTGGCCCTCGTTATTATTGCCAGCACCGGTGTTGGTGTGAGTGGAGTCGTCCAGACCCACGCCGGTCTGACCCTTGTGGTTGAGACCCCAAGCGTACACCGCACCCTTGTCCTCCAGCACGGCCATACCGTGGCTGTCGCCCAGGACCACATAGCTCACGCCGGACAGCTCCGCGCCGTCGGCGGTCTTCATCAGGGTTGGCTGAATAATAGAGCCATAGGCCGTGCTGTTGAGGTTGGCACGGGCCAAAACGGGAGTGGCCTCGCCGTTGGCGTTCACCAGCGGGTTGTTACTAATATCGGCAGTGACGAAATAGTCACCCACGCCAGCCTGATAAGCGTTGTTCTTGCCCCATGTATACACCTTGCCGTCGGTAGTGACCGCCGCGGAGGTGTAGCCACCGGCGGCGATGGAACGGATACCGCTCAAAGGCTTGGAGGCGGAAGGCCCGGTGGGCAAACCGTGGACAGGCACAGTGCTCATGACCGGTTCAGCGGTATCGTCAACCTCCAGAACGATCTCACTGTCATCGGCGACCGCATAATACTGTCCGCTCTTCTGGTACGCTGCAACGCTGGAACCGTCCGCCTTCTGAATCGTGAAGAGAAGACGACCGTTGCCGTCGGTCTGCTGCACCTGCTGCGTGCCGGTCTGGACCTCAGTGACCAAATCCGTATAGGCAAACTGCGTGCCGTTCACGCTGACATAGGTCAGGGCCTTCTGGAAGCCGTCCCAAGTCTCCACCGCTGCCGGCGCGGGAGTGGTATAGCGGGCATCGTCCGCCGCCACGGCAGCCGGCACAAGATAGTCGCCGGCCATGGAACGGCGTGCACTGCTGTAAGAGGCTGCGGCATCTCCGGCAACCAGTCTGCCGGTGGAAGCGTCCACCACGTTGACAGTGGCACCAGCGGCGGCGTTGGAGCGGCGCGCGCCTGCGCCCAATTGGCCCCAAGTGTTGCCGCCCCAAGTATAGACCGTGCCGCCGGCGGCCTCGGTATAGTCAGCCAAGGCCATAAAGTGCTCCGCACCCACGGCAACCTGATGGACGGCGGCGAGACCGGCCACCTCAGTGACCTCCTCGGCCTTGCCGTCGGTCCATGTAAGCACCTTGCCGCCCACAGTGAGGGCAATGGCCCGGTCGTTGTACACGGCGATTTGAGCGATCTTGTCGGTGATCCCCACCACAGGTGCGGGCGCGCCGTTTTCGTCGCCGTAGCCGCCGCCGAAGCCCCACAGAGTACCGTCGGCAGCAATGGCAAGGGTGTATGTGTCGCCCGCGGCCACGCCGGTAAACTTCACGGCAGCAGAGCCACTCTTGATGTCCAGATGGGCGGGATACTCGCGGTATTCAATGGTCTTATACGCGCCCTGCGCGTCGCTCAGGCCCAACTGACCCTCGCGGTTGTCGCCCCAGACCCACAGCGTGCCATCCTCCGCCAACGCTACGGAGTGGTTCACACCCGTGGCTACGGCGGAATTGGTGGCCTTGCTGTTCTCCATAAAGGTGATGCGGGTCACACCGGAGGCAACCTTGTTCCCCGCGCTGTCAAAGACGGTGATGGTGAGGTCCGTCGCGCCAAACTTGGTGGGGTCGGCGGAGGAAACGGTGATGGTCGCCCCGGCGGCGGTGCCGTCGGTATTCACCGTACTGTTAAAGGTACCGATGGTCAGGTCGCTGAGGGTATAGACCACCTTGCCGCCCGCAGGCACGTCGGTATAGTATGCGTCGCGGTAGAGGTTGAAGCCGTTGCTCTGCTGGAGCTTTGTTCCGGCGGCATTGGCACTGATGGTAAGGGTATCGGTCACGCCCATGGCAATGAAGTCGGGCAGAGCCTTGCCTTGCGTCAGGTCATAGGTCGCGGTGGTCGTGCCCTGGGTCAACGTACCGGTCACGGCCTTTACCGAGAGCTTGTTGCCCTGCCCCGTCTGGACAGGCAGGTTCTTGGAGGCCACGGTGGTGTCGCCCAGCTGGCCGTTGATGCCGCGGCCCACGGCGTACACCGTGCCGTCAGTCTGATAGAGGTAGGTGGTGTTGTCCCCGGTGGCCACAGCGGCGTTGTTGGTCATGTAGACAGGATCGCGGCTGTCCACAGGCTGCTGGGCCTGTGGTGCTTGTAGCTTAACCGGCCCGACGGTGTCGTCGTGCTCCTTGGTGATGGTGTTCTGGGCGGTGGTGTACGCCTGTGCCAACTGGCCGTCGGTGTTCACGCCCATACCCCAGACAATACCATTGGGCTTCGGACCGGTCATCATCAGGACATTGTCGCCACCCGCCGCCACCTGATAGACATCGGCAATCGCGCCTGCCACGTTAGAGCGGTCGGCCTCCTTAGTCACCAAATCAGCAGTGACCACCGTGGGACGATCCCAGTGATACTCTTCAGCTGTGTAGTTATGGGGCTTGATCGAACCGGTCAACAGGGCGTAGCCCTTGACGTAGCCGCTTTGAGAGGTTTCTACGGTCTGGAACACGCTCACCTGCCGTCCGGCATCCACATCTGTTACCTGACGGATAAAGCGGGACTCGTTCACATGGTCCATATCCCGTCCGGCAGGGTTGTTGCCCCGCACCACGGGAAGCGCGATCATCGTGTTGTAATTGTACTCCGTGCCCAACTGCTGGCCATCGCCAGCGGTCTTTGTGACGTTGCGGCCCCAGGCCACCACAGAGCTGTTGTCCAACAGGGCCAGCATATATCCGTCACCGGCAGACAGGGCCACCACGTTGCGGAGATAACCGTCGTAGGCAAAGTTGGTCTGGGCCTTACCTGCCGCGCTTGCGCCCGCCAGAACGCGGACAGGGGTATTGCGGTTGGTGGTAGCTGCAAAACCCAACTGCCCGTAGGCATTAGAGCCCCAAGCATACACATAACCGTTCTCGTCCACTGCCCCGGCAAAATCACCGCCTTGTCCACCAACGTAATTTCCGCCGGCCGCAATGGCCTTTATGCCGCTGAGGTAACGCTCTTCGGCATCCGCGCTGGATTGCTCACCCTTGAGTACCCGCACCGCAAAAGTGTGGTTGGCGGAATCGCTGGCGCCGATGCCCAACTGGCCTACGTTGTTGTTACCCCAAGTCCAGACATAGCCGTCCTTATCCACGGCCACCGCAAAGGTGTCTCCCGCGGCAATGGAAACGATGCCGGTCAACGGCGTACCATACACGTCGGTGACCACCTGAACGGGCACAGTGCGGTTGGTCGTAGAGCCGTCGCCCAACTGGCCATAGGTGTTCTGACCCCAAGTCCAGACCGTGCCGTCGGTGCGCAGAGAGACAGCGAAGGCAGAGCCCCCCACGATCTGGGGCGCAGCCACCCGGTCGCTGGCCTTCACGCCGCCGCCCAGCGTGGGCGTGGCAGCGGTGTCGGGCACGACAGTGAGGGCAATGATACCATACTCAGACGTACCGTTGTTTCCGGTGGCCTTGGCCGGGTCGATCTCGCCGGTCCACTTCACTAGAATGGTGGCCGTGCCGTAGGCGCGGTCGTTGGCCCGGTCGTTCTCGGTGGCGGAGGCGGTGCGGATGATGATCTTGCCGTCCTTCACCTCGGCGGTAGCCACGTTGTTGTTGGAAGAGGCCACGGTAAACGTACCTGTGAGATCGCCGGTTTCCCGCAGGGTACGGCCGGTGGTCTCAAAGCTCTCCAGCGGCTTATTGCCCGTGGATGTGTCGCCCACGGCGGCCTTCTTCAGGTCGGTGGTGGACAGCTCGTTCCACAGCAGGAAGCCGGAGTTATACTTGGTGGTGATCTTGCTGAGATCCAGCGTCAGCGTCTGATTCTCGTGAATGGTCACATGGGCGGTCTGGCTATTGTGGGTGGTGTAGATGTCGTCCGACGTGCCGTCATCGGTGTTGGGACGCACCTGCGTCAGCAGAGCGTTTGCCCCGGCCTCGGCGGGATCGTTGCCCGCGCCGGTATCAGCGGCATCGGTGAGCCAGAAGGTGCTGCCGTCCGTGTTGGTAATTCCCATGGCATTGTTGAGGAACAGGGCATGGTAATCGTCAGCGCCTACACGGAAGGGATAGGCACGCCAGGCAGGATCGGCGTTGCCGCTCTTATTGGCGCGGTTAAGATCGGAGAGGGCGGTAGCATCGGTGATCTCGATGTCCTCCAGCTTGTTATTGTAGTAGCTGCCCAACTGCTGGTCAGAGTTGGAACCCCAGGCATAAACAGAACCGTCGTCCCGCAGGGCCAAGCCGTGCTTGTCACCCAAAACGATGGACAGCACGTTATCCAGCCGCTGGTCGTAGGGATGGGAATTATAGTAGAGCACATCGCTGACGCCCCGGTTTTCCTTAGCGTCAGTGTTGTATTTGTCGATGGTAACAAATTCAGGCTGCTTTTCTGCTCCCATGCTCAGGTTGCGCCCGGCAATGTAGCCGTAGCCTTCTTCGGTCATAACCGTGAGAGTGGAGCCACGGGCAAAGACTTGAGAGACGTGCTCCCCCGCCCAAAGATCGTTGTTCACCTTGATTGCCACAAGGGAATTGGCGTAATTGCCTTCGGTCTTGCCCGGGTCCGTATAACCCTGGACCAACTGGCCGCTCTCGTTGGCGCCCCAAGCGTAGACATTATCCTGCCATGTCGAATCTGCAGGAGCATCCTTCGCGTCGGAGGGATAGGTCGCACCAATCCCGATAGCGGCGGCGGCAAACTGATCGCCCATCCCCATGGCCACTGCACCGCGCAGATAGTTATCATAGGTAAACGCCTTCAGCTCGGCATCCGCGCCCGTCGCCATCACGGCCATGGGCACATCCTTGTTGTTCCAATTGCGCTCCACCGGCTCACTCCAAACGCCGGTGCTGTGAGACTTGCTCTTATTATCTGTGCCCATGCCGATCTGGCCCTCGTTATTGAGGCCCCAAGTGTAGATCTGACCGTTGGACAGCAGAGCCGCGGAGGACTTGCCGCCGGCAGCAATGGCAATGACGCTGTGGAGGTGGGGTTCCTTATTGGAGCCGCCCACCAAGCCGTCCACAGGCACGGGGTTGGCACGGTCCACGCCGGTGCCGTCGCCCAGCTTTCCGTGCTCGTTTCTGCCCCAAGCAAAGACGTGGCCGTCCTCGGTGAGGGCCAGATAGTGGTTGATACCGCCCGCCACACTGACCACCTTTTCGTTGTTGAAGAAGGTCTGGTCAATGGCGGTCATGGTGGTGATGATGCCGGAGGCAGCGGTCGTGGGCGCGGTATACACCTGCCCGTCGGCGGTGACGGCCAGCATAGCGTCGTCCGCAGCGGAAATGTCTACGATATTATCCACCGGTTCGGTGGTGGTAACGCCGTCACGGGTCACTTGTACACCGGTGATCCGGGCCGGACTGCGTCCGCCGGTCGTACCCCAAGCCCACACTGTGCCGTCTGCCTTCAGCGCCATGGAATAGTTGGCAGCCGCGGCGACCTTGGGCGCGGCGATCATCTGAACGGTCTCGTTCAACTCGCCCACGTTGCGCAGGACCTGCTTGATGGTAATGGTCATGATCCCCTGCGCCTTGGTCACAGTGTCGTAGACAGAGAGCGTTCCCTCTCCGTAATAGCCCTTCTTGTTGGCTTCAATGACCAAATCGCCGTCCTCCACCTTAACGGTAAAGAGACGCTCGTCAGACACGCGGTAAATGAAGCGGTCATCACCGGCGTGGGCAAGACCGGTCCAGCGCTTTGCGCCAACAGGCGCGTCCGCAACCTCATCCAGCGTGATCTCATTGTTGTGGGTATCGGCGTTGTTGATGGTGGTAGCCATCCCGCTGTGAGAGGCAAGGGGGTCTCTCTCCGTCCACTGGCTCAGATTCAGTCCGTAATACTTGGCCTTGATCAGCCCGGTGACCCTGGCTGTGTCGCCCTCGTTGAGAGAGAAGAAAGGATGGGCCTCGTCAAAGATGTTCTCAGTCGGGCCGTTGACCACCGCGCCGTCCTCGTCCTCGCTGTCGGCGTATTGCGCACCCACCATCGCCAACTTCTCCAGCCCCATGTCGCCGGTGCGGTGGGGAATGGCGGTGTTGAAGTCGGTACCGTAGTTTCCTTGTGCTCCAAAGAGATAGCTCTGGCTTCCGCTATCAGGCCGCCAGCCCTTGGGCCAAGCCCAGAAATTACCGTCAGCCTCGAAGTTGCCCTGCACGCCCAGTTGACCCATGGCCTGAGAGCCGGAGGTATAGATATCGCCGGTCTCGGTGAGGAAGATGCCCGTGGCGCCGAACTGTCCGTTGGATACGTCCATATCCACCACCTTGAGCAAGTTGGTCTTGCCGTCGGTGGCGTTCCAGTGGTTGGAAATTCGCATGGCAGTGCTGTTGAAGACGGAACTGACCGCGCCGTCGCCAAGGCCCAACTGGCCTTCGCCGTTCGTGCCCCAGACGTAGGTCACGCCGCGCTCGGTGGCCTTGCCGTCGGCATCGTGGTAAGAACCGGAGACATGATAGGAATTGTTATGAGACTCCACGGAGGTAAGGTAGAACTCGCCATCGGCGGTGGCGTAGGTCTCGCCGGAGAAGGTCGCGCCGGTCGCGCCGGAGAACAGGTCCTGCCCGGACTTCATGCCGCTGGCGGCCACGGCGATCACGCCCCGCTGCTCCCTGGTGGAGAGAACGGGTACGGTCCCCATGTCCACGCCCGTAATGTTGCGCTGATAGAAGTCCTCCCCGGTGTAGTCCGGGGCGATTTCAATGGACAGGGCGTGGGCGTGGGCGGCTGTAGCTTGGTCCGCATCCTTGTAGATGTGCTTGTTGTCGTTGTAGATGTGCTGGGTGCGGTTGCCGCTGAAGGGATCGCTGCCCGCGCCAAGGTAGGTGGCCAGATAGCTGCTGCCGCTCTTGTTATTCGAGGCGCTCTGATAGTACACCGTGCCGTCTGCGGCCAGCGCCACCAGACCGTTGGAGGAGACGTTAAAGTCGATGATATGCTCCAGCGGGTTGCCGTCCTGATCGGTCATACGGCGGGTCACGGTGCTCCAGCTTGCGGAGATTCCGCTGTTTCCATAGATATAGTACTGATACAGCGCACCGTCTGCAGTCAGACCGTAGTAGATGGGCATATTGGTATAGACCCACGTGCCGTTCAGGAAGTGGTCGCTGGCAAATTGGACGGCACGGGCATAGTTGTAGTTCAACCCGGAAGTCGTTCCCACCTTCACCATGTTGGCGGGCCAGTTAGGCACCTTCACCGGGGCGACGGCATAACGCTGATGGTTATACATCCGCCACTCGTCATGGGTGTGGTAGTCCCAGTGGGACACATCCCAGTTTTCGTAGCTATACTTGCTGCCCTGCCAGCCCCACTGCCAAGCCTGACCGTCTTCATCCACGGCAATAGACGTACCAAACCCGGCGGCGGCGTTGATGATCTTCTTGCCGCCGAAGGCGGAAGCGGGGATCTGCTGCGGGGTATCCTGGGCCACAGTTCCCAAAATACGAGTCAGGCCCAGCTGATGCTCGGTGCGGAAAATGTTGGTCTGGACAATGTCCTCAGAGAGGTCTCCACCGATCTGGCAGTTGCTACGCCAGCCATAGTAGGTGGTGGTCACTACGCCGCCGCTGCTCGATCCGGTGTAGGTAACGGTCCACTTGTCTTCTCCACGCTCCGTGTAGGAAGAGTTTGCGGAGGCTGTACTGCCCGTACCCAGCTGGCCGCGAAGGTTGCCGCCCCAAGAGTAGATCGCGCCCTCGGAGCTGACCGCCAGCATATGATCGCCGCCGGCAACGACCTGAGGCACTGTCACCAGCGCCTGATTGTTGCCCGTGGGCGCAATGGTCTCGGTCTTCGTGGTCTCGTTGCCGCCCTCGTCAGTCTCCGTGGTGGTCGTGGTGACAGGCAGAAGGCCATTGAGCTGATAGTTCTGGGCGGTGGTATCCTCATCATAGGCGGGGATGACCCGCACAATGACCAAGCTCTGCGCCTTGTGCTCCAAGTCCTGGAACACCACTGTCACTTCTCCGCCTGCGCCAAGGGCCTCCAGGTCGCCATTAGCGTCCAGGTCATGGTTGGGGATAATGTCTACCTTGGTGGGATAGCAGGACTCGCCGGTGGACTTTACGGTATAAGTGCCGTCGCCGTTGTCGATGACTTCGCTCTGGTCGGCCAGCACCACAGGGGTCAGCGTCCCGCGCTCGTCCACGGCCTTCGCGCCGGTGAGTTCGGCGGTGGCGAAGGTGTGGAAGCGCAGGGTGACTACATCGGTGTTCATGCTCTTGACCCGCAGGGCGGTCCAGTCCGCGCCGATGTCGTCAAACTTATCTGTGCGAACGTTAAAGCCCCAATCCTCCCGAATGAACATCTCGGTGAGGTCCACGGTAACGAACTGCATGGGCTGAAGGTTGATGCGCTGCTGGGCAAAGGCCAGTGTCGCATCAATATCGTTATACCACTTCATGGGATTCTCCACAAAGGCAGTGGTCGTGCCGGTGACGTTGCCGTCCTTGTCAGTGATCTGCGTGGCTTTGGTCAACTTGGAGTGGCTGAACAGCGTGGACTGCTCCAGCTTCACAGTATGTACGGGGTATTTCTCGTAATCATTATCTGTACCGGGGATCTGATAGGTATTGAGGGTGGCGTCATCCACCTGGAGATCGTAGAAGTCCTCCTTGCCCACCTGGACAGGGACGGCGGAAGCAGGATCGGCGTAGTTGCCCATCTGCTGGTTGGCATCGTTGCCCCAGGCCCACACAGAGCCCTCCACCTGCACGCCCACGGAGGTACGTTCACTGAGAGAGAGCATGTAAGGACGGTTCCAATAGGCAAAATAGGCCGCATTGTCCTTCAGACTATCTACGTTGCGGCTGGTACCACGAATGGGCCGTGTACCGGAGATCACGTCTGCATCGGTCACATAGGTGTTACCCATGTTGTTTGTGGCGTTATTGCCCCAGAGGAAGGAAAAGTTGTTATCAGGCACAACTGTAGCATAGTCCTGATCGCCGTCATAGATCACGCCGGAGGTGTGGCCGCCGGCATAGATGCGCAGAACAGCCGTGTCACGGCCATTGGAGTTCACACCTGTGGACTTCACATTGGCGGTGCCGTCAGGATCACTCAAGGCGGTAACATAGCCGGGGGTGTGGCCCACATGCGTCGAGGTAACGCCGTTGCGGCCCAGCTGACCATCCTGATTGCGGCCCCAGCTGATGAGGTCGTGGCCCTGATGGCTGGTAGCCGTACCGGGTACGGTGTTGGTGTTGGCAGTTTGGCCCACACCGGCACAGGGAACAGTAGCTCCCTCTGCCGCGCCGTCGCTGGTGTCGGGCACAGTATGGGTATTCTTCACAAGACCGCCGTCCACATCCGCCGTGTCAAGCAACGCGCCGCACACCGGGCAGTAATACACGGTCACGTCGGGAGTGGTCGCGTCCACGACCGTATCGCTGACCAGCGCCAGCACATGGGTATGTCCAGCCGCCAAAGTCAGCACCCGCTCCAGCTGGCCGTGGGTGTTCACCGTGCCGGTATGATTGGTCCTGACCGCGCCGTTGCCGATAGGATAGGGGTTATACTCCTTAACGGTAAAGGCCAGACCGTCGCGGCCCGCGCCCAAATACTCATTATACTCCTTCATGGCCGCACTGCCACCGTTATCCATGCCATCGGTGGTCGTATCGTTGTTGCTTTGCCCCACCACGTAAACCTTGCCCTCCTGATTGAGTAGATAGAGGGAGTGGTAGCCGGCCTTCATCTCCACGATGTTGGTCATATAGAAGTTGTGTTCAAAGCCCACAGACCCGGCCACCACGCCGGTATGGCTGGGCGACATACCGGCCCGGAGCTTCACAGGCAGGCTGAGAGAACTGAGCATGGTGGTAAAGCCCGTCTTACGCAACTCGGTGAGGTAGTTATTACCCCAGACATATACCTCGCCGGTAGTCCCATCCAGCGCGGCGTAGAAACCATAACCGGCAGCCACCTGGGTGATATTTTCCAGATACGAAGTGGCGTTCCCCTGACTGTCCTTGGTAAGCGCCACGCGGGTGGCGGAGGCGCCGGATACGGAGTAGACCGTCCCGTCCTGAGTTGCCACTAGACCGACGCTGTAACCGGCAGCAACATGCGCGCCAAGGATACCGCTCACCTGAACAGGCGCGCTGCTACTGTTGCCCCAGGTCCAAACCGTACCGTTGGCCTTGAGGGCAATAGAGTAGCTATACCCGCTGGCTACCATGGGCACAGCGGTGGCGGCCTTCATGCCGGTGAAGGCTGCGGGTTCACCGGTGCGGGTGTCTCGAACAGCCTGAGAAACCTCGGTCACACGCACCATTACTGTAGTGCGGTAGCCCGTGGCTGTGTTAAAGATCATGATGTTAGCCGTACCCACCCCGGTGGTCGTGATGCGGATACCGTCAGCCTCCACAGCGGTCACTGCCACACTGGGATCGCTGGTATCAACCACCATACTGCCCAGACTGGTCATATCCAGCGGCTCACGGAAAGCGGAGAATCGGGTGGACCAGGGGAAGTAATAGTCCTGATACAATTCATCAAAGGGAATGAGAGCGGTGTTATTGAGGGTGACCGGGATCAGGTCGTTGTCCTTACCGAGAAGGCCGCCCATGTCGGTGCGGTCCATCATTCCCTCCGTACGGCTGTCCGGCTGAACAGCGTACTGTAAATAGATGACGTTAGATTTCTTGGTATAAACACCCGCTTTGTCCTGAGTAGCCCAAACGTAGAGCTTGCTCTCGTCGTTGGCAAAACGGTTGGGCGTATTGCTGTCCGCACGGATCAGCGCGTCACCTGTGTCATAGTCAAACTTGCCCCAGTTATAGTCACCGGAGATGTAGAGCTTGCCGTCCTGCCGCATAATGACCATAAAGTCTTCGCCCGCATCAAACTCGGCGGCATTGCGGAAGGGATCGGCGTCGTCAATGGCAGGAATGCCGCTGACGGCGGTCTGGTCGTTATCTCCCCGCAGCGCCATCACAGGGGTCTTCTGCGCCGCGGTCTGAGTCGTGCCGTCACCCAGCTGGCCGTTGGCCAACTGACCATAGTGGTTACGTCCCCAGGCATACAACACATTCTGGCTCGCCAAGGCCATTGCGTTGTTTGGTCCGGCGCTGATGAGCCGCGCCTTTAGCGGTGTGCCGTCCTCTAACATCACCCGTACAGGCACGGGGGACTGCGTCAGAGTTGCGCCCTTCTGGTTGGTCACAACGCCCAACTGTCCCTGGCGGTTGTCCCCAAAGGTATACACACCGCCGTCACGCGTCATAATAACGCTGAAGTTGTCGCCGGCAGCAATGCGGGTAGCGTTGCGTAGGAAATAGGCGTCCTCATCACTCTCGCCGGAGCGCACCAGCACGGGAATGGACTGAATATCATTGGCGGGCACGTGCGGCGTAGCGTCAGTAATGTCCTTACCCTCGCGGCCCCAGTTGTTGCCCACTTCACCCTGGACATTATCGCCCCAGGCGTACACCAGAGAGTCGGTGCGCAAAGCCAGCGCATGGTCATGACCGGCAGCCACGCGGGCCACGTGCTGCAACTTACCGATGTCCTGCATACCGGTGACCAGATCGGGAGTGGTCTCCAACACGGGATGGGCGGAGTAGAACTTCTGTGTGCCGATCCAGCCGTGTCTGGTGTGGTTCCACGCGCCATTGCACCAAGAGCGGGCCGGATGGCTCACGGCACTACCTGCGCTGTTGGTGGCAAGGTCGCTGTCTGTCACAAAGGGTACATACAGATTCGTACCGCAACCATCGCCGTTCCACCACTCGTAGCTCCAGCTGCCGGTATAGCCGCGGCCCAACTGACCACGGTCGTTAAGCCCCCAAGAATAGACCTTGCCGGAGTTGGAAGAGGCAAGGGCGAAGCCGTCGCCCATGGAAACGGAAAGAATGATCTCGCCACCGTTGGCCGGACCAATGTTCTTGACGCGGGTAGCCTTAGAACTGCCCACGCCCAAACGGTCAGTGCTTTGCTGGACATAGTTGACATAGTAGCTACCGTGAGAACCGCAGGTGGAATGGAGTTTGAAGCTGTTCCACGTGCCGTTACCCAACTGACCGTAATCGTTGTTGCCCCAAGTGTAGACATTGCCCTTGTTGGTCAGGGCGATAAAGGACTGGACGGAGTCCGCGCCGCGGTCAGTGGCACTGTCCCACTTGCTGCCGGTCAAGGGACTTGCGCCATACGCGTCGATATCTACGATGTACTCATCCGCACCCAGGCCCTCAAATTCCACCTGCACGGGGTACTCATACGTTACATAATAGACCGGGTTGAGATAGATCCCGGTGTTGTTGAGCTGGTTCAACACAGAAGATGTGCTGGGCGTGGTGTTAACTTCCTTCCAGCCCAAGCTGGCGGTCGCGCTGCCAAAGGAATTGCTGTAGGCCAGCACTGTACCATCCTCATTGTAGAAGTTCTGACGCAGACCGATGCGCCCCCACATCCAAACAGTACCGTTGGCGTGGAGGGCAATGGCGGCATTTTCAGCCGCCTTGACGGTGACCGAGGCCACAGGCAGTCCGTCGCCCACGGTCTCGGTGGGCAGAACAATGACCTCATAATCTCCACGATAGTTGTCGTGGACATTGTTGACGGTGATGATGAGGCGGCCATACGCCTCGGTGGTGGGCTGGAGATAATACTGGCCCTTCTGTTCGTCGTAGTCGAAATATGCAATGGTCTCGTCGCTGGAACGATAAGTCACCACCGCGTCATCGGGCAGATGACGCTCAAAGTCATTCTGAATCAAGTTGAACTGGCTGTTAAAAATCTCCCAAAGGTCAGCTTCGTTAATGTAAAGCCGCTGATTTTCATAAATGGTAATAGAGCGCGGCATCCGCAGACTCTCCGTGGTCACCTGGGGCGGCCAGTTATAGCTGTTGCCGCTCTTGGTGGGCCAAACGGGGTTGGTCAAATCGTTCTCGTTGTAGACCTTAGCGTCGCCGATGGCCAAGGTGTAATAAGTCTCCGCGCCGGTCTGCGTGAGAGCCTGACGCTCTACGGCAGTGTAGTCCGCACCCTCCCGGTGGCTGTTTGTGCCGGAGAACCACACTGTACCGTCTTCTTGAACGGTCTGGACGGTGGTGTTGCCCTTGCTGACCAACAGAGTCTCGCGGACATACTTGGCCAACTCCTCGCCGCCCACCAACTCCACCTTGGACACTGTGCCGCCCTTAAGCATGGGCAACGGCAGGGTAGTGTCGGCGGGGACAATGATCTGCTCTGTGCCAATCTTTTCACCCAGGCCCAACTGCCCCTGATCGTTGCGGCCCCAAGCATACGTTAGGGAATCCACATATTCAAAGGTCTGCTGAGCCGGGTGGTCGGGATAGTGACCCTTGCCGGGGTCTCGATCGCTGTCGGTGGCATCCACCGGGTGATCCTTGTCTACCACGACCAAGGTGTCTGCCACCACAGCCATCGCATAATCAGTGGCCGCCGAGATCTGGCGCACCCGTTCCAGCGGCGTGGCCGTGCGGACAACGGTAGTGCTCATCGAACCAGGGGTAACTACGGTCATGCCGTCGTCACCCAGCACCGGCGGGATAATGGTGGTGACTTCTTTGTCCTCCAAAAGATCCACGCGGGTGGGCTGATAGGTGAAAGCCATCTGCTTATCAGACTTGCCCAAGCCTAACTTGCCATAGGCGTTAGAGCCCCAAGTATAGACGCGGGTGGTGGGGGTATAGACGCCGGTTTCGTCGGCAACGGGCACGATCTTGCCGTCCGCACCGATCTCTTCACCGTGCAGGCCCGCCACGATAGCCATGGCGTGATCGCGACCGGCAGAGATGGCGGTCACGTTTTTAAAGTAGTAGTCATCAGGATTCTGGTCGTTGGCAAAGCCCACCTCAGAGGGCACAGTAACATTGCCGCTGGAGACAATGCCCAACTGGCCTTTTTCGTTACCTCCCCAAGCAAAAACCACGCCATCAGCCCGGAGCGCCATGGAATAGTTTCCGCTGGCGGAAATCTGAACAATGCGGCTCAAATAGGCATCGTCACTGGCGGAAACGCCCTGCACCACCTTTACAGGGGTGTAACGCACATTGTCATGGTAAGTGCGCACATCACGAATGGTGATCTGCTTGTCGGTATATTGATTGCCCGTGTCACCCTGGCCCAACTGACCGTTGGCGTTATCGCCAAAGGCCCAGACATTTCCATGGTCGTCCAGCAACAGGGTATGACGGTCACCGGCTGCCACATCCACGATCTTTACTTTGTCTTCGCCCTCGTAGTTAGAAAGCCAGGGCAGGGAAATGGGTCCGTTGTCGGGATCGTAGTTTTCGGGATAAACACCGCCATCAGTCTTGTTGGCATGACCCAGGTCGTCACGGGAGTAGGCCTCCCACTGCTTGCGGGCCATGAGGTGCTCGTTGAGATTCTGGAAGCTGGAAAGCACGGTGGTGGCATAGTTGGAGCCTGTCTGGGTGAAGGGTGCGCCGGTGTATCCCTTGAGTACCTTGCGGCTTACGTCTGCCATAATGGGCATGTTTTCGGCGGCATCGTCGCCGGTGCCTTCCGTGATATCCTTGACAATGGTCTTGTAGTAAGCGTCTTCCGCCTCGTAGAAGCCAGTCTGACCATAGGTGTTATCGCCCCAGGTATACACATTACCGGAAGCGTCCAACGCCACTGCATGGTTCGGCCCTGCTGCAATGCGGACAATAGTCGCACCGCCGGGGATAAGCATCTTCTGGGGAGTGTTGTATGTCACACTGCGTGTGGCCAGCGTAGGTGCGCCGGTGTTGGGCTTTACAATGGAGGTAGTGTATCCCTGAGTGGTAAACGTACCCCAAATATAGACCTCGCCGTTAGCCTTCAACGCCACGGTGCCGGTCTGCGTGCCCACGATCATAGGGGTGGTGATCCGGTCACGGGTCACGCCGTTCTGGTCTGTGTAATTGCCACGAATCGTCACGCGGAACACCGCGATAACATTGCCGTTGGCATCCAGAGCGGAAACGGACGTGGTGCCGATCTTCTGGAAGCTGGAATAGGTGGTGGGGGCATTCTGAATGACCCAGGTGCCGTCATCCAGCTGACGCACCCGTACCATGCTTTCGTCGGTGGACAAGAAGGTATAACCGGGGTAAGCCGCGGCCAAGTCGATCTTCTCCGTCTCTACACCGGAAGTAATGAGGTTAAAGCCGCCGTACTGATAGCGGTTGGCGGTAGTGGTATTGATGGTGGCAAACTCGTTGGTGTTCAAGCTCCACCCAAGGGTCAGCTCGCCAAAGCTGCTTGCGCCGCCCTCCTTGATGTTTGCGCCGGTAAAGCTAAACTCCACCATGACCGCCTGATGCTCACCGGCAAAATAGGGCACATCGCGGACATCCGTGTCGCCGCTGCCCTCGGTGCCAATGGCGGCAAGGCCCAGCTGGCCCTTGCCGTTGTCGCCCCAGGTCATGACCCGGCCGTTTTCCATCATCACGGCGGAGAAGCTTCCTCCAGCGGTAATAATAGACACTTCGTCTAACCACTTCGCGTCCGCCTTTGTGCGCACCCATTCACCGGCCACAGCGGTCACATAACCGTTGGCATCCGGCGTACCGTTGGTAAGCTGTTTGAAATCGTTGCTACCAAAGGCAGTGAGTCTGACCTCACCAGCCTCATTAACTGAGCGCACCAGAGTGTGAGCGCCACCGGCAGCCACGGCAGTCACTCCGTCGATGCCGGACACCTTGCGGGCGGAGGGAGCGATATTCTTCGCTACTCCATCGATCGTAATCGCCGTCAAATCCTGCAGGTTGCCCAGCTGGCCCTGCGTACCGTCGCCCCAAGCAAATGCAGCGGGCTCGCGGACATAACCGCCCATGTCGCCGTTAATGGTCTCGTTCCAATCGTTCTCCATCGCCACACTCACCACATGGTGACGCCCCGCAGAGACCATATACACCCCTGAAAGGACGCGGAATTGTGCATTGTGATCCACAGAATATTCGCCGGAGTTCACCTGAACAGGCGTGGTGGAATAATTGGCAATGGTCACGTTGCCGTCGGCGTCAGTGACAGGAGTGGTGGCGACCAACTCACTGCCCAGCTGTCCATAGCTGTTGTCGCCCCAGGTGTACACGCTGCCGTTGCCCAGCAGAGCCACGGAGAAGGCCTCGCCCGCCTCCATGTCCACCACATGCTCCAGATAGTCACGGCCCTTGAATCCCTTGACCTTCACAGCTGTACCGATCTGTTTTGTGGTATCCTGCCCCAACTCACCGCGGGTATTCGCACCGGCAGTATACAACTCGCCGTCAACCGTCAGGGCCAGCATATGATCTGCCCCCGCCGCTACGTCTACGATATTCGTGATAGGCTTCCCGTTTTCGTCGGTCAAAAGCTTTACCTCAGGGGTGGGCACATCCTCAGCTCCATCATAGGGAGCGATCCAAGTGTGACCGGCTTGGCAACGCCAGATCCGGTAGCTCTCTTCTGCTTCAGGCAGCTCGCGCCACTGGGAAGGAATGTTGTACTTGTCCCAAACATCGGCGGCGTCCTCGTAAATGAGGGTAAAGTAATCCTGACCCACCAACTGGCAGGCGTCGTTGCCGCAGACCACAGGGGTAATGGTATCGGCGGGATTGTAGCCCTGGAGAGCACAGCGTTCGCCGTCCTCGCTCTTGTAAGAGCAGTTCAACTCACCGGTAAAGTAGTCCACGTTGCGGGTGGTCCACCCCATTACGCTGGCAATATTCACCGTATCGCCGCTGTCCTCGGGGATCATCAGATAGGGCCAGTCAGAGTTGACCTTCTCAATTTCCTCTTGCGTCGGCAAATCGATCTGGAGCTGGCGCTCCCAAGCCGCGAACTGAGCACTGACCCAGTATTGCTTCCCTGTCCACTTGTCCGGGCCATCGGTGGGCCAGAGCTGGTCATAGACCACCGTCTCCGGCGTAGGTGTACCGTCGACGATCACCTGGTACGTCACCTCATAGCCCTTGGGGTTGCCGTTCTCGTCGGCATGGGGGCGCAGTTGGCTCAGCTTGGTGCGGTTGGTAATGTCGGTAACGCCAATATACCCGACCCCTGCTGTCTCCACATCGCGGGTCATAAACTCACTGCTGTGGGGATGGTGGGGGTTGGGGCAGTTTTTGGGGATGTCGACCCAGATGCCGCAGTCGTCACCCTCTTGATTCACATATTTATAGTAGGCCAGATAGTAGACCGTCCAGCCCTTGCTCGCAGCATAATCTACCGCCGCATCACTGTAGTCCATGGCGGTAAATTCTTTCCCCGGTCGCACACCGAAACGGATGTCCGCATCTTCGTTTTCGGGTACACGGTTATTCGCGTTTCTAAATTCAATGGCACGGGTCAGATCACCCACATCGTTCCAGCCGTCGGCCTCGTTGTTGGCCACCTGGTCATAGGTGAAGGGCTGATAGACGCCGTCGGCCTGGAACATTTTCATGAACTTCGGCCCGTTGAGACGGTCTACCTGGGTCAATTCTTCCTCGCTGGGAACATGGATAAGGTTGGTAGTAATGGAGCTTAAGCCGCCCACTACATAGACCTCTCGGTCGTCGGTGGTGGACAGATCCCCATCCACATCCTTAAGGACAATGCTGAAATTATCTCCCGCGGCCACAGAAACCACGTTGGTGAAGGGATCGCCGTCAGCATTCTTCACCTCCACAGGGTAAGCACGGTCAACAAACGTACCGTCACCCAACTGTCCCTGGGCATTATCACCCCAGGCCCATACTGTGCCGTCCGCCTTCAGCGCAATGATATGGTTTTTGCCCGCCACCAGCATCGGGGAGGTAGCAAAGCCCTCGTCCTTTTCGGGTACGACCTTTACCCGCAGCAACAATGTGCGGCCGGTTGTGGCTTCGTAGACCTGAATAAAGGTGTCGCCGTACTTGACATTGGCCGGATCGCGCGGCCCAAAGGTCACTGTCGAACCGTCGTTGCTCAGTTCCATCGTAATGCTCTCGTCCAAGGAAGTAAACTCCCATTGGGCATCCTTGATGTCCTCCAGAGGCTTGTGGCTCAACAGGTTAAAGCCGTAATCCACCAAGTAAGCCATCTTGGTCAGGTCAAACTTGGCCTCTTCTGCTCCCACCAAAGTGATCTGAGGAGTGAGGTCATGAGGTGCGGTATTATGATCGGTGCCCCAGGCAATCAGGCTTTCATAGCTGAGACGGCCCACTACCACCGGATATTCAGAGGTAATGTCGGTATAGTCGCCCAGCTGCCCCAAAGCGTTGGAGCCGGCGGCAAAAACTGTACCGGTGTCACGGGCAAAAACGATGAAGTCGCCACCCACGGCGGTTACCATCACCTTTTGCATCCAGTGATAATTATCGTCGATGACCTGGAGCTCATGAGCGATCTCACGGGCCACGGTGTTGTCATAGTCAACAGGAGAACCGCTGGGGATCGGTCCGCGGGTGAGATTGTAATTGCCCAGCTGACCGACAGCGTTGTCACCAAAAGCCAGAAGCTGAACAGGATCAAAACCGCTGCCATTGCCCTTGATCGTCTGGTTCTCCACCTGTGCCAGCGTTGCGGCGTAGCCTGCGCTCAACTGACGCACACCGGCAGTCAGGTTCTCGCCGACAGCATTTTTCATTACCATCGGCACGGCAAACGTCTGCTTGGCGTCGCTATTCAAACCGATGCCCAGCTGTTCCTTGGCGTTGTCACCCCAGCCATAGAGACCTGGGGTCACGTCAAAGTCCTTGCCATTGGCGTCGGGAGTTTTCATGGTTATGTTCAGGGCGATAGCAACCGTGTGGTTCGCACCCATGGCAATGGCCACGCCCTTGTTGAAGTTATAGTCGTTTTTGTCGTTAGGGTTCATCCCGGTGTTGCCGGTAAAACTGCCATCGCTCCAGGTATTACCCTGGCCGGCCTGCACCTTCACGGCAGAATAACGGCCACGGTCAGAGTTGTCGCCCAACTGGCCATAGCTGTTGTCGCCGAAGGTAAAGAATGTACCGTTGGAGAAAAGCACTCCGCCGGACTTGCTGCCCGCACCGATGCTGACAGCCTCCTGCATATGGTTGGTCTGACTGGGTGAATGACCCTTGCTCACCCACTTGGCATAGCTGCTGGTGGCCAAGCTGCGGTTATTGATGCCCATCTGACCGTTGGCATTATCACCCCAGGAATACACAAAGCCGCTCGAGGACAAAGCCATTCCGAAGCCCTCGCCGGCCGCAATGGCAATGATGCGGTCACGCTCCACATAGGTATCGGTAACGTAGCCATGCAATTCTTCATTAAAGTAACGGTATTCTTTGGTGACCTTTTCCTCACCCAATGTGCCAATGCGGCTCACGCGCATACGCACCCGCATGGGCTGGTATCCCTGATATGCGCTGTCTGCGCCGCGGCCAAGCTGATTTAGCTTGGTCATGCCCGTAGCGTCATAATTGTTGCCCCAGGCCCAAACGTAGCCGTCAATGTCCAGGGCATAGGTAAAGTCCTTGCCCGCTGCCACCGCGGTAAAGGTCAGCGGTCCACCGTCCAACGCCAGCTGCGCGTCGGTGTTGTCAGGACGTACTGCGCTGTACTGATAGAAATTAGTTACCTGAACAGGGTGGTCCACATAGGCGACCTTCTCCGGGTCAAGGCCAAGCTGTCCCTTAGCGTTGTCGCCCCACACCCACACGCGGCCGGAGGAATCCAAAGCCACGGCATGCTTCGCGCCCGCGGCCACCATGGGGGACGCGGACACGGACACATTATGATCATCGGCAGGCTCACCCGAGTCATAAGTCTGACGGTGGCGCGCCCAAACCGGCAGCACCATCATGTTGCTGGTCTGAGGATCGCCCTCCACGCCCTTAGAGAACTCGTAGTCGATGTAAACGCTGGTAAGGCCCAGCTTGCCGGTGTTGCGCACCTTCACCTTTGTGCCTCCGGCGTTCTCCGCGGCAAAGATGGAAGGATCGGTGACGCCCACTTCTACTAAGTTGAGCCTGTCAGCTATAGAGGTATTTTCACCATCGGAGATCAGGTTAAAGCCGGTGCGGTGGCTGTAAAGGATATCGGCCATATCCAGCAGCAGATAATCTCCCTCGTCCATGATCACGATATTGGGGTTTTCCTCGCCCATCGGGCGAAGCTGATTGTAGGTATGGAGAAGGGCGTCTCCCTCATTATAATGCTCATAGTGATCCAGGATCAGGCTCTTGGATTCGCCGTCGCCCGCTTGAACAGCCCGGAAGCTGTCATCACAAGTGCCGTTGCCCAACTGACCGTGGGCGTTGCTGCCCCAGTTCCACACATAGCCGTCGGCACGTACCGCTGCCATATGCTTGCCTCCCACGGCGATCGCAATGGCACGGGTAAAATACTTGTATTCCTCGTTAGAGTTAGCGCTGTCACCCTGAGCAACCTGCACAGCATGACCCACAAAAGCGGTGCGTGGCCCCTCAAAATCGTCTTCGTCGCGCTCATCCAGGCCCAACTGGCCCTCCATGTTGGAGCCCCAGGCATACACGACGCCGCCTGCTTCGCCCAACATCGTGCCGTCGCGGACGATGGCTTCGCTGGACTGGCCGCCGGCTGCCACAGCCAGCACGTTTTGCAGTTCCCCGGTCGCGGTCCTCACCCGGACCGCCCCGGCCTCTTGCCGCTTGACAATGGAGTCGCCCATCAAATCGTAGGCGTCTATACCCTCAATACCGGGCTGACCACCCACACCCGGAACTTCCTCCACCAGATCTTTGATGTCATAGGTCGCCTGTTCCACAACCGCATTGCCGATCTGACCATAGGTGTTCTCGCCAAACGCAGCCACCGTGCCATCGGACAACAATGCCAGAGAGTGGTTGCCGCCAGCGGACATGCTCATCACGTTGACCAGATAGCCGCGCATCTCACCCGCAACTTGGTTAGCAGGATCGCCATCCACTGCGCCCAACTTCACCCGCACCGGCACGCGATAAGTAAAGGTCGCACCCAAAGCGGAATTATCGCTGCGCACCAGTGTGCTGTCAAGACCCACGCCCAACTGGCCATAGGTATTATCGCCCCAACCGAAGAGCGAGCCGTCACTGCGCAGGGCCAACACATGGCCGCTACCGGCGGAAATGGACATGACCTCACTCAGGTAGTAGCCCTTGCTCGCAGCCTCGCCCTCCATGACCTGAACAGGCTTCCATGTAAACTCATTAAAGGTGGGCTCGCTCTCCATGACCTTGTTACCGGTCTCGTCATCAACGGACGCGCCATACTCGCCGCCCGTGGTCACAAGCTTCCCGTTCTTTTCCCGTTCCAGATATTGCTCCAGTGCGATCTGGTAATCCTCATAGCTCCACTTTACACCGCTGTATGTGGGCCGCGCCAACACCCAATCTGTGCGGTAGGTCGGCTCACCGTCCTTCTTGTCACCCAGGGGCACAAAGTGATCATATGCCTCGCCGTAGGCGGGGTTGTCCATGGCAATGGTCTCATAGGCGGACTCCAGATAGCTGACCGCCGCATCATAAAGCTGCAGGGCGAGAACAAACTCATCCATGGTGGCCACCTCGTTGCCGCGGTAGTCGCCCAGGGGCCGGATCAGTTTGCTGTTCTCACTTTCGTCTTCATAGTAGTTACCCAAATTCGCCAGATCGCGCAGGGCTTCCTTCTGCAACTCTACAAACTCTACCAAATCATAAAGATACTTAGCATAGAGATAATAACTGTCCAGATAATAGGGATCGGCCTCAACCCGCTCATTGTGGCCAGTGTTCATCACCTCACGGGTAAAGCGGCTACCCATACCGCTCAAGCCAAGCTTGGCACACAGCTCATCGTAGATGCTGGGATAGGCGGAGTAATCGCTGGTGCGGTAGGTCAACTCACGCAGGTACTGTTCGCGCACCTGGTCGTGGCCGAACACATCATCCACATAACCCACGCCCAACTGGCCCTTGTCGTTGCGGCCCCAGCTCCAGACCGTGTTACGCTCGGTGCGCACAACGGTAAAGCCATCCCCGGCAGCGATCTCCACGATCTTGCCAAGCACGCTGCTGATATCCGCCTCCACTGCGGAGAAGCTGCTGTAACCAATCACGTCGCCCGCATCATTGGTGCGCACATAATCGGCAGGATCAAGGGCAAACTGACCAAACGTGTTGTCGCCCAAAACGTACACAGTTCCCTCCCGGGTCAGAGCGGCGGCGTGACGCCGACCGGCGGCCACCGCCACCACATGACGGATCATAGGAGCAAGACCGCTCTCCGCATCCGTGACCGTACGCACAGCCATAGGCGCGTCGGAGAAGGTCTCTTCTTGGTTGTTGATGCCCAATTGGCCGTAGGTGTTGTCACCCCAAGTCCATACCGTTCCGTCCGCTTTCAGCGCAACGGAAAAGTCCTCGCCCAGAGCGATCATAGGCGTGGCCTTATAGGCATATTCCCGCTCCATATTTTCGCCGACAGCATCCTCTACGTTGAGGACATGCACCACGATCATGGCGGAGCGGTGTGTTTCCTTATTATAAATCCGCACGGTGGCCTTGCCGTTCTGCTTGCCTGCAATGAGCGTATAACCCTTTACATCCACCACGTCGGGGTTGGAGGTAGTGATTTCAAACTGTGCGTTAACCCAGAGGTCCTCGTAAACAGGGATCTCGTTGCCCTCTTCATCTTCCTGTACGCCCACTTGCTCATAGCGCTCAGGATTTTTTTCGGTGATATCGCGGCCCGACTCATCCTTCCCCACTACGATCTCTTCCGCAGGCAAATCGATATAGGGCTGGACCTTGCCGTCCGCATCAGTGGTGACGTTACGGTAGTACTTCTCCCCACCCTTGGTATAGGCCAAACGGTAATCGGGAATATAACGCTCGCTCGTCCCCACGATATCTACCGTATCGCCGGTGACCAGCTCCAGATAGTTGCCCAGCGCCAGATCAGGCAGCTTCACTTCTTTACCCGACCAGTTGGCAAGCTCACGATCGGGCACAACGACCTCCGCATCCAGCACACCGCCCTCGGGGAGAGTCGTGCTGCCGCCGGACGCTTCCATCAACTCCACCCCAGCCTCAGTATGGGGCCGCTGCATAGTGTACACAACATTATAGCCGGTCAGCAAAGCATCGTCCGTCACCGTCAGCTCATCGTCCAGAGAGCTGAGGGTAGCGTCACCATAGCTTCCGCCGCCGGTGATCACACTCTCGCCGGAACCGACCACACGGATGGTAATAGCCTTGGCGGTAGCAAGATCCCAGGGCTTATTGTCGGCGTCGTCAATGTTCTCGTTGATGGTGTCGTCTGTACTGAAGGTCAAGGGCTTTCCCAGCGGGATGCCGCCCACGTCAAGCTCCACCTCGTCATCGGGATCCTCAAAGGTTTGCAGAACACGCACGACAAACTCGTCGGCATGGCTGCCAATGACCTGCACGGAAATGGTGTTATTCACCGGGATGACCAGCTTCCCCGAAACATTTCCGGCCGCGCCCTTCTTCGCCGCCACATCAATGGTCCGAAGCACAGTGACGTTATAGGCGGGAGCTTGCTCGTCAGGCATAGCCACGATAAGGCCATCACTGGTCTTACCGCTATAGATATCAGCCTCGGTATCATTGATAGCGCCATTGAAGCCGCTGATGATCTGGACATGGCCCTGCGTCAAGGTACTGGTCATCGCCGCGCCGTCATCATTGGCAGCCATGAGGGTATACTCGATCTCCCGCACCGGCACGGATAACGGCTGCTCGGCGGGATCGATCGCCCCCTGGAGCGTGTCCTTCACATAGCCACGGTAGGTGAGGTTGAACTGGCTGCCCATCACAGGGAGCTTCGTCCCATCGGGATAGCGCAGATAGACCATGTAATCGTCTCTAGGAATGCCGCCGCGCTCCGTTCCGCCCAATTCGCTGGTGTCGAACAGACCACCGCCGCGATGGGTAAGCTTATAGCTGGCCCAGACACGCTGAGGCGCACCCACCATCGTGGTGCGGCCACGCAAGCTCTCCAAATACAGCTCATAGCCCTGGGCCGTAGCATCTGTCCAGTTCACATTGTTCTTGGTGAGACGAATCGCCATGGGGATCATGTAGTTCTCATCCCCGGCCACATTACCGTCCATAGTCACTACCAAATCAGTCTCGCCCACCACCTTCATGATCTGCAGGGGGGTAGTGCCGTCAGTAGTGGAGTACTGGTACTCGATCTTCTCCAACCCGATATTCACCGTACCGCCGTTGGAGTTGCGCCAAGCACTACGGACACGGGAGCCTACCACGCCGCTGGTCAGGGCGGTGGTGACCGTGGTGATGATCAACGGCGCGTCTGCCATGACCTTGTCCCCATCAATAAGCTTCCATGTGGCATTTCCGGTACTGCCACCAGTGTAAACGCTGTACCGGTCCTCGCCATCCACCTGAGAGTACTGTGCGTAGTGAATAGAGAGTTCCGCCATGGCAACGCCATTCACCGGCACAATGGACGCATTTAAGGTAAAGTAGTCCAATGTGTCGGTCTTATTGCTATTCTTGACGGTAATGGTCTTCGGCCCCTCAAAGGCAAACTCAGGATGGGTCAGCAATCCGCCTTCAAATGCGCCGTCCACATACTCCCACACCTTGTAAGTGCCCTCGGGCACATCCTTCGCGGTGTAGGTGTTCTTCCCGTCCTGCTTCTCCAGCAGGATGGTCTTATAATTGCTCTTAATAAATAGCTTGCGGTCACTGTCCGTCCACGGACTGTGGTCCAGGTTCACCCGCACATCCAAATCAAAGAGCCGCGGATGCTCCACGGTACATTCTACATTCACCTGATCGCTCAGGGAGTCCACCGTAAAGTAGCCATCTACTGTAGCGGCCTCAGACTGGGTCAATTCGTCTTTGAAGTTCTCGCCATCGGTGTAGCCGCCGGTGTGCTCCACACCCTCGCTGTCGGTCCACTTTCCGTCGTAAACAGTCCAGCGGTCTTTGCGCTCGGTGGTATAAACTGTGGCGGCAGGATCGACCACCCACTCATAATTATAGTCAGAGACATAGCCGCCGCGGCCGGTCACGTGTAACACCAACTTGCCGCCGCCCCAGACGCTGTCACCGGATGTAACAACGCTAGTCTCTCCGCCCACTGTGTATTCACCGGTAATAGAAGAACTTGTGCTGCTGTTGCCGCCCGTCTCAGCAAGGCTAAAGGTAATGGTAAAGAAGTCAATAACGGCAGGCGTCTTCGTAAAGTCAACGCCCTTGCCTACCTTTACTTCCGCACCGGTGTCCTTCCACATCGCACCGGGCTTCTGTTCTCTGGACCAAATGTTGTAGCTGCCGCCCACAACATCCGCCGCATCGTAGTGTGTATAATAAGGTACAGCCTCACCAGCCTCGTTCACATAGGCCGCACCCTCCACAGTCCGAACCAGCGGATACTCCCGCTTCACGGGTGTGTTTTGCACCAGCTTATAGTCACAGTCGTTATATGCCGCATCGGGCACCCGATTCCACAGTGCTCCGTTCTGGTGGGTCTCCATGCGCACAGGGTAAGTAAAGTTTCCGCCGTAATTCACTACGCCGGACACAACAGGAATATAAGCGTCGTCAAAACCGGACTGGCCCGCGCTATCCCTGTCCACCAGAGACATCTCTCCCAGCTGGCCCGACTCGTTCTTGCCCCAAGCAAACACCTCGCCACGATCGGTCAAAGCCACGGTGTGTTTGCCTCCGGCCGCAAGTGAGGTCACCACCCCCGCCACATTGCCGGGTTTGGTCACAATTCGGTAATTTTCATCTACAGTCTGGTCTTGATAGTAGCCATTGCTATCCGTGGCAGGAAGCGCCAACTGACCGTCGGTATTCGTACCAAAGGTATAAATCGTGCTCTCAATAATCGGTCCAAGGATGGTAGGATCAGGCAAAACCGCCCGCTTTCCCCGCAGGATGGCAGTGTGATACTGGCCCGCAGCCACGCCCACTGCATCTGTAATGTCAATTCCCTTGTCATCTACTAAAGCGGTGGCATACTGGACATACCCCAAGCCCGTCTGATCTGCCGAAGCGGCGTGACCCAACTGGCCATAACGATAATCACCCGCTAGCATCACACGTCCACCCGTGCCGCGGGTGGAGTCACCCTCGGTAAGCACAGCGGTGTGATAGAAGCCCGCGCCGATCTGGATGACGCTGTCCACCAGAATGCCCGCGCCCTCGCCGGTGTTGCTGTACTGGCGCATATAATCTACCGCCACCCCGTAGCGGGTGCCGTCTTCGTCGGTCTCATGGGGGCCAATGCCTAACTGACCATATGTATTGTCGCCCCAAGCGGCAACATAAGTGCTGTCGCTGCCGCTCGTGCCGCCCACGTTAGCGTAGGGGAACGGGCCAATTGCCAGCGAGTGCCAGCCGCCACCCGCGACCTCAGTAACCGCCGTCAGATACTTCATCTCGGGAGTCTCGCCATTGACGTCACGCACCACTCGGTCAGGATAAGTACGGATATCACCGATGGCATTGACTTTATATCCTGTACCAAGCTGTGCCTTGGAGTTGTCACCCCAGGTATATACCCAGCCGGTTTCGCCTACGGAAGCCATGGAATGATAGCCACCGGCAGCAATGCTGGTCGCGCCCATCAAATAGCTGCTGCCGCTCTCGTCGCCGCTTGCACCGGCGGTCACCTGAATGGGATAGCAGCTCCAGGTGTCCTTCAGCTTCTCCACCGCAGCCTTGTCCACCTCTACCTTAATGGTGTCACCGTGGACCTCATAGGTGGAATACACATTTTCGTTCTGACCCAATTGGCCTCTGGAGTTGTCACCCCACGCGTACACTGAGCCGTCTGCCGTCCGGGCCAGTGCATGGTTAAAGCCGGCAGAAATCTCTTTGATCAAGGTAAGCCGGCTCATCACGGGCTTGCTCTCCCGCGTGCCGAGGCCAGTCACTCGCATGGGATAGGGAGCATAGGGCAGCTCATCATAGCTCTTGCCCGTACCCAATTGGCCATATGTATTATCGCCCCAGGCCCAAACCGTACCGTCCGACTTCAGCGCCACGGTAAAGTTCTCGCCAGTGCGGATCATCGGCGTGGCAAAGTTATTGGCATCTTCAATGATCACCTTCAGCTTACCTGCATAAACGCCGTTGATATCCACATCCGCCGCATCCTCTACAATGCCCACGATGGTGAACACATCCTTAAGGTCGGTGGGTTCCAGCACAGCGTTGTTGCGGCTCAACTTCTCCCAAGGTTCTTGATGATCCTTGGTGTCCGTAATGTCCAGGTTGGGGATCTCTTCGGTATGGGTATAGCCGTAGATCATCTCACTGTCTTTCGCGCTGGGCACAGCCCGGTCACGCTCAGAGATGTTAAAGCCAACGCTGTAATAACGCTTCATTCCATCCTTAAACACTACCGCGTACTGCTGGTCGGTGAGTGTGATGGAATATTGGAGGCTGACTGCCTTCAGAGCATTGAACTGCTCTTCATTCAGGTCCATCAGGTTCTCGTCATTTTCGGTAGGATCCATCTGAGTCAACTTGGACACAGGGATCGACGCCACGTTGGGCGCGATGTCTGCATCGCCCTCTTCTCCCTGAACAGGCACCGTCTCCGGCTGGACCGCATAGCGGGCGGTAAGCTGCGTAGTTGTTTCACCGGTGTCCTCATCCGTCATGGTTGTAAAGACCCAAACCTTGTCATAAATCAGGTTTTGGCTCACGCCGTAACCTACTCGCACCGGAACCGCCACAGAGGCATTGTCCGCCATGGGGTTTCCCTTGCTGTCCACCATCGTCCGAAGGGTGGGCGCGGCGCCCAGCTGATAGACGAAGTTATAGCCCGTACCGAAGACCTCGCCCGCTTCATCCCACAAAATGGAGAAGTTGTCTCCGGCAGATACACCCACCGAGCCGGTGACATACTTTAACTCACCGCTGTTGATGTTGCCGTCCTCGTCGCGAGTAAAGTTCTCCGACAGCATTTTGGTGGGGGTGCGCTTCTGGCTACTGGTGTTGGTCCCCGAGCCATCCGAACTGACCTGACCGGAATCGCTGCTCTGACCCAACTGTCCGCGGGTGTCGTAGCCCCAGCCGTAGGTGTAGTAGACATCGTCCCGGCTATCATCACTGCCCTTGGGGCGCTCACGAACCACCGACAGGGTGTGGTCAACACCGGCCGAAACGGTCACCGTGCGAATGTCATATTCATTAGAATCGCGGTAGGTCACTTCCGTGGGCAGGATCGCATAGGTGTTTTCCTCATCCTTGGAGTCCGGTTGCGGAGAGTTGTCGCCCACTTGGCCGCGGTCGTTCTGGCCCCAGCCAAACACCGTGGTGGTGTCGGTGCGCACGCCGTCGACCATGTTCAATTCGGCGGCAATGGCCATCATGTGGCCATAGCCGTGCTCGTCGTTGCTGGCCGCGCCGCCTGCATCCACTGCAACTACCCCGCCAAAACCGGTGTTCTCGTTCCACTCGCTGCCATTGCGGGTCTTGTACGCGTTCACCTCGCCGGCAGCGGACTGTTGGAACCACTCATTGTCCTTTCCGTCGCTGGGGTTGTGGTTGAGACCCAATTGGCCGCGGCGGTTGTCGCCCCAGGTGTAGACCTTCCCCGCCGCACTCAGCGCCACTGAAATGGAGCCGCCCGCCGCGATGGACACGATCCCCGTCAGAGCATCACCGTTCCCGTCCTTGACCACTACAGGGTAACCACTATAATAGAACTTACCGGCCTCGCTGTACGTCAAGTCCTCTGCCTTTACACCTAGCTGCCCATAGCTGCCGTCGCCCCAGGCGTACACTGTGCCGTCTGCCGCCAGCGCCATCGCATGGTTGCCTCCGGCGGCAATGGCCACGATATTGCACAGGTGGCCGTTTGCATCCGTATTGGGATCGGCAGGCGCTCCCTCCGCCGTCACAGGGCCGCGCACCATAGTGGGATCCTGCACGGTGTCCCGACCGCTGATATCGCCCGTGCCCGTCTGTCCGCGGGTGTTGGAACCCCAAGCGTACACATTGCCGTTGGCCGTCAAGGCTAGCGAAAAGTTAAGCCCGGCCGACACCATCACCACACCGGTCAGCGGGGTGTAGATACCGTTGGAGCTGCGCAGATAAATGGGCGCGGGAGAACGCAGGACACCGCCGTTGGCACTGCCCAGAGCATTGGTGTTGCTCGCGCTGCCCCAGCCCCACACGCTTCCGTCCGCCTTCAGCGCCAGAGAGTGGAGGTTGCCTGCGGAGACCATGGGCACAGCCAACTTAGCGGAGTAGCCGTCCCCGGCATTGCCGGTAATGGCCTCGCCGCTGCTCAACGTAAAGCGACCATGGACCTCCAGCTGAAGCACGGCGTAGACCTTACCACTATAATCGTCATACCCCATGGCATACACCGCCGTGCGCCCTTCGCGCTTGGTGGTAACGATACCGGTCCCATTGATTTCCGCCACTCGGGGGTCCAGCACCGAGTACAACACCGTGCTGGTGTCGCCATCCCAATTTGAATCTTCCAAAACAGTCTTCAGATAGCCGCTCACGTCATAGGTCGTGGACTGCCCCTGCGCCCCCAGGAAGGTGCGCACATGATAGACCTTGTCCGCCGGCCCTTGATCGCGCAGATTGAAATATGCCGCCAACTCGCTGTCGGTAGGATCGGTATCCTTCACCGACGCATAGCTGCCCTGGACGTCATTGTTGTTGGGGTCATCGGCAGGAGTCTCCCCGTCGTCGGGCTTCTCCTCCCCCGGCTTATCAGCAGGATCTTCCTTCTGCTCGCCGTCGTCATCCTTCTTGGGATCGTCCACGTCAGTCTGGGTGTTGTCGTCGCCGGGCAACTCAGGCACGGTAGCCGTGCCGAAGAAGTAGGCCGTTCCGTCCACGCTCATCTCCATGCTGGGCACGCTCACGGCAAACTTCACTTCATACATCACGCTACCGCTGCTGTCGATGGAAGGCTCCACCACCGCGGTCTGCACCACGCTGTCCTCGCCGTAGAGCTTTTCCTCGTCCTTGGTCAGCTTCCACTCAAAGTTGTTGAAGCTGCTGGTCACCCCGCCCGTCTGGGTAACGATCTCCTGCTTGCTGGCGGCGGTGCCGGACCCGGCGCCCAGCTGGGCCAGGATCTCCTCCATGGTCAGCTCGCCCTTGCTCTGGTCGCCGGTCTCCTCGTTCTTGGACTCTTCCTTCTCCGTCTCCTCGGAAGAGATCTTCTCGTCGTCAGGCGTCTTCGTGTCCGAAATAGCCTGATCGCCAGCCTGGTCATCCCCAGCCTGACTGTCGTTCTCCTTATTCTGTTCGCCGCCCTCGGGCAGCTCCTCCGCCAGCTCCGCGTCGCCGGGTGCGTCCAGCGGCACCGCGGTCTCCTCCAGCGGCGGCTCCACCTTCTCGTCCAGCACAGGGTCCGGCTCGGGGACGGTGTCGTTCAGCTCCAGTCCCGTGTTCTCCACCGTCTCCTTACTCTCCTCATCGGCGGCGGGCTCCGCGGGCTCGGCCGCGTCGTCCTCCGGCTGCTTCGGCGTGGAGTCCTCCGCCTCAGCGCCGGCCTCCTCCTTCTCGGTCTCGGCCGTCTTGCCGTCTACCTTATTATTAATAGTATCATCAGAAGATGTGATCAGAGAGAAGCCCGTATCCTGCACCTGAGCCCCATCGGTCTGCTGGCCGTTCAGCAACGCATCCAGGTCCACATCGGTGGTGTTGGACATGCTCCCGCTGCCCGGGGTAACACCCTCAGCCTTCAATCTCTCATCAAAGTAACTCAAATCATAGCCGCCGGCGTTCTCCTGAGTCAGCCCGCCGCTCTTATACATTTCATAAAGGAAGTCTTGAATGGCCTGAGGCTCATCCGCCACGTTCTTGGTCGTGCTAGAGCCGGCATTGGAACCGGCAGCGCCGATCAAGTCCTGAATGTCGCTACTGCCGGGGTCCAGTGTCGTCATGCCGCCGCCCTGGCCCCCTGTGGGCCGGACCGCCGCCACCGTCTCGGTGGGGCCGACCCAGGTGATGTTCACATTGCAGCTAATGCTGGGCGCCATGCTCTCGCTGGCGTCGCGCACGCTGTAGTCAACGACTTCGATCTCGATGTAATCCTTATAATCGTATCCTTCAAAGATGGTGCTCCAAACAAACTGCTTGGTGACCCTCAGCTTGCCGATGGCCTCGCCCCGGTAACTGCGGCGGGTATCCTCATCCATCTGGGCGATCCCCTGGCGCAGATCCTCGGTCAAGTACTCGCAGGCGTCCAGGTCCAGGTCCGCCGGGAAGAAGGAAGCAAACTCCTCCAAGGACTCCAGCGCCCCCAGATAGCGCACGTCGGTCACCGTCGCCTGCACTCGTACTGTCGTCTGCTCCGGCGTAAAGCCGATCGAATACCGGTCCAGCACCAACGGGTAGGAATACTTCGGTTCCTCCTCCGGCGTCTGGTCACCTTCATAATCGGTATTGCTGTTGTCGATATTCCCCTTGTTGGGGTCTTCCTCGACCACAGAGTCAGGGGCCGTAGACGCGCCGATGCCCGCGGCCACGGCAGTGGTCACGGTAGAAAGGAGCATCGAGGCAGTCAGGACACCGGCGATCAGCCGTGTTCCCAGTAGCTTGAGCTTACTTATGTTAGCGTCCATGACCCCTCACCCCTTTCTCTTCTGGTTTCAGGTCATTTCATCGTGGTCAGGCGCTTCATTTTCTGCGTTTTTCTGTAACTTTGGGCAGAAATGAACGCAATGATGCCAGAGTGGCATTTTTACGGAGATATTATGCCACAAGCTTTTGGGAAATGCAAGCCTTTTTTTGGTTTTTCCGCAAATTTTCCACATAGCAATTGTGGAAAACTTCTCGGAACTCCCAATAAAGTTCCGCTTGCATTTCCTTTGACGGGTATATTTCAAAAAAGTTCCGTGTGGTTTTTGAAAAAAGCGCCTCCGTTTTGCAACGGAGACGCCTTTTTGTTTGTCTTGCACATATGTGGACCGCACTTGTGGAGCCGCTGTGGAAAAGCATCTTATTTTAAAACGCTTTCTGCCGCGGAATAGTCCGCCGCCACCAAAAACAGCAGGGTATTTCCTCTGCGCTCCACCACAGCTTTCTCCAGCTTGGGCATCTCCTGGGGGCGATAGTCCTCGTTGGACTCGATCTGGTAGTCCAGGTGGGCCTTCAGCGCGCCCTCCGCCTCCTTGGCGGCCGCCTCGTCGGTCATTTCAAACACCGCCGCTTCCTCGGCGGTCAGCCCTGTGGAGCCGAACCCCACCGCCGCAGTCACCTCGCTCTCATCCAACTCGTAGAGCCGCAGGAGGATGTCCGTGTCCAGCCGCTCCAGCTCCTCAGAAAACGCCCCGGCCTCGATCAGCGCCCCGGCGGTTTTTTCCGCCTCAAAGGGCTGGGGGCCCTTTTCGCCGCAGGCGGTCAGCCCCAGCGCCAGCAGCAGGGCCAGCGCCGCCGCCCAAACGCCTTTTTCGTTCTTTCTCATGCGTCCCACTCTCCTTTATATATGGTGTGCCGCTTCAAATAGTCCAGCCATTGCTTATAAGGAGCCCGCTGGAAGTGCACACCGTCTGCTACGCTGTCATAGGGCGGCTCACCGGTCTCGTCGGTCAGGTCCTCCGCCGGGTCCACCAAAAATACGTGCTTTTCCTGGGCAATCTCCCGCAAAATATCGTTATAGACCTGTAAATGCTCGTTTTCAATGTAGCTGGCGATCCCCTTCTCCCGGCATTTCTTTTCGTTTACCGGGATCAAAAGCTGAATGTAAATGGTGGCCTCCGGCTGCTGGGCACGAATCTCGTCAATAAATCTGGCATAGCAGTCGCGGTATCCCTCGTCGTTGTTCATCCCCAGCTCATTGACGCCCAGGCTCACATATACCTTCTTATACTCGCCCTTGCCCAGCGCGTCGATCACCTTCATTTTTTTGCCCTTATAGGTGATGTTTTTCTTTTCCACCTGGAAGATGCTCAGCCCGGTGTGGACGATAAACTCGCCGTTTTTGATGCCGCTGTAGAGACGAAAGCCGTCGATACGGGAATCACCGACAAAGGCGGCGTCGTCAAAGTAGCTCTCCTCCACCGTCTCGGTCTCGGGGACTGGCGCGGAAAAATCATAGTCCTCGCCTGCCGCCAGACCCGCGCCATAGGTCTCCGGCGCGGGAGTGGGCGAGGGGGTCGGCGTCGGCGTGGGCGTCGGCGTGGGCGTCGGCGTGGGCGTTGCCGTAGCTGACGCGGTGGGCGTCGGCGTGGGGGCCTCCGACCGCTCCGCCACCTTGCACCCAGGCAGCGCCATCACCAGGCACAGCCCCACCAAGACCAATCGTTTCATGCTCTATCTCTCCTCTAAGATGATCTCCGCCGCCTGCTCCAACCGCCCGATTTGATACGTAGGCAGGGGGTTTCTCTCTTTCGCGCGCGAATACCAGATGGAATCAAGTCCGGCGTTGACAGCTCCTTGTATATCGGAGTTCAAATCGTCCCCTAACATCACCGTCTGGGCGGGGTCGGCGCCCAGCGCCGCGAGGACCTGTTCAAAATAACCCTTCTCCGGCTTGCCGATCCCCATTTCCTCGGAAATAAAAATGGCGTCCAGATAGGGGGCGATGGGGTTGTCGCGCAGCCGCCGGCGCTGAATATCCGCCAAACCGTTGGTTGCCAGCACCAGCGTGCATTGGGGCTTCAACGCCGCCAGCAGCTCCACCGCGCCGGGGAGCACATTGCCGCAATCCCCCAGCAGCCGCAGATACTCCCGGTTCCAGTCCTCCGGATCGGCGGTAACGCCCATAGCCTTTCCAAAATCCTCAAAGCGCTTTACCATCAGCGTCTCCCGGCTGATCTCTCCCCGGTAGTGGGCCGCCCATAAGGGCACGTTGATGTCCAAATAAGCCTGCATGATCCCATCATCAAAGGGAATGCCCCGCGTTTCCATGCTGCGCCGTAGCGCCTGCCGCTCGGTGGCCTCAAAGTCCAGGAGGGTGCCGTCGGCATCCAGCAAAACCGTCTTATACCGCGCCATACCGCCGCGCCCGCCTCCTTTCCGCCACCGTCCGGCGCATCCGCACCGCCGACGACACCAGCAGCACCCCCAGGGCCAGCGCCCCGGCAAATTCCACCGTGTGCATCAGGGTGTTTCCAAAGTTTCTGGTCTGTCCCGCAATGGCAAACTCCATGGCGTAATAGATCCCGCCGCCGGGGACCAGCGGGAAAAAGGCCACCAGCAGATACCCCGTCACCGGGCATTTACGCAACCGCGCCATGGCCTCGCTCCAGGCGGAAATAGACACCCCCGCCAGCAGTGCGGCCATCATATCTTCCAGCTTCAGCGGCCCGCTACACAGCAAATACACCAGCCAGCCCAATGCTCCCCCGGCTCCGCAGATGAGCATCCCGGTCCCGTGGATATTGAAGATCACCGAAAAGGCCAGGCAGGCCCCAAAGGCCCACAGGCAGGGCAGAAGGAACTCCCCCACGAGCTCTGTCCATTCCATTTCCCCGCCCCCTTAAAACAGCCGGGCAATGCCCAGCGCCAGCCCTGTCCCCAGGGCAATGGCTACGCCGATAAGCACCGCCTCCGCCAGCTTGGAAAGCCCGGAGACCATGTCCCCCACCATCACGTCCCGCACCGCGTTGGTCAACGCCACGCCGGGCACCAGGATCATCAGCGCCCCGATGGTGACCAGGTCCACGCTCTGCCCCAGGCCGAGACTGCAAAGCCCCAGGGCCAACAGGGCGGACACGCCACCCCCCGCCATGGTGCGGATCAGGAGATTCGCCCCCAGGGCGTCCATCAGCCGCAGCGTCAGCCCAATGGCCGCGCCGCAGGCCCCGGCGCACAGAGCGTCCTGGCAGGCCGCCCCAAAAAACAGAGCGAACAGCCCCGCCGCCGCGAAATGGGCCAGAAGAAGGGCCGGAAAGGAGTAACGTTTCTCTCCATCCACCAGGGCTTGCAGCTCTTTACGGGCCTCCTTCACAGGCAGCGGCACGGCGCACAGCCGGCGGCACAGGCCGTTCATGGCCTCCAGCTTCCAGATGTCGGTGCCGTGGTCGGGAATACGGCGCATACGGGTGGCTTCCCGGCCGTTTTCGTGAACAGAGGCAATGAGACAGTTGGGGATGGCGAATACCTCCCCCGTCTCCACGCCATAGGCCCGCAGGATGCGGCTCACCGATTCCTCCACGCGGTAGATTTCTCCCCCCGCGACCTGGATCTGGTAGCCCAGCTCCATCGCAAGCTCTAATACCGCCTCAACGTCCATCATTCTACCCTCCCGACGCGCCGGATTCAAGTTACAATCCGTCAACAAACCTTTACAATGTCGAAACCGGCCGCTCAGCGGTAATAGGCCGCGCCACCCTCAAAGAGCGGTTGGAGCTTGTCCCCCACGATGTTGACTCCTACATAGGGACCCTTGCGCTCGGTGTGGCCCATCTTGCCAAACACCCTTCCGTCAGGAGAGAACAGGCCCTCTACCGCCCCTACGGAGCCGTTGGGGTTGGCGGAAATGTCCATGCTTACTCTCCCCTCGGCGTCCACATACTGGGTGGCAATCTGCCCCCGGGCCGCAAGGGTCTTCAGCACCTCGGGGGTGCACACGAACCGCCCCTCCCCGTGGGAAATGGGGATGGCATGGACATCCCCTACGTTGCAGAGACTCAGCCAGGGAGAACGCACCGAGGCTACACGGGTGTACACATACTTGCTCTGGTGCCGCCCGATGGCGTTGAAGGTCAGGGTGGGGCAGGTCTCGTCAGTGGGCCGAATTTCCCCGTATTGAATGAGCCCCAGCTTGATAAGGGCCTGGAAGCCATTGCAGATGCCCACCATCAGCCCGTCCCGGCGTTTGAGCAGGTCATGCACCGCGTCGGTAACGGCGGCGTTTCGGAAGAGGGAGCAAATGAATTTCGCCGAGCCGTCAGGCTCGTCGCCCCCGGAGAAACCGCCGGGCAGGGCAATGATCTGGGCCTTGCCAATGGCGGCGGCCAGGGCGTTCACCGACTCCGCCAGGGCAGCGGCGGAGCCGTTGCGGATAACCAGAATCTCCGGGTCAATGTCCGCCTTCAGGCAGGCCGCCGCAGTGTCCAGCTCGCAGTTGGTGCCGGGAAAAACAGGAATGACCGCCTTGGGCCGGGCGATCTTATGCTTGGCTACGATGGGAGCCCGCTCGGTGCAGGAGTAGGTCTCCGCCTTCCCCTCCACAGCGGCGTGGGTAGGATAAACGTCCTCCAAGACCCCCTCGTTGAGGGCCAAAAGCTCGTCAATAGGTGCCTCATCGCCGTCGATGGAGATTACGGCCGCCTCGATGGTCTTGCCAATCTTTTGGGCGTATTCACAGTCAATTTCTTCCGTCAATTCCGCCACGATATCCCCACTGTGGCGGTATCCCCGAAGGAGCACATCATCACCAGAAAAGCCGATCTTGTTGCCGAAGGACATCTTCATCACAGCTTCGTCGATCCCGTTTTCTACCGCCCAAGCCGCCTTAATTTTGCCCTCCCTCGCCAAAGCATGGAATGTCTCCCAAGCCTCTTTTCTATGCAAAGGACTGGCACCGAAGTAATACACCGGGTGCCCCGGCTCCTTGAACTCGGGGGAAATGACCTCCCCAGCCTGGATGGGCGCGATGGCGAAGGAAATCAGGGTGGGAGGCACGTCCAGGTCCAGGAAGGACCCAGACATGGAGTCCTTCCCACCAATGGCGGCACAGCCATATTGCAGCTGGGCCTCCATAGCCCCCAGCAGGGCGGCAAAGGGCTTCCCCCAGCGGCCCGGCTCGTCCCGGAGCTTTTCAAAGAACTCCTGGAGGGTCAGGTAGGCTTTCTTGTAATCCGCCCCCGCCGCCACCAGCTTGGCCAGCGACGTAGTCACCGCCTCATACGCCCCCCAATAGGGGTCACGGGACAGTGTGTCCGGGTCACAGCCCCAGGCCATGACGCTGGCCTGGGCGGTCTCCTGCCCCGGCTCCACAGGAAGGAGGGCGGCCATGGCCTGCGCCGGAGTGGTCTGGTGCTTGCCGCCGAAGGGTATAAGGACGCTCCCCGCGCCGATGGAGCCGTCAAACCGCTCCACCAGCCCCCGCTGGGAGGCGCACTTCAAGCTCCCTGCCATCTCCCGCAGAGTTGGGCCGCAATAAGTGGCGCAAATGGTTTCATCGTCTATGCGTTCGCATTCAAAGCTTCTATTTTCCTTCTTCCCAGGTGCGTCAGGCACATAGACCTTGGCGGTCTTCACCGCCCCATTGGTGTTCAAAAAGTCCCGGCTGAGGTTGGCGATGACCTCTCCCCGCCACTTCATCACCATGCGGGGCTCCTCGGTGACCTCCGCCACAACATAGGCCTCTAAATTCTCCCGCTCGGCGGCAGCGATGAACTTGTCCGCGTCCGACCGGGCGACCACCACTGCCATGCGCTCCTGGCTTTCGGAAATTGCAAGCTCCGTGCCGTCCAGCCCGTCATACTTTTTGCGCACTGCGTCCAGGTCGATGGCAAGGCCGTCGGCCAGCTCACCGATGGCCACGCTCACGCCTCCCGCGCCAAAGTCGTTGCACCGTTTGATGAGCCGGGTCACGTTCCCGTCCCGGAACAGCCTTTGGATCTTCCGCTCCTCCGGGGCGTTGCCCTTCTGCACCTCGCTGGCCATAGTGTCCAGGGACTTCAAGTCGTGGCTCTTGGACGAGCCTGTGGCCCCCCCGATGCCGTCCCGCCCGGTACGTCCGCCCAGCAGGATGACCACGTCCCCGGGGGCGGGCCGCTCTCGGCGGACATGACTGGCCGGGGCCGCCCCCACCACGGCCCCGCACTCCAGATGCTTTGCCACATAGCCGGGGTGATAGAGCTCAGAGACCTGCCCGGTGGCCAGGCCGATCTGGTTGCCGTAGCTGGAATACCCCGCCGCCGCCGTCTGGCAGAGCTTACGCTGGGGCAGCTTGCCCTCCAGGGTCTCAGAAAGGGGCGTCCGGGGGTCGCCGCAGCCGGTGACACGCATGGCCTGGTGGACGTACACCCGCCCTGACAGAGGATCGCGGATGCACCCGCCGATGCAGGTGGCCGCGCCGCCGAAAGGCTCGATCTCGGTGGGGTGGTTGTGGGTCTCGTTTTTGAACATGAGAAGCCAATCCTGTGCCTCCCCGTCCACCACAGCGGGCACGTGGATGGAGCAGGCGTTGATCTCCTCGCTCTCGTCCAGCTCGGGGAGCAGACCCCGCTTTTTCAGCACCTTTGTGGCAATGGTAGCCATATCCATCAGGGTCTCCGGCCGGGTCTTGGCCTTCTCGCCGTAGACCTCCTCCCGGGCCGCCAGATAGTCCTCGTAGGCCGACCGCACCACCAGGTCGTCGATCTCCACCTCTTCCAAATGGGTGGAGAAGGTGGTGTGGCGGCAATGGTCCGACCAATAGGTGTCCACCACGCGCACCTCGGTGACGGTGGGATCGCGGCGTTCATCGTCCCGGAAATACGTTTGCAGGAACTTCAGATCCTCCAGATCCATGGCAAGACCCATTCCCCCCCGCAGTACCTCCAATGCAGAGGCGTCCATGTCGGCAAACCCTTCCACCAGCGCTACAGGCTTGGCCTCCGGGTACTGCTGGGCCAGGGTACCCGGCTTGTCCAGCGACGCCTCCCGGCTCTCCACGGGGTTGATGAGGTATTTCTTCACCTTTCCCAACTCTTCATCAGAGACCTGTCCCAAAAGAATGTAAACCGTGGCAGAACGCACCGTGGGCCGCTCCCCGCCCGCCAGCATTTGCAGGCACTGGGCCGCGGAGTCGGAGCACTGGTCAAACTGGCCGGGCAGGGCCTCCACCGCAAAAATGGCCCAGGGGCCTTGGGACGTGGGAAGGTCCTCGTCGTAGACCTCGTCCACCTGGGGTTCGGAAAAGACGATGGTCCTGGCCCGTTGATAGGTGTCGGCATCGATCCCCTCCACGTCATACCGCCGCAGGGTGCGCACCCCTGTCAGGCCCTTGAGGCCCAACAACTCCCGCAGCTCCCGCTCCAGACCCTTCCCCGCCACGTCGTGGGCGGGGCGCTTTTCCGCGAAACAGCGAAATACCATCTTTCTCTCTCCCTTTCTCCGTGGTTAGTCCGCAAACGTCCAGTGCTCAAACTGATAGAACAAATTCCCCTGGGTAGGCCGCAGGCCGCTCACCTGCCCCCACTGGGTCAGCACCGCCCCCGTCTTAAAGCACAGGGTCATAAAGGGCGGGCGCTGGGTATAGAGGGTATAAAACTCGTCCCACTCTCCTGTTGCCCTGGCGGCGCTCAAGGCGGCGGCCAGCTCCCGGTCCGCCGCGCCGCCGTAGCAAAGACCGCTTCCGGCGGTGAAAAAGGCCGTCAGGTCCAAATCCCCTGTCAGGCGGCATTCCCCCAAGTAGAGGTCAAATTTCCCGCTGTTCAGCGCTTTTTTATACTCCTCCCAAGGTAGGGCCGTCACCGTCACCTGAAATCCGGCCTTCTCCAGGTCCTTGGCGATGGCCGCCCCCAGCTTTTCTTTGAATTGATTGTCCGAATTGACCAACAGCGTCAGCTCCAAGGGCCGCTTCCCCGAGCGCCGCACACCGTCCTCCCCCACGCTGTAGCCCAACGCGTCCAGCTCCTCTGTGGCGGCTGTCAGGTCATAGCTCACTTCCCTGGCCAAGGCGCTGTCATAGCGGCGTGAGGAGGGAGGCACGGGCAGGGCGGCGATGGAGGCGTGCCCCCCCAGCACCTCGGAGACCAGGCCACCCCGGTCCACCGCCCGGCTGAGGGCGGCGCGGACCTGGGGGTTCTGACAGATCCCCGAGCCGCAGTGAAACCCCAGATAGAGCATGGTAGAGGTGGGATATTCCCAGGTCTGATAGGACCCGGAAAAGCCCAGGGCATCCGCTCCGGTGGGATCGGAGGCCGCCAGTCCAAGCATCTCGCTGTCAAAGGCGGCGATCAGCTCATCGGCCGCGCCAATGGACTTTAGCGGGATCTCCCTTGGAATATCAGCGCTCTCCCGCCAGCTATTTTCTCTGGCCACCAGCCGTTCGCCGTCCACCACATAGCGTCCGGTGCCATAGACCCCGTCCTTTTCCACTCTGGCAACGGGAATATCCAGCAGGGCCAAAAAGTCCCGGTTGGGCTCCTTGAGCTGGAACACCACTGTGCTTTCCCCCTCGGCGGTCACGCGCTGTACGTTGGCCAGCCGGGAGGCGTAGAGACTCTTCTCCCCTCGGGCGGCGTTGAGCGCGGCGCACACCGATGCCGCGTCCAGCGCAGCTCCGTTGGAAAATGTAACGCCGCTTTTCAGGGTCACACGCCAGCTCAGGCCGTCCTCCCCCTGCCACCCGCCCTGGGCCAGAAGGGGTTGGGGCTCAAAGGAAGCGTCCAGCTCATAGAGGCTGTCAAAGACCAGCGGGGCCACCGTCATATTGGTGGAGCGGCTGCCTACGTAGGGGTCCCAGGTCCCCTGAGGATCCAGGGGCAGGGTGAAGGGCCGTCTCTCATCAGGGGCTGGACCGGGGCTGGGAAAGGTCGGGCTAGGGGATGGGGGCGGCTCGGGCATTTGGGTCCGCGTTGGCTGGCAGGCGGTCAAGCTCACCGCCAGGACCACCCCCAGGGTGGCGGACAGCCACCGCCGTATCTCGCCCTTCATCTTCACCCCTCCCTTCCCCCTGTTCTTTATCCGTCTGTCAGCATGATCACCGCCGCCTGACTCCCCCGCTCTCCCTTGGTAAAGCGGTGGGACCAGAAGCGCTGGTGCTGACAGCAGGTACACGCCTCGCTTACGTCAATGCGCTCCGGCGACAGCCCGGCGCGCGCTAAAATGGCGGCGTTGATGGCCTTCAGGTCCAACTGCCACTTCTCCCCCGCCCGGGCCATAAAGGGCAAGGCCAGGCCACCCAGGGCGGCCTCCATAGCGGCGGGCACATCACTGTCGGTCTCAAAGCAGCACTTCCCGATGGCAGGCCCGACCGCGGCGCGAAGGTCCGCCGGGCAGCTTCCGAATTCCCGCTCCAGAGTCTCTACCGCCACGGCGGCAATCACGGCGGCGGTGCCCCGCCAGCCCGCGTGGACCGCGGCGGCCGCCCGCTTCACCGGATCAAACAGCAGAACGGGCACACAGTCGGCGGAGAAGATACACAAGGCCACCCCGGGCACATTGGTGGCCAACCCGTCTGCCTCAAAGGGCGTGGGGGCCAGCAGGTCGGTCTTCACGTCCGCCGCTGTCACTACCTTCACCGCGTTTCCGTGGACCTGGTTGGTCATCACGATGCTATGATCGTCCGTCCCGGTGGCGGCACAGAAGCGGCGGTAGTTCTCCCGCACCCTCTCGGGGTCGTCCCCGCGACGGTGGCCCAGGTTTAGGCTTTTAAAAATGCCTGCGGACACCCCGCCGACTCTGGTAGAAAACCCATGCGGCGTCTCCAGCAAGGGCGAGGCCAGATATTCCACACCATGAACACTTTTCGTAATCAAGGCAGTCTCCTATCGCAAGATGTCATTGTTCGTCGGGGTGATACTCTTTGCAGGTGCATTTCTTCCATTTCAGCCCACTGCCACAGGGACAGGGGTCGTTGCGGCCAATCTTGGTCTCGGCGGTGCGCTTGGGCTGTTTCTTCACAGTGCCGTCACCGCCCCCGGACTCACCGGTGACCTTGGCCACCCGCTCCCGCTTGACCTCCTCATTCTGGCGCAGCTGGACCAGGAAAAGACGGCGCACCGTCTCATCCTGGATGGCGGCGATCATGCTGTCAAACATCTCATAGCCTTCCCGCTTGTATTCCACCACCGGGTCAGACTGTCCGTAGGCCCGCAGACCGATCCCCTGGCGAAGCTCGGTCATGGCGTCGATCTCATCCATCCAGTATTCGTCCACCACCCGAAGCATGACCACCCGCTCGATCTCCCGCATCAGCGGCTCGCCAAAGCCCGCCTCCCGGAAGGCATAGCGGGCACGGGCGGCCTCCGCCAGCTTTTCGGTAAGGCTGTCGGCGGTGAGGCTGTCCAGATCGTCCTCGCCGGGCCCCGGCTTGGCGGGGTCCAGGAACACGCCCTTAAAGGGGGCCACCGCGGCGGCATAATCCTCCGCCGTCAGCCCCTGCTGGTCCACGAAGTGGCTGTGGACCTGGCGGGAGATAACGTTCTCCACCATGTTTTGGATCACGTTCTTCAGGTCCTTGCCATCCAGCACCTCCCGGCGCTGCTTGTAGATGACCTCCCGCTGGGTATTCATCACGTCGTCATACTCCAGCACCGTCTTACGGGCCTGGAAGTTCTTGCTCTCCACCCGCTTCTGGGCGGATTCAATGGCGTTGGTAAGCATTTTCTGCTCAATAGGAGTATCCTCGTCAATACCAAGACCCTCCATCATGTTCTGAATGCGCTCCGAGCCAAAAAGACGTAGCACATCGTCCTCCAGCGAGAGGAAAAACCGGGTCTCGCCGGGGTCCCCCTGACGGCCTGCACGGCCGCGCAGCTGGTTGTCGATGCGGCGGGATTCATGGCGCTCGGTGCCCAGAATAAAGAGTCCTCCGGCGGCCTTGACCTGCTCCGCCTCCTGGGCGATCTCCGCTTTATACTTGCTCTCTGCCTCGGAAAAGGCCTTTCGGGCATTCAGAATATCCTCATCATCGGTCTCGGCAAACCCGGTGGCCTCGGCGATCAGTTCATCGGTGAGTCCTTGCTTGCGAAGCTCCGCCTTGGCCAAAAACTCCGCGTTGCCCCCCAGCATGATGTCGGTGCCGCGGCCCGCCATGTTGGTGGCCACAGTGACCGCCCCCAGCTTGCCCGCCTGGGCTACGATCTCCGCTTCCTTCTCATGGTTCTTGGCGTTCAGCACGTTGTGGGGAATGCCCTTCTTTTTCAGCAGGGCGGACACCAGCTCGGATTTCTCGATGGACACCGTACCCACCAGCACGGGCTGGCCCTTGGCGTAGCACTGGGCCACCTGCTCCACAATGGCCCGGAACTTGCCCGCCTCGTTTTTGTAGACCACGTCGTGGTTGTCGATGCGGGCCAGGGGACGGTTGGTGGGCACCTCCACGATGTCCAGCTCGTAAATCTGCCCGAATTCCTCCGCCTCGGTAAGGGCGGTGCCCGTCATACCGGACAGCTTGTCGTAGAGGCGGAAATAGTTTTGGAAGGTGATGGTGGCCAGGGTCTTGGACTCCCGCGCCACATTCACGTGCTCCTTGGCCTCGATCGCCTGGTGAAGCCCCTCGGAGTACCGCCGGCCAAACATGAGCCGCCCGGTAAATTCGTCTACGATAATGACCTCCCCGTCTTTCACCACATAGTCGATGTCCCGCTTCATCAAACCGTGGGCGCGGATGGCCTGATTGATATGGTGGGAAAGGGTGGCGTTTTCCGGGTCAGCCAAGTTTTCCACGTTGAACTGCTGCTCGGCCTTGGCGATACCCCGGGCAGTGAGGGTGACCGTCCGCGCCTTCTCATCGGTAATATAGTCCGCGTCCTCGTTCGGGTCCTCTTCCGCCTTTTCGTCCACGCTAGCAACCCTCTTCCCCTTCAGCCGGGCCACAAAGGAGTCCACCACCGTGTAGAGCTGGGTGGACTTGTCCCCCTGGCCGGAGATAATAAGCGGGGTGCGGGCCTCATCGATGAGGATGGAGTCCACCTCGTCCACAATGGCAAAGGCGTGGCCCCGTTGGACCAGCTCCGCTTTGTAGATCGCCATGTTGTCCCGGAGGTAGTCAAAGCCAAACTCGTTGTTGGTACCGTAAGTGATGTCGGCGGCGTAGGAGGCCTTGCGGTCCTGGGGCTCCACCGCGTGGATCACCAGGCCCACCGTCAGACCCAAAAAGCGGTAGACCTTTCCCATCCACTCGCTGTCGCGCTTGGCCAGGTAGTCGTTCACCGTGACGATGTGAACACCCTCTCCCGTCAAAGCGTTCAGATAGGCGGGCAGGGTCGCCACCAGCGTCTTGCCCTCGCCGGTCTTCATCTCGGCAATACGCCCCTGGTGCAAAATAATGCCGCCGATGAGCTGGACCCGGTAGGGCCGCATCCCCAGCACCCGCCAGGCCGCCTCCCGGACGGTGGCAAAGGCCTCGGGCAAAATGTCGTCGGTGGTCTCGCCGTTTGCCAGCCGCTCCTTCAGCTTGGGCGTCATAGACTTCAGCTCCTCGTCGGAGAGGGCCTTGTATTCCTCCTCCAGCGCCTCGATCCTGTCCGCCAGCTTTTCCACCTTTTTGACCTCCCGCTGGGAGTGGGAGCCAAAGAGCGCGTTGAAAATTCCCATGGTGTCACCTGTCTTTCCACGTAATGGTATAGGCGATAGCCCATTCGTATCCATATTAACGCTTTATTGTATCACATATCCGCCCGCTAAAAAAGTCTAAATTGTAAAATTCCTACATCTATGTTAGAATCAACAAAAAAGGAGGGGACGCAGGTGGTCAAAGAGGGAAATCGCTACACCGCCACGGTGGAAAACTGGGCCTCCGACGGCGGCGGCGTGGCCCGCGTCGGCGGCATGGCGGTGTTCGTCAAGGGCGGCATTGTGGGAGAGCGGTGCGTCATCGAGATCGAGCACGTTGGCCACCGGGCGGCCTGGGCGCATATTGTCGAGCTTTTGGAGCCCTCCCCCGCCCGGATCGAGCCCTCCTGTTCCCACTACGGGGCCTGCGGCGGCTGCCAGCTGCAGCACATGGACTATGCCGCCGAGCTGGACTTTAAGCGGCAGAGGGTGGCCGACGCTCTCCAGCGCATCGGCGGGCTGGACATGGACATGCCTCCCGTTTTGGGCGCGGCAGACACTGCAAGCTACCGCAACAAGGCCCAGTTTCCCGTGGGTCCGGGGCCGCGGGTGGGCTTTTACCGGGAGCGGAGCCACCGGGTGGTAGATGTGGACGGCTGCGCCCTCCAGTCCCCTGCCGCAAATGCCCTGGCAAACGCCCTGAGGACCTGGATGAAGGAATACAACATTCCGGCTTACGACGAAAAGAGCCGCAAGGGGCTTGTCCGCCACCTTTTTGTCCGCGCAAACGCAGCCAGGGAGTGTTTGGCGGCGGTGGTGGTCAACGGCTCGGCCCTGCCCCACGAGGGCGCGTTGGTGGAGGCTTTTCGCGCCGCCGCGCCCGGGCTGATAGGGATCGTTCTCAACGAAAACTGCCGGGACACCAACGTCATCCTGGGGAATGGCTGGCGCACCTTGTGGGGAATGTCCACTCTTTTGGACTCCCTGCGTGGCGTGACCTTCCGCTTGAGCGTCCCCGCCTTTTATCAGGTCAACCACGCCCAGACCGAGGTCCTGTACGCCCTGGCGGAGGAATTTGCCGCCCTCACCGGGACAGAGGCCCTTCTGGACCTTTACTGCGGCACAGGCACCATCGGCCTGACCATGGCACGGAAATGCAAACGCCTGCTAGGGGCGGAGATCGTCCCCCAGGCGGTGGAAGACGCCCGGGAAAACGCCGCGCGAAACGGCGTGCAGAACGCCCGCTTTGTCTGCGCCGACGCATCAGCGGTAGCGGCGGAGCTGGCGAAAACCGGTGAAATGATCGATGTCGCCATTGTGGACCCGCCCCGGAAGGGCCTGTCGCCCCAGGTAGTGGAAAGCTTACTCCAAATTTCTCCGGCGCGCATCGTCTACGTCTCCTGCGACCCCGCCACCCTAGCCCGGGACCTGAAGCTCCTGTCGGCACAGTACGAGGTCAAAAAGGTCCAGCCGGTGGACCTCTTCCCTCGCACCTTCCATGTGGAGACAGTGGTCAAGCTGGAACGAAGCTAAAAATTTTCAAAAACCTCTTGACCTTGGAGCGGCTTCAAGGTGTACGCTGACAGCATCTTTCCTGAAAGGAGCGTTCCCCATGAACATCAAGCAAGCCCAGGAGCTGTCCGGCGTAAACGCCGAAAACATCCGCTTTTACGAAAAGCAGGGCCTCCTTACCCCGGCGCGCAACAAGCAAAACGACTACCGAAAGTATACTCCCGAGGACATCGCCGTCCTCAAGCGCATCCGCGCCCTGCGGATGCTGGATATGCCCCTGCCTCAGATCAAGGCCGTGCTGGAGGGAAAGGAGCCTGTGGGCGTCGCCGCCGAGCGCCAGAAGGAGCGGTTGGAGGCGCGTTCCAGGGAGCTGGACGCGGCCATTGCCCTGTGCCGGGAGGTGGCAGAAGCCCCGTCGCTGGAATCGCTGGACGTGGACACACTGCTGGCGAAAATGGACGACCCCGCCCACTCGGCGGGTCTCTTCCGGGGTTGGGTCGACGACTACCGCCGGGTGGCGTTGGCCGAGCACGAAAAACGCTTCACCTTCCTCCCCGACGAGGCGGTGACCACTCCCCAGGAGTTCACCGCCGCCCTGCTGGCCTACGCCGACCAGGAGGGAAAGGATATCGTCATTACAAAAGAGAGTATGTACCCCGAGTTTACCCTGGACGGCATCGAATACACCGCCATGCGGAATTACACCGCCGTGCGGGGCTGTCCGGTGGCCTCTATCGCCTGTGAGGTCGCCCACCCCGAGGACTTCGTTCCTGCCGACATTCCACGCGGGAAGCGGCGGCTCATGCGGCTGCTCCACTACCTCTGGGTGCCTGCGGCGTTGCTGCTTCTCATCCTCCTGCCCCGGCTAGAGCTGTTCGCCACGTGGGAGGGCTGGGTACTGCTGGTGGGCTTGGTCACCGCCGTCGGTGTCAGCTCCTTCCGCTCCTGGCTGCTGTTTTACAACGAAAAGCACAAATAGAGGGTTGACAACCACTTTTTGCACTGATATAATGCTAGAGCCGCATGGAATGGGGCCAAAAGTAAGCGCCCTGCGCTTCTCCCACAACAGCGAGCCCGTAATGAAGGAGTGAAAAAGAGTATGCACGCGATCATTGTCACCGGCGGTAAGCAGTATAAGGTCGCCGAGGGCGACGTTCTCTACATTGAGAAGCTGCCCGTGGAGGCTGGCGAGACCGTCAAGTTCGACGAGGTCCTGGCCGTCATTGACGGCGACAAGGCCACCTTCGGCACCCCCGTTGTGGAGGGCGCCAGTGTAGAGGCCAAGGTTGCTAAGAACGGCAAGGGCAAGAAGATCATCGTCTTCAAGTACAAGCCCAAGAAGAACTACAAGCGCAAGCAGGGCCACCGTCAGCCCTACACCAAGATCGAGATCACCAAGGTGAAGGCCTAACACATGACCACCGTCACCTTTACCACCCGGGACGAGCGCATTGAGCGGGTCGAGCTGAGCGGCCACGCGGGCCTTGTCCCCCCCGGAGAGCCGGACATCCTCTGCGCCGCCCTCACCAGCGCCATCCGCCTGGTGGAGACCACCGTCAACGACGTGCTGGCCGTAGGCACAGCGGTGAAGACCCGTGAGGCAGACGCTTACGTCTCCCTCAAGCTCCCCGGTGACATGGGGCAGGAGAACGAAGCCCTGTGTCAAGCCCTTCTGGCCGGGCTGATGGTGCATTGCGCCACCCTGGCGGAGGAATATCCTGACAATCTATCTGTCATAGACATGGAGGTGTAATACCATGCTGAACATTGGTTTGCAGTTTTTTGCCCACAAGAAAGGCGTTGGCTCCACCCGCAATGGCCGCGACAGCGAGTCCAAGCGGCTGGGCGTGAAGCGCGCCGACGGGCAGTTCGTCCTGGCGGGCAACATTTTGGTCCGTCAGCGCGGCACCCACATCCACCCCGGCGTCAATGTGGGCAAAGGCAGCGACGACACCCTCTTCGCCCTCAAGTCCGGCCGCGTGCGGTTCATCCGCCTGGGCAAGGACAGGAAACAGGCCATCATTGAGGAAGTTGCTGAATAAACCTGTTTGAAAAGGCTGCCGCAGAAGCGGCGGCCTTTTATATTGCAATTCCCCTCTCTCCCTTGGTATAATAGCCCTATCAACTCTGCAAAGGATGTGAGGCTATGCCCGCGGCGTGGCTGGATAAGGCAAAAATTTTGGTCAAAGCCGGAGACGGCGGCAACGGTGCGGTGGCCTTCCACCGGGAGAAATACGTGGCCGCCGGCGGCCCGGACGGCGGCGACGGCGGCCGGGGCGGCGACATCATTGTGGTGGTGGACGACCACATGACCACCCTGATGGACTTTCGCTACAAACGCAAATACGTGGCGGGCAACGGCATGGACGGCACAGGCAAGCGGTGCTCGGGCAAGGACGGCGCATCCCTCACCATCAGGGTCCCCCGGGGCACGGTCATCCGGGACGCCGAGAGCGGCGAGGTCATTCGGGACATGGCCCAGGACGAGCCCTTTGTCCTCTGCCGCGGCGGTAACGGCGGTTGGGGCAACCACCACTTTGCCACCCCTACCCGGCAAGCCCCCCGTTTCGCAAAGGCGGGCTTGCCCGGTCAGTCCATGGAGGTCATTTTGGAGCTGAAGCTTCTGGCCGATGTGGGCCTGGTGGGATTCCCCAACGTGGGCAAGTCCACCCTCTTGAGCGTGGTCACCCGTGCCCAACCTAAGATCGCCAACTACCACTTCACCACCCTCTCCCCCAATCTGGGTGTAGTGGCGCGGGGCGAGGGCAGTTCTTTCGTCCTGGCCGACATCCCCGGTATCATTGAGGGTGCCGCCCAGGGGGCAGGTCTCGGTCACGACTTTCTGCGCCACATTGACCGCTGCCGGGTGCTCATCCACGTGGTGGACGTGTCCGGCTCCGAGGGCCGGGATCCGGTGGAGGATTTTGAGGCCATTACCGCCGAGCTGGCCCAGTGGTCCCCCGACCTGCCCTCCCGGCCCACGGTGGTGGCGGGGAACAAGGCAGACATTGCCCAGGACCGGACCGGGCTGGAGGCGCTGAAGGCCCATGTGGAGGCCAAGGGTCTCCCCTTCTTCGAGCTCTCCGCCGCTGCCCACCAGGGAGTGGAGCCCCTGATGGACGCCGTGTGGGAGACCCTTTCCCAACTCCCGCCTCCCAAGCCCTTTGAGGCCACCTATGTGCCCAAGCCCCCCGCGGTGGACACCTCACAGCCTCTGGAGATCACCCGGGCCGACGATGGCACCTGGCTGGTGGAGGGACCCTGGCTCCAGCGGCTCATGGCCAACGTCAACTTCGGGGACTTTGAGTCCCGCAGCTGGTTCGACCGCATGCTCCGCCAGTCCGGCCTCTTTGACCGGCTGGAGGAAATGGGCATCCAGGACGGAGACACCGTTTCCCTCTACAACCTGGAGTTTGATTACCAGCGATGAGCGGCGCCAAAGGCTATTCCCCATTAGCCCGCAAGGGGACGGTGCTGATCACCGGGGCCTCCGCCGGGCTGGGCAAGGCGTTGGCAGAGGAATTTCACTCTCGTGGCTATCAGGTGTTAGCTGCAGGACGCGGTGCAGAAGCCCTGAAAAAGCTACCGGCCATTAGCCGTTATTCTCTCGACCTCGCTCAACCCAGGGCAGGGAAGGAATTGGCCCGGCAGGTGCTGGACGACGGCCATGCGGTGGACATTTTGGTATGCAACGCGGGCCTTGGGCTGTCCGGGGCCTTTGGCGACCAGTCCCCCGACGACCTGGACTCCCTTATCCAGGTGAATATTGCCGCCCTCACCGCCCTTGACCGGGCCTTTTTGCCTCTTATGGCGGCCCAAGGTGGTGGATACGTCCTCAACGTGGCCTCCACGGGGGCCTGGCAGCCGGGGCCGTACATGGCCGCCTATTACGCCTCCAAGGCATATGTTCTCTCCCTCACCCGCGCCCTGCGGGAGGAATACAAGGGCTCGGGGGTCACCGTCTCCGCCCTGTGCCCTGGCTCCATCGCCACGGAATTCTCCCGCCGCTCAGGACGGGCAGACCCCGGCCGGGCCATGACCCCCGAGAAGGTGGCAAAAATAGCCGTAGACGGTCTTTTAAAGGGCAATGGGGTCATTACCCCCGGTTGGGAAAACAAGGCCCTCCATGCCGTTTCTAAGGTTCTTCCCGCGCCGCTGGTGGCAAAATTTGTGTCCGGCTATCAAAAGAAACTTCTCTGACAAAAGGAAGCGACCGTTCGTGAACAAGGATCTGACCGTAGGAAAAACCTCCACGGTGCTGTGGAAATTCTGTCTGCCCCTGTTTGGCAGCATTATCTTTCAGCAGCTCTATAACATCGCCGACAGCTTTGTGGCGGGGAAGTTCATCGGGGAGGACGCCCTGGCGGCGGTGGGTAACAGCTACGAGGTCACCCTCATCTTTCTGGCCTTTGCCTTTGGGTGCAACATCGGCTGCTCGGTGGTGGTGTCCCGCCTCTTTGGAAGCAGGCAATACAGTGAACTGAAGACCACCGTTTACACCACCCTCATCGCCGGCGGCGTCTTATGCGTGGTCTTGATGGTCACGGGGGCGCTGGGCTGTGACGCGCTCCTACGGCTCATCCGTACCCCGGGCAACGTCATGGCCGACTCCAAGCTGTACTTAGACATCTACATCCTGGGCCTGCCCTTTGTCTTTTTCTACAACATCGCCACCGGCATCTTCTCCGCCCTGGGAGACTCCAAAACCCCCTTTCTCTTTTTGGCCTGCTCCTCGGTGAGCAATATCGGCATGGACATCTTGTTTGTGGCGGGCCTGGGCATGGGGGTGGACGGCGTGGCCTGGGCCACCTTTCTGTGCCAGGGGGTAAGCTGTATTCTGGCGATGACGGTGGTGTTCCTCCGTTTTCGCAGGATCGAGACCGAGACCCGACCCAAGCTCTTCTCCTGGCACTTCCTGGGCGAGCTTTCCAAGGTAGCGGTGCCCAGTATTTTGCAGCAGAGCTTTATCTCGGTGGGCAACATTATGGTCCAGGGGGTCATCAACGGCTTTGGCTCGGCGGTAATGGCGGGCTACTCCGCCGCCATCAAGCTCAACAGCCTGGTCATCACCTCCCTCAACACTCTGGGCAACGGCGTATCGAATTTTGCCGCCCAAAACCTGGGAGCAGGCAAGCCGGAGCGGGTCAAGGAGGGCTTCGGCGCGGGGACGCGGCTGGTGTGGCTGCTCAGCGTCCCCCTCTCCCTGCTGTATGTGTTTGCCGGGCGGTGGCTGGTCTGTCTGTTTTTGAAGGACCCGGTGGGCCTGGCGGTGGACACCGGGGCGCAGATCCTGCTGGTCCTGGCCCCCTTCTACTGCATCATCGCCGTCAAGCTGGTGGCCGACGGCATCCTCCGGGGCGCGGGGGACATGGGCCGCTTTATGGCCGCCACCTTCACCGACCTCTTCTTACGGGTGGTCCTGGCCAAGGTCTTGTCCGTCCCGCTGGGGCCCCTGGGCATCTGGCTGGCCTGGCCCATCGGCTGGACGGTGTCCACCGCCATGTCGGTGGCGCTTTACAAGCAGGGCGCGTGGCAAAAGCGCGCCCTGCCCCGGACATAGGGGCGGGTCCCGCACCCGCCCGGACCGCGCAAAAAAGGAGCCTCTTTCGAGGCTCCTTTTTTGCTGTCAGAATTGAAAATATATGAAGGATGCCGCGTCAAATTCCGGGCCGTATATTCCAAAAATCAGGACGGTGAAGATAATCACATAGTAGACCGCATAGCGCACCACGATGTTCCGGCGGTCCAGCACGGCTTTCAGGTCCACACGCTGGCGCAGGGTATCCACCGCCGCCAGGACCACCAGGGCGAGCAACAGCACCGCAAAATCCTTGCGTCCCATCCCCAGGTTCTCCACCGTGATCATCGCCAGCGGGTCTCGCAGGGCTGACAAACCGGGGTTTACTGCCGCCTGGCGGAGCATCCCCACCCCCGTGAGAAAGCTGTTGGCCCGGAAAAAGAGCCAGGCAAAGTCCACCAGGGCAAAGGTGACCAGCCGCTTCCACCAGCGGCGCAGCCAGCCGTCCGGGTCCAGCCCCAAACAGGTCTCCAGCCTTCCCCGGAAAGGTGCGGTGAGGCTGCCCACCACCTGATAGAGGCCGTTCAGCGCGCCCCACACCACAAAGCTCCACTCCGCGCCGTGCCACAGGCCGCTCAAGGAAAAGGTGATAAGGATATTGCGGAAATGCTTCCACTTGGCGCACCGGCTGCCTCCCAGGGGAATGTAAATATAGTCCCGAAACCAGGTGGTCAGGGAAATGTGCCACCGCCGCCAGAAATCGCTCACCGTCACGGCGGAGTAGGGGTGCTTGAAGTTCTTCATCAAGGTAAAGCCCATCACCCGTGCCGCGCCAATGGCAATGTCGGAATACCCGGCAAAGTCGCAGTAGATCTGAAACGCGAAAAGTACCGTCGCCAGCACGATCTCCACTCCCGTGTGGGCGGCGGGGTTGTCATAGACCGCGGTGACCAACAGGGCGATACGGTCGGCCAGCACCAGCTTCTCAAAAAATCCCCAGCCCATGAGCAGCAGTCCGTCCCGCACCCGTTTGGGGTCAAAAAAGTGCGGCTCGTGGAGTTGGTGCATGAGGTTTTTACTCCGCTCAATAGGTCCCGCCACCAGCTGGGGGAAGAAGGAGATGAACAGGGCGTAGCGCAGGAGGTTTCGCTCCGCCGGAAGCTCTCCCCGGTACACGTCGATCACGTAGCCCAGGGCCTGGAAGGTGTAGAAGGAGATGCCCACAGGCAGGAGCACATCAAAGGCGGGGACATGGAGCTCCAGCCCCGCAAGCCGCCCCAGCGCCTCAATATTTTCGGCGGCAAAGGCGTAGTACTTGAAGAAAAACAGAATGGCCAGGTTGAAGACGATACAGCTCCACAGCGCCCATTGCCGCTTTTTCCCTTCCCCCGTGCCCAGTCGCTCCATTATCAGAGCGGACAACCAAGTCGCCACGGTGGAGGCGGCGATCAGCAGCGCGTACTGGGGATTCCAGCTCATGTAGAAGTAGTAGCTGGCTACCAGAAGCCACAGCCACCGCCCCTTCTGGGGCAGGAGGAAGTAGACCAGCACCACGATAGGGAAGAAGATCAGAAACTCCAGGGAGTTAAACAGCATACGCCCTCACCTCCCTTCCCCGGTCCACAACGCCGGGTCACAGTCGGTTTTCAGGTAGTCCAGCAGGCAGGCGGTGACCTTGTCCGCCCCGGCGGCATTGACGTGGCCCTCGTCAAACAGGTCGGAATAGTCAAAGTCCAGCTCGTCCCACATCCGGTTCATGTCCAGGAACTTGACGGTATCGCCGTTGACATAGTTTTCCCGCAAGTAGTTGTTGATCTTAACGATCTCCACACTGTCCAGGTCCATCTGTCGTTTAAAGGGCAAACTCACCAGCACCAGGGGAATATCCTTTTCCGCCAGCAGGGCCAGCAGCGCCTCAAAACACTCGGCCTCGTCGGGGGTCACGGCCCGGAGTGCTTCAGACGGTGTCTGTTCAAACCAGCCGTCGCCGGGATCCTCCAGAGAGGTCTCCTGGACGATCCCGTTGCTGCCCCGCTCAGGCCACAGCGCAGAGTCCACCAATAGCCGGAAGTCCTTTCCCTCCAACTCCTTCCAGCGGGTGTGATACTTGATGAAGGGGATATAGTAGCTGGAGCGGTCCTCCAGAACACAGTAATTGATCCCTTCTAGCTTATTCGCGCTCAGGGGAAATACGTCAAAGGCCATCCGGGCCAGAACCTCCCGGTGCCGGTCCTCCAGCGGGCAAAAGGCGTAGGTCTCCAGAACAACGAGGTCGGGGGTCCGGGTCTTGAGCAGCTCCTTGGCGAAAAAGTACATCTGCTCCATGCGCATCCCTGCCACGGCATAATTAAACACGTCTACCGTACCCCCTGCCGCCTCGCTCAGAGCCTCAGTCATATCCACTGCCCGCAGACCGTTGGCGGCGTGAGAGTTGCCCAAGATAAGGATGTCTACATTCTTTTGGCTGCGCCAGCTTCGGTATTGCGGATAGGCGCTCTTTTCCATCAGCACCCGGCCGCACAGGTGAAAGAGCAGCGCGCCAATAAGCAGGAAGGTCATCGTTTTCACGATGACCTTCCCCCATTCTCTCTTTGTCATACGCTCCGAACGCTTAGCCGTTGGCAATGGCGGCTTGGGCAGCCGCCAATCTGGCAATGGGCACCCGGAAGGGGGAGCAGGAGACGTAGTCCAGCCCCACCTTGTGGCAGAACTCCACGGAGACAGGGTCGCCGCCGTGCTCGCCGCAGATCCCCAGGTGAATGTCCGGGTTGGCCTCCCGGCCCAGCTTGGCGGCCATGCCCACCAGACGGCCCACGCCGGTCTGGTCCAGATGGGCAAAGGGGTCCTGCTCGTAGATCTTCTTGTCGTAGTAGGCGTCCAGGAACTTGCCCGCGTCGTCCCGGCTGAAGCCGAAGGTCATCTGGGTCAGGTCGTTGGTGCCGAAGGAGAAGAAATCCGCCTCCTTGGCGATCTCGTCGGCGGTGAGGGCGGCGCGGGGAATCTCGATCATGGTGCCCACGTGATACTTCATATTGGAACCGGCAGCCTTGATGGTCTCGTCGGCGGTGGCTACCACCACGCTCTTGACGTACTTCAGCTCCTTGACCTCGCCCACCAGGGGGATCATGATCTCCGGCACGATCTTCCAGTCGGGGTGCTTGGCCTGAACGTTGAGCGCAGCCTTGATGACGGCGCGGGTCTGCATGGCGGCGATCTCGGGGTAGGTGACCGCCAGACGGCAGCCGCGGTGGCCCATCATGGGGTTAAACTCGTGGAGAGAGGCAATGATGTTCTTGATCTCCGTGACGCTCTTGCCCATGTCGGAGGCCAGCTTGGCAATGTCGGCCTCTTCGGTGGGGACAAACTCGTGGAGGGGGGGATCCAGGAAGCGGACGGTCATGGGCAGGCCACCCAGGGCCTCGTACATCCCCTCAAAGTCGGACTGCTGCATGGGCTCCAGCTTAGCAAGCGCGGCCTCCCGCTGCTCCACAGTGTCCGAGCAGATCATTTGCCGGATGGCGGGGATGCGGTCCTCCTGGAAGAACATATGCTCCGTGCGGCAAAGGCCGATGCCCCTGGCGCCGAACTTCACGGCCTGGGCGGTGTCGTGGGGATTATCGGCGTTAGTGCGCACCTGGAGCCGGGCGTACTTGTCCGCCCAGGCCATGACCCGGCCGAACTCGCCGCCGATGGAGGCGTCCACGGTGGGGATGGCCTGGCCGTAGATGTTGCCGGTAGAGCCGTCCAGAGAGAGCCAGTCGCCTTCCTTGTAGATCTTGCCGTCCAGCTCAAACTTCTTATTGGCCTCGTCCATCTTTATCGCGCCGCAGCCGGACACGCAGCACTTGCCCATGCCCCGGGCAACGACGGCGGCGTGAGAGGTCATGCCGCCGCGGACAGTCAGAATGCCCTGGGCGGCCTTCATGCCCTCGATATCCTCGGGAGAGGTCTCCAGACGGACCAGGACCACCTTTTCGCCGCGGGCGGCCCACTCCTTGGCGTCCTCGGCGGAGAAGACGATCTTGCCGCAGGCCGCGCCGGGAGACGCGCCCAGGGCCCGGCCGATGACAGGGGTCTCCTTCAGGGCCTTCTGGTCAAACTGGGGATGGAGCAGGGTGTCGAGGTTGCGGGGGTCGATCATGGCCACGGCCTTCTTCTCGTCGATCATGCCCTCGTCCACCAGGTCGCAGGCGATCTTCAGGGCGGCGGCGGCGGTGCGCTTGCCGTTGCGGGTCTGGAGCATGAAGAGCTTCTTGTTCTCAATGGTGAACTCCATGTCCTGCATGTCGCGGTAGTGGTACTCCAGCTTGCTGGAGATGTCCACGAACTGCTGGTAGGCCTCGGGCATGACCTCGGCCAGCTGGTCGATGGTCTGGGGGGTGCGCACGCCGGCCACCACGTCCTCGCCCTGGGCGTTCATCAGGAACTCGCCGAAGAGCTTCTTCTCGCCGGTGGCGGGGTTGCGGGTGAAGGCCACGCCGGTGCCGCAGTCGTCGCCCATGTTGCCGAAGGCCATGGACTGGACGTTGACGGCGGTGCCCCAGGAATAGGGGATGTCGTTGTCCCGGCGGTAAACGTTTGCACGAGGGTTGTCCCAGGAGCGGAACACGGCCTTGATGGCGCCCATCAGCTGCTCCTTGGGGTCGGAGGGGAAGTCGGAGCCGATCTTGGCCTTGTATTCGGCCTTGAATTGACCGGCCAGATCCTTCAGGTCGTCGGCAGTGAGCTCCACGTCCTGGGTGACGCCCTTCTTCTCCTTCATGGCGTCGATGAGCTGCTCAAAGTACTTCTTGCCCACCTCCATGACCACGTCGGAGTACATCTGGATGAAGCGGCGGTAGCAGTCCCAGGCCCAGCGGGGGTTGCCCGACTTGCGGGCCATGACCTCCACCACCTCCTCGTTGAGGCCGAGGTTGAGGATGGTGTCCATCATGCCGGGCATAGAGGCCCGGGCGCCGGAGCGGACGGAAACCAGCAGAGGGTTCTCATGGTCACCGAACTTCTTGCCGGTGAGCTCCTCAAGCATATCGATGTTCTTCATGATCTCCGCCTGGATCTCGGCGTTGATCTGCCGGCCATCCTCGTAATACTGGGTGCAGGCCTCGGTGGTGATGGTAAAGCCCTGAGGCACGGGCAGACCGATAGAGGTCATCTCCGCCAGGTTCGCGCCCTTGCCGCCCAGCAGCTCGCGCATATCCTTGTTTCCCTCGGAGAATTTGTACACATACTTTTTAGCCATGTGCTTCATCCTTCCTCTCAATAGATAAATTTGCCGGGGATTGCTGTAATAGGCTTATTCTACCATCCTCCCAAGGAAATGACAAGGGCGTTTCAGCAATTTCTTCAAGATTTTCTTACCCCTCGCCCAAGGGTCTTGGTGATTTCGCACACCGCTACCGGCGTCAGCGCCAGGGCCAGCACCGTCATCCACTGCAAAGAGGTCATAGACACGGTGGAAAACACCGCCTGGAGCGGAGGCAGAAGGAGCACCGCCAGCTGCATCCCCATTCCCACCACAAATGCCTTGTTCATAGCCTTGTTGCTGAACAGTCCCAGAGAAAACAGGGACTCCGTCTCACTGCGGACGTTGAAGGCGTGGAAGAGCTGGGTCATGGTGAGGGTGGCAAAGGCCATGGTGTTGGCGGCATTCGGGTCGCCAAAGCGAAACAGGCCCAAAAAGTACGCCGCCAGAGTCAAGCCCCCCACCATCAGCCCCTGCCACAAAAGGCGAAGCGTAAATTTCCCGTCAAAGAGCTTTTCCCGGCCGCCCCGGGGTGGCTCCTCCATCATCCCCTTTTCCACCGGCTCCACTCCCAACGCCAGTGCGGGTAGGGAGTCGGTGACCAGGTTGAGCCAAAGGAGCTGCACGGGGACCAGGGGCATGCGGGCAAAGTCCAACAGTGTGGCCGCAAAGAGGGTCAGGATCTCCCCAATATTGCACGAGAGCAGATAGTGGATGGCCTTTTTGATGTTGGCGTAAATCCCCCGCCCCTCGGCCACGGCAGAGACGATGGTGGCAAAGTTGTCGTCGGTCAAGATGAGGTGAGAGGCGGATCTGGCTACCTGGGTCCCCGTCCTGCCCATGGCGCAGCCGATGTCCGCCTCGCTGAGGGCCGGGGCGTCGTTGACTCCGTCCCCCGTCATAGCCACCACATGACCGTGGGCCTGGAGGGCTTGGACAATGCGCATTTTATGCTCCGGCGTGACCCGGGCAAAGACCGTAATGCGCTCCACCTCTTCCTCCAGCTGACCCTGGGACATGAAGTCCAGGCCCGCTCCGGTGACCGCGCCGCCGCCCTCCTCCAGAATGCCCAGCTCCCGGGCCACCGCCACAGCGGTTGCCCGGTGGTCTCCGGTGATCATCACCACCCGGATCCCCGCCCGGCGGCACCGTTCCACCGCCTTGGCCGCCTCTGGCCGCGGCGGGTCCATCAGGCCGGCCAGGCCAAGAAAGATCAGCCCCCGCTCGACCCGCCGGGGGTCCGGCTGCTTGGGCAGGGCGGACAGCTCTCCCCTGGCCGCCGCCAGCACCCGCAGAGCCTCCCTGCCCATCCGGGCGTTGGCCCGCTCCACCTCCCGGCGCAGAGACGGCGTTAGGGGCACCGGCCCCGCCGCGGTCATGATCCGGTCGCACCGGTCCAGCAGCAGGTCAGGTGCGCCCTTTACCATCACCTCCACCCCGCCGTTTTCTCCGGGATGAAAGGTGGACATGCGCTTGCGGGCGGAGTCAAAGGGGATGTCCCCCAGGCGGGGGTGCTTGGCCCGCAGAGCCTCGGGGCTCAGCCCAGCCCGACGGGCGGCCTCCAGCAGAGCGGCCTCGGTGGGCTCCCCCAGCACCGTTCCGTCGGCGGCCACCGCCGCGTCACTGCACAGGGCAAATGCGGTGAGGGCTGCGGTCTCCCCCACCTTTGCCAGACTCCAAAGCTCCTTGACCTCCATCCGGTTTTGGGTGAGGGTCCCCGTCTTGTCCGAGCAGATCACCCCGGCACAGCCCAGGGTCTCCACCGCTGGGAGCTTGGTGACGATGGCCCCCTCCTTGGCCAGCCGCTGGACCCCCAGAGCCAGCACGATGGTGACAATGGCGGGCAGACCCTCGGGGATAGCCGCCACCGCCAGGGAGACCGCCGTCAAAAACATTCCCAGCAGGTCTTTCCCCTGCAGCAGCCCCACCCCAAACATCAGCGCGCACACGCAAAGGCACAGAAAGGACAGGGTCTTGGAGATTTCCCCCATCTTTCGTTGAAGCGGGGTAGTGCGGGCTTCCCTGGCGCCCAGCATCCCCGCAATACGTCCCATCTCGGTGTCCATTCCCGTGGCGGTGACCACCATGGACCCCCGCCCCGCCACCGCCAGTGTCCCGGAAAGGACCATGTTGGACCGCTCGGCCAGGGGGGTATTGGCTCCCAATCCCTCTCCCGGGTTCTTGTCCACGGGCACGCTCTCCCCGGTCATGGCACTCTCGTCCATCCGCAGGCCGGAGGCGGACAGCAGCCGCCCGTCCGCCGGGGTCTGGTCGCCCCCCTCTATGTACACCAGGTCGCCGGGGACCAGATCCCTGGCCTCCACCCGGCACAGCGCCCCGTCCCGGCGGACCAGCGCTGTGGGCGCGGCCATGTCCCGCAGGGCGTCCAGCGCCTTTTGGGCGTGGTCCTCCTGGGTGATGGACAGCACGGCGTTTACCACTACAATGAGCAAAATGATCCCGCTGTCCAGCCAGTCCCTGCCGCCCCCGGCCCACCACGAAAGACCGGCCGCTGCCAACAGCACCAGGATCATGGGGTCCTTCAGCTGCCCAAAAACCCGCCGCAGAAGCGAGGGCCGCTTCCCGGCGTCTAAGCTATTGGGGCCATGCCGCTCCAGGCGGCGGGCCGCTTCGGCGCCGTCCAACCCCCGGCGGGGGTCGCACCCCAGGTCCTCCAGCACCTCTTGGGCGGTCTCACAATAACCGGTCACCTACCGTCACCTTCCTTTCGGAAGGGCAGTCTACCATAGTCTTGTCCAAAAAAGAACGGGAATTTTGCCCTGGGGCAAAATTCCCGTTGTGCCTTGTGTCGACTTTTTCATTGATAGGCTCCGTAGTACCACCCGGTCACCCCGCCCTTTTTGCACAGGATGCCCCGCCCTGTGGTCCGCACCACGCCCAGCGTGTCCCCTGGCTCCACCGGAAGACGGTAGTCGGTGGAGTCCTCGCAGGTCACTCCCTCGGGGCGAAAGCGCAAATAGCTGTTCAGGATGTCCAACTCCCGCCCCGTCTCCACATGGCGGCAACGAGAAAACTCCTCCCCACCCTCCAGGAGCTCCAGGGCGCTTCTCCCCCAACGGATGTTCACCGAACACTCCGAGCCCTCCTGCCACTCCAGGGCGGTGACCTTAGGAAAGCCGTCAAAGGAGACGAAGGAAAATTCCGCAGCGCACGTGGGCCTTGCGGGCAACAGCAGGGCGTTTAGCTGGCCGTCCACCTTCAGGGTACAGCCTCCGTCGATGCTGATGATATGGCTTGCCTCGTCGATGATGGGATCCGCATCGGGAATGTCTCCCCGGTAGAGGGTCACAGGGGTGTGTCCGGCGATGACCCAGCGTTGAAATACATGCCCCTGCTCCCAAAAGTGGTCATTTTTCATGCAGTCAAAGGCGATCAGGCTTTCCAGGCCGTCCTCCCGGGACACCCCGCCGTGGACAAGCAGATAGTCGTCGTTCAGGAGAATATGGGGCATGGCCCGCATAAAATCAAGCTCGGCGGAAAACCGCTCCCGGAAGGTCCTCCGGGCCAGCGGGTAGTCCGCCCGGCTCTCGATGGAGGCCCCTGCCTCCCGGGCCATCTGGACCAGGACGCTCCTGTCTCCCAGGTTGCCGATCCACCGCTCAAAAAAGCTGTCCAGCAGCTCGCCGCCCTCGTCCACAAAGTCCAGGACCAGGTTGTCGCAGTTGCCCAGAATAAACCGCAGGTCATACCCCCGGCTCAGCTCCATCAGATAGCGCAGGGTGGCCAGACTGCCGGTGTTGCGCTCCACAATATCCCCCATCACGATGAGGGTGTCCGCTTCCGAAAAGCCGAGCTTCTCCAAAAGCCCCTTCAGCAGGGGCAGGTTGCCGTGAACATCGCTGACGCAAAAGGTCCTGCGCCCCGGCTCCAGCACCAGGGGCGCCACCTTGGCGGTCTTCCGGCTCATGCCTTCCCCTCCCAACGGCACTGATAGGCGCACCAGCCTTTGCGCGCGGGGGCCTCCTCGATCACAAAGCCGTTTTGTTCCAGCTCGGCGCGGACTTCGGCCGCCCTGGTGTCGATGATCCCCGCGCAGAGGAATGTTCCCCCGGGGGCCAGCCACGGCCCCACCACAGCGGACAGGGGAATGATCACGTCGGCCACGATGTTGGCCAGGATCAGGTCCCAGCGCTCCCCTGCCAGCTCCGTTTGCAAGGACTTGTCCCCCAGCACATCTCCGGCTAATAGCCGATAGCTCTCCCGGCAAATATCATTTAGCTCCGCGTTTTCCCGGGCCACGTCAGGAGCCTTGGGATCGATGTCCACCCCCAAGGCATAGTCCGCCCCCAGCCTGAGGGCGGCAATGGACAAGATCCCGCTGCCACAGCCCAAGTCCAACACCCGCTGGCCGGGCCGGGCGCACCGTTCCACCCCCTCCAGGCAGAGCTGGGTAGTGGGGTGGGCGCCGGTACCAAAGGTGAGGCCGGGATCCAAAACAAGACTCACCCGCCCCTCCGGGGCCTCCCGGGGGAGCCATTCAGGCACCACATAGAGCCGCTGGCCAATGGCCAGCGGCTGATAGTATTTCTTCCACCCGTTGGCCCAGTCCTCTTCCTCCAAGGGTTCAACGGCGATATCAACGTCGGTCACTCCCGCCAGATACCCCTCCGCCTCCGCCCTTCCGGCGTCGGTAGCGGGGACGTAGAACTTCACCTGGGCCACGCCGGACATCCGCTTCTCCAGCGCCTCGTCCACATAGTCCCAGTATTGGCGGTTCTCCTCCAAAAAGCGGCGAAAATCTCCCTCATCCTCAATGACCAGCCCCTCCGCCCCGTTGGCAGTAAGCCGGGCCGCCAGAGCGTCCAGTTTTTCCGGCGCGGTGGTAACGCGATATTCCAGCCAGGTCATCAGCGGTGCTCGCCCAGGAAGAACAGCGCCACACAACCGGGCCCGGTGTGGGCGCCGATAACGGGGCCGATATAGTTGAAGCGAAAATCGGTGGTGCCATACTTTTCCCGGATGAGCTCGGCCACATACTTTGCATCCTCCAGGCAGTCGCTGTGGCTGATAAACATGGTCTGGTTGGCGGGGTCGATGGCCATCTCCCCCACCTTCTCCGCCAGGGCGGCTAAAGAGGCCTTGCGTCCCCGGGCCTTGGAGACATTGATCAGGTGGCCCTCGTCGTCCACGTGAAGTACGGGCTTGATGGAGAGCATAGTGCCCAGCACGGCTGTGGCGGCGGACACCCGTCCACCCCGCTTAAGGTACATAAGGTCATCCACGGTAAACCAGTGGTCCAGATGGAGCTTATTGTCCTCGGCAAAATCCCGTGCCTCCTCAATGGTGGCCCCCGCCTTCTGCTTCATGGCGGTGTGGTAGACCAGCAGCCCCTGCCCCATGGACGCGGCCAGGGTGTCCACCACAAAGAGCTTGCGCTCCGGGTACTCCTCCCGCAGTTCCTCCGCCGCCAGCTTAAAGGCCTGGCAGGTGGCGGACAAGCCGGAGGAAAACGCCAGCACCAGTACGTCCTTACCCTCCCGCAAAAACGGCTCTATCCCCTCCTTGGCGTCGGCCAAATTGATGGCGGCAGTGGTAGCCACCTCCTGCGCCCGGAGGCGGTCATAGAAGGCCACCGGCTCCATCTCCCGGTTGTCCGGGTAGTTGGAATAGGTCTCGCCGTTGATAATAAATTTCAGGGGGACGACCTCCACCCCCAGCGCCTTGACCAGGGCGTCGTCCAGGTCGGCGGAGGAATCCGTCAGGATCACATATTCGCTCATGCTTCAGACCTCTTTTCTTCCTTTTTCTTCTTTTTCTTTTCCCCGGCCGGCGACGGCGCGGGGTCGACTTTTTCCCCTTGCTTTTCCATCAGGGTCAGCACCCGCTGGCAGGCAAGCTTGTTCGCGTAGCTGTCCAGGGCCAATCGCAGAGCCAGGGCGGGCAGCTCCGACTCCTTGGCGTTTTCGTCCAGGCTGTCGGCCACCGTTCCCATAGACTCGTCCAGCTTGCCCAAGAAAAAGCCGTACCAGTCCTCGGCCACCACATGCTGTGCGTCCACCGCGCCCAGCAGCTGGGCCAGCTCCTTCATAGACAGCACCGGCTTCAGCGCACAGATGGCGGTGAGATAGGCCAGATGCCTGCGGTCATAGCGCTTCCCCTCCGCCCTGGGCAGCAGCCCCGCCTTGATGTAGTTGTTCACCATGGCGGCGGTGAGAGGGTCACCCTCCGTCTCGGTGGGGATCAGCTGCCGGGGCATGTAGGAGATGAGCTGGTCCATGTAGAGGGACAGATCGGGCAGCTCCTCCCAGCCGCCGGGCCGCTGGGCCTCCAAATGCTCCTTGAGGCGTTGTATCTCTTTCATGGCGTCACCGACCTTTTCTCTCGTCTGGCAAGTAATTCGGCTAATTATATCACGGCATATATTGAATTGCAAGAACAAACTCCGTCGAAACGTCCCTCTTGACAGGCCTTTTGGGGTGGAATATAATGTGGCTATCAGCTAATAGCCTCTTCCTATTTTCTCATAGCCAACGCACTAGCAGCAAATAGCCCTTAGATACCGCGAAAACGACCAAAGGAGGAACGGAATATGCCAGGCTCCGCCACCCGCGAAAAAGCGCTGCAAGCCGCCCTGGAGCTGTTTGGCCGCAAGGGCTACGATAGGGTCAGCATGAACGACATTGCCGAGGCCGTGGGCATCCGCGCCCCTTCCCTCTACAAGCACTTTGCCGGCAAGGAGGCGCTCTTTGCCGCCACAGCCCCCTATGTCCGGGAGCACTATCAAACCCTGTGGCAGGACGCCGCGAACGCCCAGGCCGTCCTGGAGCGGGAGGTCCGAGGCCCCGGCGCCCTGAGCGCAGAACGGCTGGAGCTGACTACGATGCCCTGGGTCATGGCAGAGCTGGAGGACGGCGTGGGCTTTCGTGCCTTTGCCGGACAAGTCGCGGAGGGTTTAGACTGGCTGTGGGATCGCCCCCTGACTCTCTACGAGGGGTTTTTCTCCCGTCTGATGGAACGGCAGGCCGTCAAGCGGGCGGACGCCCACACCATGGCTCTGGAGTATCTGGCGCCCATCCTCCACTTGATCGACCTGGCCGACCGGGACAGCTCCCGCCGGGCAACCGCGGAAGAAGATATCCGCAAGCACGTGCGGCAATTTTGCCGCGCCTTCGCCGTCAAGGAGCGCAGTCCGGCCTCCGGCGGCGTACGTAGCCTCTTTCGGCGGTAACCTATCAGGAAAAACAGCGTGTGCGCGATGCGCCCACGCTGTTTCTTTTTAGTCCACCTGCCGCATATTGGGCCAACGGCGGGTCATAAATTCGTCCGGGTACTGCTTATCCAAAAAGGCCTCCAGCTGGTTGGCGGGCCGGGGCTGGATGGGCCGTGCCTGATGGCGCAGCATGGCCAGGCCGGTGAGCACGCCGTTGCACAGCATCAATGCCACCACCACCCAGGTGAGCACCTTGCCCAGCAGCACCGGGACGGCCTCGATGCCCTTGCAGAGCAAGGGATAAAAAAACTTTACCCACACCAGGGCCAGCACGCCCCAGAAGAAGCAGAACAGCACGTTGGTCCGTCCGCCAATGTTAAGCGGCATGTGGCTGTAATCCCAAAACACCGTGCCAAACACCAGCTCGGTAAACACACTGCACATATACTCATAAACGCCGCCAATAACAAACCCCGCCAAAAACACGTAGCGGTCTGCCTTCTGGGCCAAGGGCTGGAGGGTCACCGTCAGCAGCATCGCCCCCAGCCCCCAGACAAAGCTGAAGGGGCCGTAGAGAACGCTGGAGCGGGACATCCAGATGTGGCTCACCAGCCGCACCCAGCACATCTCAATGAGGTCTCCTCCCAGGGCCGTGAGAAAAAACACCCAGATAAGCTTGTCCCAGCAAAGCCCCTTGGCAAACACCAGCTTGTGCTCCTGGTCATCCTCCGCCGTCTCCTGTTCAATGCCGGGATAGGCTTTACTGAGCCGCCGCCACACAAAGTTAGACACGCCTGCGGCCAGCTTGCTCCGCCCGGAGCGCTGCTTGCGCTCATTGGCCGCGCGTCCGCCAGTGCGCAGTGCGTAGACCGACACCGCGAAGTCCACCGCCAGCAGCCCACAGATGACCCATACGGCGATCATCTTCACCAGCGCGGGGATCATCAACTCCACCACCAACAGCAACGGATGGACCAGCAGATAGCAGAGATAGCAGACGCCCCCCACCGCCAGGGACGCCAGAAGGCCCCATTTCCCGCCCGTGATCGCCCGTTTGCGTTCCGCCGCGCTCCACTGGACCGTGGGGGTGAGCAGCCGGGCCAGAGCAGCGGCTACCGCCTCCACCACCGTGGCAATAACGGTGCAGAACGCGAACTGAAGCACCGGGAGGCCGTCCAGGGTAGGCAGGACCAGGATCAACAGCAGGGCGGTCACGCCGTAGGAGACCACCAGAGGCGCGGAGAGAAAGCCCCGGTCATAGAAGCCCCTGCGCTTCACGGCAAAATATGCCGCCTCCGCCAGCCAGCCCAGGAAGGAATAGACCAGCCCAAATAAAGCAAGGTCATAGAGGGTGTAATTCATGGGAGATATCCTTTCCGTTTGCTGCCCTCTATTGTATCTCTACTCGTACTTTTTTGCAACCACCATCGTCGGGACCAGCAGGCCCAGGCAGGCAAACAGCGTGAGCCCTCGCTCCCAAGCAGGCCCCCATTGGGGTATGCTGGCCCGCAAAAGGCCATAGACGGTTGGAAAGACCACCGGGACGGTCACCAGCCACCACCGCAGGGCAGAGAGGATGTGGGGCCAGTTGCCGTTGTGAAAGCGAAGTCCCGCCAAATTGAGCCGCACAGGGCCCTGGCTAAATGAGGACACCTTGTTCTCGTCATAATATTTAGGCAGCCGCGCGGGGGCAAAAAACACCGCCCAGAAGCCGAAGATCAGGCACAGCAGTTGCGTGAGGAAGACAGTGTTGACCAACTCCTCCCGGCTGACCCCGTTCCAGAACAGGGTGCATAGCCCCCCAAACCCCAAAACCGTCGAGACGGCCCAGCCCCCCTGCCAGCGGCGGCGGTGCTTGTCCCGTTGTGACCCCTCATCGGCAAATTGGATGGCCTTGTCCACCAGTGTCTCCGTCTCGTCCGGCTCCAGCGGCCGTTCCACCACGCGCTCCCCGCGCAAAAGCTCGGCCACGGACACCTTCAAGCAGCCCGCCAGCGGCTCCAGAAGGGTAATATCAGGCAGGCTCTGCCCCGTCTCCCATTTGGACACCGCCTTGTTGGACAGAAACAGCCTGTCAGCCAGCTCCTGCTGGGTCATGCCCAACTCCTTGCGGCGTTTGGCAACAAACGTGCCGAATCTTTTCCTGTCAATAGTCTCCATACGGCTCACCTCCCCGCCATGCTACCATGCCCTGGCCCCACCGTCAATCTCCCAGCGGTAGAATTGCTCCTGGCCGGGGCGCGCCCGCTATTTGGTCAAGTACACGCCGTCGTTGAACGCCAAACGGTACTGCTTGGGCGTCTCCCCGTATTCCCTGCGAAACGCTGTGGAAAAGTGACCGGAGTTGGCAAAGCCCATATGGGCGGCGATGACCGACACCGGCAGGGTGGTGGTCTCCAAATACCGCTTCGATTCCTCCAGGCGCAAATACTCAAAATACTTTTTGGGGGAGGTATTCAGCTTGCGCATAAAAATATTGCGCAGGGTCCGCTCCTCCACGTTTAAATAGCGGCACAGCTCCGCCACCGAGAAATTGCGGAGGTTTTCCTGCATATACGCCAGCGCCGCATTCAGCAGCCGCCGGGTCTGCTTCCCCTGCCGCTCCTCCGCCAGCCGGGCGGAGGCGTAATAGATAAACTGAAACAGCGCGGCCGCGCTTTGTATGTGCTCCTGCTTAAATTCCTGCAGAGCGACGGCAAACTGGCTCAGGACAGTCTTGCCCAAGGCAAGTGGGTAGACCTTGTTGGGGATCAACCGGGGGTGTGCCGTCTTAAATTCCACCAGCCAAAAGTTCCATTTCGGCCCTGAGCAATGGTAGTGAAGCCCTCGCTTGGCGTTGACCACCACCAGACTGTTGGCGCTCACCACCAGCTGGTCGTCATCCACTACAAAGGTCCCGACCCCCTCCATGGTGTAAATATAGAAGTACTTGTCGGGAACGATGATCCTGTGGTTGACGGCATAGTCCCCCTCGGTAAAGAGCTTGTAGATGGCCTTTACCGCCATGGGCTCTGTAAATTCCCAGCTGTTGGTCACATGCATGTCCTGATACACGGTGCGCACCCCCGTTTTTTGTAATTCATTGCTTTTATTATAATTCCGTCGGCCGACAATGTCAAGAAACCGCTAAACCAAGGGGCTCTCAAAAAATAAATCTTTTATTTTTTTCCGTTTTTTATGACTTTTTCCCTTTCTTGGGTTTACGTTGCTTCCCCCCTCGTGATACGCTAATATCATAGAAGCCAATACTTTACGCTCATAGAGGGAGGCTATGCGCCGCGCATTGCAGCCAACGCTTACACAACTTTAAACCAAGAGAGGATGAAAAACATGAAAAGACAATGGGTTCGACTGATCACACTTCTCTTATCGGCTGTCATGCTCGTAGCCTGTGTACCGCCGGCCGCGCTGGCACGAGAGCGCGGGGACGAGCTGCCTGCCCTTCCCTGCGACTCGCCGTTGACCGAGCTGCCTGCCCTCCCTGCGGATGCGGCGGCCCGGGAAGCGCCCGCTCAGCTTGCTGAGGCAGTTGCCGCCCCCTCCGGTCAGCCTACAGGCGACTACGCCACCCCCCATGACAAGCTCAGCGGCACCAGCAGCGACGGCCCCATGAGCGACGCGGAGGTCAGCAGCTACTTCCGCATTCCCGCCCTTGTCACCCTGGACAACGGCTGGATCGTGGCGGCCAGCGACGCCCGCTGGCCCAACACCAACGACTCCCCCAACAACCTGGACACCATCGTCTCCGTCTCCAAGGACGGCGGCGCGACCTGGGAGTGGGAGATCATCAACTACTTTTCCGACTTCGCGCCCATTCAGGGTGCTACGTACTATCCCGGCACAAGCAAGGAGAACAGCGCGTCCTTCATCGATCCCGCCATGGTGGTGGACGGCAGCGGCAAGCTCTGGATGGCAGTGGACCTCCAGCCCTGTCACGTCAACCTGGGCCAAAACGCCCAGAAGGTGGGCTCGGGCTTTGACACGGACGGCCTGCTGATGGTCGGGCCGATCTCCGAGGCGGAGTGGGACACCAAGGTCAACACCACCACCGGGCGCACCGAGGACACCCGCGCGGCGTATGAGGCCTACTACGAATACCGGGTGGACATTAACGGCACGCCCGGCGGCGCCGTCCAAAAGGACGGCAAAGCGGTGAGCCTGTATTCCGTTTTCCACAAGGACGACGCCGCCAAGACCCCCGTGGGCTATTATGTGGACGCCTTCTTCGACCTCTGGTATGACTACGGCGGCACGGAGGGCATTCAGCCCGTGCTCTGCCTCCAGAAGGACCGGACGGACACCTGGGTGCAAGCCAACCTGTTCTACAAGGCGTCCCCCTGGAAGGCGTACTCTACCACCTACCTGATGCTTCGCTCCGCCACCGTCAGCAGGAGCACCGGCAAGCTGGACTGGGGCGAGCCTAGGCTCATCAGCGGCGTCAAGAACCCGGGCGAGACCTTCCTGGCCTTCTGCCCCGGCCGGGGCGTAACGGTCACCCTGGAAAACGGCACGGAGCGGCTTGTTTTCCCGGTCTATGATAACCTTACCGGCGAAAAGGCCAGTGTGGTCTACTCTGACGACGGCGGCGTGACCTGGACCCGCGGGGCGCGCACTGAGCAGCTCGCCAACACAGGCAAGTCCAGCGAGTCCCAGATCGTCCACCTACCCAACGGCGACCTGCGGATGTATTCCCGCAATGATCAGAGCAAGATCAGCTACGCCGACAGCTCCGACAATAGCGCGACCTGGGGCCCGTCTGTGCTTGACGCCGACCTGACCTACGGCTCGAACTGCATGGTCTCCTTTATCAATGTGACGGGCCGTCTGGTCTCCCCGGACCATGAGACCATTCACGAAAACCTGATCCTTGCCTCCTATCCCTGGGGTAGAAACGAGGCGTTTAACAGCCATAACCGCAGCAACGGCGTCATCCGCATCGGCTCGATCGATCCCGAAACCAACGAAGTCACTTGGCTCAACGGCGATACCGTCCGCTTCCCCCAGCGTTACAACTACTCCTGCCTGACCCAGCTCACAGACTGCGACAGTAATGCGGACTTTGCCGTTCTATACGAGCAGGACGACACCTCCCAGACCAAGGGCGTAATGGCCATGCACTTTGTCAAGCTCACCGCCGCCGACCTCATGGGCGAGGGCTGGACGCTGGAGACCCCTGTCACCCTCACCGTGGACACCTCCCTCATCGACCTGGACCACGACGGCAGCAAAACCATAGCACCCACCTACTCCCCCGCGGACGCGACGGTCACCTGGGCCTCCTACAACGAGTCCGTGGTCACCGCGCAGGGCGGCGTGATCACCGCCGTGGGCGAGGGCAACACCCTCGTCACCGTGTCCGTCAGCAAGGATGGCTTTACCCGCTCGGCGACCATCCCCGTAATGGTCCAGCCGGAGGACGACGTGACCCTGCCCGAGGAATACCGCAGTCAACTTACGACAACGGTCACGCCGGGGGTGAAGGGCTATCAGGTCAGCTCCGCCGGCGCCCCCGAGAACGGTCTCTACATGATCTACAACCCGACCAACAACCGCATTATGCACCATTTTGATGACGGCCGCACTGACCAGTGCACCCCCACCGTCATTTCTGAGGGCATCTACACCTCTACGTGCGCCAAGGACGTGTGGACGCTCACCCGGCAGGACGACGGGACCTACGCCCTCCAGCCCAATGACCGGGACGGGGTCTATCTGAACATCAGCGGCACATCGCTGGTCATCAACTCCACCCAGGGCAGCTTTACCATTACCCACACGGGCAACGGCGGCTATACCCTTGCCCAGGGCGGCAGCTATCTTTCCACCTGTAAGGCCGCCGCCGACACCCCCGGCACATTCCAGCTCCTTCAGAAGTATACCGTCCCTGACGTTACCACCTACACCGTCACCGCCGACGGCCTACGTGCCCTGATCCGCTCCCTGAACCAATACGAGGGGAACTATACCCAGGTGCTGGCCAAGGCCGACCAAGTCTATGACAGCGAGGAGGCGGCCCGCGCCGCGCAAGTCGCCATTGACGAGGCCGCCAAGCCTCTCTACGCCCAGCTCCGCACCGGCGACACCACGCAGTACACCGTCACCTACATGGTCAACGGCGTGCTTTGGGGCGTTCAGCGCTACTTTACAGGCCAGACCATCGTCCCCATGACCCGTCCCACCGCCCCTGCCGGACAGGTATTCGCCGGTTGGACTGGCCTGCCCACCGACAAGCGCATGCCGGACCATGACCTGACCCTTACCGCCTCCTTCAAATCCGCCGGAGGCAGTTCCTCGGGAAGCGGCTCGTCCGGCTCCTCCAGGCCGACCACCACCCCTTCGGAGGATCCCAAGGACCCAGTGATCCCTCCCACCAACCAGACCTTTACCGATGTGGCGGAAAACGCCTGGTACTCCGCCGCTGTCGCCGCCGTGGTGGACAAGGGCATCATGGAGGCCGTAGCGGACAAGACCTTTGCCCCCGCCCGGGCCATGACCCGCGGCATGACCGCCCGCGCTCTCTACTGTCTGGCCGCAAAGCCGGAGGTGGCTGCCACTTCCTCGTTCCTGGATCTGGCGGAGGATGTAAACTACGCCGACGCGGTGGCCTGGGGCTCCGCCACCGGCGTGATCAACGGTTATGACCAAACCCGCTTTGGCGGCGAGGACACCCTCTCCCGCGAGCAGCTGGCCACCCTGCTCTACCGCTATGCCAAGCTCATCGACAAGAGGGACATGACCGCCGCGGGCGACGCCTTGACCCCCTTCCCCGACGGTGGCAGGGTTTCCGGCTGGGCTACGGAGGCCATGGCCTGGGCGGTCTCCAAGAGGCTGATCCTCGGCCGTGCGGACGGCGCGCTGGCGCCCCAAGCCAACATCACCCGCGCCGAGGCCGCGGTCATTCTGGAACGCTACCTTGACCTGCTTTCCGACTCCGGCAAATCTTAAAAGGAGGCACATTATGAAGAAACGGATCCTATCCCTTCTGCTGGCGTTCTGCATGGCGTTGACGCTGCTGCCCATGGCGGCGTTGGCAACGGAGGATGCGCCTGCAGACGGCCCCACCATTAATGTCAATACCGAGCTTTATCAGGTGGAAGTCAAATGTGATGAAAACGGCGCACACTACTGGAGTTACCCCTCCAAGCATAACTGGTCTACCACCGCCGACCAGTTTACCGTGGGCGAAGTGAGGGAAAACGACCTTGCTAACGGCACCGCCGCGGATTACCCCTACATCTGCCCGGTGATCCCCTCCTATTCGTTGGACACGTGCTTGGCTAATGTCAACGCCGACTTTTCCGGCCACCGTATGGTCACCACGGAGGGCAACATCCCCATAGCCTACTATTACTGGAACAGCACCGACGGCTGGACTCTTCTGCGGAACCATCAGCCCGACGCAAACGTAACCTTTAATCAGAATAACAACGTACACGAGGGCACCTTGCACGTCCATGTCACCTGCGCCGCCGAAGAGACCCCAGACCCCGACCCCGACGACACGGACCGGCCCACCGTTAAACCCGCCGTGGGCAACGCCGCCCTCTATCAGGTGGAGGTCCTGTGTCAAAAGCACGTGGACGGCGACCCGGACTGCACCGACCACTGGTGGAGTCTGTATGAAAACGCTTCCGCCTTCACCGTGGGCGACATTCAGGCCAACAACACCGGGTACGAGGAGGAGACCTACCACTGGGTCTGCCCGGTGACCCCGGCGCAGACCCTGGAGTATTACACGGCCCAGCTCAACAATAAGGTCGGCGGCAACCACACAATGACCTCCGAGGCCCTGCCTACCGCGTGGTTCTACTGGAACGGTACGGCCTGGACCCTGCCCCAGGACGCCAACGATGAGGTGAGCTTTGCCGCCAACGGCGTGGGCTCTCTGTCCCTCCGGGCCACCTGCGACTCGGGCGAGACCCCCGGTCCCGGCCCGGATGAGCCCGATCCCGACCAGCCCGATCCGTCCACCGGGGAGGTCACCTGGGTCACTGGGCTGGACATCCCCGACTATGACCTCTTTACCGCCACCCCTGCCCAGCTGACTGAAAACGCAAGCCGCAAGTATCTGATGGTAGCCAAGAGCGGCATGCAGGGCGACACCGACGTGTACGCGCTCTACCTCAATCCCACCACCTGCCCCTCCAACAATGGCGTTTTGTCGGGCGGCATCCTTGCCGCCAAGCTGGGCTTTGAAGACGGCACGCTGGCGGGCTATCTTGCCGGGAGCGATACCAAGGTGACCCTTGACCAACTGCTGATGACGGTCTCCGTCTCCGGCGGCGGCTACACGGTCTCCAATGGCGGCCAGTATCTGCGCATGGACACCGGCCTGATGGCCGGGACGGACCCCGTTGCCCTGACGATCGCTTCGGCCGGGGAACAGACCAACGCCTATCAGGTCCGCGGGCAGCGTTTCCTGTCACTTTATGTCGAGGGTATGAACTCAGGCAACACCACCTGGCACACCAACTTTTGGGGCCCCAGCAGCGCGCCCGGTCTTTCGGGTTCCAACGGCTCCAGCTATATTTACTTCCTCTACGCCCATGAGGACGACGGCACTGAAGTACGGGCCTTTGACGAGGACGGCACGGAGCTCGAGGCCACGGACCGCTCCTTTACCATTCCCTCCGGCGGCTACATCACCGTGGACGGCGAGCGGACCTTTACCGTCCCTGACTTTGTGCAGTCCATCCAACTGCTGACGACCCGCGCCGGCAGCCTGACCATGGACGCTAACGGCGGCTTCGGCGTGATGGGCTGCACCATCACCATGCTGGACGGCACCACCACAGACGGCATCTCCCGCTCCGGCGCGGCGGGCAGCGGCGTGACCTTTGCCCGCACCGCCGATAACCGCCTCTACTTTGCCGGGGAGGGCGAGATCGCTAACTACTCCGCCCGAAACACCGACACCCCGCCCTGGCTTAACAGCATTGGCGACCGCCATCTTGCATCGGTCTCCATCGGCCCGGGGGTCACCTTCATCGGCTCTAACGCCTTTAAGGCCACCTCCCTGTCCTCCGTCACCCTGAGCGAGGGCTTGGAAAGCATTGGAGACGGCGCCTTTGAAAGCTGCCGCATCCAGTCCATTGCGCTTCCCGACACACTGACCGACATTGGCGACAACGCCTTCCGGGGCTGTCTGGCCCTGCAAAGCGTCCATCTGCCAGAGGGTGTGACCTCCATTGGCTCCAACGCTTTTGGCAGCTGCCCCCGCCTGCGTCAGGTCACCGTCGCCGGCGCGCTGGCCTCCCTCCCCAGCGGCGCGTTCCGGGGCATCAGCAGCCACGCGCCCCTGACGGTGGTCTTTGAGGACACGCTTCCCGTCACCGCCTACGGCGATTACGAGGGGATGCTTCCCTTCGCGCACCAAAAGGGCGCCGTTGTCTACGCCCAGTCCACACCCGGCGCGGCTTTGGTGCGCGCCGCCGGCTCGGACGCCTACTTTGCCGTGCTGGACGGCGCAAGCTTGTCCGGGACCGATCTTCGTCCCGGCGTTTTGCCCGAGCTGCCCGCTAAGGACGGCCAGAACTTCACCGGCTGGCAGGTGGGCGATACCAGCGCGGCTCTTCCCGGCAACAGCCCCGTCTCTGAACAGCCCGGTGGCACTGTGTTCACCGCCCGCTGGGGAGGCGAGTTCTCCGTGGCCTGCACCGTCACCATCGACGGCGTGGCGTACACCGTGGCCCAGGGCGAGACCATGGGCGGCCAAATGCCCGCCGATCCCACCCGCGACGGCTACCGTTTTGCCGGCTGGGTCGATGGAAGCGGCCAGCTCTTCACCGCCGAGACCGTAGTGACCGGAAGCATGACCGTCACCGCCACCTGGACGGAGATCCCCACCTACACCGTCACCCTGGACGCCAACGGCGGCGTACTGGCGGGACCAAGCACCCTCACCGTCCGGGAGGGTGACCAGATCACCCTGTTCCAGCTCCCCGGCATCACCCGCCAGGGCTATTCCTTTGACGGCTGGTTTACCGCTGACAGCGCGCGCTTCCTGGGCGCAACCATTACTGCTGACACCACCTTGACTGCCCGCTGGACCGTCGAGGGCAGCGATCCGGTCACTCCCCCCAGCGGCAGCGGAGGCGGCGGCTCGTCCCGGCCCACGCCTCCCCAGGAGACATTGGACGACCCCGATGTCCCCCTGGCCTCCTCTGTCTTTGTGGACGTGGACAGCTCTGCCTGGTACGCCGGGTCTGTGAGCTTTGTCTGCACCAATAAGCTGATGCAGGGGACCAGCGCCACTACCTTTGCTCCCAACCTCCTTCTGGACCGCGGCATGATGGCGCAGATCATGTATAACATGGCTGGCAAGCCCACCGGCGCGCCCGCCGCTACCTTCTCCGACCTGACCTCCGGCGTGTACTACGCCGACGCGGTGGCCTGGGGCGTAGAAAATGAACTGCTTTTGGGCTACAGCAACGGGATGTTTGGCGGCGGCGACGCGCTCACCCGGGAACAGATGGTGGTGGTCCTCTACCGCTACGCCCGGCAGCAAAACGCCGACCTCTCCGCAAGCCCGGCCGCACTGGATGCGTTCAGCGACCGCGACGCCCTCTCCGACTGGGCCGCGCCCGCCATGGCCTGGGCCGTGAAGCACGGCCTGATCCAGGGCCGCGGCGGGAACGCCCTGGCGCCCTTGGCCACCATCACCCGCTCTGAGGCCGCCGCTATTCTGGAGCGGTACGCCCAGAAGTTCCCCGCCTGAGCGCAGGCCGGACGAAAGGAGAAACGCTATGAAAAACAACAGGCTTAGCCGAATTATTTCGCTGGCGCTCACCGTGGCCATGCTCTGTGCCCTGGTCCTCCCGGGCACAGCGGTAGCCTCGGCGGCGGGCGAGACCTACCAAAAGACAAACCTGATCGCCGATCCAAACTTCGATCTGTCCGAGGGCTTTGTGACCGACCACACCCTGGGGCGCTGGAACAACTACAACCTTGATAAAACTACCGACGGCCGCAGCGGAAGCGGCGCAAAATTCACAGGCACGCGGGAGGCCTCCCTGGAGCACGACATTGACGGAGCCTCCTTCGCTCCCGGTGCGACCTATATCTTCTCCGTTTGGGTCAAGGCCCCTGCCGGGACCCTGCAGGTGGGCGCGAAAAATTTCGGTGGTTCCCAGACAACGACCGCTGTGACCAACGGCAGCGACTGGACCCGGTACTCGGTGGAGTTTACTTACACCAGCGGAAATCCCCGTGTTTTCATCTATCATCCCCAGGGCACGAACGCGGAGGCCTATGTGGATGACGCCTCCCTTACCGTCAAGAGCGACGTGGAGACCGCCCAGATCGAGAACGGCTCTATTTCCGTGACGGGCACCGCCCTGGACATGACCGCCTTTACCGCCGTCTACACCTCCAGTCTGAACCCCACGGTCTCCAACACGCTGGACCTCATCGTCGGGGACGGCGTCCTGAAATTTGAGCCCATCGCCGCCGCGCCGCTGGAGCAGACCATCACCGTGGTCCTCACCTACAAGGGCCAGAATATCACCCTTTCCTATGATATTGACGCCGACCCCAACGCCGCCGCGATCCCTGTCCAGCTGGCGACGGTCACCGTGACCAACGGCACTGTCACCATCACCCTGGTCGAGCCGCCCACCCTCGCCCCCACAGCTGCGGACTTTCAGTTTGCGCTGACCGTGGACGGCGGCAAGGCCCCTTTCCGCTCCAGCCGCTTTGCCTACGACAACGATGCGACCGTGACGGTGGAGTTTGAGCCTGTGTCCTCCAGCCTCACCGCCGACCAGGAGGTCACCCTCACCGTGACCTGTGGGGAAGACAGCGTCAGCCGTTCCTTTACCGTGGCTCAGGGCACCAGCCACACCTACTATGTCTCCAATGCCGGCAGCGACAGCAACGACGGGCTCTCCCCCGAAGCGCCCTTCCAGACCGTTGCCAAGCTGAACACCCTGACCTTTGTCCCCGGTGACCGCATCCTCTTCCAGAAGGGCGGCACCTTCACCGGAATGTTCAAGCCCCTGGGCTCCGGTGCGGAGGGCGCGCCTATCTGTGTTGGTAGCTACGGCGATCAGGACGCGCCCAAGCCCATCCTCACCCCCGACTACACTCAGAGCTTCCAGCACCGCCTCACCTCTCAGGTCGACACCGTCAACGGGGCCATTTGGCTTCAGAACGTGGAGTATTGGGAGGTGCGTGATCTGGAGCTGGCAGGCGGGACCTACAGCCACACCAACCACGCGGTCAACGACCTTACCGTGTTTGACGCGGGCATCCGTCTGATCAACGAAGACAAGGGCGACTTGAGCCACTTTGTCTTTGACAACCTGACCATTCATGGCTTCCGTGGCCCCGGCAGCAATCACGGCAAGACCAGCGGCGGCATTCAGTTCAACGTCAACGCCGACTCCGCCGATCCCGTCCCCTCCTGCTTTGTGGATGTAAGCGTTACCAACTGCGAGATCTATGAGTGCGGACGCAGCGGTATCAACTCCCTCACCCCCTGGGCCTACCGCAAGAACACGGAAGAGCTGTGGTCCGGACTGAGCGGCAGCGAATACAGCCCCAACCGCCCCTACTATCCCAGCCGTAACTTCTACATGGCCAACTGCTCCATCCACGATATTGACGGCGACGGCCTCATCGTGGATACCTGGTCCAACGCGGTGGTGGAAAACAACATCGCCCACCACTGCGCCATGCACCTGGGCGCGATGAAGGCCGCTGTGGGTCTCTTTAACTGGAACTCAGACAACGTAGTGTTCCAGTATAACGAGTGCTATGCCAACGGCATCGGCGGAACATGGCACACCGGAAACACCGTCCAAACCGGCGTGATCGCCCAGGACGCCCAGGGCATTGAGGTGGACGCGCTGAATCACAACACCTGGGTACAGTTCAACTACCTCCACGACAATTCCTGCTTCATGATGCTGTGCTGCTTCAGCAACCAGTATATTTCCTATGACACCTGCATTCGTTATAACGTCAGCGAAAACGAGGGCTGCGGCAAGGGGACCCACATGACCATGGGTTACTTCTACAACGGAAGCCACGGCATCCGCACCGAGGTCTACAACAACACCCTTATCATGAGTCCCAACGTCTTGGACGGCGGGACGATCAAACTGCTGACCTTCAACAACAGCACCGAGTATAAATTCTACAACAACATCTTCTGCTATACCGGTGAGACTCCCGCCCAGGTGGGCAACTGGAGCCCCAACGGAACGGACTTTACGAACAACATCTTCATTGGCATTACCAATGCCCCCACCAACAAGGGCAACGTCACCCTGGATTCCGCCGACGGTCTCTTTGTTGGCGGCGAGGGCGCAGAAGCTTACCGTCTGGCTGTGGACACCTACAACGGCCAGGGCGCAACTCTGCCCAGCATGGAGGACGGCATGTTTGTTCATACGGACCGGGCGGGCGTTGTCATCGATCCTACAGCTCCCGGCATCGGCGCGTACGTCTATGCCGGCTGACCCCATGAAAATGCCGAGGAAAGCACGCCTGTGGCTTGCGGCGGCGGCTATTGCCGCCGTCGCGGTCATGGCCGCCGTCCTGGTGTGGAACAGCCGCCCCCAGAACGAAAAAGCCGGGCTGATCGCCCGGCTCTCGGCCTATCAGGCCCCTATCCGCACCGTCGGGCGGGAGGAATATGATTTCTTCTCCGATTTTGTGCGGCAAAACCGCTCCGCCCCCACCGAAGCCGCCGCCCTGGAGCAGTTCGCCAAGGACTACATCAATGCGGTCAACGCCAAGTTTGCTCTGGGCAGTTCTCTCGGGTTGTGTGAAAACTATGACTATTCCGCTATGCTCTTCCGCATGGAGCAAGAAAACACCATTCGCCAAGCCAAGTCAGCCAATGGCGAAGCGGTTTACGGCCCAGTCCGGTTTACACCCCGCTCCTATTTCGACTATCTTGAGAGCAATTTGGAGACCGACCTAGTCAATTACCTGGTGGAACACGCCGACTCCACTATGGAAGCCGAAGCTAAGGCCTATTACGACGCCTCTCCCGCCCTTTTCGAGCAGTTGGTGTCCATCACCTACGAGTTGGAGGAAAACGGTGTGAGCCGCTTGGAAACGCTGACTAGCGAGGACATGCGCACCCTGGAACGGGCGGACAGCCCTCTGGCAGAGTTTCTCTATGCCGCGCAACCCAACGAGACACTGGAATACCAGTCGCCGGAGGGTCTCCCCTGCCGCGCCACCTTGATTGAGGTGTTGTACGAAATCCCCTCCTATGACGACGCAGCCTCCGTTGTGATGCGCTCCTGGCTCAACGCGCAAGTTATGGACAGCCTCTATGCCTCTGTGGCGCAAAGGGCCCCCGCCGTTTTCGCCTTGGACAGCTGACTTCTATCCCCTTTTGTAGACACAAAAAAGCACCTGCTTTAAAAGCAGGTGCTTTTTTGGAGCTGCTGGGCAGATTCGAACTGCCGACCTCATCCTTGCCAAAGGCGACAAACCCTTGCAATTCCAGCACTTTAGACGCCTGCGCCAACTAGATTTTATACTCTATTCATCATCCATTTGCAACACATCAAAAATTCAAAGAGGACGGGCGGAACACCTGGCTGGCTGTGTGGTTAGCATTGCATCACTTTTTCTGCTCTTTATGGCGCTATTCTATCCCTCTTATTAATTCTTTGGCAATCGTATTGACAATTGTTTTCTTCCGCTTGTCATTTACTTCGCCAATAGGTTTAAAGAAAATATGGAAAAAGTTTGATTTCCGTTCTGCTGTCGGGCTTAATGTTGTTACTACTTTTCCCAGGGGTACAACTCCGCCTTCTACATTTGGAAAATAGATCGGAATGTCCCCTACCGTAGCCTTAAAACTACTGCTAAACTTCTTTTGAAAGATAATCATAAAGTCATGTTCAAGGTTTAATTTTTCTGCAAGGCCAATCAAAATTTTGGCCCAGTGTCTTTTTGTCCCATCACCGCTTATAATGTCATCGTAATCATCTTTGTCAATTTCACCGTCATCTAATGCTTTTTTCGCGTCAGCATCTTCCTGGTCAAGAATCTCAAAAACGACATCATTTACAATGGGAGTTCCTGTTTTATCCTGACAATACTTTGCCAGCTCCTCAAAATCTTTCTCCAGTCCTACAATGCTGTCTGTCGTGTCTCCTATGCGCTTTTGAAAGAGAGCTCTAAACTCTGCCTCCGATTTCCAGACCGCCGATCTTCTTTTGTCTCGTGCAAAATATTCATACCCAAGGCTATCCTTGCAAAACAGTTTCATCAAATGCAGGAAGTCTTCATCAGCCAGTAAAGCTATAGGGTATTCGCGCTCAATCTCTAAATTAGCATTTACTCCACTTCTATCTGCGAAAAGTTGATTCTTCTTGTCCAGTGCTTTAGCCTGTACGCTCCACAACTTATCGCTTGCTTCTAATTTCTTCCCTTTGCCCGAAAACAAGGGCGTTGAAAGCTTAAGAGTTTTCCCCTCCTCTGTTATCGCCTCATAGCAAAATAGCGGGTTTAGATCAGTATCTGTCGTAAATTTGTTAGTCAACTCCGACATGGCACTTTTTATAGTTTCCATTTCGTAAAGGATAGCGGGATGGCTTTGCACCCACTTCTTTTCAGCATCGTGGGCATAAACCGTGCTTTCAATTACACTAAGGGCGCTTTTGTGATAGCCAATGCAAAAGTGTCCATCGCTTTCCACTATACGCATCCCGTTTAGCAACCGCATATAATCAATTTGGGCATTCTTAAACCCTATTGTCGTGGCATCTCTAATAACATAATCAAGCCGATCTACATCTATAATCGAAGAATTGAGAAGGCTAATAACACAGTTATAAAGTTCTACCTCTCTCCTTCTCGCTTTAAACTCCTTCCGTTTCTTATTTAAGGCCTTCTTTTCCTCCTGGCTCATTTTATTGTTGGGTTTTGGCTCTTTTTCCTGCAGGCGAATGGACATCCCTACAATACAGCGAGCAAAAAGTGCTCGCTCTTGCGCGTCTTTAAATAAGTAGAAAAAGGTCTTGATCCCCACTACGCAACTCATGCATTCATGTGGTGCTGGTTTGTTTGTTCCTAAAGTATCAAAGTCTGCCGAAAAAGAATCTTCTTCTACACAATCTTTCAAGCTTTGATACAATGTTCCCGTTTCATCTATATAAAACGCCTCTCCAGTATGGGAAAATGGTGCATGCCCCACATCATGCAAAAGGCATGCCAGTTCAAATAGTTGCTGAATTCGATCTAAGTTAGCCTCGACTCCTGTCCCCTTGCCATACTCCTGCAGCTGGGACTTAATTGCGCTAAATGCTATCTTCCCTAAGTAATAGACACCTAAAGAATGGACAAATCGGTTGTGGTATGCAGCTGGATATAGCGGAGCATAACTTGTCTGGCGAATATCTTTTAACCTTTGAAATGTCGGCGTATCAATAATCTTATTTACTACATCGCCATCAATATTGACATACTCGTAGATTGGATCCTTGAACTGCTTTGTCATCCCAGTTCACCGCTTTCTCTATTTCTAAAAAAAGGGACACCGCTAGCGTGGTGTCCCTTTTCCTGTTCTCCTAGCCAACACTTACAAGCGCTTCTAGCGACTCTTGTTCACTCAATGCTCTCGCAAGGTCTACTGTAAGATTTTTTCTGAACTGCTGTCGCAAGTTTTCAATGGTAATATCTTTTTGTAATTCAATGTATTCTATTCCATCATACTTGCAAATAGAAAAGAACTCGGCGTAATCATGCACAAACCCATACGTGCTTTCCTTTGTTAAAAAGAGTATGGCATCTTGTCCAGACTTTACAAGTAATTTGACAATTACAGTGCCGTATTGGGAAAGGGCCTGAAGGCTGACCCGTCGGGTCGTTTCCTCCTTCTTCATGAGTTCAATCAACGCACTTGCAACCAGGTCTTCAATACCAATATACCGGTACACAATCTTGCGCCTCCCTTTCCATATTTGATGTTGATGTCGGTCGGCCCCTCCATATTATCAACCGGCTCTGCCATTCTATGCAACCACGTCTAGTGTGTTGCCCTACTAAATGGTTTTTTCATTATACTGCATTTACTTGCTTTTTGCAAGCCTTTTTTGATGGGGTGGTGGGTTAGGTAAGTTGTATTATGTATTTAGACAGTTCGTCCCCGGCCTATTCCCCTGTGGCGCTGATATATGGCTTCTATGTGTGGGAACATTGTGTCATGAAGGTCAACTGGGCTCTGGAGTCCGGGGGCGGCTGTCACCCAAAACATAGGAGCGGATATCCTCGCCGCTCCGCAACGAAAAAATAGGAGGTAAAAGAAATGAAGGTAATTGGTTTCCGCAAAAGTCAGTTTAAAGGCAACGATGGCGACATGGTCAAGGGCATGAACATCTTCGTGACCTACCCCTCGGAGAAGGGTGAGGGCGAGGAGTGCGAACGCCTCTACCTGACTGAGCAGCGTTTGTCCGAAATCGGCTACAAGCCCGCCGTGGGTGATGAGATCAAGCCTGAGTACAACCGCTTCGGCAAGGTCTCCGGGCTGGAACTCTTGGGGTAAGTTGACTTCCTCTCTGGCTGGTGAATGTCGGGAGACGTGCATACAGTCGGGGACAGCCGTTCAGGGGAGTGGTAGACGCTCCCCGGACGGCTACTCGACACCGTATCGTTTTCCGGGAAGTGGTTGCAATGACTATATCGCCGTTGTATACAATTCACAAGTACAGAGAGGACACATTTAAGGTCGTCTGCTTCAAGCGCAATCTTGATTCAGACGGCCTTGCCCTACGTGTACGCGACCCGGATGAGTTTCAGCACAATGAAACTAAGCTGGACAACAACCTATCCCGTGCCCGGTCTATGGTGCTCCAATATGCCCTATGCAATCTCTGGGAGTGGTTTTTCACCGGGATCCTGGATAAGCGGAAGTATGACCGTTTTAACCTGGATAAGTATATGATAGACCTTCCCCAATGGGTTCGGGATATGCGCAAGAAATACAAGGCCAAGTTCCAGGTGCTTCTTGTTCCGGAGCGGCACGGCGACGGCGCATGGCACATTCACGGCCTTGTTCGTGGCCTTCCACCCTCGGCTCTGATCCCCTTCCACTGTACGGCCAAGCAGGGTGAACGTATCCCCCAAAAGCTTGTAGACGGCGGCTTCTTCAACTGGCCTGACTATCAAGACAAATTCGGATTTTGCAGTATGGGCGTAGTTCGTAATCCAATCGCCACGGCCTACTACA